>Ga0068876_10002233_pt1 | contig 14549 bp, 14 predicted proteins | sample NOAtaG_6_FD_66442 | JGI IMG/M metagenome (GOLD analysis project Ga0068876, IMG submission 66442) | Freshwater lake microbial communities from Lake Erie, under a cyanobacterial bloom - NOAA_Erie_Diel5S_2200h metaG | ecosystem: Environmental > Aquatic > Freshwater > Lake | place: USA: Ohio, Lake... | reverse complement strand
AGATAATGCGCAGCGCATGCGATTTTACAATTTGTCATTTGGGGATGAGTGTTTTTTTAATGTGCTCACCACGCCTGTTTTGTACGATGATCGAACAGGGAGGAATAACATCGTTTCTTTTCCCAGCAAGAAGGTGATCATCGACGCTTCTGAGCATTGTGGAATTAGCATCGTGAGAAAAGGCTTTTATGTGGTGGCACATGAAGAAGCCATGCAATTGGGTTGTCGCATTTTTCAAGAGATTTTTGGAGTAATTCCCAGTATTCATCAACATCATTTGAATGGTACGAAGACAGATTATTCTGTCGATTTGGTTTCGGATGAGTGCAAGATCGTCATTGATCGCGATGGTTATCATTATCACAATCCGTATCGCGATGATTATCGTGTGGATCTTTTTAATTCAGAACGTGTTTTGCCTATGAATGATGTTCGCATCCCCAAATCCTTTAAGGACGTTTATCATCCGTTCATTCGCGTTTCAAATTTCCTGCGTGACGGAGTGTCCATGGTGATACAGATGGGCTATTACAGATCGCGTTGTTCCAATGGCTTGTTGTTTGATCTGTCTTTGCCTTTGCGATTCACGCACAGTTATTTTGTTACCACTTTTGCCAAAATCGAATTGGATGCGCTTCGGTATTTCAAGTTGAATCAGCGGTATATGTTTACCATGGCGGAGCAGTTATGGAAGTTGATGTATCTTCCTGTCAGCAGGGACATCATGGGCGTTATTACCTATGATCTCTTTCAACCACAATTAGAGGCATTGCCCCATAAGAAACAAAAGAAGATGCTGTTGGATTTGGGGCGTTTGGTGGAAAAATATTCTACGGAATTGGGAGAGAACATGAATGCGGCCATCAATGTAGCAACCGATTTTAGTAAGCTGTTGGGTAATGGTCAAACTACTCAATCTGTGGTGCAGCGAATAGCGGGAGAGTGGATGCACAAGGTGACCAATGAGCGGTTTGATTGGTCGCATTATGAAAGAGTATTGGAAGAAAGAAGGAATAGAATGATGGCGGTATTGACGGAGTCTTGAGCGATCAGGACAATAAGGAAAGTCAATCTCCTATTGTTTTTAGGGCCTGCTTTTTAGCGTCAATTTTGAAAGTGAACGGTCGTCTTCGACGAAAAAGGTGTATAATTGGCGATTCAATTCCCCAAAACCATATAATAATTGGGGATTTGGATATACCGCATTTTAAGCGCTATTCATGGAAGTGAATCGCCACAAATCGTAGCTTTTGGTTTTAAGGAATCAAAAGATTGCTTAAACTTGTGCGGCCATGCTGAAGAACATTGTAATCAATTCTGCCTTTGAAAGCGGGGTGTTGGTGCTTTTCTGATTTTTGCCAAATATCGTAGGGGATAAATGGCTCACGGATGAAGTTGGAAATCCATAAATAGATTTTTCCTTCATACTTTTCTTCAAAAAATTTTTTGTAGAAACTTTCTTGGCAATACACAATGGGATAAACGCCAATTTCTTCTTTGATGGTTTCCATGAATAAATCAATATTTTTTTGCGCAATGTCATCGGAGTCCAAGGAGTGATGGGATTCAGCATCGAGAACGGGAAGTAAATCGCCTTTCTTGGGTTGCGTGTAATCAAGGAAAAAACGGGCTTGCGCTTCGCCATTTTTATTAAAGCGAAAGAAATGATAGCCCGCACAAGGCACCCCCAGTTGGGAGAATTCCTTGTGGTGATTCTCAAATCGTCGATCTTTGAAGTGCGTACCCTCAGTGGCTTTTAAAAAAACAAAATCCGGTAAGTTTTTACCTTTCATTTGACTCCATTGAATCGCTCCATTGTGATGACTGAGATCGATGCCCCAAGCTGGAGCACTTTGTGGGGTCCGTAACACATCCGCCGTTTCGATATTTTCAGGAAGGGGATCCCTATTGTTTGTTTCTTTTCGAAAAAACAGTGCTGCAGAGACGAATAGAAAAATCAGGATGAAAAAACCTATTAAAATCTTCTTATTCTTTTTCATTGGAGATAGAGGGGGAGGTGGTGTTTCCCAAAGTTGGTTAAATATACTTTAAAGTTTTTATCAAGCTGATGTCATGTAATATTTTCGGTAAAAATTTTTAAGATGAAAAATATTGTATTCGCCGGTGTCTTCCTTTTTACTTTGGTAATAACCCAAGATGGTCAATCTCAAGTAACCTCGTTCCCCTATCAGTTCTCGGCTTTTAATGAACCATACATGCCGCTTCAAAATCCTATTTCTTTGGATCAAGGTCTTGTTTGGGATGATCCCGAATACACCATTCCTCTGCCTTTTGAATGGGTGATTTTTGAGGATACCCTCACTGAAATCATTTTGGGAGCTCCAGGTTCTCAGCTTTCACAAAATTATTATCTTGAAGATACGATCGATGTGGTATTTCCTTATTTCGCGGATATCATCAACGTCAATGATTCTATCGTGGTAAGTCCAATAGCATATGAGATCGTGGGCAATGCGCCCAATCGAATTTGTAAAATTCAATGGAGCAATGTGGGATTTTATGATGAATGGATGAACACGGGACTGGCGGGAAATACGCTGAGTTTTCAGTTTTGGATTTATGAAACCACTCATGATATGCGGATTCACTTCGGACCGACTTTCATCAAGTCTGCCAACTTGTTTCAAGTCTTTGGTTTTCCGTGTGTGATGTTGATTGATGAGTTAGATTTTAACACTCAAACATGGTCTGGAATGTGGACATTGGCTGGCCCTGCCGATAATCCACAAGTGGTGAGTGTTTCCGAATTTGGACCACTAGGTTTAGATCCTTCTCAATTATTGTCCTCTGATCCCCAGGAAGGGCAAGTGTATTCATTTCAGCTGTCCACTCCCATTCATGTAAGTGAGCAAGTATCTAAGGATCGTTTTCATTTATTTCCACAGCCCGCAAAGGATCAAGTGCGTTTTTGGAGTCATTCCAATGAAGTCATTGCACTGATGAATGCGCAAGGTCAAACAGTGATGCAACATACTGCTAATATCGGAATCAATACATTGGACATCTCTTCATTGTCGGATGGAATTTATTTTCTGCAATCAACGAATGAAGAAATGTTGCCTACGAAATTGTTAGTGCAGCACTAAGAAATTTTGATATTGGAGCATACTTGTTATATTCGCAAGTATGAGTAATAACACACCGCAACGTTTATTTGATATAGCCTACAACCAGCTACAAAATTTTCCGTTGGAAAAGATGATTGTCACCAAGAAGGGCAATCAATGGGAAAGCATATCCACTCGGGTATTTATACAAGATGTTGAAGCGATGGCTTTTGGATTGATTTCGCGCGGGATACAGCCGGGAGATAAAATAGCCATGATTACCTCCTACAATAGGGCGGAGTGGAACATCGTTGATCATGCAATTTTACAAATTGGCGCCATCAATGTTCCAATTTATCCCACCATGACAGAAAGTGATTATGAGTATATCTTGAATCACTCTGAGTCTAAAATGGTTTTTGTATCTGATTTAGGTTTAGCCAAAAAAGTGGCGTCTATCCAATCAAAACTGAACGCTCAGCCACCTGTTTTTTGTTTTGAGAAAAATGAGGGCATTTCTTTCTGGCGTGATTTGATGTCAACAGATGATCAATTTCGTTCTGAATTCGAGCAAAGAAAATCCAAGGTTCAAGCGGAAGATTTGGCTACTATTATTTATACTTCAGGCACGACGGGATTGCCCAAAGGAGTGATGCTCAGTCATCGCAATATTGTATCTACGGTATTAGCCAGTGAACCCCGTCTTCCTCATTTGGAAGCGGGTGTTTCCAAAGGATTGAGTTTTCTTCCAGTATGTCATATCTATGAGCGCATGTTGCATTATTTGTTTTTCCACAAATGCATCAGTGTATATATGACCAACATGGAGGCCATTAAGGATGATTTGAATGAAGTAAAACCACAGATTTTCAGCGCAGTACCGCGTTTGTTGGAAAAAGTATTTGACGGCATTGTGCAAAAAGGTTTGAGCAATACGGGAATCAAGAAAGTGTTGTTCCAATGGGCGCTCAACTGGGCCAATGAGTGGGAAGCAGAAGGCAAGTCCGGGATATATCACATGAAATTGGCCATTGCTCGAAAGTTGGTGTTTTCAAAAGTCAAGGCGGCTTTGGGATTAACCGATATTCGTGCCATTGCCAGCGGTAGCGCTGCTTTACAACCAAGGCTGGCTCGATTTTTCAATGCGGCAGGAATGACCGTTTTGGAGGGTTACGGCTTGACAGAAACATCACCAGTGGTCTCAGTGAATACTTTACGTGACAGCGGAATGTTGCGGGTAGGCAGTGTCGGAAAATTGGTGGCTGGAGTGGAAGTGAAATTGATGGAAGATGGTGAGATCGTGGTGAAAGGTCCCAATGTGATGATGGGTTATTATAAGCAGCCAGAGCTCACGGCTGAGGTGATCAAGGACGGATGGTTTCATACGGGAGATATTGGAATTTTTCAAGATGGCTTTTTGGTGATCACCGATCGCAAAAAGGAAATGTTCAAGACGAGTGGCGGCAAGTACGTAGCCCCTCAGGTGATAGAGAATGCTTTAAAAGAATCACTGTACATTGAGCAATGCATGGTAGTGGGAGAAGGACAAAAATTTGCAGGCGCCTTGGTGGTTCCGGATCGAGTGGCTTTAGGCGCTTTAGCGGAGAAATTCAAGATTGATAAAGACGCAGAAGGGGAGTGGTTGAAACACGCGAGCATTCAGGAAATCATCTGGAGTGATATTCATAAGATCAATCAACGATTTGGAAAATGGGAACAAGTAAAGGCATTTTCCATTGTAAAAGATCCTTTTTCCATCGAGCGCGGTGAGATTACGCCAACCTTGAAATTGAAAAGAAAAAAAATACAAGAGACCTATCAACATCTAATGGAAAAAATGTTCCATCATTCCGGAGATGGAAATTGAGATTTTATATTGGATCAATGGTCATCATGCTGAATGGTTAGATCAAGTGATGTGGTGGATCAGTGGCAAGTGGACATTCCTACCATTGTATCTACTGATGACTTTCGCCATGCTCAAAAGATGGGGCTTGCGTGTTCTGTTGGTCTTGCTTTGTATGCTGGTAATAGTGACGATTTCGGATCAATTGGCTTCGAGTGTCTTCAAGCCATGGGTGCAGCGAGAGCGACCCACTTACACTCCTGAAGTGATGGAGCATCTTCATTTGGTCAAAGAGGAAAATGGAAATTTTTACAAAGGAGGGAGGTTCGGATTTTATTCGAGTCATGCCGCTAACTCCATGGCGGTAGCATTGTTTTTCTTGTTGATTTTGCGACCCGTAAAAAAAGTTTGGACAATGCTCTTGTGTGTATGGATCGTGTTGGTAGGATATTCTCGCGTGTACTTGGGAGTCCATTTCCCCACGGATATTCTGATGGGTTGGTGGATGGGTGGAATGATTGCCTATGTATGTTGGCGGCTATTAAAGCTCCCCGCGTTGGCTCGTTATCACCATTTGGATTTACATTGATTGCCACTCCCTTCCGGGATCCCAAAAGTGTTGATCAAAGTTTTGAATTTGATCTTGACTCACCACTATTCCCTCAGCGGTCAACCGCGTTTCCATGGCGGAGGGCGGATCAAAATGCGCCTTTCCTGTGAGCATACCCTTTCGGTTGACTACCCTGTGGGCAGGAAGTGATTTGTCACAGGCATTCATGGCATATCCTACAGTCCGACTGGCACCGGGGCTGCCGAGTGCCTTGGCAATCGCTCCATAGGTGGTTACTCTCCCTGTAGGAATCAACTGCACAATTGCCCACACTTGCTCGAAAAAATCACTGGCCATGGGGCTAAATTAATGAAATATAGCACTCTTTTTTTTCGTAATTTGGCCGTGCAATGATGATAAAGAAAACACATTTAGTGACGGGCGGCTGCGGATTCGTAGGAAGAAATATGGTGAAACGATTGCTGAGCCATGCTAATACCCAAGTTATTTTTATAGATAATCTTTCAGTAGGCACTCATCCAGATACTTGGATGTCTTTGCCCAAAAGTCATAGTGGTGATGATTTTGCTATTTATGACAACCGCGCCTTGTTCATCCATCAAGATGCTTTGAAGGTGATGAGGAAGCTGATGGAGAATGATCAGTACTTTTCTGAAACTTATCCATGGGAAATGGATCGCATCGCAGATGTTTTTCATTTTGCTGCCATTGTTGGTGGAAGGGCCAAGATTGATGGTGATCCCATGGTGGTGGCCTTGGATTTGGCCATTGATGCAGAGATGTTTTATTGGGCAGTGAATTACAAGCCAGAGCGCCTTTTGTATCCAAGTTCCTCTGCCGCTTATCCAGTAGATTTACAAACGGAGGGGGGAGCTATTGCCTTGAAAGAAAGTGATATTGACTTCAAGCGAATGGGTCAACCGGATATGACCTACGGTTGGAGTAAGTTGACGGGTGAATTTTTGGCGCACATCGCAGCCAAACATTATGGTTTGAAAGTCACCTGTATTCGACCTTTCAGCGGATATGGGGAGGATCAAGATTTGACCTATCCCGTGCCTGCCATTGCGGCGAGAGCGGCAAAGAAGGAAGATCCTTTTGAAGTTTGGGGGTCTGGACATCAAGGCAGGGATTTCGTGCATATCCAAGATGTGATTGATTGTATTCTTTTGGCTATGGATCACATTCATGATGGAACAGCCATCAATATTGGCATGGGGAAACTAACTTCTTTCCGAGAAATCATCGAAGTGTTTTGCTCATTTGCTGGATACAAGCCCACCATACAACCGTTGTTGGACAAGCCCGTTGGAGTGCATTCGAGATATTGTGATATGAGTTTTGTTGAAGAGCGATTGGGGTGGAAGGCAAAAATTTCCATTGAGGAGGGCATGCGTCGGGTGTATGATGCTGCATTGAAACAACTGTCGGTATGAGTAAACCCGTAGTGGTATGTTTTGGTCCTGGACCGCGATTCAAAGGGGGTATTCAAAATTACAACACCTCCTTGGCGTTGGCCTTGGATAGAAGAGGAGATTGCGATGTGCACATCGTTTCTTGGACGCAACAATACCCCGCGATCATTCCAAGAGAGTTTGTAGATAAAAGCAGCAAAGCAGATTTACTAGCGGGCAGTCAAGTAAAAGTGCATTATGTTACCAATTACAATCGTCCAAGCACTTGGAAAGAGACAGTGAGGCTGATTCAAGATCTAGGAGCGAGTAAGGTGATCATCCAATGGAGCATCGCGCTGCAAGGTTTGCCGTTGTCTTTTATTGCAAAATGGCTCGGAAGGCAAACTGGAGTGGAAGTAATTTTTGATGTACATTTTGTTCAACAAAAAGAGCATTCTAGCATCGATCGATATTTTACGAAGAAAGCATTGCAGCATGCGCATACGGTGATTTTGCATGCCAAAAAAACTTGTGAAGAATTGACGGAGATTTTCCCCAAAAAATCTTTTCATTATACAGAAACCGGTGACAGAGGCAAGAATACCGTCATCAAATTGTATCACCCTATTTATGATTTGTTTAAACCGGATGCCTCATTGGATATTCAAGCGTTGAAGGAACAATGGGGATTGAAACAACACGTGTTTTTATTTTTTGGTTTTATCAGAAGATATAAGGGATTGGACAGGGCTATTCAAGCTTTCGCGAAGTTGAGAGCCAAAAGAGACGATGTCAGCTTAGTCATCGCAGGGGAGTCATTTTGGAATACTTTGGATCAGAACAAGTGGAGCACGCGCTGGAAGCAATGGATTTTTGGTTGGGCCAAAAAAATAGTGTTGAATAAAAAAGACGACGAGCGAGAGGACCAGCCTTTGGAATGGATAGAAAAGTTGGGTTTGCAAAAAGATTGCTATGTGGTCAATCGTTTTATTGGAAATGAGGAGGTGCATTTGTATTTCCAGGTGAGTGATGCGGTGGTGTTGTTTTATCGCACGGCCACCCCGAGTGGAATCGAGTCATTGTCCTATAATTTTTCCCTGCCATTATTGGCCACTGCCGTGGGGCACTTTCCGGAGACCATTCAAGATGGATTCAACGGATATTTAGCCAAGGATGAAGACATTGACGATATGGCCAGGGTGATGGAAAGATTCATTGAACAACCCATACCGCGAGAGAATGTGAAATCATCTACCCAAAATATGAGTTGGGATCGTTACGCCGCTGCTATCATCCAGTAGCTCGCGGTTAAATGTTTTTTAGTTAAGCATCTACGGTAAAATCAATTTTCTAAAATGGCTGTTGAAATGATGTCCAAAGCAGTTTTAATTTCATCCTCCGTGATACATAATGGTGGCGCAAATCGGATGATATTTCCATGAGTAGGTTTAGCCAACAATCCCATTTCGGCCATTTTTACGCAAATATCCCAAGCGGCATGCGAATCTTCGTTGTCATTGATGACAACGGCGTTCAATAATCCTTTGCCCCTTACCAGTACAATTTTATCTGTTTTTGATTGTAGCTCTTCCAAAGCAGCTCTGAATTGAATGCCTAATTTCTCCGCATTCTCTGCCATTTTCTCGTCTTTCAAAACCTGTAATGCTTCCATGGCCACGGCGCAAGCCAATGGGTTTCCACCATAAGTTGAGCCATGCTCACCGGGTTTGATGGTCATCATGATTGCATCATTGCACAACACTGCACTCACGGGCATCGTACCGCCGGAGAGCGCTTTGCCTAGCACTAAAATATCGGGTTTCACATTTTCATGATCGCATGCCAACATCTTGCCCGTGCGCGCCAAACCGGTCTGTACCTCATCCGCAATCATTAACACATTATACTTCGTACACAAATCTCTTACCCCCTTCAAATAACCCTCATGCGGCACCACAACTCCGGCCTCACCCTGAATGGGTTCGAACATAAATCCCGCGATGTTGGGGTTCTCTTTGAATACATTTTCCAACGCCGACAAATCATTGTAGGGAATCCTCAAATATCCCGACATGTACGGACCAAAACCTGCGTAACTACTCGGATCATTGCTTGAGCTAATGGCCGCCAAAGTACGTCCCCAAAAGTTGCCATCTACAAATACCATTTGCGCTTGGTTATCGGGAATGCCTTTAACGGTATAGCCCCATTTTCGCGCTAGTTTCACGGCTGTTTCGCCGCCCTCTACCCCAGTGTTCATGGGCAATACTTTGTCATAACCAAAGAAAGAGGTGATGTATTGTTCGTATTCCCCCAATTTGCTATTGTAAAATGCCCGAGAGGTGAGGGTCAATTTTTTGGATTGTTCAATAAAAGTGGAGATAATCCGCGGATGACAATGCCCTTGATTGACGGCGGAATAAGCGGATAAAAAGTCCAAATACCGCTTGCCTTCAACATCCCAAACATACACTCCTTCTCCCTTGTCCAAAACAACAGGCAGGGGATGATAATTGTGTGCGCCATATTGATTTTCTAACTCCATGGCCTTGGCGCTTGTCATAATCTCTTGATTCATTGCAAAATGATTTTTCACAAAGGTAATGTCTTCGTAATTTAGCCGCTCTAATTAAATTCATTAAGATGTCAAAAAGAACGTTTACTATGATCAAGCCTGATGCTACTGCAGCTGGCAACACCGGAAAGATCATCGACAAAATCATTGAGTCTGGATTCAGCATCAAGGCCATGAAGTGGACCCAATTGAGCAAAGAAGATGCTCAAAAATTCTATGCTGTTCACTCCGAAAGACCCTTTTATGGTGAGTTGTGCGAGTATATGAGCAGCGGACCGATAGTGGCTGCCATTTTAGAGAAGGACAATGCAGTAGAAAATTTTAGAAAACTGATTGGAGCAACTGATCCTAGCAAGGCAGAACCCGGAACCATCCGCGCGATGTTTGCTACCAGTATTGCCGCCAATGCGGTACACGGTTCTGACTCCGACGAGAATGCAGCCATTGAAGGCGCTTTCTTCTTCGCAGGACGTGAATTAGCCTAATTGAATCAACACTCAAAACCAGCAATATGAGTAAAATCAAAGTGGCCAATCCCATCGTGGAAATGGATGGGGATGAAATGACCCGAATCATTTGGAAACACATCAAGGAAAAATTGATTTTCCCTTATCTCGAATTGGATATTCAATATTTTGATTTGGGTATGGAAAATCGCGATGCCACCGATGACAGAGTGACCATTGAGGCAGCGGAAGCTACCCTCAAATACAATGTCGCGGTGAAGTGCGCTACCATCACTCCAGACGAGGCGCGCGTCAAAGAATTTGGATTGAAAAAAATGTGGAAATCGCCCAACGGCACCATCCGCAATATTGTGGGTGGAACTGTTTTCCGCGAGCCCATTATCTGCTCCAATGTTCCGCGATTAGTTCCTGGATGGACCAAGCCGATCAATATTGGTCGTCATGCCTTTGGTGATCAATACCGAGCTACCGATACGGTGATCAAGGGTAAGGGAAAATTAACCATGACCTTTACTCCAGAAGATGGAGGTGAGGTGAAGTCATGGGAGGTATATCAGTATGAAGGTGATGGGGTAGGATTAGCGATGTACAATACCGATGAAAGCATTTATGGGTTTGCCCGTTCGTGCTTTAATCAAGCTTTGATGCGCAATTGGAATTTGTATTTCTCATCCAAAAACACCATCTTAAAAGCATACGATGGTCGTTTCAAAGACATCTTTCAGGAGGTTTTTGAAAACGAGTACAAAGCGAAATTTGAATCAGCGGGTATCACCTATGAGCACCGATTGATCGATGATATGGTGGCGTTTTGCTTGAAAAGCGAAGGTGGATTTGTATGGGCTTGTAAAAATTACGATGGAGATGTTCAATCCGATATTGTTGCGCAAGGATTTGGATCATTGGGTCTGATGACTTCTGCTTTGATCACACCGGATGGAAAGACCATGGAAGCCGAGGCGGCTCATGGAACGGTTACGCGCCATTATCGTCAGCACCAACAAGGAAAGAAAACTTCTACTAACCCCATTGCTTCCATTTTCGCATGGACACAAGGATTGGCGTTCAGAGGAAAATTGGACGGCAATGCAGAGTTGGTTCGTTTCGCAGAAACCCTTGAGAAAGTATGTGTGGATGTGGTGGAAGCGGGCAAGATGACCAAGGACTTAGCAGTGTGTATTCATGGTGATAAAGTTCAACCCGAGCATTACATGTACACAGAAGATTTCTTGGATGTGATTGACTCCGAGTTGAAATCCAGAATGGCGTCGTTGTAAGCTATTACAATTTTGGAACGAAAATAAATTTCGGAATAACATAAAAGGGCTGTCGTATTCGACAGCCCTTTTGGTTTTATGAAATCAAAGGTCCGATGGCCTTTGTTGTTTACGCATTGGCTTTGGCCGTAGCGATGGCCGCACGCACTTTGGCTTCAATCTCTTCTTTGAGCTCTGGATTGTCTTCCAACAATTGCTTTACAGCGTCTCTTCCTTGGCCCAATTTGGTATCGCCGTAGCTAAACCAACTTCCGCTTTTCTTGATGACATTGTGATCCACTCCCAAATCAATGATTTCTCCTAACAAGGAAATACCCTGACCATACATGATATCAAATTCCGCTTGACGGAAGGGGGGAGCCACTTTGTTTTTTACCACCTTCACCTTGGTGCGATTACCGACTGCATTTTCTCCGTCTTTGATTTGTTGAGAACGGCGAATGTCCAAACGCACAGAGGCATAAAATTTCAATGCATTACCTCCCGTGGTGGTTTCTGGATTGCCGAACATCACGCCAATTTTCTCACGCAATTGGTTGATGAAAATGCAGCAGCACTTGGTCTTGCTGATAGAGGCCGTGAGTTTTCTCAATGCCTTGGACATCAATCGAGCTTGAACACCTACATTGGAGTCACCCATTTCTCCCTCAATTTCAGAACGAGGGGTAAGAGCTGCTACGGAGTCGATGACAATCAAGTCAATCGCTCCAGAGCGAATCAGATTATCGGCAATTTCAAGAGCTTGTTCCCCATTGTCGGGTTGGGAGATCAATAAATTCTCGGTGTCCACTCCTAGGGCTTCCGCATAGAATTTATCAAATGCGTGTTCTGCATCAATGATGGCACATATTCCACCTTGCTTTTGCGATTCCGCGATGGCATGAATGGCCAAAGTGGTTTTACCTGAAGATTCAGGCCCATAGATCTCAATGATACGACCTTTGGGATATCCTCCAATGCCCAAGGCACTGTCCAATCCAACCGAACCACTGGGGATGACTTCCATCGCCTCAACGGCATCATCGCCGAGTTTCATCACAGCTCCTTTGCCATATGTTTTTTCTAATTTATCCATGGCCATTTGTAAGGCCTTTAATTTTTCTTTGTTGACTTCTGACATTGCGTTAGATTTTTAAATTTTACAAATATTGAGTGGCTGGTTTGTAACCAATTTACAAAGTGAAAAAAAATCAATCTTTTTTTGGCGAAGGATATAAATCTCTGATCACGATGAAAGCGGCTACATAGAGCGCGGTAAAAACGGAAGCATACAGCAAAGATCGTTCTGGCTGCTGGCCCACACCAGAGGACTGCATGTAGGTGAGGTGGAGTTTGTGCGAGATGAACCAACTCAATCCAAAAATGGCGGGGGTGAGACTGAGATAGAGGATACTGAACTTTTTAGACATACTTCAATTTTTTGCTAAATTGCGAGGAAATTCGTTTCATCACAACATATAAATTATCAACTTTATGCGCCACTTATTCGCAATTTTCTGCATCTTATTGGCCAGCCAGTGTGCATATGCACAGGCCATGGTGAGTGATTCCTTGAAATCACTCAAGATGAAGCCGCGGTATTTGGCCAAGGTTGATTTGGTTTCACCCGCGGTGCGAACTTTTCAATTCCATTTAGAGCGAGCGCATCATTCCTCCCATTCATTTTCTTTAGGGATTTTATACACCGATCAGTCCGATGCGATTACCAATGCCTCTTATCTGTACCGATTTGCTGCCACATTGGAACATCGTTATTACATGTCGAAGTCACCCGCACCACAAGGATTTTATTTGGCTAGCTTTCTGCGTTATCAATGGATGCGAACCGATGCTTGGCTTTACAATTATTGGTATGATGGAATCGGCAATACCATTTTTGTCAATCAGTATGTCACGCGCTATTTGAATACTTTTGGTGTAGGCTTGAATTTGGGGTATCAAAGGATTTTCAAAGAAAAGATAGCCCTAGATGCCTATTTTGGTCCCGTCTATAATACGGGGGATCAACGCGTCAATTTGAGCAATCCGTATGAGTATCGACCCAATGAATCTTTCAAACCGTACGTGGGTTACTTTGTCCGTGCGGGCCTGAGTATAGGTTATGTTTTTGGAGGGTAGGAGAAATTTCGACAAAACGCTAATATCACTTCCTCTTCTTAAAATACAAACGCGTAATGAAAATCCCTTGACCATCTTCTTTACCCGCGTCACTCTCTACGCCGCTGGTGACAAAGGCCAAATCATAGCCTTGCGCATCCATCTCATTCAACTTAGACATGATGATGGCGTCATTGGAGGCAATGTTCTGAAAATTGATCCCCACCATGCTGAAGAAGTTCAACATCTTGGTCTCTCTGAATCCATCAATCTTGATCTCGCCTCGGTCAATATCGCCTTGCTTGGAGTCTTTACCGTCTGTGCGGGCAGTTGTAAATGCGTTGTAGTCGGCCTCTGAGGTGGCTTCTATCATGCGTGAGCGTCCCATTCCGCCCGGTAGGATGGATTCTACCAAGGTCACTACTTTGTACTGTGCATTGGCCAAAATGGCGGTTGTCAAAAATGACAACAAAAGGATTCCTTTTTTCATATCGATGTTAGTTTTTATATCTTCTTTTCCAAGCTCCTAAGTTGCTCAATGGAGCTATGGGTTGCATGGCATTTTTTCCTTCTTCTATCATCATCGCGGCGAGCATGGCGGCTATTTGTGCTTCTTCTTCATCAAAATGATCCAACACTTCTGGCGTGTAGTATTTTTTTACAAAATGGGTGTCAAAATCCCCGGAGGTAAAGGCGGGCTGGTTGATGGCCCAGGAGCAAAAGGGAAGGGTGGTTTTGATGCCCGTGATGTGATAATCCTGAATAGCGCGTGTCATTTTATCAATCGCGGCTTGTCGGGTAGGAGCGTGGACAATCAGCTTGGCAATCATGGGATCATAGTAAATCGGAATCTCCATTCCCTCCTCAAAACCATCATCCACTCTAACGCCGGGACCACTGGGGCGAATGTAAGTTTTTAAAGTACCAATGTCTGGCAAGAAATTATTTTGCGGATCTTCCGCATACACGCGTACTTCCAGCGCATGTCCATTGATCGCCAAATCCTCTTGTGTAAAGGACAATCGCTCCCCACGGGCAACGTTGATTTGTTCTTTCACCAAGTCGATGCCGGTGATCATCTCCGTCACAGGATGCTCTACCTGCAAGCGGGTATTCATTTCCAAGAAAAAGTAATTGCGATTTTCATCCACTAAAAATTCCACGGTGCCGGCTCCGATATAATCACAACTTCTGGCTACATCCACTGCACTCTTTCCCATGGCAGCGCGCAGCTCGGGCGTCAAGACGGCGCTG
>Ga0068876_10002223_pt1 | contig 14591 bp, 13 predicted proteins | sample NOAtaG_6_FD_66442 | JGI IMG/M metagenome (GOLD analysis project Ga0068876, IMG submission 66442) | Freshwater lake microbial communities from Lake Erie, under a cyanobacterial bloom - NOAA_Erie_Diel5S_2200h metaG | ecosystem: Environmental > Aquatic > Freshwater > Lake | place: USA: Ohio, Lake... | reverse complement strand
CCACCGGCTATCACTACCCTTACGGCACAGGATGCCACCTCGCTCAAGGTGGACTTCAGCGGAGCGCCCAACACCTTGTTTCGGTCTGAAATCGCCACCAACTCCACCAACTTTCAGCTCTATCAAACCTTGTATGCGGTCAGTTCGCTCACGATCCCCAACCTCACCGTTGATGACCGGTTCTATTGCATTCGCTTGAATTCATTTGACCCTTGCACCAGCACCAACACAGCCAGCAACATCGTGTGCAGCCACAACTTCGACCTGAGCATACAAAGCGGTGTAAACCGTCTCACGTGGACAACCGGTAACACCGGTCAAACCGGGGTGAGCATTTCCCGGAACAGCCTGCCCTATGTAACGCTGCCGGGGGCGCCCACGTCCTTTAATGATAATGAGCCCAATATCGTCTGCAACACCAACTACTGTTATCGCATCACCACCAACTACCCCGGTGGCGCTGAAAGTATTTCGCTGGAAAAATGTGGTCGATCGTTTACCAACACCACGCCACCCGCTGTAGCCAATACATCAGCTGTAATCAACGGCAGCGATGCGCAACTTCAATGGCAAGCGCCTCCTGCGGTCAATGTAGCTCAATACCGTGTGCTACGCGAATCTGGCGGCACGGGCTTTTCAACACTGGCGACCGCCACGGTGACCAATTTTGTGGATAACAGCTACAACACAAACGCGGCCCTGTGCTACCGAATCGATTACACGGATGGCTGCGGTAACGCAAGCAGCCCCGGCATCGTCTCGTGCCCCATTCGGTTAACCGCTGCTCTTGCAGTCACGAACGAGGTGACGATTTCCTGGACACCTTTTTCGGGTTGGCAAAATGGAGTTATCCGGTACAACGTGTACAAACTAACACCTGCTGGTGGCGTGTTGCAGATTGTGCCGGTCGGAACTGCCCTGACCTGGACTGACCCCACCACCGATAACACCAACCAGCAGGCGATCTATCAGGTAGAGGCGGTTGCTCAGGATCCGGGCGTACCCAATTCATCGTCCAATCGCGTGGAGGTGATCAAAAACCTGCAGTTAATCCGGCCAACGGCCTTTACGCCCAATGGTGACGGCCTCAATGACACGTTTAGCATTACGGGCCAGTACATCCGTGAATTACAGTTGCAGGTGTTTGACCGATGGGGCGGGCTGATCTACAGTTCAGACCAGCAGGAGCCGTGGGACGGCACCGTCAACGGTAAACTGGTGCCCGAAGGGGCTTATGTGTGGTCGGTCCGGATTGTTGATTTTGTGGGGCGCGAGCTTTCGTACACCGGCACGGTGGCATTGCTGCATAAGTAATTTTCCGAAAACGTACTTTTGCCTTTCGAACCAATTACCACGGTTATGCTGGACATGATGAAAATGATGGGTAAAGTAAAGGAGATGCAAACACGCCTGAAGGAAGCCCAGGAGAATCTGGTGAACGTGCGCGCATCGGGCGAATCCGGGGCCGGTTTGGTCAAAGCTACCGTGAACGGGCGCAAACAACTGGTGGCGCTCGATATCGATCCTTCAATTTTGAAATTGGAGGACAAGGTGCTGGTGCAAGACCTGGTGGTAGCGGCCGTGAACAAAGCGCAAGAGGAAGCTGATGTATTGGCCAAAGAGGAAATCAAGAAGAGCACCGAAGGCCTGCTTCCGAATATGCCCGGCATGGATTTCAGCAACCTGATGGGATGACCTCTGCTGCGGTTGTCATTCTGAATTACAACGGCCGGCATTACCTCGAGCAGTTTTTGCCCTCCGTGATCCGCTACTCATCGCCCGCACAAGTAGTGGTGATTGACAATGGATCAACAGACGACTCCGTGGCTTGGCTCTCTGCGCACGCGGCCTCCGTCTCCTGCATTCGGTTGAATCAAAACTTAGGATTCAGTGGCGGCTACAACGCAGGCTTACATCAGGTTAAGGCCGACTACGTTGTGCTACTTAATTCGGATGTTGAAGTGACCGAAAACTGGCTCCAACCGTTGGTTGCTCATCTGAACAACAACCCCGATGTGGCGGCCGTGCAACCCAAAATCAAATCCTTTCATCAACGAACGAATTTCGAGTATGCGGGAGCAGCCGGAGGTTTTCTGGATGCTTTTGGTTACCCCTTTTGCCGCGGGCGCATTTTTGATAAAGTGGAAGAAGACCGAGGCCAGTATAACGACAGCCGAACCGTGATGTGGGGCAGTGGCACCTGTCTGGCAATCCGAGCACAAGCGTATTGGCACGTAGGTGGATTGGACGAGCATTTTTTTGCTCACATGGAAGAGATTGATCTCTGCTGGCGATTTCATCGCGCAGGGTATCAGGTTTGGTACAACGCTCAATCGGAGGTATTTCACATAGGCGGTGGCACGTTATCGGCCGCCAATCCCCACAAAACGTACCTGAATTTTACCAATAGCCTCGCCATGCTGGCGAAAAACCTGCCGGTTGCGCCCTTGGTGGTTGCGTTGTTGGGGCGGGTTGTGCTGGACGGATTCGCTTGTCTCTTATTCTTATCCCGGGGCCAGGCCCCCCACGCGGCAGCCGTGGTAAAGGCCTACTGGCAATTCCTGAGCAACCTCGCCCGCCACTGGCGCGAGCGGCAAGCCATCGCAAAACGATTTCCCCTTCTAAGGGTGCCCCATCAAATGGTGTTATCTATTGCCTGGACTTTTTTTGTGCTTCGTCAGCAAAGGTTTTCCGAGACGATCGCGCGTCAGTAGTCCCAGATGGTACTGCGCCTGCGCATATGCCTTCGCAGATTGAGAACGAACGCCATAGCCAGGTAAATTAACAGCGGAGAACCCAGCGTTAGAAACGAGGTGTAAATAAAAAACAAGCGAATGGACGAGGTTGCCACGCCCATTTTTTCGCCCAGGTAAGTGCACACCCCGAAGGCTCTCTTTTCAAAAAAATGCTGGATTTGATCAATCATATTGTTAATGCCGAACCCTGTCACCCCGGAAGTGCCATTTAACCCTTGTTTTGGGGGGTTGGCCGATAACTTCGAAAAGGCTGAGCAAATATAGGCCAAACAGCCTGAAAATCGGGGTTAGAAGTATCATATTTTTGCCTTGCCCATTGCAATAAAATGGCCTTAAACGTAGTTTTGCGACTCTTTAAAGAAACAACTAATTCCTGATCTCATGAGAAAATTATTTTATTCGTTGGTCATTGTAGGGGCACTGACGTTTACGGGCTGCACCCTGCCCCAGATGGTGAAAATGGCCAAGGAGCAGCAGCTAACGGTCAATCCCAACCCGCTGGAAGTTCACAAGGACACAGTCGTATTTGACATGTCGGCCAACCTGCCCGTGAAAATGTTAAAGAAGGGAACGGTTTACACGGTAAATTCCTTCTACAAGTATGGAGACAGCGAATTGGCCCTTGATCCGATTCCCTTCAAGGCCGAAGACTATCCGAATAGCTCTACCGAGCAACCGAAAGTGACCAAGAAGTTCACCTTCCCGTACAAAGACGCTTACAAGACCGGCACCGTAGAGGTTGAAGGTGTTGCCGCCAAGGGTACGAAGACTAAGAAGACTCCCCGTTTGTCTGTTGCTACAGGCGTGATTACGACCTCTAAGCTGGTACAAAACTCCTATTACGCAGCCTATGCTGGTCACGGTTACAACAACCAGGAAGAGTTGATTCCGGTCGTTATTCCGGATTTCATCTTCGAACAAGGCAAAGCAGTTTTGCGCAAGACTGAAATCAGCGCTGACAAAGGCAAGCAACTGGATGCGTTTATCGCCTCCAAGAATGTTACCCGCACTGTAACCATCACCGGTACTCACTCACCGGAAGGTCGCGAGCGCATCAACACCAAACTATCCGAAGAGCGCGCGGCCGCTATTGAGAAATTCTACCGGGCGCAAATGAAGAAGTACGACTACAAAGGCAAGGCTGACAGCATCCGCTTCATCCTGAAGCCGGTAGTTGATGACTGGAATGAGTTTAAAGCTGCGTTGGCCGCCTACACCGGTATCACCGATGACCAGAAGAGCGAGTACTTAAACATTATTAATGGTGGTGGTTCGTTTGTCGATCAGCAGAAAGCGATCGAAAAATTGAAGACCTACAAGAAGGTGTTTAAAGAAGTGTACCCTAAGTTGCGTACTGCCAAGACCGAAATCCTGACGGTAAAAGACAAGAAGACCGATGCTGAAATATCCGCATTAGCCAAGCAGATCGCACAGGGTGGCAATCTGGACGCTCTGTCATTTGACGAGTTGATGTATGCGGGCACGCTGACTCCTTCTACCGAAGAGAAAGCCGCCATCTACGAAGCCGCCACTAAGAAGGGTAGCAACTGGAACGCACACAACAACCTGGGTGCCGCTTACCTGAACATGGCGATGGAAAATCCTTCCCGTGCAGCGGAGTTTGCTGATAAAGCGGCTACTCAACTGGAGATCGCAGCAAAACTGCGCGAAACCCCGGAAGTACACGCTAACCTGGCAACGGTAACCCTGTGGAAGGGCAATCCTTACAAGTCTTATGCTCACGCCAACAAGGCCCTGAACGGTGCCAGCAATGACGTGGCTCGTGGTGTAAACGGTGTAAAGGGTGCGTGCGAAATTTACATGGCCCGCTACAGCGATGCCGTTCGCTCTACCTCAGCCGCCACCGAAACTGACGTTAACCTGTTCAACAAAGGTTTGGCTCAATTACTGAACAAGGATGCCGGCAATGCCGCTAATTCCTTTGCTGATGCCAGCCGCAAGAATGCCAACTTTGCCTTGGCCTACTACGGTGCAGCGGTGGCTGCCGCTCGCAGTGGCAATGGTGATGGTGTGGTCAACAATCTGATGAGTGCCGTGAAGATTGATCCGAATCTGAAAGAAAAGGCCCTGACCGATCTGGAGTTTGCGAAATTCAATACGACAGACGCCTTCCGCAACGCGCTGAAGTAATCCGTACCGGCTTTTGCCCAAAAAACCCCTGAAATTCAGGGGTTTTTTGTTTTGAGCAGTTTTGTAGTTAGCGGGGCCAAGCTATTTTTACGGGCTTTATCGTCCACTATGAGAGAAATTCAGTTCCGGGAGGCCCTGCGCGAGGCCATGTCAGAAGAAATGCGAAGAGACCCACGGGTATTTCTCATGGGCGAAGAAGTGGCCGAGTACAATGGGGCTTACAAAGTAAGCCAGGGCATGCTGGATGAATTCGGCCCCAAGCGTGTGATTGACACACCCATTGCCGAGCTCGGCTTTGCCGGTGTGGGCGTGGGCGCTGCCATCAACGGCCTGCGGCCCATCATAGAATTCATGACATTTAATTTTTCACTGGTCGCCATCGATCAGGTGATTAACTCGGCAGCCAAGATTCTTTCCATGTCCGGTGGACAATACAGTTGTCCCATCGTGTTTCGCGGTCCCACCGGGAATGCCGGTCAACTGGGCGCGCAGCACTCGCAGAATTTTGAAAACTGGTTTGCCAACACACCCGGATTAAAAGTGGTGGTGCCCTTCACGCCCTACGATGCCAAAGGACTATTGAAGACAGCGATTCGTGACGAAGATCCCGTCATTTTCATGGAATCGGAATTGATGTATGGCGACAAAGGTGAAGTGCCGGCCGAAGAATACCTGATTCCCCTTGGACAGGCCGATGTGAAACGAAGCGGTACTGATGTCACCATCGTGAGTTTCGGAAAGATCATGAAAGTAGCCCTCGCGGCTGCGGCCGAAATGGAAAAGGATGGCATATCCTGCGAAGTGGTGGATTTGCGCACCGTGCGCCCGATTGACTACGCTACGGTTGTAGAGTCCGTCAAGAAAACCAACCGGCTGGTCATTGTGGAGGAAGCCTGGCCGCTGTCCTCGATTGCCACCGAAATAACCTACCACGTGCAAAAGCACGCCTTCGATTACCTGGATGCCCCGATTCAACGGGTGAATAGTTTTGATGCACCCCTGCCCTACGCTCCCACGTTGATTGAGGCGATACTGCCCAATGTGGAGAAGACCGTACGGGCCATCAAGGCAGTGATGTATCGGGATTAAGACCTATCTCAAATGAGAATCTGCATTGCCTGCTTCGTCTTGTTGTCAGTTACGTATATCTCGTGCTACTCTCAGAATCTTGAAATTGAACTTATTCTTCGTCCATCGCTCACATCCATGCGTGGGGACAATTTAGTTGAAGAAAACTTTGATCCTGCCTTTAAACTTTGCGGAGGCATAGGCTCAACCTACAAGTTCAGCAATCGTACGTTTCTGAGTCTTGCATTGCTATATGATGCTAAAGGCGGAGAGAAGGAACTTACCATTTTTTACAATTCAAGCCCAGATCCAAACTCTGTCGTGGTATCCGAAGTTGTCCGCAATGAATCGATTTTTAAATATCTGACACTACCAATCCAATTTGGGAAAGAGATCGGCACTAAAGTAAAATTTGAATTTGGTTTAGGTGTCTATACATCGGTCTTACTTGATTATGAATTACTGGTGAACTCTGAACCTGCTGATTTTGTAACAAAGGAAGACTTTAAGGGTTTAGACTTTGGTCTTTCAGGGTCTGTCAATGTAAAGCTTCCGATCACCGAAAAGTTTCACGTTAAGCTCGGCCTAAACAACAATCTAGGTCTTGCTGACGTGAGTTCAGTAACAAATTCCAATGATGGCGGCATTAAACACAACTCATTTGGTGTTGCGCTTTCAGCCGGACTAAAGCTGAAATAGTTTCTAACCCACCAACAACTTCCACGCTTCGTCTGTCCGACCTGCGCGCAGCAGCTCGCGCGCCTGCATGAGTGTGCGTTCGCTGGGCACGTGCATGGGATTTCCATCGGGTATCTTTTCAACGTTGGCCAGTCGTGCCAATTCGTTAGCGGAGAAAACCTTGCTCTTGCGGAGATAAGCCGGTAATTGATCGATTCCAATGCCAACCTTTTCGTTCGGTTTAGGCACGGAAAAAATAGCGTCACCACTGGCACGGCAGTAATAGTCTTGCCCCATGCGCGCCACTGCATCCAACTGGTAGGGGTCTATGCGACCGTGCGCATCCAGTACGTCATCGTTGATGTGCATGAGCAGCACTTCGCAAATCACCAGATTGCCGGCCGCGCCACCGCTGCCAAGTTCGATCACCTGGTTCACCTTGCACTCCAGCGCCACGGGTGACTCGCCCACGCGGGGCGGCCGCACTTTTTCCGACCTCACTTCGGTGAGTCCCGCCTTGGTGAACTCATTTACACCTCTGGGGTACTCACAACTGGCCAGCGATGCCTGTTCCACCATCGCATAGTTCACCACATGGATCACCACTTCAGGCACTTCCTTTACATTCTCATATGTGTGCTTGGTCGTATTATCGCGGCCCCTGCGGGCGGGGGAAAATACCACGATAGGCGGATTGGCGCTGAAGCAGTTGAAAAAACTGAACGGACTGAGGTTTACATCGCCTGCTGCGCTAATGGTACTGGCCAATGCGATGGGCCGGGGTACGACCGCACCCAGCAGGTAGCTGTGCATTTTGGGCACGGGAATTTCTTTGGGGTCGATGATCATATCAGGATTTCTTTTTCGTGCCGATCCACCAGGGCGAGCTGACCATAAACATCAGCAGCAAGGGCAAAAGATAGGCGCCAACGCGCAACTTTTTACCGGTATGACTTATCGCCCATGATTGAAAATCGTAGTGTGTCTTAACTTCAAGTGCCACGCAGGCCATCAACAGGAACAGGAGCAGTCCATTTCGCAAAAGGGATGAGCGAACGGAGCTGACCCATTCGACTGAGACCGCAACCACGATCACCACGGCAGCCACCGTGGCCAAGGCCCGGGGAAATGTTTTTAGGAAATGAATCCTATAAATGATCAACCCGAGCTTACCCAACAAGTTTGGCTTAGAGATCAGCCATGCGGTAATTAGGGTAACAAACGAAACAATCAACCAGTAGGTGATCTTTCTCAAATCAGACTTTTATTTTTTTTGCATTACCCCGTCTGATCTTTCCACCCACCATTAGCACCAGCTCGCCATTGCGTTCCCGGGTTCTTAACACCAACTTCTTAAAGGACTCCTTCATACCTCTCTCAATCTTCTTCTCCAAGTTATTTGCCTGCCTGCGTGTCATAGCTCGTTCACCTTTTTCCACAATTTAAGATCAAATATACTAATCTGTCCATTCTTCATGTTAGCCACAGGCGTATAAGCTTTGCTGGAGTTATCGATAAAAAACCAAGCATCCACCAAGTTGATATAATCACTAAAAAAATTCCGCAACCCTCAATAGTATCTACGTTCAATTACATGGGGTGGAATGGAGTGCCCTCCCAGCCTGACTCGCTCCCTAACCCGCTTTTTGGCCAATTGAACAGTCTGCAGCCAAAAAAAGATAAGCACAACCTGAAATCCTTTTTGGTGAGCCTGTTGAATTCGAGTTTGATACTGTCTGGAAGAAAGTGTTGTTTCGATAGCAAAATCCTCAGCAAGATCAATCAATTCATCCATCCTTCGAATCATTATTCGTCCAGCTTCAAAGGAATACCGCTCCGGATTAAGCGGGGACAGGCCAGCCGCGATGTAATCGGCATTCACGAACTCTTTACATTTCAATACATCTGGAAGCAGGCTTAGCGAGGCAGTTGTCTTACCTGCACCATTACATCCGGCAATGATATACATGGTCGGCATCAACTCGCAGGAAGAATAGTTCCGGTGCAATCACCAAAACCGATGCGCACACCATCCTTCTCAGCATGGCCCCGCATAATCACGGAGTCGTGGTCCTCCAAAAAGGTGCGTTGATGACCGTTGACATGAAGTGGCCGCTGGCCGTTCCACGTTAACTCGAGCAAGGAACCGAATGACCCCGGTGACGGACCGCTGATGGTGCCGGAGGCATAAATGTCCCCGACTTCAATATTGCAGCCGTTCACCGTGTGGTGCGCCAGCTGCTGTGCCATATTCCAATACAAATACTTGAAGTTGGTGCGGCATACACTTACTGCGGCCTCGCCTTTGGCCTGCAACAACACCTCCAACGCGATGTCAAAGTGATGATTACCTTCAACCGACAGATAAGGTAGAACGTGGGGAAATTGCTCCGGTCCTGCCGTGCGGAAGGGCTCGAGCGCATCCAGCGTTACAATCCAGGGCGAGAGCGTTGACCCGAAGTTCTTTCCCAGAAACGGACCCAACGGCACATATTCCCATTGTTGAATGTCGCGGGCCGACCAATCGTTGAACAACATGAGCCCGAAGATATTTTCCTCCGCATCGCGTACAGAAAGGGATGTGCCCAGCGTAGTTTTGGTGCACGTGGCAAAGGCAACTTCCAACTCAAAATCCAGTTTGCGCGAGGGACAGTAGACGGGAAGCTCGGCATCCGGTGGCTTCACCTGGCCCTTGGGCCGGTGGATGGGCGTGCCCGACACCACAATGGAGGATGCGCGGCCGTGGTAGCCAACGGGTAAATGTTTCCAGTTGGGCAGCAAGGCATTCTTGGGGTCACGAAACATGGAACCTACATTGGTGGCGTGCTCCTCACTGCTGTAAAAATCGGTGTAGTTCGGTATGCGCAAGGGCAGCAGCAGTTGCACTTCGCTCATCGGCACCAGCGCGATTTCGCGTGCGGCTGCGTTTAACTCATGATTATTGTGTTGCAATAACTCCGAAATCCGTTCGCGTACCTCACGACCTTTGCGCCTGCCCAGCGCGAGGAAATCATTCAGGTACTTCTGATTGAAAATACCGGGGGGTAAGCCAAGACCATCGAGATAGCCGTGTTCATGGAGGTACACCAGATCCAGCACGTGATTCCCGATCGCAACACCGGCTACAGCCGAAAGGTACTTGGTCTTAAATATGCCAAACGGAAGATTCTGAATCGGAAAATCCGACCCTTTGGGTACGTGCACCCAGCTTTTCAGTGACGGGCCGTTAGCCGCTAGTTTCATTACTCAAAAGTAGTTCCAAAGCTCGGGTTGAACAATTGAAGCGCAAAGTTTTACCTTCGTTGCCAATGCTCCCAGTCGAATTCGTCCAACGCATGAAATCCCGATTGGGTGATCAGTACGCGTTGTTCGAAAACGCCCTGACACAAGCTTCACCCGTGAGTGTCCGGCTGAATCCCCGAAAGAAAGGGTCGGCAATTACCGGGCAGCCCGTGGGCTGGGCTGAAATGGGAAGGTATCTCAACGAGCGCCCGCTCTTCACACTTGACCCCGCCCTGCACGCAGGCGGCTACTACGTGCAGGAGGCCAGTTCGATGTTCATTGAGCAAGCGATACGGCAACATGTACCCCAAACTCCCGTCACGGCCCTTGACCTATGCGCGGCTCCCGGTGGTAAATCCACACACCTGGTTAGTCTCCTGCACCCCGACTCGCTGCTTGTCAGTAATGAAGTCATTCGATCCCGGGCATCTATTCTGGCCGAGAACATCGCCAAGTGGGGATACCCGAATGTGGTGGTTACCCAAAACGACCCAGCTGAGGTTGGCGGGCTGCTTGGAGTTTTTGACGTGGTTGTAGTGGATGCGCCCTGCTCAGGTGAAGGACTTTTTCGAAAGGATGCCGAAGCGGCCAGCGAATGGAGCGAAGCGAATGTTGCGTTATGCGCGCTGCGTCAGCGCAGAATCCTGGCGGATGTATGGCCCGCCCTCAAAGCGGAGGGGTTACTGATTTACTGCACGTGCACCTACTCCGATGAAGAAAATGAACAAGTGCTGAAATGGCTGCGGAAGGAAAAAGAGGTTGAGTTCTGCAGAATTGAATTAGGGGCGGCCCCGGGTGTGGACGAAGTGTTGGTTGACGGTGCCCGAGGTTACCGCTTTTATCCCCACCGGGTAAAAGGTGAAGGCTTTTTCCTGTCGGTGATGCGGAAGACATCAACCCAGGAAAAGTTGTATGTACGACCACGTAAGTCCGAGGCCATTGCGCCCGCGCGAATACGATCCCAGATCGCCAATTGGATGCATAACCCGGAGCGGTTGACTATCAATCAACTTCAGGATTTACTGATTGCCGTGCCGGCCGATTGGTCGGCTGAAGTGGAGCTGATCATCAACCATCTTCATGTGGTCACCCGTGGCACTGCCCTGGCCACCCTAAAGCATGAGAAGCTGATACCTGAGCATGCGTGGGCACTTTCGACCGAGTTGAACCGAGACGCCTTTGAGGTGATCGAATTAGATGAAACGGATGCACTGGCCTATTTGCGAAAAGACGCGTTTCATGTCGAATCGCCCACCCGGGGGTTTGCGTTGGTGACCTACCGGCAATTGCCGCTGGGCTGGATAAACCGATTGGGCAATCGCACCAACAACTTGTATCCGGCTAACTGGCGTATCCGGATGAAGTAGCGTTACCAATCGAACTCCATACCGCACGACTTGCTGGCAAGGGATGGCAGCGGAAGTTCTGCTTAACGAGAGTCTTCGTTCATTCGGGCACGCTACCGGTGGATTTCCGCTGGGGCGCACCTTCGGCACGAGAGCTCTGATCGGCATCCCGCGTTTCCCAATGGCCAAAAAACCTTTTGACCACCAATTCACCGCCTCTTTTGGCTAAATTTGCCCTCTTTTAGTTTCAAATCATGTCGCTTTCAACGAAATACAATCCGGCTGACGTAGAAGACAAATGGTACCGGTACTGGTTGGACCAGGGGTTTTTTCATTCACAGCCCAAGGCCAACAAGGAATCTTACAGCATTGTGATTCCTCCCCCCAACGTGACGGGCGTACTCCACATGGGCCACATGCTCAACAACACCATTCAGGATGTTTTGATCCGGAAAGCCCGCATGGAAGGAAAGGAAGCCTGTTGGGTGCCCGGCACCGATCACGCTTCGATTGCTACGGAAGCGCGCGTGGTGGCGATGCTTCGCGAAAAAGGAATCAAGAAATCGGACTTGACGCGCGATGAATTTCTCGGTTATGCCTGGGAATGGAAAGAAAAATATGGCGGCATCATCCTGGAGCAGTTGAAAAAACTGGGGGCCTCGTGCGACTGGGAGCGCACGGCTTTCACCATGGATCCCGGCTATTACCATGCTGTCATTCGCGTGTTTGTTGATCTCTATAAGAAAGGATACATCTACCGAGGCCTGCGCATGATCAATTGGGATTGCGAGGCGCGTACTGCGTTGAGTAACGAAGAGGTGATGTATAAGGAAGAGGGCGAGCGATCGATCCTCTACTCGGTGAAGTACCGCGTCAAAGATACAGCCGATGAGTGGGTGATCATTGCCACGCAACGTCCCGAAACGATTATGGGTGACACCGCCATCGCGATCAATCCATCGGACGAACGCTACCGCCATTTGATTGGCAAAAAAGTGTTAGTACCCTTTATCAACCGGGAGATACCGGTAATCGCAGACGACTACGTAGACAAAGCATTTGGTACCGGCTGTTTAAAAGTAACGCCTGCCCACGATGTGAACGACTATGAAATTGGTTTGCGCCACAACTTGCCGGTGATTGACACCATCCATGACGATGGCACGCTAAACGCTAAATGTGAAATCCCCAAGTTCGTAGGCAAAGACCGTTTTGCTGTTCGAAAGGAAATGGTCAAAGACCTGCGGGAGGCCGGCTGGCTCGTGAAGGAGGAGGAATTTGTAACGCGCATCGGCCGGAGTGAACGAACCAACAGCGTAGTGGAACCGAAGCTCTCGTTACAGTGGTTTGTCAAGATGAAGAAGATTTCCCGCAGGGCCTACCGGGCCGTGGAGGATGATGAAATCAAACTTCACCCGGCCAAGTTCAAAAACACCTACCGCCATTGGATGGAAAATGTGCGCGATTGGTGCATCTCGCGTCAGTTGTGGTGGGGCCACCGCATACCCGCCTATTACTACGGAACCAGTGAAGATGATTTTGTGGTAGCCGAGTCACTGGCCGAGGCGTTAACGCTGGCGTCAGCCAAAAGCGGCAAGAAGCTATCAGAAAAGGATCTTCGGCAAGATGAAGATGTGCTGGATACCTGGGCTTCGAGCTGGTTGTGGCCCGAAGCCGTGTTCAATGGCTTTGATGATGCGTGTTTTGATAAATCCACAGGTAAGATCAGACGTGACCAGAACCCTGAGTTAAGCTACTACTACCCCACACGCGTGCTGGTGACAGCTCCCGAAATTTTGTTCTTCTGGGTGGCCCGCATGATCATCGCGGGGTATGAGTATCTGGACCAAAAGCCATTTGAGGATGTGTACCTCACCGGTATCGTACGCGACAAACTGGGACGCAAGATGAGTAAGTCGCTCGGCAACTCGCCCGACCCCCTCGATTTGATTAAAACGTATGGTGCCGATGGCGTGCGCACCGGCATGCTCTTTAGCTCACCGGCCGGCAACGATTTGCTGTTCGATGAAAAGTTATGCGAGCAAGGACGAAATTTTGCCAATAAGATTTGGAATGCCTTTCGCCTGGTGAAAGGCTGGACGACCGTGAACCACCCGCAGCCGGAGGAGAATAAAGTAGCCACCGACTGGTTTGAATCCCGACTGAACAATGGAATTGCCGAGCTGAACGATCACTTCGCCAAATACCGGATGAGCGATGCGTTGATGAGCGTGTATAAACTGATTTGGGATGATTTCTGCTCGTGGTACCTGGAGATCATTAAGCCCGAATACGGCAAACCCATTGATACCGAAACCTACCAGCGCACGGTGGAATTCTTCGAGGCCGTGTTGAAGTTGCTGCATCCGTTCATGCCGTTTATTACCGAAGAGTTGTGGTCGGAATTGCGCGAACGCAAACCGGGCGAAAGCATTGTGGTGGCCAAATGGCCTGCATCCGGCCAGTCGCGAAATGACTTGTTGGAAGAAGCTCAACACGCCTTTGCCGTGGTGAGCGAAGTCCGGAATGTGCGCAGCAGTAAAGGGTTATCACCCCGCGAGGCACTGCCGTTGTTTGTAAAGGATGGACAGGCACGGTTGATTAACACGTTCTGGCCGGTGGTGAAGAAGTTAGCTAACCTGAGCGAAGTGAATCCGGTGACTGAAAAAGTAGGCCAGGCCACGAGTTTTCTGGTAAAGTCAACCGAGTTTTACATCACGCTCGGTGGCAAAGTGGATGTGGAAAAAGAGCGAGAGGCGTTAACCAAAGAACTTGACTACCAGCGTGGATTTCTTGCTTCCTGCGAAAAGAAGTTGACCAACGAACGATTTGTAGCCGGTGCCCCACCCCAGGTGTTGGAGAATGAGCGGAGAAAAAAAGCTGATGCCGAGTCGAAGATTAAGGCGCTGGAGGAACAGCTACGGGCGTTGGCGTAATGAGATACTGGACGCGGGATCCTGGTCTCTCCTGACTTCCGCGTTTTAACACCCAAAACTAAAAATTAAGCCGAGATATTTTTGTACTTCGGTAAGAAGAAGGATTTTTCTGTGTATTTGCCCGCTTTGGGGCAGTGTCAGCGATATTTGGATGATGTTTTCGGCTATTTCGATCGCTTTTACAGCGCTGATGGTTGCCTGTTTCTGGGTGAGTTGCCTCTCCAACTCTTTGTATAGCTTGTTGGCAACGAAGCAGATACAGATACGCGCTTGGATCCTGCGCTCGATCCTGTGGTAAACAGGCCTGATTTTCAGATCCGACTTAGCCACCTGAAAGGCTTTTTCTATTTGCCACAGATGTTGGTAATTTTCAA
>Ga0068876_10002221_pt1 | contig 14595 bp, 9 predicted proteins | sample NOAtaG_6_FD_66442 | JGI IMG/M metagenome (GOLD analysis project Ga0068876, IMG submission 66442) | Freshwater lake microbial communities from Lake Erie, under a cyanobacterial bloom - NOAA_Erie_Diel5S_2200h metaG | ecosystem: Environmental > Aquatic > Freshwater > Lake | place: USA: Ohio, Lake... | reverse complement strand
TTTTTTTCTCTCAATAACCCCTAACTTTGTGGAAACATTACAAGAGAATGATTATTGTAACAGGTGCAGCAGGATTCATCGCCTCTGCATTGGTAGCGAAACTGAATGAACTAAGATACTTTGATCTGGTATTGGTGGATGATTTTTCCCGAGAAGATAGAAAGGTCAATTATCAGTCTAAGCAATTCAGACAATTGTTGGATAGAAATCTTCTATTGGATTTCATCGAGAAAAATGAAAATCAAATTGACTTTATTTTCCATTTAGGAGCCAGAACCGATACCACCGAATTCAATGCGGCCATCTTCGAGCAATGGAATGTGGGTTACTCTAAAAAAGTATGGGAGCTGTGCACACAATACGCTATTCCCTTGGTATATGCGTCTTCCGCGGCTACTTATGGAAATGGGGAGTTTGGCTATGAAGATCGACATGACATCATCCCTTCCCTGCAACCTTTGAATCCTTATGGGGAATCAAAGAATGAATTTGATAAATGGGTGTTGCAACAAAATACAACTCCATTTTTTTGGGCAGGATTGAAATTTTTCAATGTATATGGACCCAATGAATACCATAAGGGAAGAATGGCCTCCGTCATTTGGCACGCCTTCAATCAGATTCAAAATACCGGAGAAATGAAATTGTTTCGTTCCCACCATCCTCAGTTTCCAGATGGAGGTCAAATGCGTGATTTTGTGTATGTCAAAGATGTTGCTTCCGTTTGTATTTGGCTGATGGAAAAAAGAAAACAATCTGGTATTTTTAATTTAGGCAGTGGCAAAGCCCGGACTTTTTTGGATTTGGTGAAAAATACTTTTCGCAATATGCAAATTCCAGAAAATATTTCATTCATTGATACTCCGGAAGATATCAGAGATCAATACCAATACTTCACAGAGGCCAATATGTCTAAGCTCATCAACGCGGGTTATATCGAGCCTTTCCATACATTGGAAGAAGGAGTGGAAGATTATGTGGGCCAGTATTTAAACATGAATAAAAAAATATATTGAGATGTCAAAAACGGTGTACGTTACAAGAAAAGAAAGATTCAATGCCGCTCACAAATTGTGGCATGAGGAGTGGAGTGAGCAGAAAAACTTTGACACTTTTGGAAAGTGTTCCAATCCCAACTGGCATGGTCATAATTACGATTTGTTTGTTACCATCAAGGGGGTTCCAGATCCCATTACAGGATTTTGCATGGACCTCAAAGATCTCAGCAAAATCATCAACTCCAAAGTGATTGATAAATTAGATCATAAAAACCTCAATATGGATGTTGATTTTTTGGAAGGAATCAAATCCTCCACTGAAAATGTAGCCATTGCCATTTGGGAACAAATTGAGCAGGATATCAATGCTTGCGGTTGCCAATTGCATGCTATCAAGCTGTATGAGACAGAAAATAACTTTGTAGAATACTATGGCGGAAAATAATCCCATAGAAATTGCCGTCAAGAGCATTCTTCAAAACATCGGGGAGGATGCGAATCGTGAGGGGCTACAAAAAACTCCTGAACGCGTGGCTAAGGCGTATGGCTTCTTAACCCAAGGATATCAGCAAAATGCTGCAGAGGTATTAAAGTCCGCTATGTTCTCCGAGTCTTACCAGGAAATGGTATTGGTGAAAGACATTGAGGTGTATAGCTTGTGTGAACATCACCTACTGCCTTTTTTTGGCAAAGCCCATATCGCGTACATTCCCAATGGAACCATCGTAGGATTGAGCAAAATTCCAAGAGTGGTAGATGTTTTTGCAAGGAGACTGCAAGTGCAAGAGAGATTGACCATTGAGATCAGAGATTGTATCCAAGAAACCCTTCAACCTTTAGGGGTGGCTGTTGTCATTGAATGTCAGCACTTGTGCATGCAAATGAGAGGTGTAAGCAAACAAAATTCACTCACCACCACCTCGGCTTTTAGCGGAGAATTTTTGGATAATGACAAAACCCGAAAAGAATTTATACATTTGATAGGAAATAAATTAAAATAATACAACTATGAATACACCAGATTTTCAAAGAAACTTCACGGTAGATGAAGTATCCAGCTCTAGTTTAAGAGCGTTCATGAATCGCGTTTTTGGAATGATGTCACTTGCTTTGGTTATCTCCGGCGTGGTGGCATATAAAATGGGAACTCCCGAAATGATTTCTTACCTGATTGGACCTACGGGCATGACAGGTTTGGGATGGTTGGTGATGTTGTCTCCTCTAGCATTCATCCTAGTAATGAATTTTGGTATCAATAAATTGAGTCCCACAGCATTGAATTTAGTTTTTGTTGGATTCGCTGCAGTGATGGGATTAAGCATGAGCAGCATCTTTTTGGTTTATGATTTTGGCACCATCACCAAAGTATTCTTCATTACGGCAGGATTATTTGGTTTCATGGCCTTCTTGGGATTCACCACTTCCACCGATTTATCAAAGATGGGAGCGATTTTGATGATGGCTGTTTTTGGAATGATCATCGCCTCTGTGGTGAATTGGTTCATGAACAGCGCTCAATTAGACTACATCATCAGTTGCGTTGGAGTATTGGTATTTACCGGGCTTACTGCCTATGATGTACAAAAACTTAAGCGAATTGGAATGGGCGTAGAATACGGTGATGCCAACTCCATGAAATTGGCTACCATGGGCGCATTGAATTTGTATTTGGATTTTATCAATCTATTCATGTTCTTGCTCAGAATTTTTGGTGGCAATAACAGAGACTAAACCACTTTGTAATGTATAACAACCCGCCCTCGTGGCGGGTTTTTACTATCTATGAATCGATTTTTTGCACATCTTCCCGCTACCAGCGAAAGAGAAAAAGGCATCATCGCAAGAGGTGTGAAGGAATACTTCTGTGTTCCTGATGGCGCCAATGCTCGAGATTGGAGCAGACTACAAAACTGGTTGAATCAACATCCCGGCCTTCCCGTTATTGCCGTATCCGCTTTTGAGAGTGGATTCGATTGGTTATCAATCAAAGTGCAAAAAAAAGATCTAATTCCAACACCTTCTCTGATTTGGGTGATCCCAGAGGAATTTGAGATTTTAGAAAAACAAGAAGAGTTTAGATCGATAGAGGCAGTAGATACATTTGATTTTATCGAAACCGAAAGCAAAGAACAATATCAACAAAACTTATTACAACTCAGACATCATCTGCTGAGAGGTGATTTGTATGAAACCAATTATTGCATGCAGCTTCAAGCCAATATGGATTGTCTTCAACCCTATCAACACTGGCTTCAGCTGTACGAAAACCATCCTGCTCCCCATGCGGCCTATTTTCAATGGAATCAATTTCATTTGATGTGTCTTTCACCTGAGCGCTTCATTAAAAAAAAAGACAACCGGTTGATATCACAACCCATCAAAGGCACTATCGCTCGCCAAAATGACCCAGAAGAAAATCAAAAAGCCATAGAAAATTTGATCAATAGTAAAAAAGAAAGAAGCGAGAATACCATGATTGTGGATTTAGTTCGCAATGACATGAGCAAAATCGCATTGCCTAAAAGCGTCCATGTATCTGAGCTTTGCGGGATCCATTCTTTCTCTACGCTACATCATCTCATCAGCACCGTCGAATGTGAAGTCGCCTCCTCTACCTCCATTGAGTCCATTTTCAAATCCCTATTTCCGATGGGATCTATGACCGGAGTACCCAAAAAAAGCGCTGTTTCCATTACGCATGCATTAGAAAAGCACTCACGAGGTTGGTACAGCGGAACTTGCGGTTGGATTCAACCCAATGGGGATTTTGATTTCAATGTCATCATCAGAAGTATTATTTACGATGATCAAGAAAAAAAAGGGAAAATTGGCATCGGTTCCGCCATCACCCTCCAATCCAACTTTCAATCTGAATGGGAAGAGTGTTGGTTAAAAGCCCAATCACTGCTCGCTAAAAATAAAAAGAATGTCATTGCTTAAAGAAATCCATGATTTTCTTACAGAACAATTTGATGCGTCGGATCGATTTGTTGTAGGAGTGAGCGGTGGAATGGACAGCATGGTGCTCGCCGATATCCTCTTGCAATTACCATTTTCTTTCTCCATCGCGCATGTCAATTATCAATTGCGAGGTGAGGAAAGTAACGGAGATGAAGACTTCGTTGTTCAATGGGCCAAACAAAACCAAATTCACAGCCATGTTTTAAAAGTCCAAAAAGAATCAATACCAGAAAACACACAAAATTGGGCAAGAAAAATAAGAAGAGAACACTTTGAAAATTGTCTTAAAGAACAAAATGCCAAGTGCATTCTACTGGCTCAACATCTCAACGACCAATGGGAAACCCAATGGCTACAATGGTTGCGGGGCAGCGTAAATGGATTGGGGGGTATCAAGAAAATAGACGTTCCCTATTGCCGTCCTTTGTTAGACATTCCCAAAAAAGAAATAGAGCAATATGCTCAACAACGATCCCTCACCTGGCGAGAAGATAGCAGCAATGCCAAAGACGACTATTCCAGAAATTACCTTCGCCATCAAATACTACCCAACGTCAAAGAGAGGTTCGAGATATCCGATGAACAAATCAAAGACCACTCAGAAAAATTGCAAGAGCATCAAGATTGGTGGAACTTCTTTTTGAAAAATTGGATCGATGAAAACCTTATTCATGAACCATTCTCTACTACCCTTCCTTTTCATTCCATTCCAACGCATTTATCGGCCTCAACAATCCTATATCACTGGCTTTCACCATACGGATTTAGTTCAAAAGACATTGAAGCAATCCTCGAAATCAAGCATAGCCAAAACGGAAGTCTGAGAAGGTCACCACAAGCCGTGGTAACCAAAACAGACATGGGATGGTCACTCTCTATAATCCATCCCAACATACCAAGCTCCATTCCAATTGCCGAGCCTAACTGCACCGTGAACTGGGACGGAATCAAAGTTGAATGTAGATCTTTCCAAAAATCTTCCCCATTTGAAGTGGTGAAAAAAGCCAACTTTCTACAAATGGACATTTCAAAAATTCAATTTCCACTCACCCTAAGAATCTGGAACAATGGCGATAAAATCCAGCCACTAGGAATGTCGGGAACAATGCTTTTATCCGACTATTACACACAAAAAAAGATCCATACCTCTATCCGAAATAAATTTCCGGTGATTGCCGATCAAAATAAAATAATTGGAGTACTCGGTTTAGGAATTGCGCAATCAGTAAAAATAACAGAAACTACGGAAAGTATTATTCAAATTCAGCATCTCCCGTTACCCTCCTCACTGCCTTTTGAATAGCCTCCATATCAAATCCTCTTCCGTAGAGGTAACGAATTAATTTAGCTCTTCTTTTATGTTGATTTTCATCTTTCAAACTCGTCCATTTTTTTTCAGCGCAGGTGCGTAAATTCTCCTCTTCACTCTCAAATTGTACACTTTTGAGAGCAAACTCAATCAAGAAAGAGGAAACTTGCTTTTTCTTCAAACCTTGTCTAATTTTTTCTTTTCCCCACCTCCTGAATGCATGGTGATCATGTACAAATGCGAGAGCGTACCGCTCTTCATTCAGCAAATTCTGAGTGATTAAATCCGCGATAATCTCGCCATGCCTTTCAGCAGGAACTTTCCAAAGAAATAATTTATTTCTAACATCATGATGACATCGTTCTGCCTTATCGCAATAGGCCTTTATTTTGGCCTTGAGGAGGGTATCATTTTCCATACAACAAAATAACCCAATTAATCCTTGTCTTTCCTATTTTTGTGAAACTTACTAAAAAGTAGAATGAAAGCAGAATTGATTGAACAACTAACGACAGCATTGCAAGCAGAAGAGATTATGTCTATGCGTGATACTGTTCGTGGCATTCGCAACCAGTGGAAATCCGAAACGGTAAAAGAACGCCAATTGCAACTGGAAGCCTTCAAAGCTTCCGAACCCGACAAAAGCACTGAGTTCATTTATACACCCCATGAGCTAGAAGGAAAATTTCAAGAGCTCTGTAAAGTGTATGAGGACAAAATAGAAGAAGCCGGAAAAAAATTAGCCGCAGAAAGGCAAGCTAATCTCGAGCTTAAACAAAATGTACTTGCCGATTTTCAAAAACTCATCCAAGAGGAAGAAAACGTAGGAAAGGCCTTTGTTTGGCACAAAGAAATCAGAGAACGCTGGGATGCTATTGGGGATGTTCCTGGAGATAAATATCATGATATTCAAGACCATTGGCAACGTCTAAACCATGCGTTCTTCTACAATATCAATATCTACAAGGAACTACAAGCGCACGATCTTAAAATCAATCAGAAAAGAAAAGAAGAATTAATAGAAGAAGCCAAATTACTCGATAACATTGAAAGCATCAATGAGTTGGAAGTAATGGTGAAAAAGTTACAGCGCGAATTTGTCAATATTGGTCCCTCACCTCGAGAGGTGTATAAAGAAACGGGAGATCAATTCTTTGCTATCCTGAGAGAATCTCAAAACAAAATCCAAGCACATTACGATGCGCTGCAAGCAGAGGCAGACCAAAATCTTTCCGCGAAAAAAGCATTGATTGACAAAACCAGAGAAATCCTTTCTATGGATTTTACGCAACCCAATGCTTGGAATAAATGGACAGATGAGGTGATAAAATTGCAAGAAGAATGGCGTACCATCGGTTGGACACGAAAAAAGGAAAATGAGGAGACATGGGTAGAATTCCGTGGATTGTGCGATGCTTTTTTTGCGAAAAGAAAGAGCTATTTTGATGAAAGAAAATCGGTTCAAACAGAAAATAGAAAGAAGAAAGAAGACATCATCAATAAGGCCAAAGCTATTCAGGACAGTGAAGAATGGAAAAAAACTACGGAGGAATTAAAAAAATTGCAAGAGCAATGGAAAGGCATTGGAGCAGCAGAACCGAAAGATGAGAATAAACTATGGCAAAGATTCAGATCCGCTTGCGATCATTTCTTTGCTCGTAAAAAAGAGCACTTCGGAGATTTAGCTGGACAGCAGGAAGAAAATTTGAGATTGAAAAATACGCTTTTAGAAGAAGTAGAACAATACCAATTATCCGGCAATAAAGGCGCTGACTTGGCATTCTTAAAAGACTTCTCTGATCGATGGAGAGGGGTTGGTCATGTTCCCAAAGATCATATTGCCCCAACAAGCAAAAGGTATAATGATGCATTGGATAGGTTGTACGGTGGTCTGAACGCCTCCAGACAAGAAAAAGAGATGAGTCATTACAAGAATCGCGTAGAATCTCTTAAAACGCAAGGGGGAACTACCGGTATCAAGCGCGAAAAGAGTATTCTACAAGATAAAATAGATCGATTGAATATTCAAATCAAGCAATATGAAAACAACATGGGAATATTCACCGGAAAAGGAGCAGAGGCCTTGAAAAAGGAAATCGAGAAAAAAATCAAACTCAATCAACAGGAAATTGCAGAAATTCGTGCTAAAATGAAAATGCTCGATTCAGAATAATTGGACAATTGCAGAAAAAAGAGAGGGGCCTTGGAGCCCCTCTTTCTATTTTGTTCTACATACCAACTCCACTTTCTTTGATGGCTTCACCACCAGAGGAACTTTCTCCAACACCGTATCCGCCTCCTCTAATCCCCAGGCATCAATATCACTTAAACCTTGCTCTTTTAACCACTCATAAGCAGAGGTAATGAAATTTTCTTTTACACTCAAATCATTGTCCACCGAAAGATACTTTTCTAAAACAACAAACTTCACATCCACATTATGATTATAGTCCTGATAAGGCTCCGGCTTTTTACTCAAATCGTACTCATTTCTTTTCACCATATCATCTAAAATACATTTGAAAAAATGATTGACTCGTGCAGGGACACGAAACCCTAACTTAATATTCACCTTCATGATTAAATCATTCTCCACCTCTTCCACTTCATACTCCTTTGTGTATGGCTCATTGGTGCGATCCACATGTACAAACCAATATACATCTGCTCTCTTAGGAGTTTTAGACAAAATACTATCCATGATTTTATTCTCAATCTGATGCCGATGATTGGCTTTTGTAAGGAATACCAAATGGGTGGCATACTTTGGAATTCTTGTATCAGAAGACAACTTTTTTAAAATTTCCACATGATTATCTAAATCAAAAAATTGAAGGAACGAATTGCTGAGCCTTCTGTACATATAGGTAATCCACATGACATGCAAAATGATGACATACAAAATCAACATCATCCAAGCTTCCTTCAATTTGAGAATATTAGCAATGAAAAAAGAAACTTCAACTGTGAAAAAACAACCAATGGTCAATAGCACTAAAACAAAAGGCCATTTTCTCTTGAACAATAAAAAATACCCCAATAATAATGTGGTCATCATCATGGCAATGGTAATGAAAAAACCATAAGCAGCCTCCATGTGCGCAGACTCTTGGAAGTACAGCATCACCCCAATGCATCCCCCCCATAACAACCAATTGACACTCGGGATGTATAACTGACCTTTGAGCTCCGTGGGAAATTTAACTCCTACTCGAGGCCAAAAATTTAAGTTCATCGCTTCACTCACCAAAGTGAAGGATCCACTGATCAGCGCCTGACTGGCAATAATCGCTGCCATGGTAGCAATGATAATTCCCGGTAACAAAAACCAATCTGGCATAATCGCATAAAATGGATTAATGCCCTCAATGCTGCCATGATCCATGATCCAAGAGGCCTGCCCCATATAATTTAATATCAAGGAAATCTTTACGAAAATCCAAGATATCCGAATGTTCTCCCGTCCACAGTGTCCCAAGTCGCTGTACAATGCCTCCGCTCCAGTGGTGCAAAGGAAGACGGCACCCAACAACCAAAACCCGCCGGGATATTCAGTCAGAAGTTGAATCGCATATTTAGGATTGATCGCATTGAATACTTGGGGATGTGAAATGATCTCCGATAAACCTAAAATGGCCAACATACTGAACCAAACTAACATGATGGGTCCAAATGCTGCACCTACCAGTTTGGTTCCGTATCGCTGTATCACAAATATCAGCGTTAATATCGCCAAGACAATGGGCAATACAGGAATGGAATCATTATAACGAGATAATCCCTCTACGGCCGATGATACCGAAATCGGAGGGGTAATAATTCCATCACAAAGCAGCGTAGCTGCTCCGATCATGGCAGGCCAAAACAACCATTTACCCTTTCTTTTTACCAGAGAAAATAAAGAGAAAATTCCACCCTCACCGTTGTTATCCGCACGTAATGTTAGAAAAATATATTTAATCGTCGTTTGGATAGTCAGTGTCCAAAAAATACAAGAAACTCCTCCATATACGAGAACTTCCGTTACGGGTCGATCCTGAATAATAGACCTTAAAACATAGAGCGGAGACGTGCCGATATCTCCGAAAATGATGCCTAAAGTAACAAGTACTCCGGCGGCAGAAAGTTTGTGATTGGTAGTGGCCATGGATAAATTATCAAAACAAAGGTAATATCTTCGTTACTCGGGACAATCTGAACCACCAAAAATATTGCTTTTGGTTAGGATTTTATTAACGCTTCGATTTGAATATTAACACAAAGAGGAGCTGATTCTCATGAAAAAAAATGTATTTTTGGAAAAAGCAAAATCTTTGAGAAGATTCTTTACATTCATTTCTTTGTGTCTCTTGGCTGAAAACATTTTCAGCCAAGTGTTGGGCACTCCTATTACCTCTTGGGACTTTGCAAATGGATTACCTTCAGGATGGACAACTGGAAGTACCTCTGGGATCGGACAATGGGAGTACAGGGGACCTAACACCATTCCTGATAACAATATCGGATCAAGAGGTTCATGCAGCGCGGGAACCGTTGCTCTTCAATCTCCCTCCTCTAGCAATGGTTTTATGATTTTCGATTCTAATTTTTGGGATGATCCAAGCACAACTTGCGGAAACATCGGAAGTGGGCCAGATCCTGGACCCCATTCAGCATGGATGATCACCAATAGTATAGACCTAAGTTCAGTTTCAGAAGTTTACATCACCTTCAACCAACAGCTTAGAAATTATGTAGGTACCATGTATGTTCAAATCTCCACGAATGGTGGGGGTACTTGGCAAGAAATAAGTTCACTCACTCAAAGCAATGGGTACACAGGCCCCAACAGTGAGTGGAAAAGTGCCTACATAACCGATCTAGCTGCCGGTCAATCCAATGTTCAATTCAAATTTTTATTCGACGGCTTTTACTATTCATGGAGCATTGATGACATTTCTTTATACTCCCCTTCTGCCAATAACATTGCCATCTCCAATGCGCAATTCACCGCATATGATCCAACGGTCAATTTTGTATCTAATATGATGTATGACCAGTATCCTCTTAATTTTCTTCCTACCGCCGTACCCAATTGTGCCATTTCCAACCTCGGTACTAACTCCCAAAATAATATTGTACTTCAAAACAAAATATTAAAAAATGGAGTACCCATCTATGATCAGTCCATATCTCAAAGTACTCTAGGGTTTGGACAAAATACCACTTTAACGAATGCATCCGATATCATCAATGACGGTGTAGGCAATTATGAGGTCACTTTCGAAATTTCACAAGCAGAGACAGACGAAGACCTCACGAATAATTTCGATACTTTAGACTTTGATATTACCCCATACACCTACGCGCGTGACGAAGGACCCGCCGATAATCTTTACAATGCTAATTCCATTTATCCCAATACAACCACCACCGAGATCGGAAATATATATTGCTTTACATATGGCAATGGAAAGAGGATAGCCAATATTCAAGTAGGAATTGCAGAAGGAACCCTACCTGGTACAGTTATTCAAGGTCATATCTATATCCCTACGATGGATTCTATATTGGCCTCCACGGAAACCTACACAGTGAATTTAGCTGACATCAATGGGCTAGGAGAAGAAAAAATGATCACCCTTCCCCTCATCAATCCTGTTTATACCAATCAAGCCACACTTAATTATCCTGACGACACTAATCCCGAAACCGGAGATGCAGAAATCAATCCCTTTGACGGTTGTGTTGCCGCCATGGTTAGAAATATATCTTTAGGCCAGCCATTTTATGTAGCGAGAAGCGGAGCAGCCCCAGAAAATACTACTTATCTGAATTTTCCCGACGAATCAGACTTGTATTATTTACTGAGGATTCCTCAAGTTCGAGTGCAAACTTTCAATCAAAACCAAATACCCGGTTGTACCATTGACTCCGCCATGAATTACAACCCATTGGCCAACGTTGATGACGGGTCATGTGATTTTCCAGGTTGTACTCAAGAACAATATGACAATTATAGCTCCGTATGGAATTGGGATGATGGTTCTTGTGTATACATTGGTTGTTTAGATCCACTCGCCGATAATTACAACCCCTTGGCCACTCAAATTGTACCCTGTATTTTCTTAGGTTGTACCAATCCTATCGCCATCAACTTCGATCCTACGGCCAACACTCCTGATTCGTCATGCATAATTCTTGGATGTACCGATGTTATAGCTGACAACTTTAATCCAGACGCTAATCAAGAAGATAGTACATGCATATACCTAGGTTGCACTGACACAACCGCTTTCAACTTCAGTAATATTGCCAATCAAGATGATGGAACATGCGTTTATGAGGGCTGCACTGATTCGCTAGCGCAAAATTTTGATCCTATTGCCAGTATCCCTGATGGATCGTGTCTCTATCCAGGATGTATTGATCCCAACGCGGATAATTTCGATAGCAATGCCAATATCAGTGACAGCTCTTGTTTTTACCTCGGATGTACTGATTCTACCGCGGTCAATTTCGACCCAACCGCCACGGTGAATGACGGTTCCTGCCAAATCGAAGGGTGCACGGATACATTGGCGGGTAATTACAATAGCTCAGCCACCATTGATGATGGATCTTGTTTTTATTTGGGATGCACGGATACTGTGGCAGCGAATTATGATTCCACTGCAACCGTTAACGACGGAAGTTGTATTTATCTGGGATGCACAGATACCATTGCAAATAATTTCTCCAGTTTGGCCAATCAAGATGATGGATCGTGTCTGTATTACGGTTGTACTGATGTAGCCGCTATTAACTTTGATCCTACGACCAATTTCAACGATGGAAGCTGCATGTATTTAGAGGCCTCTTTGTTCGTCGCTACCACTGAGGGATGTGACCCCTTGACCATCAATGTTATCAATCAAACGGTTGCATACCCCGAGTCTGTCTGTGAATTCATTTTTTCTTCGGGTGACACCATTTATAATTGTGGATCATCTTTCAATTACACTTTTTCAGAACCCGGAAACTTTAGTATCACTTACAATTATTATTTTGATGGATTTCCCTCCTCTGCCCAGTTAAATAACATCATTGTCAATGCTACGCCTTTGACGCCAATAATTACAGAAAACAATGGAGTACTTTCTTGCGCCAATTGCACGGGAGGGGTAAACTATCAATGGACATTGAACAATACCAATATCCAAAACGCAAACAACACCAGTTTCAACAACCTTCAAACAGGTCAATTTCTTTCTGGAGATTTTCAATTGACCTCCTCCTCTGATCAAGGATGCTCTTCAACCTCCAATACTGAATTTGTCGTTCAACCCTTTTTCAGTTTGCTATCCAACACCATCTGCCAGAATGAATCAGCTCAAGCGAATATCAACTCCATCAATCTATCCGGAATCAGTTGCTCTATCAATTGGGGAGATGGTAGCATAGAGTCAGTAATAACTCCAGTCGCCTTGGATCATTCCTACCTTATTCCTGGTAGCTATGATATTGAATTAGTTTGTTTCAATAATTTAGATACTGGACAATACATCTCCAATATCCTTGTCAATGAAATACCATTAATTCCCATCCTTTACTATGATTCCGGGATAATCACAATCAACAATCCGGAAGCAAACATCAATTATCAGTGGGAAAATAACCACTTGAATATTCTGAACGAGCAAGATCTTAGTATCGATATTTGGAATGGAGCTTCGTACTCCAATGGCTGGTACAATGTCATCGCAAGTAATGGTGTAGGGTGTCTGGTGCAATCCGATTCCATCTTTGTCGCAGAACCCTATTTTCAAATCTCAGTGGATAGCATCTGTCCTAATATCAATATTGGATTTACGGATTACACGGACCAAGAACCCGGCATGAATTGCTTGATTCATTGGGGGGACGGTATTTCAAACTATGATGTCAATCACGCTTACTCGATGAGCGGCCAATTCATTATTTTGATGGAATGCTCCGGGTTTGGCCAAAGCTACGCACGAGAGGACTCGATATATGTTTTTGTAGCTCCAGCAGCTCCCTCACTTATCTACACTATGCCTGATTTGGAAATAAGCAATTTTGAAAATCAAAATACTTACCAATGGTATCTGAATCAAGACCTACTCTTCGATCAAAATAGCCCGGTAATCAATATAAGCTCCAACGGCGCTTTCAACAATGGCTGGTACATGGCAGCGGCTACCAACCCCGACAATTGTACTACTCTTTCTGACTCATTACCCATCCTTCAGCCTTCATTTGTAATTGCCGACATCCATGTTTGTCCCGGAGATAGTACAACTCTTCAAAACACAACACAATTCTGGGAGAACACATGTGAAATAATTTGGGGTGATGGGAATTCAGAAGTGATCTCTAATGAGTTCAATTATCATATTTTCGCTGATAGCGGCACCTATGAAATTGAACTTTTCTGCCAAAATATGTTCACCAGCGGCTCCTACTTTGTGACGATAGCCACTGATCCTATTCCAGACGTTCCAGTCATTACCTACACTTTTGGACAATTGGATTGTCAAAATTTCAATATTCTGCAACAATACCAATGGTTATACAACAATACTCCATTGCCTAATGAGAATAATTCTCAACTTTATACTCTTTTCAATGGATCCTACCAAAATGGGTGGTATTCATTGTCTACCACCAATATTGAAGGTTGTACTCAGCATTCAGATTCACTTCCAATTCTGCAGCCTTATTTCAATATCATCGATCCTACAGTCTGTCCAGGAGACACCACTTGGTTGCTGGATGAAACCTCCCATTGGCTGAGCAACTGCAATATCAATTGGGGAGACGGAACCTCTGAAACATTAATGAGCGTGAACCATTACCATGTATTTGGTGACACCCTGAATTATAACATTGAACTCAGTTGTACCAACCCCTACACTCAAGGTTCTTTTTCATTGGAAATTGAAATGAATCCCATTCCAGAAAAACCATTGGTTCATTATGAAATCGGCGAGGTGCAATGTGACAATTATAATGGCATGAATACCTATCAATGGTATCTTGAAAACACCCCGATAAGCTCGTCTAACGGTGCTACTCATTACAATTTTAACGGGTTCAATTATGATAATGGTTGGTATCAACTTTCTTCCACGAACAACTTCAATTGCACCGTCTTCAGTGACTCCATTTTTGTGATTCAACCTTTGTTCATTCTGATGAATGACGCCTCTTGTTCTGCAGATTCCATTTTACTAGAGAACATCACCCAAAACTATAATGATTTTAACTGCTCTATGCTTTGGGGAGATGGATCTAATCAAACGGCCAACACCAACCTTCTTACCCATTTGTATGGCCAGGAGAGCC
>Ga0068876_10002217_pt1 | contig 14614 bp, 18 predicted proteins | sample NOAtaG_6_FD_66442 | JGI IMG/M metagenome (GOLD analysis project Ga0068876, IMG submission 66442) | Freshwater lake microbial communities from Lake Erie, under a cyanobacterial bloom - NOAA_Erie_Diel5S_2200h metaG | ecosystem: Environmental > Aquatic > Freshwater > Lake | place: USA: Ohio, Lake... | reverse complement strand
ATTAGAAGAACTTTTATATTTAATAGATGCTGTATTTTCTTCTATATTAAAACTATTTTGAAATATATTGTAAAAATAACTACTATTGTAATCACCATGGTTAGGTATTAAAAACATATCGTTATTATTGTCGGAACTTCCCGAACAATTGAATTTTATTTCATAAACTGCGTTTTCAATCATCAATGTAGAAATATCAAAATTTGTTAAATCACTGCCATTATATTCATAATAATGAATTGTATTAAAATCGTCAAGTAATAAAGGATTAGAAGAACCTGGATTACCTCTATTAATAACTGTAATACCACCAAGTTTATTTCGTAAATTGTAGTTAACTTCGTTTACTATTTCTTCATTATTTGAATTGTGTATTTTAAAAGACATTTTTTATATTAAGGTAAGAAAATTAAAATAAATTTGCATTGTAATTTAAAAATATGCTAAGAATTTATAAATGATTTGTTATATTACAGTGTATTATGACATAAACAGAAGTGATTGGACAAATAAATTTAAAAGATCTTTTCAAGATTATTTATCTAGGTTCAAACCTTTTATTGAATTATTTAAAAATGATACAGAGGATGAAATGATTGTATTTATAGATGAAAAACATTATGAAGAGTTATATAATCTTACACATGATGTAAAAAATATTAAATTAATTAAATTAAACCAAGATATTTTAAATGAAATATATTGTTGGAGTTTACTTGATAAAGAACGCGAAATTATGACAAATCCAGAATATCGATTTCTTTTAGGAGAAAGAGTAATATATCCAGAGCATAATTATCCTGAATATACACTTATCAATCATAGTAAAACAGATTTCGTATCAAGAGTTATAGACCTTGAATTATCTACATTTGAATATTATGCTTGGGTAGATTTTGGATTCTTTTCAAAATCTGAACACATACCAAATAACTTATTAGATATTAATAAATTTAATTTAGATAAAATTAATTATACACTTATAAATCCATTAGACGATGATAAAGATAATAATATATATTATACATTACGGTACGCACCTGAGAAAATTGGAGGCTTCTTTTTTCTAGGAAGAAAAGATAAAATAAAAGAATATCAAGAACTCTATCATACAGTTCTAAATCAATTTCAAGAACAAAATATCGCCGACGACGATCAACATGTAGCACTTCGATGCTATTACAAACAACCTGAATTATTTTCTTTTAATATTGATAATTATGGATGGCATAAAGTTTTCGTTGCAAATCAAAAAAATGCACGTGTTCGTGTTATATCTTTTTGTCTATGGGGCAATGAACAAAGATATGTTGTAGGATTAATAGAAAATATAAAACTTGCTAAAATATATTATCCTGATTGGGTTTGCTGGGTATATATACATACATCTGTTGATAATAATATATACAATGAACTATCAGTGTTTGATAATGTAAAAATTATCATCAAAAAAGATGAAAAAATAAGAAGTAAAAGATTTATGCTCTGGAGGTTTGAACCTATATGTGATAATTCAGTAGAATACTTTATGTCTCGAGATACTGATACTCGTATACAACCACGTGAAGTTCTTGCTGTAGATGAATGGATAAGTTCAGGAAAAATATTACATATAATGCGTGATCATCCACAACATTATCCTAAAATTCTTGGTGGAATGTATGGTATTAACTCAAAACAAATCATGAATAATTGGAATAATTGGATAGAACTAATTGAAGAATTTTATAAAAATCATGGAGAAGATGTAGATGACCAATACTTTTTAGAATTGTATATATACAATCGAATTAAAAGTACTGATCGTATTATCCATGACGAAATAAAAAAATATGAAGGTTCTGAATGTTTAGACTTTCCGATTAAGTATGAACAAAACAATCATTTTGTAGGTTGTTATATTTATGAAAATGGTGAAACGGATCAACAAACTGCACATGTTTTAAGGAATTGGTTAGAAAATAATTTGAAACATAGAATAAGTGAATATAATATTTCTTTAGAAGAAAAATTATTTTATTTAAAAAATGTTATAGATGATATTTATGTGATTCATTATACAAAACTAGTATCAAGGAAAAAAAATCTATCTATAGAATTAAGAAAACATTTTCTAGATAGATTTTTTAAAGTAAATTGGGTTGAGAATTTTGATAGGGAGAATTTAACACCAGAAATAATTCAAAAATCTTGTATATTTAACCCAAATGTATTAAAACGATATTTGACTATGGGTGAAATTGCTAATGGTTTAGCACACACTTATGTATTAGAACAAATTAAAAATACTTCTTTAGTATTTGAAGATGATACAATATTTAAAGAAAATTTTATACATCATCTATATCATATTATGAAAGTATTACCTTCTGACATTTGGGAAGTTGTATGTCTTGGTGGCCCAACAGAAATACAAGAATATCCATTTAAAACACTAGAAAATTCAACTAAACTAAAATTCAACTCGGAAGAAATAATTTTATATTCTTCTCCAACGAGAGCACCGTGTAGTTTAAGTGCAATGTTATATTCATCTAGAGGAGTAAAAAAAATTTTAAAATCTGGTTATTTTAAACCGCTATGTGCCCCGAGCGATCATACTGTTTGGTTTTGTTGTATGGAACAAAAAGTTTACATGTTATGGTCTCAACCATGGATTACATATGAAGGATCAAAAACAGAATTGTTTTCTTCATCATTAGATACTGAAAGAGGGTTTTAATTTATATAAATAATACCTATACCTACTTCTTTTAACATTTCAAACGAGTATTTAAAATCTTCACCCCATCGTTCGTGATTGAAATCAGGTTTATTGGTTATTAATTCTTTAATACCAACTTGTATTAGTCCCTTGGCGCAATTTGAACACGGAAACATAGTAACTATACATATAGAATCTTTCAATGAAACACCATTTCTACATGCATTATATATACCATTTGTTTCAGCATGAACAACGTATTTATATTTTTCTGGTCTTTCCCAACGACTAATTTGTTTTTCATCAACACCTCTACAAAAACCATTATATCCTGATGATAATATTTGTAAAGATTCAGGATATATAAATAAAGCACAAACTTTAGTTGATGGATCTTTAGAAAATAATTCAGATTGATATTGAGCGAGTTTGAAAAACTTAATTATTTTATCTTCTTTCATTTAACTTTTAAAACTTTTAACTTTAAGTTTTAAAAAATAAAATTGATATAAGAATTTATTTTTTATATATTAAATATAAATATGTACGTCATTAAAAGATCTGGTAATAAAGAAACTGTTCAATTCGACAAAATAACGAATAGATTGCAAAAGTTGAATATTAGTAGTAGCATTGATCCATTGATTGTTACACAAAAAATATGTTCGAGAATATTTTCTGGTATTACTACCACTGAATTAGACAACCTAGCAAGTCAAGTTTGTATGAATATGGTTATGGAACATCCTGATTATGGAGTTTTAGGAAGTCGTATTATTATAAGCAATCACCAAAAAAACACACCTGAGAGTTTTTATAATGTTGTTTATGAATTGAGTCAGAATAAAGATGTACATAATGCTTTAGCGCCTCTAGTAAGTCAAGAATTGATTGATATAACAGAAAAATACAAAGACGAACTACAAGATATGATTGTCATGGAAAGGGATTATCTATTAGATTATTTTGGTTTTAAAACACTAGAAAGATCATATTTACTAAAAGTTAACGTAAATGGAGGAAAAAAGAAGAGAATTGTCGAAAGACCACAACATCTTTTTCTAAGAGTCGCAATCGGTATTCATGGTGATGATTTGGAAAGTATTAGAGAAACATATAATTCAATGTCGTTGAAATTATATACTCATGCTACACCTACACTTTTTAATGCAGGTACAAATCATTCTCAATTATCTAGCTGTTTTTTGATATCAACGGAAGATTCAGTTGAAGGTATATTCGAAACAATTAGTGATTGTGCAAAAATATCAAAATGGTCTGGTGGTATTGGTGTTCATATTTCGAATATTAGATGCAAGGGATCCTATATTCGAAAAACTGCAGGAACTACAGATGGTATAATTCCAATGTTGAAAGTATACAATGATGTGTCAAGATATATCAATCAATCTGGTAAACGTAATGGTTCATTTGCTATATATTTGGAACCACATCATGGAGATGTTTACGAATTTCTTGAGGCAAAAAAGAACACTGGTCCTGATGAATTAAGAGCACGTGATTTGTTTTATGCCTTATGGGTTTCTGATTATTTTATGGAATGTATTGAGAAAGATAATGATTGGTATTTAATGGATCCCGATAATTCTTATGGTTTAACAGATGTATACGGAGATGAATATAAAAATCTTTATCTAAAATACGTTAGTGAAGGTAGATATGTAAAGAAAGTAAAAGCACGTAATTTATGGGAACATATCATTGGTTCTCAAATAGAACATGGTATGCCATATATATCTTATAAAGATCATATAAATAGAAAAAATAATCAGCAAAATATAGGTATAATCAAATCAAGTAATTTGTGTAATGAGATTAATGAAGTATCAAATAGCGAGGAAACAGCCGTATGCAATCTCGCAAGTATGTGTTTACCTCAATATCTTGAGTATCCAGATGTAAGAAAAGAAAATAATGTATGGGATACACTCCTCACTGTTAAAGAATCATTACAATATATTTACATGTCAAAAGGAAATTTAAAATTACTAACAACAAAAGACTGTTCGTATTGTAAACTTCTCAAGTCTTTATTAGATGAAACAGGATTAGTGTATGAAGAAATTAATGATGAAACAGCCGACGAACTTAGATTGAAATGTAAAATATATAAACCATTCGAATCTTATCCACAATTGTTCTCAGAGTATAATTGCGAGGTTAGACATTTTGGAGGATATACTGATTGTTGGGAAATACTAACACCAAGAGTAAACTATGACAAATTGATGAAATATGCATATAATCTTACAATCAATTTAAATAAAGTGATTGATAAAAACTTTTACCCTACCGAAAAATGTTCTAAATCTAATTTTAGACATAGACCAATTGGTCTTGGTGTACAAGGTTTAGCGGATGTTTTTATGTTATTAAAAATACCATTTACGTCCGATAAAGCAAAAGAAATTAATAAAAATATTTTCGAATCTATATATTATGGTAGTGTATCTTCTTCTGTTGATTTAGCTGCTAAGTATGGTTCTTATGAAACTTATAAAGGCTCACCATTATCTTTTGGTAAATTTCAGTTTAATTTATGGGATGTTTCAGAAGATACTTTGTCAGGTATGTGGGATTGGAAAATGTTAAGAGAAAAATTATTTATACATGGAAGTAGAAATAGTTTAAATATAGCATTAATGCCTACTGCATCAACATCAAGTATATTTGGGAATAATGAAAGTTTTGAGGCAATTACATCAAATTTATACACACGTAATGTATTGTCTGGAGTATTTACAATAATTAACAAATATTTAGTAAAAGATCTAATCAATCTTGATTTGTGGAATCAAGATATAATTGATCGTTTAATTTATGATAAAGGTTCAGTGCAAAACATGAGACTTTTACCAAAGTTTTTAAGAGAGATATATAAAACATCTTTTGAGATTGATCAAAAGTTGTTAATTAAAATGAGTGCAGAACGTGGTATTTTTGTATGTCAAAGTCAATCATTAAATTTATTTTTTGATAAACCATCTTTTAAAGAATTAACATCTTGTCATTTCTTTGGTTGGAAAAATGGATTAAAAACTGGTTCTTATTATATTAGAACAAAACCTGCTTTATCAGTACAAAATTATGGATTAGATATAAATAAGGAAAAGATTTTTAGATTAGAAGATGACCAACCAGAAGATGTTGAAGGATGTTTAAATTGCGGAGCTTAAAATTTATTTTTTTTTTTATTTTTTTTATTTTATTTAATAAAATAAAAAAATGTCTCCAGAAAATATTATAAAAATATTAGCTATGTTAACTTCAATAATGTTATTCTTAACAGGATTATTTATATCTAATGTTGTTAATGATGTTACTAAAAGTGCTAAAGATGAAAATCAAAAGATGTCCGATATTGGTTCATTGTTATATAATATAGGTTATTATACTATGCTGATATTAATTATTGCTCTAATTGTTTTATTTGTTATCCCTATGACTAGAGCTGCTATTATGAATCCTGATATGAGAAATACTCTTATTAAATTTTCATATCTAATAGGTGCTATGATTATTCTATTACTTATTTTTATGTTGTTTGGATGGTATATTTTATCATATAATAAAGATACTACTATAGATGATGAAACTAAAAATGATAAATATGCTATGCTTGGACAATGGTTGTCAAGTTTAGGTTTAGTTTCTGGACTTGTAATATTTTTTAAATTGTAATAAATTTATGTATGTTATTTAAATAATACTTGAAATATTATAAAATGAATTATTATGATATTTTAGGTGTTTCTAAAACTTCGTCGTTAGAAGAAATAAAACAATCCTATAAAAAATTAGTAATTAAAAATCACCCAGATAAAGGAGGTAATAAAGAAAAATTCCAACAAATACAAGAAGCATATGAAGTTCTGTCAGATGATAATAAAAGACGGCAATATGATAATCCGAATCCTTTTCATCAAGGTGGTGGGTTTCCACAAGGTTTCCCTTTTCAACAAGCAGGATTTCAGTTTCCATTTGATTTTTTTAACATGTCTAAAAATAATAATAATAATGATCAAATATATAAATGTAAAATCACTTTAAAAGATGTTTATAACGGTGTAACAAAAACATTTAATATTAAGAGAAAAACATTATGTAATTCATGTAAAAAGAAATGTGATATGTGTAATGGTGTTGGTATGGTAAACACTGGGCAACAAATTCAAATGGGTCCTATTATTCAAATAATACAAAGACAATGTGATAAATGTACTGGAACTGGGATAATAAAAAATACAATTTCTTGCCCACCTTGTAATTCAAGTGGTTATATTCATAAAGAAAAAAATATAGACTTGAAAATTCCAAAAGGTGTTGAGGAAGGTAAAGAGTATATATTTGAAGAATGGGGAGAACAAAGTAATAAACCGAATGAAAAATCTGGTAATTTTATTGTTATAATAAATATAGAAAATGATAATATTTTTACTAGAAGTGGATTAGATTTGCATTACGAGACTAATATTAACATATATGAGTCTATAGCAGGTAAAAAGTTAGAAATACCATACTTTGGAGAAACATTATATATTAATACATCTAATTTTTGTGTTATAAATCCAAATAAAGAATATATAGTATTAGAAAAAGGACTTGCAAATGAAAATGGTACGAAAGGTAATTTATATATAAAATTTAAGATAGAATATCCAGAAAAAATCTTAAATGAAGAAGAATCATTATTGTTGAGTAATATTTTTAAAAAATTAAAATTATATTAGTATTAATAAATAAATGGATCCAGAAAATTTTAAAGAATATTTCACAAATTTGAAAATTATGAAGAATAAAGAAAAAGATACTAATAAAGAAAAAATTTTTATGTTAGAAATTTTACAAGATCTTCTTGATAAAGATATTTACAAAGTAGAATATGAAAATTTTAATAAACGAATTTTAGAATTGACAATAAAAGATAAAGAAATTACAGAAGAAATAAATGTTTTCGATAATATATTGAGACACATTCAATTAATGAAAACACATTCAAAACCATCAGATGGAAAAAAGAAGAGGTCAAAAAGAAAAAAGTATTAATTTTATTATAATTAATTTATAATAAAATCATTATTGAATCGTGTCAAGTATAGTGTCAATTGTATTATCGTTGTTGTCATCGTTGTTAATAACACTCGTATTATCATTTACGTCGTCTGCAACATTATTCTTTAAAATATCAAAAAACTTTCGCATTATCTTAATGTCATTATCATCATGTTGAACTGGATCTTCGTCTTCAACATGTTGAACTGAGTCAATGACATCATTATGTTGAACTGGATCTTCGTCTTCATCATGTTGAACTGGGTCAATGACATCATCATGTTGAACTGGATCTTCGTCTTCAACATTTTTAAACACCAATTTATCAATTGATAATTTGTTATTGCTAATTCTAATATTAAAATCTACATCTAATCTTTGATATAAAATAACAATATACGAGATAAAATATAAATAAGGAAAAAAGTAAAGAACAAATATATTTAGAAAAATAAACATATATCTGTTTACACTGTTAAAATTCTGTTCATAATAATTACTAAAATTGTTCATGTTGTTGTGTTTGTTTTTTAACACACATTTAAAAACTAAAATTCAATTTTATTTTTTGTACAAACAATAATTTTTAATAACTGGTATACTTTTATCATATATTTTCATTTCAATAGCCTTATCTAGAAGTGCATTGAATATTTCTTTAAATAGATTTGTATGTCCTATTTCTGGGCAAATACTATGAGCTACTTCATGTAATAACACGTATATTAACATATTATCATGATAATACTTGTCATTCTCATCTTTGAGACATAGAAATATATCTTCCTTGTTAATTGTGTAAGATTTTTCACCATTACACAAAGATAAATCATAAAGTATTTTTTTCTTATTTATATTCTTTAGAACTCCATCGTATTGAACATTATCTTCAAACATTGGTTTCAGTATATTATGAAGTTGTTTTAATTTTGGTTCATTATCACATTCAGGTTTAAATATAAAATGTTCTTTAAAACACTTTCTTATTGTTGAACCTTGCATCAAATAAATAATATATATTATTAAAAATATTTCGATTAGTATAATATACAGTTCCATTTATATATTATAAATAAAATAAAAATGAAAAAAATAGTTAAAACTAAAAAGAAAATTAAGAATGAGAGAACAAGGTAAAGAAACATTATTAAAAGTTCTAAGTTTAAAAAAGAACGCTGATATAATTGAGAAAAATATATATGAAATAAGTAAAGATGATGATGACTTGTATACTAGTATCATATACCAAGTAGTACATGATATTATTGAACGCAATGTTAAATTATCTACAATACTTGATAATATAAAAAAAAATAATTATAGTTGGAATCATGAGTGTTTCAAAGAAATGATTTTGGAAGAAGAAGAACAAGATGAATTTATAACAAATCCATTTGAGGTTGTAGAAGGTATAATACAATGTAATTGTGGTTCGAAGAGAGTTTATAGTTATTCTAAACAAACTAGATCGAATGATGAAGCTGCGACTACTTTTAGTCAATGTTTATCGTGTAAACAAAAATGGAAAACTAACTAGCAGGATGAACTATACTATAATCTTTATTTACATTTAAAAGTTTTGTTGCTACACCATTTTTAGCATACAAACTGTTAATACCTACTACCTGACAAAAGATATGTATTGTACATCCAATTAAAAATAGAGATAACATCTCGTGATTTACATTTGCTATTTTTCCTATGAAAACAGTTATGAACCCAGTCATTACAGCTTCTAATAATAATTGATTAATATATATCGAAGGTATTTGAAATAATACAACAAGTAGTGATACAATTAATAAAATTAATAACATTTTATAATATATTAAATATTATAAAATTTATATTTTTCTTTTTCTTTTTGATTTAGACTTTCTTCTTTTACTTCTAGACTTTCTAGACTTTCTTCTTCCATCAACAGAAGATGATGATGTAGGTTCGTTTTCATTCTCAATTTCTTTAATTATACCTTCTTTAATTAATTTATTAAAAACTTCATTATTCTTTTCAATACTTGTAATATTTTTTAACGCAGTTTGATAGTCTTTATTACGTTCAACAACTTTTCTGAATTCTTCAAAATTTAGATTATATGTTTTCTTTAACTTACATATTTTTTTAATGTTCTCATAATTTGCTACAAAAAAATCACCATATTCTGATTCTATTTCTGAAGATGCCTCTTCTTTATTACTTGAGGCAAAGTCATAAATTTTAGCACAAAATTCATATTGTTTATTAATATATTTCTTATTCATTGGTGGTAAATCACTTGACATCATATTTTGATTCATTTCTCTTAAATTCATGTCACATTCGTAAACATATAAATTTAAATGTTTATCACTATTATGTTCTGAAGCGTTCAATGAACATATTAAACCCGACAAATTTGTAAAAAATGTCATAAATTTACCTGAATTGTGATGATCTGCCCTATATAAGACTATTTTATTTAAATTTGAAGAATTATTTTTAGTAATAATTCCACCCATATTTTTTTATTAAATAAAATATAAATTTATTTTATTTAAAAAATTTGATAATACAGATATATATAATGTCTCTAATAAAAATTAGTAAAGAAGAATATTGCAACATTGGATTAAATATTATTAAAAAAAACAAATTTTATTTGACATTACATTTCTTGCTAAAATGTCATTTTATAAAACAAGATGATTTTAATATTATAAATTACATTAAAGATGTAATAAAATCAGAAGATGATTTTAAGGTCTTTATGATATACAGAGATTATTCAATGTATGTATACAAGGAGTATTTTACAGATGATGAAGATATAGAACATATGTTATATTCAATTATAGGTTATGTTTATAAAACTTATTCTGAAAATCACGATGTTCTTAAACCATTTATAACTCAAGTTACAGAAAATAAAGATAAAGTGTTGGAACAATATGATATCTTCAAGAATTCATTTGTTATTAAATCCGAAGAGATTGAGAATATAAACACAGCCCTAGTGTATCTAGAAAAAGCTAGATACTTAGATAATGAAGCAAAGAGATATAATAATATGGCGATTGAAATATTACAAATAATTTCAAAAAAAGAAAAAAAAAATAAAGTTCTTAAATAAAATGAATAACACAGTACTTTTATCTATAAATATTGGACTTCTATTATCCTATATTTTTACATATTATTGTCATGGTCAAATAATTTCTTATACTAAAGACTTATCTCGAGAACTAATGATTAAGTATAATCGTATTAAAAAAGAACGAATTATGCATTTGTATGTAGGTATTTTACTTGCAATGATAATTAGTTATGTATTTTATCTAAAAGCGCCTCAAGAAATGTCTCAATTTCAAAAAATTAATATTATACTTATTATATTACTACTATTACCAATGGTTGTTTATAAACTACTACCTAAGTCAGACTATATGTTAAATTATTCTCAAGCAGATCAAGACTATAAGGATTGGTTTAACATTTATTTGTGTATGAAAAATAAATCAATGTATGGATTTCTATGTGGTTTTACAGTCTCAATAATGATATTAAGTTTAATGGAAATTAAATAAATTTTAATATTACTGATAATATATCAACAGGACCTGTTATAGAATTAAAAAAATCGTTCAACATATTATCTTCACCTTCTATATTATTTTCTACCATATATAAATATAAATATAATACAATTTCTTTTATTTGTTCTTCTTCTTTAAGTTGTTCTATAAAACTTTCTACAGCATTATACTTTATAGCAAAATTTATTAATTTTTCTAGATGATATTTTATCTCATACATATAATTATTATCTTCACTACTTAAACTATATACATACCAATCACCATTTCTACTATTACTTCGAAAGACCATAAATTTAGAATCTAAATTTATATCTTCTGTATCAAAATCAATCTTGTAGAAAAAGTCTTCATTATTCCATTTTAATGAAAAAGGCATTTTTTATTATAAAACATATTTTATTTTTAATTAAAATGACGACGATAAGGCATAGTTGTATAAAAATATATAAATGGAAAACCTAAATCAGGTAAAATATCTTCATTTATTATTATGCTTTCATAAAGTTCACATAATGGTTTCATTATTTTTGCTGTTTTTGTATTTCTGCTTTTGTCAAAAGTAAGAATAAAAGATTTAATAATAGACCATGGTCTTTCACTATAATAAAATTCATTCATTTATAATTTAATAAGATAATTATATATGTATAAAATTTACATATATAATTTTAATTGAACAAAGAATTAAAGCACACTGGATTATATTTAATTGATTTTAGAATCTTATTTGTACTCTCATTATAAACAACATAATATTTACCACATGGACTTAATCTGTAAGCTGGTGAATCATACCTTGAATCACGTTTATATGACTCTACAGTTAAAATAGCTTCTTCTTCGTCTTTACATAATTTACTCATATTAGACTCATGAACCAAACTAAAAGCTTTATCAGCGTTTACTCCAAAAGCGCTATAAGCTCCATAAACAACATATAAAATATCCGTCAATGCATCAATAGTCTCCTTAAAATCTTTGTTCTCAATAGCTTCTTTTAATTCATTTACTTCTTCGTTAATTAAATCAAGACGATATTGTACAAGTTTAGGGTCAGTATCAAATAGTCTATGTTGTGGTTTGTTATGACTAACAACACCAAATGATTCATTAAATTCATTTAATACTTTTTGATAATTAGATTTCATATTATTTTATATTTTAATATAAATTCTTAAATTATAATTAATTTTATATTTAATAATTTTTAATTTTGCCACCTATATCTAAATAAACTTGTTTTCTTGTTTTAAAATGTGAGTCAAGTATTCTATTATCATCTACAAAATCAAACACTATTGGTTTCACATCTGGACGTCGTAAAACACGTCCCAATGCTTGTATAAAATAACTCTCCAAATCACAAGCTAATATTAAACAATCTAATTTCGCATAATCAAAACCTGTACCTGCTTTACTTGTCGTTGCTACAAGAATTCGTGATTCTCTATCAAATTCTTGTTTACTACCTATCAAACTATCAACATATTCTCCTTCTTCTTTTAACCGATTGAGAATATATTCACCTTGCTCAACTCGTTTCGAAAGAATTAATATATTCCTATCCGAGAATTTCTTTACTATGTCGACTATAAGTTCATTTCGTTCTTTATTATTAGCTTGTTGGTCTAATAGAGCACCCCAATTTACTTTACCGTCTTTTGTTAAAACAATTTCAGGTGTAAATCCAGTATTCACTTTATAGACTAAGTGTTCTCTATGAAGTAATCTAATAATTTTATCTTCACCGAAATAAAAAGATAATAAAGGGTCTAAACCATCGACTCTATAAGGAGTTGCACTTAATCCAATTAAATATCTAGGGTATACATAATATAATGATTTTGCTAAAGTCTCAGCCATTATTAAATGACATTCGTCAACTATACAGTTTCCTATATCTATAAAAAACGATTTACCCATTTTTTCTACATTAATTGCATTAATAATATAAAAGTCGCAATCTTGAAGTTCAGATTTCGTTGACACTTTTTGTATAGTAGCAGATGGACACACTTTTAATATAGCTTCTTCCCATTGTTTAATTAATACAATTTTATTCACTATAACTAATGTTTTTAGTTTGATATGACATGCTAGATTTATTGAAGTGATTGTCTTACCCATTCCAGTAGCAAGACTTATCATTACAGAACCCGTTTTAGATAATATATTTAATGATTCTTTCTTAACTATTTCTTGTTCTGAACGTAATTGTCCTTCAAATTTAACATTCATGCTAGGATATTCATCACGTGATGGTCTAGACATTTTTAATTCCCTAATAGAATAAGCAAAAGGAAGTAATATCATATCATTTTCTAATAAATAAGGATATATAATTTTTTGAGGTGCAAACTTATTATACTTTGTATTCTTTATTTTAATAATTAAATTATCATTGATAAGATTTCTATGTTCGTCAGTTAAACTATCAATATTAATTTTTAAAGACATTATAATATTATATTTAAATTTATATTTAAATTTAAATTATTTTTTATTTTTTATAATAAAAATATGAACTCAGATTATTTTAATATGATAGAAGCATATCAAGGTTGTAACAATGATGATATTTTATACGAAAATTATGCCCTAGTATCTTCTTTAGGTACTAGAACTGTATCAGGTAATTTTAGCGGACCAACACGTTTCAACTCTCCTAGACCTCCTCCACCACCTGGACCACCAGGACCTAGACCTCCTCCACCACCTGGACCACCACCACCTGGACCACCAGGACCTAGACCACCTCTACCCCATTATCCACCAGGACATAGATTTCCACATACTTATCGTGGTTTTCAAGGATTTCCATATCCAACAAGTTATATGTATTACGATGATCCTCGATACTTATATACAAATCCAATATACACATCAATAAAAAACTATAAACCTACATTTTTCGAAATAATGGATTATAATGCATATACATATCCTGAAAATCCATCGGAATCAGATATAAATAATATGATATATTTTATAAGGTCTTTGCCACAAATAATACCATGTACATTAAGTTGTCGTCAATATACAAAATATTTTATAGAAACTTATATCAAAAACTATAATAATGATCTGAGAGTTATATGTAGTAATAGAAAAGAATTAATAAACTTTTTCACTGAATTGAAAAGAGATATTACTAATAAATACGGATATGATATAAGATATACAGAAAATATAAATGGAATATACTAATTCTTAATTTAATATAATAAAATAAGAATTATAATAAAAGAATGACTAATCAATT
>Ga0068876_10002211_pt1 | contig 14638 bp, 14 predicted proteins | sample NOAtaG_6_FD_66442 | JGI IMG/M metagenome (GOLD analysis project Ga0068876, IMG submission 66442) | Freshwater lake microbial communities from Lake Erie, under a cyanobacterial bloom - NOAA_Erie_Diel5S_2200h metaG | ecosystem: Environmental > Aquatic > Freshwater > Lake | place: USA: Ohio, Lake... | reverse complement strand
TCCACAAGATTATTCGGACTCCTACGATTAAACGTGACGCGGATGACCTGAACATACGACCCGGGCTCGAGGCTCCAATCGACCGTCTCGACCCTGAAGAGGCCCGAGAGCGATAGCGGAACGCACTCGATAAAAACGAACTGCCCCGGCTCCCACTTCGTCTGGAGGGAGAACGTGGACGCTCCCGTCTGATAATACCCCGCCGAGAACCCGAGGTTATTATGCGCCGCCGTCCCCGCTCCGCGTAGCGTAAACGTCCCCGTGAGGAGCGGTTTATGACGTTCGATGAAGTATGACTTCGCCGCGCGCGTGACCTGAGTCGCGGGCGATGCCGCCGCCGTCGGGAACTCCACGACTCCGTCGAAGACGGGCGAGCCTGAGCGATTCGTAAATCCGACCTCCGTATACTTAACGACCTTCCGCGTCGTAGCTCCCGTCGTTGAGTTGAGCCCGAAGAGAGCCTGTTTCGTCGTCTGGTGATCGTAGGAGACCTCGAGAGAGTATGGCGCGATCGAGGCCGCCGCCGTCGTCGTATCGGGCGTCCCCGGAGATGAGGTCGTGATCCGATATGGAGCGTTCGCATACGTCGGCTGACTCGCGGTATCGACGAGGCGATACTGAAGAGCGCGGTTCGTGAGATTGATAAAGTATCGCCTCTCTTTAGAGTCCTGCCCGCCGTAGAGCTCGACGATCGAGTCGAGAACGCTTCGGAGCGTCCCGCCCGGGATCGAGAGGCCCGCGTCCGATGAGGCCGCGACGGAGCTTGAGATCCCCGAGGTCGTCGTCGTCGAGACGAGACGCTGAACGGGATACTCGCGCCGTTTATATGAGTTCACCGTCGAGAGCACCTTCCGAACGGCGTCCCCTTCGTCCTCTCCCCCGACGATCGGGATCGTCGTCTGAGTCTGCGATCCGATCGGCGTAATCGTCACGATCCCGCGAATCTCTCCCGCACCCGTCCACGTCTGCGCGGTCGTTAGCGCGGAGCTGAGCGTAAGTTCGAGAACCGTCGTAGAGATCTTGACGACGTTCGATCCCGTAAAGACGGCGTTGATCTGCGCGGTCGCCTTATCGGATGATCCGACGGCATCTCTGATCTGAACCGTATCGCCCGACGAGAGGCCGTGGAACGCGGTCCCGGATAGATTCACGCGAACTTTATTAAGAATCTTTTTAGTGCCTTTCGTCGCGTGAGCGATCGTTCCGATATTCCGCCAACTGTCGCCCGTCGCATCGTTGCCGCTGTTCGCATACGTGAACGTCACCTCGTCGGGAGTCGAGGCGATCGTGAAGGTTCCGTTAAACGTCGCGTTCGATCCGCCGATGACGGATGCGATTCTGACCTTATCTCCGACCGCGTATCCGTGATCTGTGCTCGTCGTGACGGTTGTCACGTTTCCCGATCTGCTAAACCCGCCCTCTCCTTCAGGGTCGCGCGCTTGACGCTCCTTTCCGAATACGACGAGGCGATCGAGGACGCCGTTCACCTCCTCGATATTGATATCGGAGATCGTCCCCTGACCCGATTCGTTCATCCGGGCGGCGATGCTTGAGATCGTTCCAATAAAGTAAAGATCTGTCGAATCCGTCGGAGTGGAGCCCGTATTCTTTTTGTAGAGCCTGATCCGCGCCTGATCGGGGATCGAAAGATGCCACGGCCCCGTCGTAGGCGTGACGTCCTGAAGGAGCGTGAACGCCATCGAGCTCGTATTCCCGTCTCCCGATGCGCTCATCGAGAGGGACTCGAGATCGACGTAGACGGCGAAGGGGCGAGCTGCGGACGAATAGTTTCCGAGAGGGTTAAGGACATCCTGAGACGCCGCGCCCGTTGCGAGTGCGGTTCCCGTAGCGGTTCCCGAGGTCGTGCCCGAGGTATACGTGAGCGTCGTCCCGCTTGACGCCGTGACCTGAAAGACGCCGTTCATCGCCGTCCCCGCGCCGCCGAGCCCTTCGACCTGAACGTATGATCCCGTCGCGACGGAGTGGAACGATGCCGTCGTAATCGTTACCGTCCCCGAGGCGATAACCGCGGAAGAGATCGCGGGGAGATCGACGTAGAGTTGGAACGGCGCGGTTCCGGGCATTAGCGGCCCGAGATCCGAGTCCCGGTCGCGCTCCTGACTGACGCTCCGAGAGTTGTATTCACGCTCGAGGCGGCATCGCGCCCGAAGGTAATCGAGTTAGAAACGACGACGTCTCGCCCGCCCACGGAATCGCGTCCGCCGCCGCTCGTCACGGATGCGGGGACGACTCCCGTATTCCCGCCGAGCCCGAACGCTCCCCCGACTGCGCCCGCTGCGCCTCCGACGATGCCCGCGACTGCCTTAATGAGAAACCCGATCGGGGAGTCCATAATCGCCTTTCCGAGTTTCATTACGAAATCAATCGCGGTCGCGATGGCCCCGCCGATATTCCCGAGGATGCTGAGCACGATCGAGAAGGCTCCGCCGATCGCCTGAACTGCGATCGCGAGTGGGCCTCTACCGTCTCCCCATAGAACGCCCACGAGCTCGAAGACTTTCCCGATGAGTTTCCCCACGCCGTCGAAGAACTTTCCGAACGCGGGAACGAGGTCCTTCATAATGCCCCCGACGACCTGTCCAACGGAATCCGTGACTCCACCGGGCGCGGTTAGGTTCTGAACGAACCCGACGATCGCAGGGATGATCGTCCCGAAGATGAACTCCCCGACCTTGACGAAGACGGGGATTAGGTTCGTTGCGATCCCGACTGCCGTTTCGATGACGGTCGCGATGAGCTGTTTATTCTTTTCGACGAAGTTCGCGATCCCCTGAGAAACTGATTCGATAATCGGGAGGCCCTTCGTAAAGAAGACGTCGAGGAGTTGATTAATGATCGGGAGGAACGCCGCGCCGACCGTCTCGCCCGCCTCTGAGATCGCGATCTGGAACGACTGAATCGCCCCCGCGGTCGTCGTCGCGTACGTCTTCGCCGTCCCGCCGAACTGCGACGTAATGGCGTCGAGTGCCTTCTGACCTTTGACCGCCTCCTTCGTTTTCTTAATCTGTTTCTCGACGACGCTATTCCCGAGCGCGTCCTTTTTAATCTTGTTCGTTGTCGTCGTGATTGTTTTCTCGAGTTCGACTCCGTACGCCTTGAGGCCACGTCCATTCCCTGCGAACGCCTTCCCGACGAGGTTCGTCGCCTTCTCGAGAGAGATATTCTTCGCGCGCGCAAGATCCTGCGCGACGGTCGCGATCTTCTGAGCCTTCGTAAAATCTTTCGTGAACTGCGTCGCACCTGCGAGAGATGAGCGAATATCGTCATCCGTGAAGGCGAGCCTCGCGCCCTTCTTAATCATCTCCTCCGTTGCGGCGAGATTCTCTTTCGTTGCGAGCCCGCGCTGCTTGAGGAGGGATACGAGTTTCGCCTGAGCTGCCTCGTCCTCGATCGCGCCCTTCGTGAACTTATAGAGGGCCGCGGTCGCCCCGGCGATCGCTCCGCCGACTGCGGCGAGTCCGACCTTTAGTCCCGTCTTGAGGATGCCTCCCACTCCCGAGGCGACTTTCCCGAGTCCCGAGATTGACTTCGAGAGCCCGCGGATAGTTGCGGACGCCGCGTCTTTCGCGAGAAATGCGAACGTGACCTGAGCGGATGAGCCCATTCGTTACCTCGGCTTCGGGAGTCGAACGCGGACTCCGCCGCGTTTCGGGATACCGCGTTCGATAATAGACGTCAGACCATCCCCAAACATTCTTAGGATTGTGTCGAAGTTGCGGCTCACCGTCTCCTCGACGAACGGGCGACCCTGAATCGGAGAGACGCGGTTCGCGGAGAGGCGATACCCGATCCCCGGGATGCGGAGAGCCTGAGCCCCTGAGCTACGCTTCGGCGTGATCGCGTACGGAACGCGCCTCACTCCTGACGTGACGACGTAGCGGTAATATGCGCCCTTCGTATCGGCGCGAGACTTACCCGCCCTGATCCCGACGTAGGCTCCGGGTTTATTCTTCATTACGGGATTCGCCCAAATCGCGCGACGGAGGCGTCCCGTCTTAGAAGGCGCGGCATTCTTCACGGGTTTAACCTGACCCTTCGCGGCATAGAGGGCGGCGGCGGCGAGAGCCTTATCGATCCTCTTCTCGTCGAACCCTGCGGCGAGCGCGAGGGATAGTCCCGAGATCTGTTTAATCGTATCTTGGGAGATCGTGATATCGACGCGGGATGACGCTGCCACTATCTCTCCTTCGTCTTACTAAGGTCGGAGACGATCGTCCACCATCGGAGGACGTCGCCGAAATCCATCTCGAGGATTGTAGCGGGCGTGACTCCCCACTTCTCTGCGAGCACCACCGCGACGACTTCTGCGGGAGGACGAACGGGTCGCCCGAGGGCGATCAGTTGCGCCGCCCGCCTTACGCGGAAGGGAGGGCCGCCTTTAGTGCTCCCCACTTCTCGAGAAGCTGCGAGATCGCATCGTCCGGGGCGAGGAGAACGTCGTCGATCACCTCGTCGAATCCGACCTCTTCTCGGAAGTTGTGCGCGACGATGATCGACTTAATCGCATTCACTCGATCCGTCGGGGAATCCGACTCGAGCATTACTGCGAGCCTGAACGGGACGTGAAGTCTCATCTCCGCCCACCATCCGTCAAATGGCGCGGTTAGTTCGATCTTGATCTTTCTCTCTGCGCGGACTTCGCTCACGATGCCTCCTTCTTCTCGCCTCCCGAAGAACTTACGGGAGTGCGCTCACGCTATTAACTGCCACGATCTTAAACGGCTTCAGGCTCACCGGGTCCGTCGCGAGACGGGCCGTGAGCGTCATCGTTGTAATGCCCTCGTCCTCACCTGCGATCGGGGTCGTTTCTGCGATGACCGTCGAGAGATAGATCGTGAGGCTATAGGTTCCATCCGTCCACGTGAGTCGGATAAACTTCTGCGTTCCGAGATCTTGGAAGAACTCGGACGATGCCGCCGCGTTACTCTGAACCGTCATCGTAAGCTCACCGCCGAGGCGCGCGGTTTCGGAGTGACCCGAGATCGTCGCGGTCCCGTTGAGTGCGCTCCACTTCGCGAGGCCCGTCTGAATCGTGAGTCCGAAGTCAAGGGCATAGCCGTAATCCGTAAAGGAGCCCGTCGCGAGTGCGGTTCCGATCGCGACCTTCCATAGTCGCCCCGGCATAAAGACGGAGGTCGGGATCGCGGTAGATGCCGCAGGATTCGTCGTCGTCTCGGCGACGTTCTGCGCGAATAGCGTCGCGCTCATTGAGGTAAGGCCCGAACGCTCCGCGGAGATCGTGAGCTCCGTAGGCATCGCATAGTTAATGAGATAGGCGTTTCCGCCGTTCGTCGTACCGCCGAGCGCGTCCTGAGAGATGAACGAATAGGAGGTCGGAGACTGCGACGCGGTTCCGTTCGAAGGATCGAACGTCCACGTATACGGGGCCGCGGTCCCTGAGATCGAAGCGGAGAACGCCATTCCGTACCAAATCGACGCCTCGTCAATCGAGGCCGCAGGGACGGAGACGGAGATCTCGGGCTCGTTCGAGATGAGCGTCGCCTGAGTTGCGATGATAGGTGCGCGGTAGGCGATGGATCGCTCCTCGCCAAGCTCCCACGTCTTCCCGAGAGTAATCAGTCCCGTAGGCTCGACGAGAAACTTCCGTCCGCCTGAAGCGAACGAAGGAGAAGTTCCCGCGGTTCCCTCTGCCTTACCAATGAGGGACGCGAATAGGATGGAGCCCGTATTAGCTGCCGGCACGTCTACTCTCCTTCTTTATGCGGACGGGGAGATAACCTCTACCCCGATGATCTGAATATTAGCGTTCACGATGATAAACGAGGCGTCCCCGTACTCGGACGAGTCTACATTAGTGGAGACGACGGACGCCTGAGAGACTCCATTAGTCCCGTTCAGTTGGACGCCATCGAGAAGGACATCGCGCATAAAGGCGCGCCACTTCGCCGTCCTCGCATAGTTCCGCGCGTACTCCACGAGCGGGAGATAAAGGGTCGCCGTAACGGAGAGGTTCGTCTGCCGATTCGAGGCCCCGTAGGCGATGGAGTCCCCGCCCGGGTAGAGGACGACCGCAGGGGTCGCGCCCATCCCGTCGGGAGGATATGCGAAGGACTGTTTCAGGGTTTCGCCCGTGGGCGGAGTCGCCGCCTTAATATGCGCGGCGAGAGCCTCGAGGATCGTCGCGTCGTCGAACGCCATTAGATCGCCTCTTGGATGACTCGATACGGGCGGAGCATTAGTTCCACGTCGGGATCGAGACGCGAGAGGAGCCTGACGATCCCTCCCTCCGGGCTGCCCGCCACGCCATAGGGGGATTGTCGTCGAGCGTGGATGCGTGACGTCTGAATCAGGGCCGCCGCCGTCACGGGAGCAGGAACTGCGTTCGCGCCCCAACCTCGGGTCCCGATCACTTCCACGCCTTCCGTCACGCCGAGCGGGAGGGTATGCGATCCGAAGCTCGTGATCTGAATCGCGGTATAGGGCCATCCGGGGACGACCTTATTCGTCGCGAGGCGATAATCCGTTCCCGCCGTGAGGGTTACCTCGGGCGTCCCGTCATTATCTTCGTCCGTCTTAATCGAAGTAACCGCGCTCCAATCTCCGATCGGGAGATAGAGGTAATCGTTCGCGGTAAAGGTTACGGTTCCCGCGACGGAGTAAAAGAATCGTCCGCAATAATCATCAATCGCACGAGAGACGCTCGTAATGACCTGATCGATCTCCTCGGAATCAGGGACGAGCGTAGCCGTCCCGAGCCCGAGGGCCTGTTGGACGTCGTTCCGCGTAACGTATCCGTTCGTAATCGCCACGGTATCTCCTTCTCTTCGCGCGGTCGCGCGCGGTTATCTTACCTCGTGAGTGCCGTCTCAACCCACCCCACGACGTCGGACTTCGGCGGATCTTCGGATGGTACGTTCTCGAAGTCGGGAACGGCGGCGATCGCCGCAGGATCTCCCGCATCGTGCCACCCTCGGACGGTGTTTTGGCGGAGCTGCGTATCGGAGGCGTAGCGTTGGAGGAGTTCAGAGAACGAGACCTCGGGTCCGATCGCGATCGCACGAATCGCGGCGTATAGACGCTCCGGGTAGGCGAAGGCGTAGATCCCTACGCAGACTGCGAGATGAGGCTTCCCTCGCGTCCATCCCCACCGCGACGGGAGATCCCACGTCCGAGCGGGCGCAGGGGCGACTCCGACCCACGAGCCCTCGGGGAGAGGTTGCGGGGCGAGGAGGGTATCTGCGAAGAGGACGATCGTCTCCTCCGCGGGCCATCGCGTAATCGAGAGGTAGGCGCGAAGGGCTCCGACGGGTCCGTCCGTCTCATCGTGCGCGATGACCCTCGCCCACGGCGTAGCCTCGGAGACTGCCTTGACGTCTTCCGTTCGCGTAATGATCGTCGTCGGAATACCCCGGAGGAGCCTCTCGTGCCAACGGTGAACGGGGACGCCGCCCGCCTCGACGAGGAGTTTATTCGCACCTCCGAGGCGAGTCGCCTTACCTGCGGCGAGGATGACTGCGCGTCTCACGGGCGGGATTCGTGAACCCATTCAGGGTTAAGGCGATAGACCCACGTCGTCTCGGGGACGGAGACGAACTTCGCCCCCGCGTCGAGAGCCTTAACCCAGAAACGCCAATCGTAGCCCTTGACGTTATCGAACCCTCCGAGATCGAGGATTAGTTCGGTTCGCACCATCGCGACGTGAGAGACGATCGAAGTCGTCCGCAGGAGATCAGGATCGAACGGACGGTTATAAAGATTAAACGCGGGATCTCCGATGACTGAAGCGTACGAGTAGACGACGTCCGCGCCTTCGGCGTGATCGAGCATCGTCTCGAGATGACTCGGAAGAAGGAGATCGTCGTCGTCGAGGAGCTGCGTCCACTTCGTCTCCACCTGCGAGGCGAGGACGTTCCGGGGCCGCCATCCTCCGATCTTCTGATAGTCGATCGCGATGAGATGATCCGCAGGTTTAATAATCTGCGCTGCGACGCTACGGATACACTCCTCGCGTTGCGAGATTCGATCCGGGAGCGATGCCGTGATAACCGTTACTTCGCTCACTTCTTCCCCTTTCGGAGGGCCTTCCGCCGCTCCTCGCGGTTTACCCCGCCCACCGGGACGGGTTTCTTAAGCTCGACCTCCATACGCTCGAAGATCGGCTTCCAATGCTCATCGTATACCCGGGGCGTCGCGTATTGCTCGGCGAACGAGAGGGCCTTCGCCTTCAGCGCGGCGGAGCCCGCCGTATCGCCCTTGAGGGCGTAGGACGCCTCGAGCGCGGCGACGATCGCGTCTACGTTCGGGACCTTCCACCACGAGCCCTGAAACGGATCCCATTCGACCTGACCCTCGACGAGCCACCCTGCGCCCACGAGCTCCGTCATCGCCGTCCACCTCGTCGAGACGATCGGGACGCCCGAGGCGAGGGACTCGATCTGACTCACGCCGAACCCTTCACCGCGTGTCGCGTGAAGGAGCACGTCCGCGCTCCGCGCAATATTCGCGACCGTCTTCTGATCGATGCCCATTCTGTATTCATACTGCGGAACGATACGGATTCGATCCCTCGGCATCTTGAGCGCGTTCATTAGCGGCTCGAGCTGTACGCCCTGCGCCATCCCCGAGAGGTCCGTATGAAGATAAAGATATGCGTCGGGATGACGTGCGGCGAAGATCGCCCACGCGGTAAGCTGCTCGCCCCAACACTTCCGAACGGGAGTGGAGCCCTTATTCGCGGCATTAATCCAAGTCAAATGCGCGTCCTCGGGGATGCTCATCGTCTTACGCATCGTCTCGCCTTCAGGTCGCCATACCTCGGGATTAAATGAGTGCGGCGCGTAGAAGACCTGATCGCGCGGAAGTCCCGCGTTAAGGAGTTCCGTTTCTCCGAATCGGCTCATCGCGACTGCCCACTTACGACCGCCGCGTCGGAAGAACTGAAGGACTTCGGGAGTGACGGGCGAGTGATCGATCGGCGTCCACGAAAGAAGAGGGACGTTATCCCATTCGGGATTCTTTAGAGGCCATACGTCGAAGAGGGTAGCCCCCAGAAACGGACGATCCTTCGTCTCTGACTGAATCCGCGCCATCTGCGCGGGATGAAGATCGTTCGAATAAGCGTCAATCCCCTGCGGATAAACGGAGATCCCGTTCCAATCGAGGACGGTTCCCGAGAGTCCATAGTTCGCGAGGATTGATACGTCGTGCCCGTCCGCCTTCATTCGCGGTCCGAGCTCCGCCATCTGAGCACCGTATCCCGAGCCCACCCACGGGGCGTTCGTTGAGACTGCTACGCGAAGTGCCATCGCCTCCGTCCTCCTCTCCTGCTCCTATAAATGGAGAGGGCCCCCGGGTTTCCCCGAGGACCCTCTCCGAGAGTCTACCTTACGGCGACTCCGCCGTCTTAGCTTGTGGCCGAGACGAGGATTCGACCCGCGGCCCCATCCGGGAGGTTCGAGTCGAACTGATAGATCGAACGGATGCCCACGCTGTTGAGTTCGAAGTAACGCTCCGAGCTCGTAGCCACTTCGATATTACCCGCCTCGCGGATATAGATCGAAGGCTCGTGGACGATCGCGACGGACTTAGACGCCGAGGCGACTGCCGCCATATACGGGTTCTCGATCACGCGGTAGCCGAGGAGGGTTTCAGGCTGCCCTGCGGCCTGAGACGCTTGCCATACGAACTGACCGTTGAGATCTTGGAATCCACGCATCTTCTTAGCTGCGCTCGTCGCCACGTGCCACGCCGTATTCGCGTTGCGATACTTAGGGGCCAAAGCGTAGAGTGCGGCCTGAACGTCCAGAAGGTCAAAGAAGGTCGCCGTGACCGTTCCCGCCTTGACTGCGGTTGTAAGTGCGCCCGCGGTATTGAGCGCGGTTACGAAGCCCGTAGGCTGAACCGTTCCCGTTCCGAGGGTACAAGCTGAACCCGCGAGGTTCGCGATCTGAGCACCTGCGGCTCGTCCCACGTACTCGACGAGGTTAAACCCTGCGCTATCCACCAACTCGCGCGAGGCGAGCGTGAGGGTAGCGGCTGCGAACGAACCGAGAGTAATCGAAGTGAACACCGGGTCCGCCGCGCTGATCGTGCCACCCTGAGCGACGAACGCCGCTGCCGGGGCCGTACCTGCGAGGATCGGGACGGTGATGTTTCGGTTATCGGTTGTGCGGATCTTCGTTGCGCCCGCATATACCACGTTGTCGTTCACGAGTTGTTCAACGACAAAGTCGGCGAACGTCACGGGAGTCGTCGCGGTTGCGGTTGCGAGTGCGCGCATCTCGAACTTAGCGGATCGCTTGTCGCCCGCGATGAGCGCGCGAAGAGCGTCTGCGTCGTTCTCGATGGTCTTAGCGGTTGCCACTTCGACGGCCCCGATGACGGCGGCGAGCTTCGCTGAACGCTCCTCGCCCTTCTTCAGGTCCTCGATCTTCGCGAGCTTCGAGTCCATTGACTCGTTGAGCTTCGAATACTGAGCCTCTTCCTCTGCGGAAAGTTCACGGGCCTCTTCCGATGCGCGGGAAACGAGAGCCTTAGCGGCCTCGAAATCGCGACGGTAGGCGTCGTGTAGCTGATTGACGACGGACATAGTTTCACCCTTTCTTTACTTTTGGTTGTTTCTAAACACCCGTCCCGGCGGCGCGACTCGTGCGGTACTTTCGCCCTTAGACTGTCGCCCTTAGCGTTTCGGTTTTCTTATCGTAGCGCGCGCTTCGCGAGTTCGATCTCTTTCTCCCGCGTGGATCGCGGGACGCTGCGCGGCGCGGACTCTTCAACGATCGTCTCCTCGACGGGCATCTCTTCGACGACTTCGCCCTCGGCGATATCTTCCGCCTTCTCCGCCTCGTCTTCGGCGACGACTGCGGCGATCGCCTCGGCGAGGAGGCGAGCCTGATCCTCGGAGACGTCCCCGGAGAGGAGCGCATTCACCGCGGCGCGGAGAGGCTCGATCTCGAGGCCCGCCTCGGAGGCGAGGGATCGGACGGATACGGTCGAGATTGTGGACGGGTAATAAGGCGAGAGTCCCGTCAAGGCGGAGACCTCGACGAGCTTCACGTCGCGGAGTTCGCGGACTCCCTCTTCGTTTACCTTATTCGCGTTCGTGGAGTAGAACCCGAAGGAGAGCCCGAGGGACTTCCCCATCGTGCGGACGATCTCTGCGAGGTCGCGATGGAACGAGACGTTCGGGTTTAGGCGGATGCGGGCGAGGAGGCCGTCCTCGCGATCCTCGAGCTCGAGCGTTCCCGTCTTCGTCGTGCCGAGGAGACGCTCGGGATTATGATCGGCGTATGCCTTCACGTCCCATTCTCCGCGCCCTGCGGCGGCGAGAGAGCGGGCGAACGCGCCCTTCTTTACGATCTCGGGGTTCGTGCCTTCCGCGGATGGCGAGTCATAGACCGCCGCCATACCTTCGAACGTAAACCCGTCCTCGTCTACGGCTCGTAGTTCTGCCGTTGTGCGTCGGAACTCGATCGCCATCTCGTCTCCTTCGTTTCGTTGCGCGTCTTCTTCGGACGCTTCACGGATGATACGCGATGCCCACGCCATCCCGCTATCTCCCGACCATAGAGCCCACGCGATACGACCGTTCGAAGGGTAGCCGTCTTCGCCCGGGCGGAATCCCTGCGCCTCCTTATCGACTTCGTGACGAGCGAAGTAAGACGACATCCTGACGACCGTCTCATACGGAAGTCGTCGCCCGTTCGAAATATCTCGGGCTCGTGCGATGCCGATCTCCGTCCCGCCGCGCCCGAACTCTCGACGCCACTCGAGCCCCTGCTCCGCCTCTGCGCGCATCTCCGCGGTAGGCTCGTATCCGTCGGGATCAATCGCGCGGGCGGATAGGCGCACGAACGCCTCCGGGCCGTAGGCGTCGATCCCCATTCCCTCGGCGGCGTCTCGCGCCTCAACGTCGTCGTCTACGAGGTAGCCGATCTGGTCGCCGAACTCTTCGAGGAGTTTCGAATACTTAAACGCCTTAAACGCCTCGATGACCGCGAGGCTCGAATCCTCGGAGAAGTCCTGAAGGTAGATCGCCTCGTACGGAATCTTGTTCTCTGATAACCACGCCTTCGTCTCGTCCATCCGGGCGGCGAGTCGTCCAGAGACGATGAAGATTCTCTCGCCCTTCTCGGCCTCTTCGCGAAGCCTCGCGATAACGGGTTCGTTCGGTGTATCGCCGCTCGTCGTAAGCGTTCCGTCGATATCGAAGATCAGGATCACGGGTCCACCTGAAAATCGAAGACGTGCGCCTCTCCGTCTACGTCAATCGATACCGCGTAAAGAACGTCGCCGTTCGCGATCTTGACCTCTCGGAACGAGGTCGCGGGAATATGGAATCCACTCGACGTCGTGACGTCGGATGCGCCGAGATAAATCGACTTATTCGAATCGTTAAAGATTGTAAGCTCGTGCGTATTCTTGGCACTCGCGGTCCCGATTGAGACCGCCGCGGTTCCGATGATATATGCGCGCGCCTGAAACGTCATAGTTTCGCGATCCTCTTCGCCTCTGCCGGATCCATCCCCGCACTAATGAGGGCGGAGTAAACGTTCGCCTTTTGCTGCGCCGATGCGATGGCGGCGTCTGCCTGAGCGAGCGGCTGACGATATGCGTTCGCCGATGGATCGTCGATCGGGGCGAGATCCTCGAGACGACGAATCTCTGAGACGGAGGCCCAACCTTCGGAGAGGGCGATTCGATAGGCCTCTGCGCGATCGCGCGTAGAGCCTCGGAGAAGCGCGTCCATTGATAGACGAGCGAACGCTTCAGGGAGAGGAATCAGGAGAGAGAGTGCGCGTTCGATCTTCTCCGCGAGCGGGCGTAGCGTATAGGAGACGAAGGCGGCGTTCAGTTCGACGACGGACGAATACGACATCGCGCCCGGAGTCGTAACTGCGAGAAGTTGAGGCGGAACGCGGAAGATGCGCGCGATCTCGTTCACCGTGAACTCTCGCGAGGCGAGGAGCTGCGCGTCTTCAGGGCGGAAGGAGAGAGCCTTAAACGTTGCGCCTCCTGAGAGGACGCCCGGAGTGTGAGCGTTCGCGCCCGTATGATGGCGCAACCATCCCTCCTTTAGCGTCTTCACCTGATCCGCCGTCAAGGTATCGGGCGTCTCGATGATGCCCGTAGGCGTGGAGCCTGTCGCGAAGAACGAGGCGGCGGATGCGTCGAGCGTCATCCCGAGGCCGAGCGTATTCCGAAGAGCTTCGAGAGGATTAACTCCCTTCGCGTGACCCGGGATTGTGATTAGCGGGATATGAATAATCGTCTCGGGTCCGTATTGTCGCGACTCTGCGCCACCGCGAATCGTGTAAATAACTTCGCGTCCTTCGTGCCGCACGTCCACGGTGCGCGGATCGAGGACTCTTACCTCGAGAGGCGCGAGCGTATCGGGATCACGGGGCGCGAAGATATAGGCGTTCCCCGAAAGATAAAGAGAGACGACGATCTGAGAGAGCGTCTCATTGATCGTAGTATTCGATCCGGGGATCGGCGTAATCATCCACTCGGGTTTAGATCCTCCGGGGCGATACGGGCGACGCTGACCGTTATCGCGAACGTAAGAATCGAGAGGGAGTGTTGAGATGATATCGGCGAGGATGGTTACGCACGCCCACGCGGTCGAGAGTCCGAGGACGGAGTTCTCGTTTACGAGCGGCGCGCTAAGTCCGGGGACGCGATCGAAGGCGGACGGAATAAGTCCGAGCCCGTTAAGGTTTCGCTCCTCGTTATTCGTTCCGAGAACGCGGCGAATGATGCTCACTTCTTACCCCTCTCGTATCCGATAACGATTAACGCGATCCCGAGGAGTCCGATAATGGACGCGGGATGGACGAGCCACGCGGCATAGAGTAGCAGGGCGACGCCTGAAAGTTCGAGGACGTTCGAAATCATAGGCTAAAAAACTCCACACTTCGGGACGGCTTCTCCGCCTCTGACGCATAATAGCGCGCCCGATCCAATGCCATAACCGCCGCGACGGCGAGGTCGATCTTTCTCGGAGATCCGCGATGCTCCTTCACGATGCGCGGCCCGAAACGATCCGTCTTAACGGTCGCGTTCGAGAGATGCCGGACGAGAGCCTTCGAGAGGTTCGGCTCCCCGCCCCACGTAATCGTCTCCTGCGTGACGGATTCGTAGAACGCCTGAGACGAGGCGACCATACGGGAGGGCGACTGTGGATAGTGGACGACCCGGAGCCCTTCGCGCTCGAGGATCTCGAGGCTCCTCGCCCAACGGAACGGGTCCGCCGCGAGCTCGACGATCTCGTATTTCTTCGCGAGTTCGAGGATCGCCGCCTCTACCTCCCCGATATCGACGCGCCATTGAGGGTCGTCGATCGGGCGTTCGTAGCAGAGAAGAGGCTCGACGTGACCGTCGAGGGTCGCGGCGCAGAGAACGGATGCGTCTCCGTCGAAAGATCCGTCGAACGCGGCGACGATCTTCTCGCCGGGAACGAGTCGCCGCGGAGATTCGAGGCGTTCGAAAGAGCCCGTCGGAAGCCACGAGGTCGCGCGCTGAATCCAACGGTTTAGACGCTTCGTCTCGAACTCGTCTCGTGGGAGTGACTTCGCGGCGGCGGCGAAGTCCTCGGGATCGAGGAAGTCTCCGAACGCGGGGTTCGCCGCGGCCCACGCCTCGGGCGAATCCCACG
>Ga0068876_10002209_pt1 | contig 14640 bp, 7 predicted proteins | sample NOAtaG_6_FD_66442 | JGI IMG/M metagenome (GOLD analysis project Ga0068876, IMG submission 66442) | Freshwater lake microbial communities from Lake Erie, under a cyanobacterial bloom - NOAA_Erie_Diel5S_2200h metaG | ecosystem: Environmental > Aquatic > Freshwater > Lake | place: USA: Ohio, Lake... | reverse complement strand
GTTTTTTTGCAAAGTCCTTTTTCTTATCAGGTCCGGTGGGACCAGTGGGACTGGTAGGACTAGTAAGACCAGTAGGACAGCCAGAAAACAACCACTGCCGTCCGGTGAAGAATGACGTTTGGTCCGACTTTGCAAGAGTCTGGCAGACTGGCAAACTGGCATTCATATCAACCTGACCAGCCAAAATGTCCACACCGGTCCTTTCCTGTCCTTTCACAATTACGCGATACGACGATCGTCGATAGTCGACGATGAACGACCTCTCTATTCTGGAAATCAATCATGCATAGAACTTTATCGATGATCCTCGTGGCGGCCGTCCTCCTGACCTCATTTCAGGCGCCCCCGCCGCGAGCTGGTGCAGCCGGGATTACGGCGATTGTTGGGGCGACAGTCATTGATGGCACGGGCAGCGAGCCGCAGCGACAGACAGTGATCATCAATGGCGAGCGGATCGAAGCAGTTGGACCGGGGCTACCGGTTCCGGAGGGCGCGCGCGTCATCGACGGGGAGGGAATGACCGTCGTGCCGGGCCTCTTCGATCTGCATACCCATCTGCCCTACGCCACCGCGACCGGACTGAGCGGTGACTGGCCAAAGAATCTCAAATCATATCTCTACTGTGGAGTGACCTCGGTCGTCGATTTCGGGACCTATCCGGAGACCTTCGAACCGATGCGCCGCTTGATTCGCGAGGGGAAGGTCACCTCACCGCGAATCAGTCTGGCGGCCAGATTGACGACACCGGGCGGGCACGGCGCCGAGGGCGGGCGGGGAGACTTCTTCTCGCAGGAGGTCTCGACGGCGACCGAGGCGCTGGCGGCGCTGGAGAGGCTGATTCCCTACCAGCCCGATGTGATCAAGGTCTTCACCGACGGCTGGCGTTATGGCAACGCTCCTGATATGACGAGCATGAACGAGGAGACGCTGACCGCGCTGGTCGCCAAGGCCCATGCCCAGGGCTGGGAGGTGATGACCCATACGGTGCGCCTCGACAACGTCAAGATTGCGACCCGCTCTGGTGTTGACGTGATCGCTCACGGGGTGAACGACCGCCTGGTCGATCGCGAACTGATCGACCTCATGAAGGCCAGGGGAACGACCTACGTGTCAACGCTGGCCGTCTATGAGCCGCGCGGGCGGGAGATCCTCACGCCACTGCTGCGGCGCGTGCTCGATCCGGCAGTGCTGGCGGCGATCAGGCCTCCGCTCGCTCCGCCCCCCGGCGGTGGAGAGACGATTCCCATCCCGCCCACCAATATTGTGCCCGGGCCGGAGACGCCATCGCGGCAGCGCCGCTGGTACAACCTGGAGAACAATCTTGGCCAGCTCCACCGCGCGGGAGTCAGAATAGGCGCCGGCACCGATGCGGGAGTCGTCGGAACCCATCATGGCTGGGGAACGATCCGCGAACTGGAACTGATGGTGGCGGGAGGCCTGACGCCGCTCGAAGTGATCACGGCCGCGACGGGAAACTCGGCCCGTGCGCTGGGAGTCGCCAACGAGCGGGGGACGATCGCTCCGGGGCGCCTCGCCGACCTGCTGGTGATCGCGGGTGAACCGCACCGGCGCATCGGCGAGATCACCCGCATCCGGCACCTCTTCCTGGGTGGACGGGAGATTGAACGGGAGGAGTTGGCGCGCCAGATCGCCACCCCGGAATTGACTCCACTGGACAGCACCCCGGCCAATGAGCTGATCGACGATTTTGAAAGAGCCGATCAGCGGAGCACAATCGATACGCGCTGGATCTACGGTTCCGATTCCGGAGTCGATCCCTCGAAGGTCATCTTCGGGCGGATTGCCCGCCAGCCCGACTCCGCGAGCCTTCTGGCAACCGCCCGCCTCTCGATCAAGGAACGGCCTTATATCCGCATGACCATCCCGCTCCGACGTGGCGGAGTCGAACCGGTTGACGCCAGTAAATTCTCGGGCGTAAAGTTTGAGGTGCGCGGAGCAGGAGACTACCGACTGGTTGTCCCGACCTACCAGGTGCGGGACTTGAACTATTTCGCCGCGCCATTCAAGGCGTCACCCGGCTGGTCAACCATCTCCATTCCCTTCTCGGCGCTGCGCCGGAACGAAAACAGCCGGCAGGCCGGAGTTGCCTGGACGGGCCGGGACCTGTTGACAATCGGTTTTGAGATGGCTGGCCGATCCGGCGAGCTACGCTGGATCGAACTCGACAACATCCGATTCTATTGAATCAACTACTGAGCAAGGAGCAACTATGATGGCGAAGGATATCTATGGAAGGATCGACAGCTATATCAGCGGCGTCCGTGGTGAGTTCGAAGAGAAACTCGCGGCGATGGTCGAGACGCCCAGTGTCAGCAGCGATCCCGAGCACCTGCCGGACATCATCAAATGCGGGGAGCTGGCCGCCCAGTACCTGCGCGAAGCGGGCGCGGAGGCGGAGGCGGTCCCGACGCCCGGCAACCCGGTCGTCTTTGGGTCGCTGGTCACCGATCCGCGCAACCCAACGGTGACCATCTACAACCACATCGATGTCCAGCCGGCCGATCCCTCGGAATGGAACAAGGCCCCGTTTGTCTTCAACAAGGTTGGTGACCGCTACGAAGGGCGCGGAACGACCGATGACAAGGGCCCGGCCCTGACGGCGCTCCTGGCGGTCCGCTACGCGGTCGAGAACGGCATTCCGCTCAACTTCAAATTCATCTGGGAGCTGGAGGAGGAGATCGGCAGCCCAAACTTCGAGACGTTCGTCCGGCAGAACCTGGCGCGACTGAAGACCGATTCCGTGCTGGTCAGCGACACCATCTGGATCTCCCGCAAGCAGCCGGCGATCCCCTATGGTCTGCGTGGGCTGCAGGCCTTCCTCTTCAGGCTCGAGACCCATGCCAAGGATGTCCACTCCGGTCTGGTTGGCGGCGTCGCCCGCAACCCGCTTGGCGAGCTGGCGCACGTCATCAGTCAATGCTACGACGCCAAGACCGGCAAGGTGAAGATTCCCGGATTTTATGACGACGTGATTCCGCCGACCAAGGCGGAGCTGGCGAGTTTCGTCAACTCTGGTTTCACCGTCAAGGGGTTCAAAAAGGCCCACGAGCTGAAGACTATCCGCCCCAATATGAAGACCGAGGCCGATGTCCTGAAAGCCTTCATGGCCATGCCGACCTTCGAAGTCCACGGGATTACCGGGGGATATGGCGGACCAGGGGTGAAGACTGTCGTCCCCTACCACGCCGAGGCGAAGATCAGCACCCGGCTCGTCAACAACCAGCGTCCGTCGAAGATCGCCCGACTGATCAAGGAGCACGTGAAGAAGATCAATCCGGACGTGAAGGTCGAAGCGATCCAGTCACTCGAACCATTCCTGGGCGACTTTACCGGACCTTATGCCGACGCGGCGCGCGCCGCCATGAAGTTCGGCTTTGGCGCTGACGCCGCCTTCACGCGCGAGGGTGGTTCGATCGGGGCCGTCGTGACCATGCAGAAGCTGCTCAAGGCGCCGATCACCTTCCTCGGCCTCAGTCTGCCGGAACATGGCTACCACGCCAAGAATGAGAACTATGACTGGGGGCAGACGGCTGGAGGAATCCGCATGTTCGTCCGCTACTTTGAGGAGATCTCTCAGCTAAAATAGGGCCGGGGGAGCCTGCCGAATGTGGGTGGGGCGCGGCAGGAACGCGCCTCACCGCAGCATGTCGAGAATGATGTCCCAGTGGTGATTGCTCACCGGCACCACCGACAAGCGGGGCAGCCGAACCAGATCGAAGTCCTGCAGCTCTTCCCGATTTTTGATCTGGTGGAGGGTGACGCGATTGTTGAAGCGGCGCTTTGGTTTGATAGTGATGACGAGTGACTTCTCGTCGATCTCCTGGAGCTCACCCGGATCGGGGTAGGGATCGCTGACGGCCTCGGCAAGCCCAATGATCGCTTTCTCTGTCCCGGTATGGTAGATCAGAATATGATCCCCCATCCGCATCTCCCGCAGGTACTTCTGCGCGAGCGAACTGTGGACTCCCGACCAGACGGTCTTTCCATCCCGTTCCAGGTCGTCGTACGAATACTCTCCTGGTTCAGTCTTAAATAGCCAATGCTGAGGCATTCTTTACTCCTGACCAGCCGCGGTACGGCGGTCACTCTCCCTTGACCGGAGTCAGGGAGAGTCATGTGTTGTGTTTGTGACCAGTACGTTCAGGCACTCCAGGGTGCCATATCGGGGTTCAGTCAATGGACTTGGTGATGGCCACCAGAGTTGCCTCGGTGGCCCGGCGCAAGTCTTCCGGAGCGAGGATCATCTGCAGACCCCGCTGGCCGGCGCTCACACTCAGTTTTTCATGGTTGAGAGCCGATTGATCAAGGAAGAGCGGGTATCTCTTCTTTGATCCCAATGGCGAAACTCCGCCACGGATATACCCGGTCAGTGATTGTATTTCCTTCACCGCCACCAGTTCAAGCCGTTTGTTGCCCGTCACCGCGGCCATCTTCTTCAGATCCAGCTCGGCGTTCCCGGGGATGCAGGCCATGACCACCCCGCTCCGATCCCCACGGGCGACAAGGGTCTTGAAGGTGGCCTCCGGCGGCATCCCGACCTTTCGGGCCACGGTGATCGCATCGAGTTCACTCTCGTCGACCTCATATGAGCGCAACTCATAGGCGATCTTCATTTGATCGAGCATGCGGGCGGCGATAGTCTTCATGATTGATCTGCCGGGTCGTCATTTGGCGGCCAGCTCAAGGGCCTCCTCCCACTTCGCGTAGAGCTCACGGATCCGGGCCTCCGTCTCCTGATACTGCTGGCTGACCGTCATCAGACTTTCGCGATCGCGCGTCACCTCTTCGCTGGTGAGCCGCTCGGCCAATCCCTGCAGTTCACTCTCGGCGACGTGGATCATCGACTCGATCTCCTCGGGGCGCGGACCTTTCGCCGGCCGACGCGAACCATTCGACTTGTTCTGGGGCGCCGGCTTGCTGTCCACCTTCGCCGCTCTCGCCTGCCGCTCCGCCGCGGCGGCGGCGGCCTCCCTGGCGGCGCGGGCCTGGTGATGGGCATCGTAGAATTCCGAGTACCCGCCATCGAAATACTCTGCCCCCTCGTCGCCAAAGAAGAGGATCTGTGTGGCGACGCGGTCGAGAAAGTAACGATCGTGGGAGACGGTGATGATCGTCCCGCCGTACTCGTTGATGGCATCTTCGAGAGCCTCGCACGAGGCGATATCGAGATGGTTGGTCGGCTCATCGAGGATGAGGACGTTGACCTGAGAGTAGATCAGCTTGGCCAGAGCGAGGCGCCCCTTCTCTCCACCAGAGAGCGTCGCGACCGACTTGAAGACGTCGTCGCCAGTAAAGAGAAAACGGCCAAGAAAACCCCGCAACTCACCGTCCGATGTCGCGGAGGCGGCGACCGTCCGCAACTCGTCGAGCACACTGTGGCGGTCATCGACCAGCGTCAGCCGCTGGTCGTAGTATCCGGGACTGACCCCGGTGCCCCAGCGCATCTCTCCGTCAAGCGGGGCCTGCTCTCCGAGAATCGTTCGCAGCAGGGTGGTCTTGCCGGTTCCGTTTCCACCGATCACCCCCAGCCGCTCACCGCGCCGCAGCGTCAGGTTGAGATGGCTCGCCAGCGTCTTTGTTGGAAAGCCGATCGCCAGGTCGTCAAGAATCAGAACCTGATCACCGGTGCGCGTCGTTGGTTTCAGCTTGAAGCTGGCCGTCTCGAGGTTGTTGACACTCTCGATTCGGTCGAGCTTCTGCAACATGATCCGGCGCGACTTGGCCTGCTTCGTCTTCTGCCCGGCAATATTGCGCCGGATGAAGTCCTCTGTCCGCGCGATCATCTCCTGCTGCTGCTCATAAGCCCGCTGCTGCTGCTCCTGCCGCTCGGCCTTCTCGACCTGGTAGGCGCTGTAATTGCCACGGTAGCTGTCGACCCTCCCAAACTCGAGATCGAGCACCCGCTCCACCGTGTGGTCGAGGAAGAAGCGGTCGTGGGAGATGATCATGTAGGCCGAACGATAGGCCGAGAGGAACTCCTCCAGCCATTCGACCGCCTCGACATCGAGGTGGTTGGTCGGCTCATCGAGCAACAGGATGTCCGGTTCCTGCAGCAGCAACCGCGCCAACCCGAGCCGGTTCTTCTCTCCACCGGAGAGATTCTCGGCGATCTTCCCAAACTCATCCCGCGCAAAGCCGAGCCCGAGCAGCACCGACTCCGCCCGGGCCTGGTAGGTGAAGCCACCCTCATGCTCATAGGTGTGCTGGGCCTCGCTGTACTCCTCCATCACCGCATCGAGCCGCTCCCCCTCGACCTCGGTCATGAGGTGCTCCAACTCGCGCATCCGGGACTCGAACCCCAGCAAACGCTCAAAGACCCCCAACGCCGCCTCGAGGACGGTCGTCGTTCCCCGAAAATCGACGTGCTGCGCGAGGACGCCAACCCGCAGACCGCGGAGACGCTCGATCTCCCCCCGGTCAGGCGTCTCCACCCCGGTTATCAGACGCAGAATCGTCGTCTTACCGGCCCCGTTACGACCGACAAGGCCAACGTGTTCACCGGGGTTGATCTGAAAGTTTACGGCGCGGAGGACATCCTGCGCGCCGTAGGATTTATGAACATCAGCGAGACGAAAGAGCATGCGAATGGTTTACAGCTAACGAGTTACATTTGGGCCGATCAGGGCTTGGTGGCAGCAGCGGGCGTGCTGGCAGGTGAAGCCGCTGGCACCGGACGAAGAACGCCAAAGCTGTTGGGATTCTCGAGAATCCGTTTGGCGAGGCGATTCTCGATGCGGGCCTCATCGCGGGCCAATGCCTGGAGGGCCGCGGCGACGATCTGGCGACGCTGGGAGAGGATAGCCTCCGAGATCTCCTTCCGGACGCTGGGGTCATCGAGGGTCCGGTCACGGGTCTCGGTCTGCTTGCCGGTCAGCTTGAAGATATGCCAGCGGCCGGCCGAGTCCCGCCGGGGATCGAGGATATCGCCCTCTTTCATGGTCATGAGCTGCTGGCCGACGGCCGCCGGGAGCCCCATCATCTGCGGAAGCTCGGCAAACTGCGACTGGGGGAGAAAGCCGAGATCGCCGCTCTGGAGGGCGCTCTGGTGCTCGGAGAGCTGGCGGGCGATGGTGGCAAAATCGGAGCCGGTGCGGAGGCGGGTCTGAATCTCGCGCACCCGCTGCTCGGCGGCGGCCTCACCCTTGACGTCAAACTTCATACCGTTGTCGGCCGGGTCGATAATGATATCGGAGATGGCGACGCCGGGCTGGATCGAGAACTGCTTCGGATTGGTGTTGAAGAAGTCGGCGACCTCGCGATCCTGGACCTTGAGCTGCGACTCCGTCTTCTCGGTCAGCTTCTGCGTGGCGATCTGCTTGCGCACGAACTCGCGGAACTGGTCCTCGGTCTGGTTGGTCTGCTTCAGCTCATTGGCGAAAGCCTCTTCGGTGTAGCCATTCTCCTGCTTGTAGCGCTGGATGTACTGCTTGATCTCGTCATCGCTCGGGGCGATATTCTCCTTTTGCGCCCGCTGAAAGAGGAGCTCCTGGGTGATCAGATTATCGAGCGACTGAATACGATAGCCGGCAAGCGCGAGGGGGGAGAGCTGATTCTCCTGCCCGCGGAACTGTTGTGAAACGACCCGATCGACATCCTTGACCAGGATGTTGGTGCCATTGACCACCGCCGCCACATCCTCATCGGCCCCGGATCCGGCAGTCTTTTTATCACCGCAGGCAAGGGTGAGGCCGCTGGCCACCATAATCAGTAACGTGAAGAAGAAATTACGCACGAGAGAGCTCCTTAATCAGATTGATCGCTCCGTGGAGCGACGGGACACAAGCAAGAGAAGATCAGGCGATCGGTTCGATGATCGCGACCGCGTCGATTTCGACCCGGACATCACGGGGTAGTCTCGCGGCCTGGATGGTCGAGCGGGCCGGTCTGGCCGGATGGAATGCCTCGGCATAGACCTCGTTCATGGCGGCAAAGTCGGCCATATCGGCGAGGTAGACGGTCGTTCGGACCACCCGTTGGAGAGATGAGCCAGCCGCCTCGAGAACGGCGCGAAGATTGCTGAGCACCTGGATGGTCTGGGTTCGAATATCGTCACCAACCACCTGCATGGTCTGCGGGTCGAGGGGAATCTGGCCGGAGGTGAAGACCAAACCCAGGGGGGCGACGGACTCGACCACGATCGCCTGCGAATAAGGGCCAATGGCGGCGGGCGCCTTTTCAGTCTGCGTTGAGTTGATCACGACAGTCTCCCACGAGATTATAGATTGTCAGGCTCACCCCGGGCGGCTGATCTGGCCGCGATGCGCGCGGGTTGGCAGATAATGGTTACTCCAAAACTTGGATCATACTAGATAGTTGAGGGGGAGGCAAACATTCGTCAACCTCCCGGCGGCTTCCATCAAAGCCTTGCGCCCCTCCGCGCCAATCTGGTTGCGCCCCGCGCCGGTCCGGATCACCGAATGTGGATCTTGACCACATTCGAGGTCGTGCCGTCGATGGCGAGCTGAAGATCGACCAGCCCCCGTCCGGCGAGCGTCCGGTCGAGCCGCAGGTTGAGCTGGTCGAGACCGACAAATCCGCCCTGTGGTCCGGCGTAGACCGGCGCAACCGGGGCGCCATTGATCAAGACACTGAGACTGGCGGCCGCGGGGATAAAGCGCCATCCGGTGCCAAAGAGGACCAGGAAGACCTGGTCACCTTCCGGGCCAAGATCGATGGGAACCGGCAGCCAGGTGGCCGAGGAGGCATCATAGCGCACGACCTGTTCGACGAGCTGCCGGCCATCGGCGGTGATGCGGAGGGCATAGGCCGCCGCGATTCCCCGTCCATCGGCCGCCGCGGTAAAGATGGCCGGGGCGGTGTTGGAGATGGGCATTAAGCCGGTCGAGAGACGCCCCTCGCGGGTCATGACCGTGACGCTGGCGGTGCCTGGGGACGTGCTTGCCGGCACCAGAAAATTGATCTGTCCCGGAGAGACGAAGAAGAGCTGCGCCGTCCGCTCGATGCCCGCCGCATCCCGCACCCTGACGGTCGTTCCCCCCAGCTCGGTTGGCAGGGGGAGGCTGCTCGCGACGAGCGTCTCGGTCGCAAGCGACTGGCCAAAGATGGAGACGAGCGATTCACGCGCCATCAACTGGTCGCTGTAGCTGGCCGATGAGGTCGTGACGAGCCGCTTAAAGGCTGCGGTTGAGGTGGTCTGGCGAATCTTGTGATTGCCGGTATCGGCGATGACGAGCCGCCCGGTCGGATCGATAGCCACGTCATTCGGATTGAGCAGAGTCGTCGTGAGCGGGGAGACATCATCGAGTCCGCTCCCGGGCGAGCCGCTGCCGACCACCGTCGTGATGCGGCCATCGACGACCGAGACGCGCCTGATGCGGTGGTTGCCATAATCGGCAATGTAGAGATTGCCGTCTCGATCGGTGGTGACGAAGGACGGATACTTGAGCTGGGCCTCGGTTGCCGGACCGCCATCACCGCCGCTCCCGGGGGATCCGGTCCCGGCAAATGGCGCAATATTGCCATTCTGATCGATCCGGCGGACGCGATTGTCATCGCCATCGACCACATAGATCGAACCAAGGGGATCGACGGTCACGCCGTAGGGAGCCCTGAAACTGGCCTGCAGAGCGGACTGACCATCCCCCTCGGAGCCGTAACGCCCACTGCCGGCAATGGTGGTGATCAGGCCGGTCCGCAGATCGACTTTTCTGATCCGCAGATTTCCGGTATCGGCAATGAGGAGATTGTCCGATCCATCGATGGCCAGCCCATAAGGCAGGTAGAGTGAGGCGGCCGTTGCCGGACCGCCGTCACCAGCCATCTGATCATCGCCATTCCCAGCCACGGTCGTGATGATACCGTCGGTCGAGATGCGTCGAATACGATGGTTGCCGGCATCGGCTACAAAAAGGTTGCCCTTCGAATCGAAGGCGAGGGCGCTGGGCGAGTTGAGCGTGGCATTGATGGCGGGACCGCCATCCCCCGTCGAACCAAGACTTCCGGTGCCGGCAAAGGGAGTAATCTGTCCATTGGGGGCGATGCGCCGAAGCCGGTGGTTGCCCGAGTCGGCGACATAGATGTTGCCGGCCTTGTCGATGGCCACGGCCGAGGGCAGGTAGAGATCGGCGCTGACGGCCAGACCGCCATCGCCGCGGCGCCCCTGCTGGCCGCTTCCGGCGACCGTGCGGATGATCGACTCGACCTCCATCTGGACATTGAGTCGCGCCGTGGTACTGTTGCCGCTGTTGTCCCAGGCGACAATGCTGAGGCGATTCAGTCCTTGCTGAAGAGGGATAGCCTCGACCTTCCAGTTGGTGGTTCCAATGACCGCTCCGGCTCCACCGCGATCGTTCGCCCAGCGGATGGCGACCAGCTGGTTGTTGTCGGTCGCCACTCCGGCGAGATCGATCACCCCGGCGTCGACCCGCCAGTTCTGCAGAACGGTGGGCGAGGTGATGCCGATGACCGGTGGGACGGCATCATTGGTGGAGTTGACAATCTTCCGGATCCGCCGGTTGTCGCGATCGCTCAGATAGATCGATCCAGCCGGATCGATCGCCAGGCTGGTCGGCCCATTGAGCGGCGAGAAGATGGCGGAGACACCATCGCCACCGTAGCCGAGCTGGCCGCGACCGGCGATCGTGGTGATGGTCTTCGAGGCCGCGTCGATGCGGCGGATCCGCTGATTGCCGCGATCGGCAATGAAGATGTTTCCGAGCGCGTCGTAGATCGCCGATGTTGGCCAGTTCAGCGCCGCATTGACCGCCGGACCGCCATCTCCCGAAAACCCGGCCTGACCAGTGCCGGCAATCGTCTGGATCCGCCCGTCGTTGACGGTCACCAGACGAATACGGTTGTTTGCCCCATCGCTGATGAGCAGGTTGCCATTCGGCGCGATCGAGATATTGTTGGGGCTGGTCAGTTGGGCCTGGTTCGCCGGCCCGCCATCGCCGCTCGATCCGGCCGTCCCGGTTCCAACGATCGTCTGGATCTTCCCATCAGCAACGGTAATCCGCCGCACCCGGTGCGAGCCCGATTCAACGATATAGACGTTGCCGTCGGCATCGAGATCGATCGACTGCGGATTGCTCAGTCCGGCATCGAGGGCTGGTCCGCCATCGCCGGTCGAGCGGGTCGACCCCGTGCCGGCAATGGTGGTGATGACGCCGGTTGCCAGATTGACCTTGCGAATCCGCGCATTGACATTATCGCAGATGTAGAGGTTGCCGCTCTTGTCAACCGCCACACTGAGCGGAAAGGAGAGCGCGGCCTGACGAGCCGGTCCGCCATCGCCGCTGAAGCCCGGCTCGCCCGTGCCAACGACGGTATTGATCGTCCCGTCCGGATTGAGGCGCCGGACCACGTTATTGTCGGCGTCGGCAAAGTAGAGAGCGCCGGCCGGGTCGAAGGCCATGCGCATCGGGCGGCTGAGCTTGGCGGCCACCGCCTGACCGCCATCTCCGCTATAGCCATTCTCACCGGTGCCCGCCACGGTCAGCAGGACCGACGGCGGTCGGGAGGTGACGTTCCAGGTGGTCAAACCGACATTGCCGGCCCGGTCGAGAGCCGTCACCGTGATCTGATTGACGCCGGGCCCAAGCGGAATATTGAATGCCCGCCAGGCCGTCCCATTGCCGAGCTGCTCGCCATCTCCGGATGCGCCACGATCGGTGCTCCAGGTGATCGAAACGACCCGGTCATTCTCAGTGATCGTGCCGCTGAGGCTGATCATGCCCGCGGTGTTGATCTCCCCCCGCGGGGTCGTCGCTTCGGTCACCGTGATGAGCGGTGACTCCAGATCCTTCCGTGCCGGTTGAATGACCGTCAGGGCCCGCCCGGCGATCGTCACAGTTCCGATCCGGTCTTCAAAGGTCGTATTCTCGGCGGCCGACCAGGTCGCTTTGCCACTGGTCGTGCCTCGCCCTGTCGCCCCCAGCCAGTTGGGCCCGCCCGGACGGGTCGACGCCTCCCAGGTGCATCCCTCGGGAGTTCCCGGGGCGGCAATCACGTCGATCGTCCCACTCCCCTTCTCGACCGTCAGGGTCGCCGGACTGAGCTGGTAGCGACAACCGGTATTGCTGACCCGGACTCGCCAGACTCCACGTCCGTGAGTAAACGCATAGAGACTGGTCACCCCGTTGTTGATGTTGATCTGCAGGGCCTCGGTGATCACGTTGGCAAAGCCGCTGTACTCGACCGCCCAGGTCGTTCCGCCATTGTTGGTCACGAAGACCCCAAGATCGGTTCCAACATAGAGGCGGGCCGTGTTTGATGGATCGACGACCAGCGCGTGGATCGGAATGTCCGGCAGGGCCCCCGTCCCGGTTCCATCGATCGAATTCCAGGTGATTCCGCCATCGATGGTTCGCCAGACGTGCTTTCCGGAGAAGGTCGAGTAGGTGGCATAGGCGATCTCAGGCGCCACCGGATCGAAGGCGAGCGAGGAGACATAGCCGGTGCGGGGCCGATTACTCGGCCAGATACTCTCCTGATTGGTGCCCAATGCGGCATTCTGCCAGTGGATAAATCCATCCGCCATCCCCACCAGAACGCGGTTCGAGTCGACCGGGGAGACGGCAATCGCGCTGACCTGCTGCGTCCCCGAGGTAAAGGTGCTCGCCCGCTCCCAGTTCGCGCCGCCGCTGGTCGTCCGCCAGATGAAATCGCCACCAGTCCAGAGTCGCTGCGGATCACTCGGATCCATGGCGAAGGGGGTGATGAAGAGGCCATTGTCATCGATGCCCTGGGTCGCCTCTCCAAAAGTCCGCCCGCCGTCGGTGCTCTTCATGAAAGAGATGTTGGTGAAGCTGGCGAAGAGGGTGCGCGGGTCGAACAGATCAAATGCGGTATAGCCGCCATCGCCGCCGAGGATCTCACTCCACTTGTTGATCCCCCCCTGATCGGTCCCGATGATCGTTCCATTGTCCTGGGTGCCGCCAAAGTAGCTCTCTCCGTCGGGTGAGACCGAGCCATGGTAGAACTGCGTCACGCCATAGTTGGTATTGAGCGACTGCCAGCGCACGCCGATCCCATCGACGCGACAGATCGCCTCGGGGAGAACGGCGACGGCGGCCCGCGCATTGAGCGTGCGGTAGACCCCGCCATCATTTCCGACCAGAAGCTGCTGATTGGTCGTCCCGTTGTACTGGGGATGGAAGACCAAGACGTGGAAGTCGGGATGGATTGGACCGGATTCAAAGGTCGGTCCGACGTAGGTGGGGCCGGCGAGCCCCCAGTTGACGCCACCATCGTCAGATCGAAAAATGTCGATGCCCCCCACCCAGACCCGGTTGGGATCGAGTGGATCAACGGCAATGGTCAGGTCGTACCAACCCTGGCCCGAGAAGTCGTTGGAGTCCCCGTAGCCACAGTAAGTGGACAGGGAGAGCGGCGGAATCGAGAGCAGCGACTGGTTGACGGGGTTGCTGCTCGTGTTGCGGACCCGCGCCACCCAGCTTCCCGGCTCACCATCGGCGACCGAGCGATGCACCGCGTGCAGGCCCATCGCGAAGGGACCATTCTCGATGCTCGTCGAGACGGCATAGATGGTGCTTGGATTGGAGGGGGAGATGGCCAGCGCCGTGCGCCCCATTCCCACCTCGCTGAGCACCGCCGTCCAGGTCCCCGCCGCGGCGGCGTTGGTGTTGCGGTAGACGATCGAGCGCTCGAAAGTTCCACAGGCCGCAAAGATGATGTCGGCCGACTCGGCGGCGCGATCGGCAAGATCGAGGCATCCTCCCTGCACCGTCCGCCCGTTGGAGTTGACCGGGTTGAGCGACTGTGTCCAGGTCGCGCCACCGTCGAGTGAACGCCAGACCCCGGTTCGCGTCGCGGCATAGATGCGCTTCGCGTCGCCCCGACTGATCACAATGTCGTTGACAAAATAGAAGTCCGGCGTCGCCGTGGCGGCGAGCCGGGCCCAGGTGGCGCCCCCATCGGTCGTCTTGAAGATTCCGGCGCCCCGGAAATCGCCCTGCGTGTCGCGCTCAAAGGCCGCCACCCCCTCGCCCGTCCCGACCAGGATCGTCTCCGGATTGGTTGGATCGAAGGCCATCGAACTGACCGTGATCCCCGGCAGCAGATCGGTCAGCGGAACCCAGCTCGCTCCGGCATCGACCGACTTCCAGACTCCTCCCGAGACTCCGGCGGCATACATGATCTCCGGTTTCGTCGGGTTGATCAGCAGGGCCCGCGTTCGGCCCCCAATGTTGCCCGGTCCCAGCGGCGACCAGACGCCCAGCGCCGTGGCCTGTTCCCCGCTCTGGATGGTGTTGAAGAGATTTGGATTCAGACGGTCGCCCGGCTCGACTTCCCGCTGGAAGACGGTCGAATAGTGGGGCATCGATTCGGCCTGTTCCCGCGCCGTCACATAGCGCGAGACCTCCAGATCCCGCTCACCCTCCGGCAGCCGCTTGAAGAGAAAGTGCTGGATGGCTTCGCGCGGCTGATCGTAACGTGCCCGCGCCCTTCCGAGCAGCGTCCTCTCCAGACCAGGTTCATTCTTGACGCCCGGGCCCCCCGGCCCCCCCGGCCCCCCCAGCCGGAGGAGCGGCACGGGAAAGTCGAGTGAATCCGGCGGCGCCACTCTCTCCGGCCCTGGCCCTCCCGGCGAGGCTTTCCGTCCGGTGCGCGCGCCGAGAGCTTCGCGCAATTCACGGG
>Ga0068876_10002203_pt1 | contig 14659 bp, 6 predicted proteins | sample NOAtaG_6_FD_66442 | JGI IMG/M metagenome (GOLD analysis project Ga0068876, IMG submission 66442) | Freshwater lake microbial communities from Lake Erie, under a cyanobacterial bloom - NOAA_Erie_Diel5S_2200h metaG | ecosystem: Environmental > Aquatic > Freshwater > Lake | place: USA: Ohio, Lake... | reverse complement strand
TAGATCTGTTCATCACTGATATTTTCAACACCACCATTATGAAGCACGTGGAACACTACCGGAATTTGATAGATAAATCCTTTTTCTGTTCCGGCTTTCAGTGCCTCATTATTTTTCGCTTGATCTTTTTCCCACGAAGCAAGAAAGGCAGGATCTTTTTTAAGTTCTGCCATTTTTTTGTGCGTGATACAGTACTCTACATTCTCACCTTCTCTACAATTTGAATGATCGATCTGACGTTGAGCAAGTCCCGTGAAAGCGGAGAGCAGAAAGGAACCAGCAAGAATAAGCGTCGTTTTTTCCATAGTTATAACAGTTTGTGCATGTTTTAAAACGTTCCAAATTACAAAAAGGTTTGCGAACCAAAAACTTTATTTTTGGTTGAACGGCTTAATTAAAGGTCGAAAGGCTCTGTTGTAAACAATAATCAATTGTCGGTTTTCACTTCCCTCAGGGAGCGGACAACGCGACCATCAAATGGCAAGGAAAGAAGTTCCATTATCTTTCGGGCAACCGCTTCAGGAGTTTCAAGTTCATTTTTTTCCTTGAGGTCCTTGAATGTCTGCAAACTGGAAAAATCCTTTTTTTCGGAAGACCGAATGGTTTCTTGCATCTCCGAATCAATAACGCCGGGGGCGAGTGAATAGATGATCACATTCCTTTCCTTCTCCTGTTCTTCCATGAAAAGCGTGTCTGAAAAACGGTCCAGTGCTGCCTTAGAAGCGCAATAGGCAGCCCATCCGGGAATAGCGCGTGAAGCAGCCCCTGAGCTAATATTCAGAATCGTAACAGACCCGGCAGTCGGAATGTCTTTCAAAAATTGCTGACACAGGATCATTGGTGCTATTGCGTTGATGTCCATGACTTCTTGCAATGCGCCGGCATCCAAATCACTCACACGTTTGACAGATCCAATAATCCCTGCATTGTTGATCAGCATACAGCTCATTCCGTCTGATTCGAAACGGATCCGTTTTACCGCTTCAAGGTCGTTCAGGTCACACCGCACAAATTCATAGTTTGGATGTTCGATCACATTCCTTCTGCCGATACCCACTACTTGATGACCACGGTCAAGATATCCTTCTGCCAATGCCCTTCCGAGGCCCTTTGATGTGCCTGTAATGTAAATTTTCATTGAGATTGGCGGTTTTGGAGTGCCGGAAAAGAGTGTATTATCCATTCACCGATACCCTGGTCAACATTAAGCGAGGGCTTGTTCAAGATCCGCGATAAGATCTTCAACATCCTCTACACCCACACTCAAACGCAAGAGGTTATCAACGACACCAGCCTTTTCCCGTTCTTCTTTCGGGATGGATGCGTGCGTCATTGTTGCAGGATGATTGATCAACGATTCAACTCCGCCTAACGATTCTGCAAGGGAGAAGACCTTGAACGAGGATGCAACTTTAAAGGTGTTTTCGATTGCCTTATCCTTGAGGACGATAGAGATCATACCGCCAAAATCACGCATCTGTTTCTTTGCCACTTCGTGGTTCGGATGTTCCGGAAAGCCCGGCCAATATACCTTCTCGATCTTTGGATGGTTCTTGAGAAACTCTGCGATCTTACGGCCATTAAAGCAATGGCGCTCCATTCTCAAATGCAATGTTTTGATCCCCCGGAGAACAAGGAATGAATCCATCGGTCCGGGATTCGCACCTGAACTATTCAGGATGAAGTACAACTGTTCATGCAGTTTTGGATCGTTCGTGATCAAAGCGCCCATTACCACGTCGGAGTGTCCACCGAGGTATTTGGTCACTGAATGCATGACGATATCTGCCCCCAGATCAAGGGGATTCTGAAGATAGGGAGAGGCAAAGGTATTGTCTGCCACCATTATGATACCCTGTTCTTTCGCGATCGAAGCAACTGCGGCAATATCGATGATCTGCATGGTTGGGTTTGTCGGAGTTTCGGCCCAGATCAATTTTGTATTACTGTTGATGTAATTTCTAACATTTTCAGCATTCGTTAAATCAATGAAATGGAATTTGATCCCAAATTTCTCATAGATCTTTGTGAATAAGCGATAGGTCCCTCCATAAAGATCGTCACCTGTGATCACCTCATCACCCGGGGCAAGCAGTTTCAACACCGCATCGGTTGCCGCTACGCCGCTACTGAATGCCACACAATGTTTCCCGTTCTCCAATGCTGCCAGGGCATCCTGAAGCGCTTCGCGTGTCGGATTCTTCCCTCGGGCATAGCCGTATCCTTTGTTAACACCCGGTGCCTCCTGAACATAGGTTGACGTTTGGTAGATCGGTGTCATGATGGCTCCTGTTGTTGGATCCGCATGAACACCTGCGTGGATTGCTTTCGTTCCGAATTTCATTTTTATCCTTTTTTAATCTTTATTTCTTATCCCCCTGAATGATCTTAATGTCTACACGACGATCCATTCGCTTCTGTTCTGCCGAGTAACTGCCTTTGTGCAGCGATTTCCCTTCTCCGTAGTAATACACTTCGATCTTATCTTCGTCAAAACCGGCATCAATCAATTTTCGTTTTATCGTTTCTGCCCGTTTCTTAGAAAGGATCAGGTTATATTCCAGTGTACCATCCCGATCCGTGTTTCCAATCACCATGAAAGAGACGGTTTCATCCTTTTTGTAATCAGCAAGGAATTTGTCGAACGCTTTCTGTTCAGATTCATTGACCATTGCCTGATCGACATCAAAGAAGATACTATGTTCCTTCATGACCCTCTTCGATGCTACGATCTTATTTAATTGCTCTTTCGACGTGATCAGATTTCGAATGGTGTCGTTATTTGCCAGAACCTTGATCTGCTCACCCGTATGGTTTGCATCAAGCTTCGCTTTTTCTTCCTGCAATTTGATCTTGTTGATGTTCGACTCATCGATCGGACAACCATCATTGTATACCGATCCTGCATAATCCGGGCACTTATCCGCATTGTTGGAGACGCCGTCGCCATCGTTGTCCATGCAGCAACCCGGATTTTCGAAAGGACATCCATTGTTCAATTCTATACCCGGGATATCAGGGCACTTGTCCGCTGCGTCGATAACACCATCAAAATCACGGTCGGGACATCCGTAATGGACTCCAAGTCCTTTTTCATCGGGACACATGTCATTCATGTCAATAATCCCATCTCCATCTGTATCAGGACAACCTCTTGTCGTTCGCGGACCTTGCTCGTAGATGCAGAAATCTTCCTTATCCGGGATTCCATCACCGTCGGTATCAGGACAGCCCTGCAATTCCCAAATTCCCGGATCACTCGGGCAATCGTCAAGGTCGTCGGAAACCTTATCGCGATCTTTATCCGATGGGATATCGTACAATATGTTATAGCTCACTCCAAAAAAGAAGCTACGGGTGAGAGAAGCCTTTTGCCCGAACAACAACGCAAGGTTGTTGGATCCGGAATAAACAGACAAGGTTTTCCAATTGAACCGCCCGGCCATGCCGACGTAAACCCTTCCTGTGCCCATTTGAGAGACCGGCAACAGGATCGCGTATTTCTCTTTTTCCAGTCGTGGTGTTACGGTATGGATAAATACCTGATTCACACGCGTTCGGTCCCAATTCCCTATCAACGGAAGAGACATGTTATAACTAACGTAGAGATTATTTGGGAAAAAGCGGAAATTCTCAATCAGGTAATCAACATTGACATGCAGGGTCGTTGGAAGTGTCATTCGGAAGAAATCCTTTGGGTCTTCCGACACCGTTGAGAACGGTTTAATCGTATTTTGAACGGTGGAGTATGGTGAGGCCCCCATGCCGAAAATGTCACTCCCAACATCGTAAAAATCTCCGGCACTGTTCTGAATTCCTGAATAAGCACTCACATTTCCAAAAGTGGTGTCTTCCATGAACTTGATCGAACCAATATCGGTGACAGATGCTCCGATCTTCAGTTTGTATTTGTTCATGTCATAGCGGGCAATGCGCTTTTCACCGTCCATATCGTAGTACTGTCGTTCATGATTTGGGCGGTATTCATACGTTGCACCCAGATCAATTCCTACCCCCCTGTTCTTGTATTTCAACTGGGCCTCAGAAACATTCTCTCCATAATCGACTGCAAGGTCCTTTACCTCCACCATCGGAGCGTTATCGAACATAAACTTCATGGTGCCGCTTTCAAAATACATGTATCGTGCATTTATTCCATTCATGATCTTCAAGGACGCACCAACTTTCAAGAAACGTTCTCCTCTGTCATAGACCGTTCGGGCATACGAAAACACATGTTCGTTGTAGTCCAATTGCGCGAGTGAGAAGCCCGTTACATCAAAAGTTGTCACCGTATCATTCTCTGCATACAACAGCGCCGCACTTTCGTTCCAAACTTCAGAAATCCCTCGTTGATTGTTCAATGTCCTTGTGCGAAACGTATAAGCAACAGCATTCCTGTGATCCAATTCATACTTCAGGTATAGATTATCCGAACTAAACTCGCTATTTTGATACCCCCTCTTTTTACCGTCAATTAACTTTCCTTCATTCCCAAACAGATCACGTTTGTAGAAATTACTGTGACTCGTGAAATTCAGGCCCGATGAGATCGCCAAGCGCGACTTGGAATCTACGATTGATGATGGATTGAATGTTACACTATTTGAGCTAAAATAGTTATCCATTACCAAGCCGGTATTGACTTGCTGTGCCATTGCCAGGGCTGCCCATAAAATGATCAGAAGGGTTGATATGAACTTCATCCGGTTATTTTTTGTCAAATATAGGATTCTTTTACGTGTAGTTCAGCCCTTATCGTTCCATAAGACGGCGAAAGTTTTGCTATTTTTATCCCGTTGAGCAGTATTAAAGATACAATCGAGCAATTGCTGCAGGATGCCAGCAGGTTCAATTCCAACGATGTTCTTGTGGATATCGGGAATGGCTGTGAATTTGCCATTGGTTCAGGGGAGAATTTGCCTCTCGAAGGCACGGTGAAAGCGATCATCGAAACTGCCAGAAAAACCGAAAAGGAACTTGGCATTAATCCATTGTGCTCAGCACAAGGTACAATCATTTGGGAATACAAGCAATCTTCAGTCCGATCACCATTATTTCTGACCCCTTGCACAGTGGCTATCAACAAAGTACACAAGACTGTCAGAATTGTTGAAGACAGCGAGCGCTCGTTCATTAACCCTTTTGTAATCAATCGCCTTCAACGGGATTTTGACCTTCAACTGCCGGCAGAGATTCAGACACCGGAACAACTTGCTCACTATCTCGGAGCAACAGGGTTTCAGGATGTTGATCCGGTAACAGGATATATCGGCAACTTTCACCACCACCGTTTTGAGATCATCAAAGAACTTGAGGAGCTCAGATCCAGTCCGCTTACAGAAACAATACAACAGCTCTTAGGTGATGCAACCGAAAACAATTCCGTTGAATTAAAACTTGGTTCTGCGTTGATCTTTCCAACGGATGTCGACCAATTGAATGTGTTTAAAGCGGTTGAGATAGGACATACAGTTGTACAGGGCCCGCCGGGAACCGGTAAGTCCCAGGTTCTTTCAAATTTACTCGGGAAGTTACTACTCTCCGGAAGATCCGCAATTGTTGTTTCTGAAAAGCGGGTCGCACTGGAAGTGCTTAAGAAGAAATTGAACCAATATGGTTTGGGTCACCTGTGTTTCATCGCCAGCTCAGAAACAATTACCAGAGATGCACTAAGCGAACTGAAAGAAAGCTGGAATTTCATCGAAAATTACACCGCAGATCATCCCGTTAATCTTCAACTTTCTGAACAATATATGGATCAATTGCAGCTTCATCTGGACCTGCTTCATCGCGATTCATTGATCGGCGGGATCAGCTATTCGGAATTCATCAGAACTTGTGGATCGCACCATCTGGAAAGTTCAGAATACAACAGTGACTTACCAGAAATGAAAGAGTGGCTGGTGAGTCGTGCTGCCGTCAAACAATTATTCGATCTTGACCTGCATTATTATGTGAGTGGCATTGCTCCCGGTTTATTAAAACAAGATTCTTTCAAGCAGTTGGACCGATCTATCAGATTATGGCTGAATGAATTAGCTCGGTTAAAAAAGATCTTTGTACTCAACACGTGCGCTGAACTTCGTGCAGCAATGAAACGGGCAGCCTTGTGTCAACATTACCGCTCGGAAACTTTTTTTAAATATGAAAAAATCCTGACCACCGCCTCCAGAGAACAGGAGCGTTTTCTTAAATTAAGGAAGAAATACCTGCAACTTCAGATTCTTCATGGAAGCCTTCAAAACGAAAAGAGCAACTGGAAGATCCAACCTTCGTTGACAGAAACAGAAGGACTCATCGAACAACAGAAGAACAACTCATTTCTGGGTAAACTTACCTTCAAAAAACAGTGGTCCCGTGTTTCTGCCCTACCTGTATCAAGTGCTTTTGACGCATTGAGCAGGTGGAAGCATTATATGGTAAATTCGCACGCTATTTCTCAATTAGAAATTGATTTTTGCGAAATAGGAGTTGATGATGTCAAAAATGAACTCGAATACATCCATCAACAGATCCATCATTTCAATCCGGAAAACAAGAAACTCTGGACTGAAATTCCCAATAGCGACCGTCAATTATATGCCGATGAGAACCAGGCTTTACATCAGCTATATAGCCAATTCAACACCCATTTCAGATGGGAAGATCATGTTCAACCTGAATTGTTCCTGTCCAAACTCTTATCGGAATTCGCCACGTTGATTCGCCTTCATGATTCGGTGCGGGACCTGAGTGACCCTCTGGTGCGCAATTTAAGACACTATTCAACTTTTGCTGCAATGGAGGCAGCAGTCTGCAAAAGCAATTACACGCGGTTCACAGCACAATTCCCCCAGTTCTCACGATTCACCGTTTCTCAGTTGCTTGAAAAATGTCATACCATTCTCTCAGAGCAGAACGTGGAATCAACATTGCTTGCTAACGAGATCATTGAGAAGCAACAATCACGCTTCCGGTATTATCATAAGATCCTGCAAACTCCCGCTGCAAAACTGAGTCCTTCTGAAAAAGAATTAAAAGGAACACTCAAGAAAGGAAAATCCATACTCGTTAAGGAATTCGCTAAATCGCGGAATTTCCCGGCATTGAGGGAACTTTATGCCTCAGAGGCGCGGATCTGGATTCAATTACTAAAACCTGTATGGCTGAGTAATCCTGCGCAAGTCGCGAAATGTTTCCCAATGGAACAGGGACTCTTCGACCTCGCCATCTTTGATGAAGCCAGCCAGATACCCTTACAGCATGCGCTGGGAACCATCCAGCGATCAAAAAGGATCCTCGTTGCAGGAGATCAACAGCAAATGGGACCGGGCAACTATTTTAAGGCACAGGCTGAGGAAGTGACAGACCTTTTACACCAGGCTTCTTTTTACTGGAGGAATGTTTCTCTGAAACATCATTACCGCAGTGAACATCCTGAGCTTATTCGATTCTCAAACAAGCATTTTTACAACAATGAACTGATTGCTTTTCCTACATCCGAACAGAACGAAAATCCGATCCGATTTCATTTTGTTGACAACGGGATCTTTGATGAACGCATCAATCAGGAAGAAGCGGAACAAGCTGCAACCTTTATAAAGGCCCATATTGATTCGGCAGAACACCTCGGTATCGTGGCGTTTTCTGAGACACAATTGAAGGCAATTCTATCCAACCTTCCTGCTGCATGTCTTGAGAAACTGGAGAACAGGATCGAAGAGGACTCGGCATTTTGCAAAGCACTGGAAAACGTGCAGGGTGAAGAATGTGATCACCTCATCATCAGTCTTGGTTACGGGAAAGATCCGGAAGGTACTTTTCACATGCGTTTCGGGCCATTGAACAAGCAGAACGGTGCAAAACGACTGAATGTCCTTTTTACGCGTGCAAAAAAGCGAATTGATCTGTTTGCCTCCGTAAAGGGTAACGACTTCAAAATCAGTTCGAACGAAGCTGTTGATCTGCTCCGTCTATACCTGCTGCACATTGAGAATGCTCCGGAACACTCCAATGAGCTCGCATTTCCCCTGGGTTTGCAACCATTCGTAAACGACAAATCACTTGTATTCAGTGAGATCTATTCCACGATTCGTTCAGCGCAAGAATTGGTGACACTTGTGAGCGTATTGGAAGGGAGGGGTTGGGACCTGGAATTCAGATAGGTTTTTATTTTTTAACACATAGGCACATAGTGCATGGAGAAATGCATTATGTTGAGAACACATAGTAATTTCGCTGTGCTAATAATTTGAACCACATAAGACACATAAGAGGTAAAGGTGGTCGCGTTGCTCACCCTTATGTTTTGAACCAAAAAGTCACAAAAGAACACAAAAGATGATACTCATTTGTTCGCGACGCTCACAGGGATTGAAAACCAACCTTCAATTATTATATTAAAATAAACCTATGTGAAGCCTATGTTTCTATTGTGCCTATGTGGTGAAAGGAAAATTAATGGGCATCCAGCCAGTTCTCCCCTACTCCAACTTCTACATCGATCGGCACGCCAACTTCCAGCGCGTGTTCCATGCATTCCTTGACAAGGGCTTTCATCACATCGACCTCGTCTTTTGGAACATCGAACACTAATTCATCGTGCACCTGCAGGATCATTTTAGACTTCAGGTGGTGCAGTTCCAAGGTGTGGTGCAGTTTGATCATCGCCATTTTTATGATATCCGCTGCTGAACCCTGGATCGGTGCATTGATCGCATTTCGTTCTGCATATCCTCTCACAACCGCATTGGCAGAATTGATATCCGGTAAATAACGACGCCGTTTCATGATCGTCTCCACAAAGCCTTTATCACGTGCATCGAGCATTACCTTGTCCATGTAGGATTTTAGTGCAGAGAACTCCTCGAAGTAGGAGTCAATGATCGATTTTGCTTCCGTTCTGGAAATATTCAGACTTTGAGCCAGACCAAATGCCGACTGACCATACAAGATCCCAAAGTTCACTGCTTTCGCTGCACCTCGCTGCTCTCTCGTTACTTCATTCATTGGAACGTGGAAAACACGTGAAGCTGTAGCGGTGTGGATATCGTGGTTGTTGTGGAACGCTTCGACCATGTGTTTATCGCCACTCAAGGCAGCAATAATGCGCAATTCGATCTGAGAATAATCGGCAGAGATCAACACATGATCCTTATCGCGTGGTATGAATGCCTTTCGGATCTCACGTCCTTTCTCCGTTTTGATCGGAATGTTTTGAAGGTTGGGATTATTGGAACTCAAACGTCCTGTTGCCGTTACCGTCTGCATGAAGTTCGTATGAACCCGCCCATCGACCTTGTCGCACATTGTTGGGAGCGGATCCACATACGTACTCTTCAGCTTTCTCAGCTGTCGGTACTCCAGGATCATCGGGATCATTGGATGTGCTTTCTCCAGCTTTAACAGAATATCTTCAGAAGTGGCATACTGACCTGTCTTCGTTTTCTTTGCTTTCGGGTCGATCTTCAGATGATCGAAGAGTACCTCTCCCAACTGCTTCGGAGAATCCACATTGAAGTCCATTCCGGCTGCCTCCTTGATATCCTTTTCCAGCTGAAGCAAGATCTTTTCAAGATCCGCTGAGTAATCCTTCAAGGCCTTCACATCGATCGCGATCCCTTCCTGCTCCATGTCCTTCAGTACATTGACCAAAGGCATTTCCAGGTTATAGAATAGCTCTTTCAGATGATCCTTGTTTACCTCCGGTTCGAACAGCTGTTTCAACTGGAAGGTGATATCAGCATCTTCACAGGCATAATCCGAAACTTCCTCAGGTTTCAGATCGCGCATGTTCCCTTGTCCCTTCCCTTTCTTACCGATCAGTGTTTCGATCGAGACCGGTTTGTATTTCAGGTAGAATTCAGCCAGGAAATCCATGCTCTGCTTCGATTCCGGATTGATCAGGTAATGTGCGACCATGGTATCGAAAGTTGGCCCCGATACCTTGATCCCATAGCGATGTAAGACTTTCAGATCGTATTTGATGTTGTGTGCAATCTTTTCGATCTTCTTCGATTCAAAGAAAGGTTTGAACTCGTCCACGATCTTCTGCGCATCTTCCTGATCAGCAGCTACAGCCACATAAAACGCCTCTCTCGCCTTGTACGAGAAGGACATTCCAACCAGTTCTGCGTGCAATGCATCAATATCGGTTGTTTCCGTATCGAAACACACTTGATCTTGCTTTAACAAGAGCTCCAACAATTCCTTGCGTTCTTCCGGTTTCGTGATCAGGTGGTAACTCGGTTTCTCCGTTGCAATCGTTTTCAGATCTGACGTAGGCGTCGGTTCCTGCTCAACGATCATACTTTGAACCCCGAACAAATCAAGTTGGGCGGATTCGCCTTTGTTCGCTGTAGGATGAGCCGTTACGACAATTTCCTCTCCGATCACCCTTCTCGCCAGGTTACGGAATTCCAGGTCCGTAAAGATCTCCTTTACTTTTTCAGCATCCACATCGCACATGATCAAGGCCTCCTCATCAAACTCCACTTCCAGATCCGTAATGATGGTTGCCAGCATCTTGGAAACACGTCCCTGATCCGCAAAATTGATCACATTTTCCTGCTGTTTTCCTTTCAGTTCGTGCGCATTCTCTATGATCGATTCAAGAGATCCGTATTTCTGAATAAGGGATTTTGCCGTTTTCTCTCCGATCCCCGGTATTCCCGGAATATTGTCGGATGCATCACCCCAGAGACCCAGAATATCGATCACCTGCAGCGGGTTTTCCACTTCAAACTTTTCACAGATCTCTTTCACGCCAAGGATCTCAGGTGGATTACCACCTCTTCCCGGTTTGTACATGAAAATATGATCAGACACCAATTGACCGTAGTCCTTGTCCGGTGTCATCATGTACGTTGTGTACCCTTTTTTCTCTGCGATCTTGGCCAAGGTACCGATGACATCATCAGCCTCGTAGCCGTTCACTTCGAGGATCGGCACTTTGAATGCTTCAATGATGCGTTTGATCGGCTGGATCATGTTGCGGATATCTTCCGGCATTTCCTCACGGTGCGCCTTATAGGCCTCAAAATCTGCTTGTCGCTGTGTCGAACCTCCGGGAGGATCAAAAACAACCGCTAAATGCGTTGGCTTTTCATTCTTGATCACATCGATCAATACATTTGTGAATCCGAACGCTGCCGATGTATTCTGGCCTTTCGAGTTGACCCGCGGATTCTTCGCAAAAGCGAAATAAGCACGGTAGATCAATGCATACGCATCGAGCAGGAAGAGTTTTTTTTCGATATTGGGAGTAAGCATGTTTTTAAAAGTGCAGAGTTAAAAGTGCAGAGTGCAAAGTGCAAAACTATCGTAAATTTCCTTTTGCCGTCAATATACTGCGTTTTAAAAGTCGCAATAGATCAAGAGCCAAATCATTCAATTCATCACATTCTCTTTTTTCAATATCGCCCGTAGCCAGGAGTAATTCAAGTCAATATATAGCTTCATCACATTCTTTTTGGGAAATTGACTATTTGTGAATAAAGTCCGGTTTTGATTGAGCATTACGTGATTCTCTACTATTAGCCCCGACAGCGGTACTAGATCTCAAGTATTGATCACTTAACGTGTATTCTCGTTGTTTCTCTTTTTAGTTTTTACTTAAAAAGACGCTTTTCACGGCAAAGTCAAAGCTCTTTGCTTTAATAATACTTTCATTCATAATAGGTCAGGTTTTGGTAACCTGAATTTAAGTACATTTTCCAGAAAAGACAAATTTTAAATTTAAGAGCATAGCGTAAAAGAATGAAACAACTTTCCAAAAACCAACTTTGAACTCTGCAGTACACGTTTTGCAATCCTAATTCCAGGTCGTACCGTCTTTCGAATCCTTAACAACGATCCCTGCTGCTGCGAGACCATCGCGGATCTTATCGGAGGTTGTCCAATCTTTATTGGTGCGAGCTTGCTGACGCAATTCCAAGACAAGGTCCATTACCGGAGCCAGTTTGGAGTCGCTATTGGCAACACCCACCTGCAATCCGAGTACATCCATCACAAATCCATTCAATTCTGAACGCAACAGGTTGCGATCTGCCGCTGAAAGCGTATCCTTTCCGTCATTCACCAAATTGATTCGACGAACTGCTTCAAACAGGTTTGCAATCAGCATCGGTGCATTGAAATCGTCATCCATAGCGGAATAGAACGAGTCCACGATCTCCTGAACATTGAAGGAGGACTCTGCAGAAGTATTCAGTTTATCGATCAGCATGATGGCATCCGACAACCGCGTGTATCCTTTTTCAGCGGCATTCAACGAGTCCGGTGATAGATCAAGTGTGCTTCTGTAATGCGCCTGCATCATGCAGAAACGGATAACATTCGGGCTGTATGGCTTGTCGAACAATTCCGTCGTTCCCTCCACGATCTCTTTTGGCAAGAAGTAGTTCCCGAAGGATTTGCTCATCTTCTGTCCATTGACATTGAGCATGTTCGCATGCATCCAGTATTTCGCCGGATTGCAGCCCATTGAACCACAACTCTGTGCGATCTCGTCTTCGTGGTGCGGGAACTTCAAGTCCATTCCACCTCCGTGAATGTCGAAGTGTGACCCTAAGTATTTCGTACTCATTGCCGTACATTCGATATGCCAGCCGGGATTTCCATCACCCCACGGTGAACGCCAGATCTGCATATCTTCAGGATTGGCCTTTTTCCAGAGTGCGAAATCAGCAAAGAACCGTTTTTCGTCCTGAGCATTCAACTCACGTGTTTCTTCCGCAAGTTCATCCACTTTGCGACCGCTCAATATTCCGTATTCGAACTTTTCACTGTATTTCCGCACATCGAAGTAGACAGAACCGTTTACCACATAGGCAAATCCATTTTCAATGATCTGTTCAATGATCTCGATCTGCTCCTGGATGTGTCCGGTAGCCGTTGGTTCAATGGATGGCGGTAACATGTTGTAGATGCGCTGCAGTTCCTGGAACTTAACATTGTATTTGTAGACGATCTCAAGCGATTGCACCTGCTCCAATCGAGCAGCAGTTCCAATGCTATCAACGGCTTCACCCAAACTGTTGGTAATGTGTCCGGCATCTGTAATGTTGCGGACGTATTTCACGTTATACTCCAGCAACAACAGGTACCGGTAGATCATGTCAAAATTGATGAACGTCCGCATGTTTCCCATGTGCGGCTCACTGTACAGGGTAGGACCACACACATACATACCTACGCGTCCTGCATGGATCGGTTCGAACTTCTCCTTTTGCCCGGAGAGGCTGTTGTAGATCGTTAATTTGCCTTGACGTGTGCTCATGATCTTTTCTTTACAGGGTTTTGATCCCCAACTCTTTCAACTGTGCTTCGTTCAGTGGTGACGGTGCATCGATCATTGTATCGCGTCCGCTATTGTTTTTCGGGAAGGCAATGTAATCACGGATCGATTCGGATCCACCCATTGTAGCCACCAAACGGTCCAGACCAAAAGCCAAACCACCGTGTGGCGGTGCTCCGTATTCGAAGGCACTCATCAGGAATCCGAACTGGTTCTGCGCTTCTTCCTTCGTAAATCCGAGCAGGTCGAACATGCGTGACTGGAGATCCCTATCATGGATACGGATCGAACCTCCGCCCAACTCAACACCGTTCATCGCAAGATCATAGGCATTCGCACGTACTTTCCCGGGATCCGTCTGTATCAGGTGCATATCTTCAGGCTTAGGGGATGTGAACGGGTGGTGCATCGCATGGTAGCGTCCGCTTTCCTCGTCCCACTCCAACAATGGGAAATCCAGTACCCACAATGGTTTGAACACATTCGGATTGCGCAACCCCAGCTCATTCCCCATGTGCAAACGCAATTCATTCATTTGCTTGCGCGTCTTTTCAAGGTCACCGCTCAACACCAACAGCAGGTCTCCCGGTTTTGCTTTTGCTTTTTCTGCCCAAGCCGCGAGATCTTCCTGAGAATAAAACTTATCTACTGACGATTTGAAGGTACCGTCCGAATTACAGCGCACATATACCAATCCTTTTGCTCCGATCTGAGGACGTTTTACCCATTCTGTCAATTCATCGATCTGCTTTCGTGTATATTCCACACAGTCCTCTGCATTGATCGCGATCACCGCTTCAGCGCTGTCGAAAATGGCAAATCCTTTTCCTTTGGCCACATCGTTCAGATCCACGAACTCCATACCGAAACGGATATCCGGTTTATCGGAACCGTAACGCGTCATTGCTTCTGCATAGTCCATGCGCGGGAATTGTTCTGTGAACTCAACACCACGCACAGTCTTGAACAAATGCTTGATCAAACCTTCAAAGGTATTCAGGATATCATCCTGTTCCACGAATGCCATTTCACAGTCGATCTGTGTAAACTCCGGCTGACGGTCAGCACGAAGGTCCTCATCCCGGAAACATTTGACGATCTGGTAATAACGATCGAATCCGGATACCATCAACAATTGCTTGAAGGTCTGCGGGGACTGCGGCAAAGCATAGAACTGGCCTTCGTTCATGCGGCTAGGCACTACGAAATCACGTGCACCTTCCGGAGTTGATTTGATCAAAACAGGAGTTTCTACATCCAGGAAATTCTGCGAATTCAAGTAAATACGTGTTTCAAGCGCTACCTTATTGCGCAACATCAATTTTTGTTGCACCGGATTTCTTCTTAAATCCAGGTAACGGTATTGAGCACGCAACTCAT
>Ga0068876_10002202_pt1 | contig 14663 bp, 8 predicted proteins | sample NOAtaG_6_FD_66442 | JGI IMG/M metagenome (GOLD analysis project Ga0068876, IMG submission 66442) | Freshwater lake microbial communities from Lake Erie, under a cyanobacterial bloom - NOAA_Erie_Diel5S_2200h metaG | ecosystem: Environmental > Aquatic > Freshwater > Lake | place: USA: Ohio, Lake... | reverse complement strand
TCAGGCCGAACTTTTATCGAAGCTTGTGGCTGTCGCGACGACGAACACCGGCACTGCCCTGACAGCCACAGACGGCACCATCACGGGCACACTCACGGCGATCAAGGCGAAATGGTTCCTTGGCGGCCGGAAGGTGACGAGCAATTTCAGATGTACGCTCGACCCGGCCACTCATGAGGCGCACTTCCGGGAGTCGGCCACGGAGAGCTCATGGGGCCTGCCACCGCCCACGTTCACCGTCGAGACCACGTCGCAATTCGGCTCCCGCGTGAACACAACCCGGACGGACACAGGGTTGGGGGGTGGCGGCAAGCTCGAGTTTGGCAAGTTTCGGGAAGCGTTCGAGCGGGCGGTGCAGGACGCCGGCTGGAAGTTCGTCTACGAGATCGCCTGACTGCCGTGCCCGCCACGATATCGATCAACCGAGCACCCGTCTTGATGCTCTGGGCCGCCGTCGTCGCCCAGCGGCTCGGGTTCCGCTGGGAGGAGTCGCTGAGCCTCGGCAAGGCATTGGCGGGCCTGAACGCCCAGTCCAAGGGACGGCGGCTGGGGATCTTCAAGCCGCACGAGGAGAAGACGAAGGCGGCCCGTGAGCGGGAGCGCGGCGAGCAATTCTGGATTGAACTCTGCGGCCGCCCGGTGCCAGCGAAGAACACGGCGGATGGCATCCGGGCGGTAAGCGGCGGGGCCGTGGTGACGGCCGAGGGTGCGGAGGCCTATCTGGAAACGAAGTTTGGCGACGATCTGGAGGCGGCCCGGGCCGCGATGACGACGCTGGCCCATGCGTACCGACCGCGGGCCTTGGCGGCCGAGGCCTTCGCTCTCTGCGAGGAGTTCCGGCCCGCGATCCCGGAGGGCGTGAAGGGTTGGGGGGCGAAGGGAGTACTCGACCTGCGGAAGATCCGCTCGCTCGCCAAGGGGTAGAATCCGCGGTGGGGGCCGTAGGCCACCGGCGCGCGAGGCGGTAGGGAACCCCGGGGAGGTCTGCGCCGACGGTGAAGAACCGCTCGTGACGGGGCCCTTTCCAGGGCAGGTGAGCGATGGCCACACAGCCTTCGGTGCCATGACGGGTCCGGAACTGAACCCCATCGAACCGTTGATACCAGTCGCGTTTGTGAAAGAGCCGTTGACCGTCCTATCCCTGCCGCTACTCCGTCTCTCGCAATTTCAGCTGCACACCGCCAGTTGGTGAGTGCCCATAGCGCACACTAACGTATTCACTCCACGCGCGAGGGACGGTGGTGGGCCACTGGCTCTTCTTAATCGTCGGTGTGTTTTCCAGGATTCCCTCGGGCAGCTCCATGATCCATTGCTTGGTATTTGCCCGTACGACAAATGCCGCCAGCGGGATCGGATAGAGCGTGTCAGCGGTGCTAGCCTCCGCGTCGAGGACCATGACCGCATACGTAATCCGACTCTTTTCCGGAGCGATACCAAAGTCGGTGATAGAACCGAGCTTGTCGCCACGGGCGTTGTGAATGGGAATGTCACCCAACGTCGAGAACAGCACCACGCGGCTCGTGCCTTCGGATTCACTGGGGGAGGAACGTGCCGGCGGCGTGGCAGGATGCGCATCTACGACAATGTCGCCGCCTGCGCTGGTCCATTGCAGCCTGGTAATAGGCAGGGAAAGCGATTTCGGTTTTCCGTCGACCAGCGACGTTGGCACCACGTGGATTGCGGCCACGGTTCCTCGGCCAATGTCCAGGCTAATATCGTCGATCTTGCCAAACTCTTCGCCGCCACGCGTCTTCACGACGGCGCCTATCAGCCCATGGGCCGAATGCACGGGCCCCCGCTCCACGTCGCTTTTACCATTGCCAGCGTTTTCAGCGGTCGCAGGTTTCGCCGGTTCAGCAGCCCGCGCCGGAGTTGCATGGGCGTCGAAGCATATCGCAATCAGGAATGCCATGACGTACGCACAATCGAATGCAACCTTGCGATTCCACGTCGATGCGGCACCCACCCGGAACAGAATTAAGAAAACGGTCGTTATGGTGGAAAGCATTTTCACATCTCCCCTCGGTACCTGGCTAAACCCGCCTCTTGGCAGTCGGTAGGGAAGTCATGATGGGATCGTTACGGCATCGTTACGTCGAACCCCAGCGCTAGCCGTTGGCTTGCCAGGCTTTTCAGCCCCAGAACGAGTGACGTCGGGAATCGCGATCCCTAATGCGGTTGCCAGGGCTACCTGGTGGTCTTGCTCCTGCACCAGAATGCCACGGATATGCTCTGCCACGGCAAATTCGCCCAGCGCTTCGCACTGGCTTACTCTGGCCCGATAACGACGAATCGTCTCATTCTCGCTTTCCAGGTCGAAGCGGAGCATGTCTTCGGCATTAGCCGATGTTTTGACCGGCTTCGCCGAAACAATGGGCGTGCCACCGAGATAGTCGATTTGGCCTGCAATAATCAACGCGTGCTGGAGTTCTTCGGCAGCATGTATTTGCAATTCCGCGGCAACGTTCATGTACTGCGCGCCCTTGAGCACCTGTGAATAGACCACATAGGAGATAATGGCTTGGTATTCGCCGGCGAGGTCCTCGTTGAGGAGGTCAACCAGCGCGGATCGCGTGATTACGGGTTCTTGGTCGCACTGTGAGTTCTGAATGGACATGGCTTGGTCCTCGATTGTCGTGGTCGATTTACTGTTGAACAGAACTGTGGTGTTGAGCGGTGCAGGTTACCGGCCCAGCATTTTGAGAATGACGAAAATCACGATTGCGCCGAACAGGCCCCCACCTAACAGTAAATACATGAGTGAGTAGCCCGCGGCCGCCAATGGAGGCGCGAGCGGCAGGAAGATGTCCATTGCGTTACTCCTGGTTTAGGACGGTTTTCCTGCGATCTGTGCCGCAGGTGTCAGCTCCGATTTAAAAACAAAAAAAGCCGACGTGGCGGAACACCCAAAGGTGCTCACTCACGTCGGCTTACCTGATAACGAGCCTCCCGAACAAACGGGGCTGCTCTTTATCCAGTCATCCAACAACTCGAAGTCGGAACCGAAGCAAGTCACTCGCGGTTCCGCGATCATTTGCATCCTACGGGGCAGGGCGAGGGAAGGCAATCGGGCGAAGGACTTGCCCTTCGGTCGATTTCCCCGCCTTCTTGTTGCCTACTGGGCGGCCGATCACGGCCGCGGACCTCGCGACCCTACCCGAACGGATGTGGAAGTGCCGTGGAATGTCCTCCTTCGTTATCTCATTCCAATTCAATCTCGATGATGTGTTCGTGGGAATCGTCGACCAGGCAAATCGCATGATCAGCCTGCGGCACTCCATCGACCAGAAAGGTGTGGATCGGCCCGGGCTCGCGGACGCCATGGCCGGGATGGTGAACCGTGATCCGGTAGGTGGTGCTGTGATAACGGTAGCGGATCGTGTAGGCGGGCCAGTCGCGGGGTGGATGCGGAGACAGTCGGAGCGTTGTGCCCTCCCGTTCGATGCCGAGCAATGACTCCACGAGCAGGCGATACATCCAACTGGCCGATCCGGTGTACCACGTCCAGCCACCGCGGCCGGTGTGCGGCGCGACCGCGCAGATGTCCGCCGCCACCACGTACGGCTCGACGCGGTAGGTAGCGATTGCCTCTGGTGTCTTGCCATAGCTCACAGGGTTGATGAGCCGAAACAGCTCCCAGGCGCGGGCGTGGTTGCCCAATGCCGCGAACGCCATCGCCGCCCACGCCGCCGCATGGGTGTATTGACCGCCGTTCTCACGGACACCAGGCGGATAGCCCTTGATGTAGCCGGGCTCGAGAGTCCCGGTGTCAAACGGGGGTGACAGCAGCTTCACAAGTCGGTCCGGACGGGACACCAACAGCGCATCGACGCTGTCCATCGCCTCAACGGCTCGGGCCTGAGGAGCCGCAGCTGACAGCACTGCCCAACTCTGGGAGACCGAATCGATCCGGCATTCGGCGGAACTCGCCGACCCAAGCGGCAATCCATCGTCAAAGCTCCCGCGTCGGTACCAGGAGCCGTCCCAGGCGGTATCGTCTACATTGGCGCGGAGGCGACCTGCTTCGATGGCACAGCGATCGGCCATCGTGGGATCGCCGCGGAGCTCGGCAAGTGCACCGAAGCGGTTGAGAACGTCGTAGAGAAAGAAGGCCAGCCACACGCTCTCGCCGCGGCCTTCCTGACCGACGAGGTTCATGCTGTCGTTCCAGTCGCCACCGCCGAACAGCGGCAGGCCGTGAACACCGAAGTGAAGGGCATGCTCGACGGCCCGGACGCAGTGCTCGTAGAGCGGGGCCGTGGACGGCCCGCACTGCGGCAGGTCGTACAACGACTCCTCGTCGGCGCGCAGTTGGCGGCTATCAAGGAACGGCACCTGCTCGTCGAGCACGCCCGTGTCTCCAGTCGCCTGCACGTAGCGGCAGACGGCTGCTGGGAGCCAGAGGAAGTCGTCGGAACAATGGGTGCGGACACCACGGCCCGCCGGAGGGTGCCACCAGTGCTGCACGTCGCCTTCCTCGAACTGGCGGCCCGCGGCCCGTAGCAGATGCTCGCGCAGCAATTCAGGGGCGGTGTGCACCAGAGCCATCGCGTCCTGCAACTGGTCGCGAAAGCCATAGGCCCCCGATGACTGGTAGAGCGACGTGCGGCCCCACAGGCGGCATGAGACGACTTGATACAGCAGCCAATGGTTGACAAGCGCATCGACGGTGGGGTCGGGCGACTCGATCTGCACGGCAGAGAGGCGGCGTTGCCATGCCTTCCGCATCGCGGTGAATTCCCGTTGCGCTGCCTCTTCCCCGCGAAATCGCTGCACGAGCCGTTGCGCCTCGGCGGCCCCCGTCGTCGCGCCGCATGTGAAGGTGATCGTGCGGGTTTCACCTTCGTCAACGGTCACCTGCACCTGCATGGCGGTGCAGGGGTCGAATCCCGCTCCGACACGGCCGGAGAGTCGAGTGCGGCCGAGCGACGCCGGCGTTGCGAGCGACCCGTTGCGGCCGATGAATTCCGTGCGGTCGCCGGTCACGGACCGCGTCGCCTCGCTCGAGTCGACGAACGCCACCATCGAGGAAAACGCGTCTCCGAACGCGTTGCGGGCAAACACCGCCCCGGTCAGGTGGTCGATCTCAGTGACGACATGCATCTGCGACCGGCTCCGGAGCTCGCCTAACACCCACTCCCAATAACCGGTTACCGACAGGAGCCGCGGTCGGCCGGAGGCATTGGTCAGTGTGAGTTGCACGAACTTCACAGGCTCGTGCTCCGCCACGAAGACTTTCAGCGACGAGACGATGCCATCGTGGGCATGCTCAAACACGGTGCTGCCGATCCCGTGTCGTACGACATACGTGCCTTGGCCGCGGGCTGGCTGTGGCGTCGGCGACCAAAAGTGCCCCGAGTCCTCGTCCCGGATGTAGATCGCCTCGCCTCCCACATTGGACACCGGGTCATTGGTCCATGGCGTGAGTCGGAACTCATGGCTGTTGTCGACCCATGTGCAGCTACCACCAGACTCCGCCACCACTGTTCCGATCCGCGCATTCGCAATGCAATTCACCCAGGGTGTCGGTGTGGTGATGCCGGGCGCGAGTCGAATCACGTACTCGCTGCCATCGGACGTGAATCCGCCAAGGCCGTTGAAGGCGTGGAGAGCGGCTGGTTTCGCCTCGGGCTCGAGTGCCGATGCGGAGGCAAGCGAATCCGGGCGGGGCATTGGTCGCCGCGGCTTGAGCGGAAGGATCGAGATCTCGGGCCGATGGCGCTTCTCCACCTGCTCCACGAGCGTTCCGCCCTCATCCGTGAGCATCACGCGGGCGACCGACTGCAAGAGCACACGGTCCTCTTCGGAGAGCTGTTCGCCGCGACGGACGAAAATGCCGCCCGTTCGGTCGAGCAGCCCCGCCTCCGGGCTGGCGGAGACGAGATCGGTGATCGCGTCGTGTAGTTCCTGTCGGTAGATGGACTCGTCTTCGTTCCAGATGACCAAGTCGACGTCGAGGCCGTGCATCCGCCACCACGTATGGCCTCGAATTGCCTGGTGCACAAGCTCGAGCTGTTGGCGATCGCGGATGCGCACCAGCACGATTGGCAGGTCGCCGGAGATGCCGTATCCCCAGAGTCCCGATTGGCCGCGGCGGTTGCGGGCAATCACCGCGGGGTTCGCACGGTGCCGCCTCGATGCGTGAACGATGGCCCCAGCAAGGCGCCCGTAGGCCTGTGCCTCCCGGTCGGAGATCGCCAGTTGTTGCAGCATGATCGCGCCCCGTGTCCAGGCCAGTGCGATGATGCGGTCTGCGAGGCACGGATCGAAGTACTTGGCAGCGATGTCTACAGCCTCATTCCGCGATTCGGCGACCCCGGTGACGATGTCCAGCCTCACCGTCTCTCCCGCATTGAGCACTATCGTTCGGCGGATGCTCACCACGGGATCAAGCGTGGCGCCGGTTGTACCCGAGAGTGCGACTCCCTCGAGGGCTTCAGGGTTGCGTGGGGTGCGGCCGCGGCCCAGGAACGCCCTGCGGTCGGTCTCGAACGACGGCTCACCGACAGGGCATGCGGAGCCTTCCGCGGGACAGGTGCCGCTCATGATGTGCAGCATCCACGGCGGCCGTTCGTCCGGGCCGCGCGGCCGGCGGGTAGCGAGCAGCGCGGGCCGTCCAGCGAGGATTTCGGTCTCCACGAAGAGGTTGGCGAAGGCGGGGTGCGTTTCATCCTGTGCCTGTGGGGCCAGTGCGACCTCCGCGTACGTCGTGACCTCAATCGTGCGTATGCGATCGGAGCGGTTGGTGAGGGAGAGCCGCCGGAGTTCCACGTCATCTTCGGGCGACACACTGACCAGCGTGTGCGACTCGATTTGCTCGACGACGCGACGAAACTCCGCCCTCGACTGCATGAAGACCGCCTCACCGCGGTGGCCCCCGCCGGTCGTCGGCTGCCAGGTGTTGGACCAGACCAAGCCGCTGTCCAGATCCCGCAGGTAGCAGAACTGCCCCCAACAGTCGCGGGTCGTGTCTTCGCGCCACCGGGTTACGGCGAGACCACGCCACCGGCTCCAGCCGCCTCCGGCAGCAGAGATCGCGACGTGGTAGCGGCCGTTGGAGAGCAGGTGCATCTCCGGCACGGGGGTGTCGAATTCCGACACGACGCGGACTGCATCGGCCTGCGTGCTGGGGATGCCGCGCGCCGCAGACGCCTCGACGGAGTGGGGAGAGACCGTGACCGTGAGTTTCGGGATCCGCTCCTGGAGGAGCAGCGTCGCCGACTTCATCACCGGATCAGCCATGAATCGCCGCTGCATCGGGCGGTCCAGCAGCACGGCTGCGTAGGCTAACAGGCTCATGCCCTGGTGGTGCGCCATGAACTGCCGCACGGGCACGCCCTTCGCGGAACCTGCCGCATCTCCCCGAGTGTTGCCGGTGCCGTCTGGAGCACGACGAGAAGGGGTGTAGTCGATCGCCTCGATGAAGCCGCACGTGCCCATGCCCCCGTCCGCAGCGATCCGACGAAGGTTGCGGCAGGCGGCTTGCGGCACGACGAGAAGTGCCAGTGCGCTGGCGTAGGGGGCGATGACGACGTCGTCGGCAAGTCCACGCTTCAGTCCCAAGCCTGGCACGCCGAAGGCGCGGTACTGGTAGTTCATCTGAACGTCACGGGCGTTGTAGCCGGACTCCGAAATCCCCCAAGGCACTCCGCGACGGTGGGCGTAGCCAATATGACGGTGCACCGCCGATCGGCAGGACTGGTCGAGGAGCGTGCCCGACCAGGAGGGCATCACGAGCAGTGGCATGAGGTATTCGAACATCGAGCCGCTCCATGAGAGGAGCGTGGGCGCGCCGTCAGCTGTTGTCAGCAGCCGACCGAGCGCAAACCAGTGATCCTGGTCGAGCTGGCGGCGGGCAACGAGCACGTAGCTGGCGAGCCGAGCCTCCGACGCCAGGAGGTCATAGTAGCCAGCGTCAAGGCGATGCTCGGTGGCATTGAATCCAATGGCGAACAGGCGGCGCGAAGGATCATAGAGGAACCGGAAATCAACTTCCGCAAGCTCACGGGATGCGGCCGCAAGCCGGCCGAGCTCGTCGCGCCGGGCCGCGGCGTGCTGTGCGGCGTCTGCGAGCGACGCATGCAGCAGCCCGAGCCAGCGTGAGCAGGCCGGGGCATCGGGCGAATGGTTCGTGTCGTTGGCCCGGGCGACCTCTTCAACGAGTGGCAAGACCGTCTCAGGAAGAGCGGCGATTTCGGCAAGGGTTGGGCTGCCCTCAAGGTGGTCGAGCACCTCGCGCAGCAGAGCAGCGCGAGGGTTTGACTGTGCGGCGACCCGCTGCCAGAAATGCTCGGGCGGCGGAGGCAGCGTCGTCCATGGAGCGAGGTGCTGGAGATCGGTGAGGTGGTCGGACGCAGCCTGGATAAGGGCTTCGGTCCACCAGCGGCATTCGGTGTCGGCGACACTGCCGCGGGCCGCCGTCCCGGCCGCGATCAAGCGGGTCAGGACAGCGGTGGCATGGACGACCGTGACAGACTCACGCTGGATACCGTCGGGAAGACTGGGCCAGCATGGCGCGGCAGCGGGATACCGGCTGCGACCGGCCGGCGTAGCGGTGAGGGATTCGGCGAGGATGTGCAGCGTGTCCTCCAGTCCGGCGAAGAGCCGTGATGGCAGTACGGGCGCATCTCGCAGCTCTTCCAGTCCGCCGGCGAGCACCGTAAGGCAGCCAACCAGATTGCCGCTGTCGACCGTTGAGACATATCGCGGCGGAAGCGGCGCGAGCGTATGGACGTCATACCAGTTGAACAGGTGGCCACGGTGCCGTTCCATGCTCCCGAGCGTCTCGAACGTGCGGCTGACACGGCCGGTGAACCGCGAGACGGAGCACCAACCGAAGTCGCAGGCTGCCAGGTCGGAGAGCAGCGCCATCGCGATATTCGTGGGACTGGTACGGGCTGCGACAGCCACCTCGCCGTTCATCTGCACGTTGTCTGGCGGCAGCCAGTTGGTGTGGGCTGTGACATATTCCTCGAAGTAACGCCATGTGCGCCGGCCGGTAGTGGCCAGGAACCGCCGCTCAGAGGCGGATAGCCGGCCGATCGGCGGCGACAGCGGCTGGCTGATCCACCAGGCGACGAGGGGAGACAAGAACCATACCGTCAGCCAGGGCGCAGCGACCGCAAGCATGCCGAAGCGGCCGGTCGCGACGAGGAGCGTGCCCAGGAAAACGGCCGCCAGCGGGCTCACGGCAAGCTGGCGGATGAAGCTGGGCAGATCGTCCGCCAACGTGCGTTCGGTGTCGGCTGCCGTTCGCCATTCCAGCAGGTTGCGGCGGGTGATGAACATCCGCACGAGCGTGCGTACGATCGCATCGATGGCGAGCGCCGCCTCGTATGGCAGCATCGCGAGGAGGAGCAGCCCTTGCGCGAGTGGCCGCGTGGCGGCCCCCGCGGCCTCCAGGAGATGCGTGGCGATGGCCACGTCGTGCGGCTTGCGCACAAAGTCGAGCAGTCCGGCCAACAAGGGGGGCAAAAGCGTGCTCAGGACGATCAGCCCGGCAGCGGCCACGGCCACCGGCCACGTGCATGACAGCCAGGCGCCGATGAGTAGGCCGACCATCGCCGGAGGCACGAGGCTGCGGCGGAGGTTGTCGAGGATTTTCCATGCGGAGAGCCATGACAGCGGGTTCCCGGCCCCCGCCACGCCATGGTTGGGGACGCGGGGAAAGAGCCACCAGAGGATCTGCCAGTCGCCACGAATCCAGCGGTGTCGTCTTCGCGAGTCGGCGAGATAGCTCGACGGATGGTCCTCGTGCAGCACCACGTCGCTCTCCAGTCCAGAGCGGCAGTGACAGCCCTCGAGCAGATCGTGGCTGAGGATCGTATTTTCGGGGAACACGCCGCAGCAATGCTCAAAGGCGTCGACGTCGTAGATGCCCTTGCCGATGAAAGAGCCCTCATCGAAGAGGTCCTGGTAAAGGTTCGAAACGACCCGGGTGTAGGGGTCAATGCCAGGGGAGCCCGAGGTGAGACGGCTGAAAAGTGACCGCTGCGCGCTCGGCAGGCTCACCGCGATCCGCGGCTGGATGATGCCGTGCCCAGCCGCGATTCGCCGTTGTGTGGGGTGAGCCACTGGGCGGTTGAGGATGTGGGCTATCGCGCCCACCATCTCGCGGGCGGAGTCGCGCGGGAGATCGGTATCGGCGTCGAGCGTGATCACGAACCGGACCTGCGTGAGGAACTCCCCGTTGCCCGCCACGCACGAGAAGCGGCCTGCGGGTCCCGTCAGGGCCGCGCCGCGAAGGACCGCGTTCAAGTCGGCTATTTTGCCGCGTTTCCGCTCGCGGCCCATCCAGAGACCATCGCGGGCGTTCCATGCGCGGCCGCGATGCAACAGCAGAAACAGATCGTGGCGCGCGGCTGCATAGCGTCGATTGAGCGCATCGATCCCTGCGGCCGCCCTCCGGATCAGCGGATCGTCAGCAGGCAGTTGCTCCACCGCGGCATCGGGGAGATCCGAGAGCAGTGCGAAATGCAGGTGCGGATCACGGTTGGCGAGGAAGCGGAGTTCCAGCCCCTCGAGCAGCCGATCGACCGTGGTCGCATCGGTGAGCATGACGGGCACGGCGACCAGCGTGCGGTGCTCCGGTGGGATGCCCGCCTGGAAATCGAGCCGTGGCAGCGGGTGCGGCCGGGCCACGAGTGTCGCCACCCAGGTGACGAGCCCCATGGCCAGATGCATTGCGACCAGCGCAAGGGGCAACGTGAATTGCCACGCCCACCCCTCGGGGCCGGCCACCTTTAGAAAGACGATCACGCCGGCCGCGGTCAGCGTCATGATCGCGACGAGCAGCAGGCCAAGCGTGCACCGCTGTGCTGCTGCCATGCAGTACCGCCACGGGTTCCACCAGGCGGCCACCCGCATGAAGCGGCAGCCAAGGTCGTGCATGAGGCGGTCGCGACCCGCGTCGATCAGCCAGTAGCCGACGTGTGACTCGCGAGTGACCGACGCGCCGTCGCCGGTGGCGATCGCCTCCTGTGCCAGCGTTACCGCCCGTTGGGCGACCTCTTCTTCGGTTCTGTCCGTTCGTCGCGCGATCGTCTCGACGCAGGTGCGGTAGCGGTTGCGGGTGGCGAAGTCCATCTGCGCATACTCGTGTGCCGGATCATCGCAGAGCGTCTGCTCGACGATGCTGTGGTTAGCGATGAAGTCGCGCCACTCGTGCACCGCGAGGAAGCGCAGGCTGCCTATGCTGTTGCCCACCGATACTTGGTCGGTCGCCTGCGACTGCCCGTCGGCGAGTACCAATTGCTCGATCGTGAGGCCCTGATCCGCGAGGCAGTGTTCGAGCCACGTGCTGGCGAAGGCGAAGACGGGCGAGTGGCCCTGCAATGTCCGCGTAAACTCGCCGAGGAAGGCGCCTGACAGGGGAGGGGAGGCCCGTGTCATGTCAGCCAAGATGGTGACGAGATCGGCTGGCCGCTTCTCGGCTGCTTCCAGCAGTCGTTCCGACCACTCGGCGGCGATGTTGCGTTCGTGGCGGGCGGTTGCGATCCGCTGGGCCACACGACGGATGTTCTCGATCAGTGCAAGCCGCAGCATGAGCGGCATCGCCCAGAGTTCGCCCAGCGTGAGTGCACGGATCGATTGATAGGAGGAGATGAAGGCGTCGAGCGCAGCTGCATCAACGCGGCCATCGGTGTGGGCGACCAACTCCATCGCGATGCGATAGGTCCGTGGGAGGTCGGAGGCGAGGCTGGGCAGCTGGTCGAGGTAGGACCGGGGCAGGATTCTGCGGGTCGAATGGATCTGCTCTTCGAGCAGGTAGAAGTTGTCGAGCAGCCACTCCGACGCCGGGGATATACGTCTGCCCCGCAGGTTCGCCTTGGCGAGAAGCTCGTAGGTGCGAAGCAGCACGCGTTCGTTGTCGGCCAGCCGTGCGAGCAGTCTGCGTGACCTCCCGTGCCGGACGAGGCGATGCGAACTGGCTACGGAGCGGGCGTGTCGCTGCAACTGCTCGAGTGAGAACAGTTCTCCGCGGAGGGGCACGTCGCCCGTGAGGCCGTGGTCGCCGCGCAGCGGCGAACCGCCGTCTGTCGCGGTGAAGAGGGAGTCGACTTGTGTGGCGTCCTTGTCCGTGATGGTCCGTGGCGAAAGCCGACGAACCATGTCCATCAGCGATGGAACATGCACGGCGGAACTCCGACGATTGGCCTGTTCCCTGAGGGAGACAGGCCTCTAGCACTCTGACAACTCGACGGACTCAAAGCCAGCGTCCATGCGGAATGGTGAGTGCATTCCGCATCGCAGTTTCTGGACTTTGACGGTCTGCCAACGGCAGCAAACCCGTCACTCAGGCCGGCATGCTGCCGGCGGGATGAGCGGCGTCCCCCGCACAATCTGTTCGCTGGCTGAGTGCTAGCCCGCACTCACTGTGCATCCCTTCCCAGTCAGAACTGTTGTGAGGCCTCCTGAACGGCCTTCTGCACATCGTCCCACGCCGCTTGGGCGCCCTTCTCCAATCGCGCCCACGCCTCACCCGTGGATGAGCCAAGCTCGTCCAACTTTTCACGAGCGGCCTCCTGCTTCGCCTCGATATCCGCCATCCTTTCGTTCCATCGCGTCTTGGCTTTCCCCGTCAAGGCGTGTCCTTTTTCATGGAGCTTTGCAATGGCGGTATCCATGTCCGCGAGGCCGGATTTGAGTCGCATCTCAAATTCCTCTTTGGCCTGTGTGGCAGCCTTCGTGGCTGTATCCGCTGCCTTCTCAGTGTCACGCCGCACGTCCTCGGCTGTGACCTTGCGTACGGTGTGCTCGACCGGAGGCTCTGCACAGCCAGCACACGACACAAGAACCGCTGCACTGAGCAGCCACGAAGAGCGAAGCATGGGTACACCTCATGTTGGACGAAAAATCGAATCCTTGGCGAGTCACGTTCCCGTGAACCCGCCGCTAGCGGCTGGCGTCATGCGAAAAAAGGATAGCGCTGGCCTTGGTTCCGCGGGGTACGCCATGCCGAACGTGGCCTCTGTGCGGTCTCCATGATGCAGGACACTTCCTGCACGGCGCTCAAATGACGGGGGCGAGGCATAGGTCCATACCTCGTGATCCAACGAACGCAAATCCGCTGAACCACAGGCAGTGTCTTCTCGCTGTGCGCCGCATTCCCGGCCGCCGCCACGTGGTGCGTCTTCGAGTACATCGCCACGTTCTACAATTCAGTTGGAGTCGACCAGACCCTCAACTACCTGTCCCCAGACCAGTTCGAAGCCGATCACGCCCCGGCTGTTGTGGTGTGAAATACCGCCCCGCAGTTCGAAAGTCGTGGGCTGCCGAAGGGGTGGGCGAGGGCGAGAGGATTGCGGGACTGAGAGCAAAGGCGGCGGACAGGAAACCATACGGTAAGGGCCGAATTCCGACCCGTCGGCTTCCGCTTTGGGCGTCGAAAGAGAAGCCCCGATGCCCTCGTGACTCATGACGCTGACCAACCCTGCCGATTCGCCCCCTGAGACGCACTTTACCGGCTCCGAATTCGTTCGGGACATCGTGATCGGTATGTCGGACGGCCTGACGGTGCCGTTCGCCCTCGCTGCTGGTTTGTCCGGCGCTGTCGAGTCCAGCAGCATCATCCTTACCGCTGGCTTGGCCGAAGTGGCTGCTGGAGCGATTGCGATGGGACTCGGCGGCTACATGGCGGGTCGGACCGACATCGAGCACTTCGCTTCTGAACGCGTTCGGGAAGAACGCGAGGTTGTCGAAGTGCCACACAGGGAAGTGACCGAAGTCACGGACATACTTCGCTCCTATGGTCTGGACGAAGACGATGCCGCCCGGGTCGTGCAGTCCATTAAGGCCGACAAGAAGCGCTGGGTCGACTTCATGATGCGTTTTGAGTTGGGCCTTGAAGAGCCAGACCCAAGGCGTGCAGGCCGAAGTGCGCTCACAATCGCCTTGGCCTACATCGCGGGCGGCATGATTCCGCTGGCGCCGTATTTCTTCTTCGGGTCAGTCAGGACGGCCCTTCTCGCGTCCGTACTGGTCACGCTCTGGGCGCTGCTCGTGTTCGGCTACATCAAGGGCTTGTTCACGACAGGCAAGCCAGTTCGCAGCGCCGCCCAGACCGTGATCGTGGGCGGGTTGGCAGCTTCAGCGGCGTTCCTCATCGCGAAAGCCTTGGGGTAACGCGCCCCTGCGGTACCGCCTGGCGTCCCGTGATACCAAAGCACCTCATCACCGGAGTATGGCACGACCGACAGCGTGTCCACATCTCGCAAACCCTGATCGCCTCCGCAGCAGCGGATGCCGTGGGGGTCTGCCAGCGGCTGGAGACACGTCCCGAGGGATTGACCGATGCGGAAGCCGCAAAGCGTCTTGGCGAGCACGGGCCAAACGTACTCGCCAAGGACACGCGTGCGGGCGTCCTTACGCTGATCGGGCACGCTGTGCTCAACCCCCTTGTGATCCTGCTTGCCATCCTCGCGGGCATTTCCTTCGCCACCGGCGATGTCCGTGCGGGAACGATGATCACGGTCATGATTGCCCTGGGCGCAGGGCTGAAGTTGGTCCAGGAATCGCGGGCTGACAGCGCGGCCGCCAAGCTCAAGGCGATGATTTCCGTCAGCGCGACCGTGATCCGCGGCGGTCAGGCCAGGGAAATCCCCATCTCACAGCTCGTCCCTGGCGACATCGTGGCGTTGGCTGCCGGCGACATGATCCCTGCC
>Ga0068876_10002196_pt1 | contig 14683 bp, 11 predicted proteins | sample NOAtaG_6_FD_66442 | JGI IMG/M metagenome (GOLD analysis project Ga0068876, IMG submission 66442) | Freshwater lake microbial communities from Lake Erie, under a cyanobacterial bloom - NOAA_Erie_Diel5S_2200h metaG | ecosystem: Environmental > Aquatic > Freshwater > Lake | place: USA: Ohio, Lake... | reverse complement strand
CAACGGCTGGGCAATGTGCAACAACGACAACAATGATGGTTACTGTTAATGCACCTACAACGCCAACATTCACTCAGGTAAATCCAATCTGTAGTGGTGGATCTTTCACGCTGCCTACAACTTCTAATAACAGCATCACAGGTACTTGGTCGCCAGCTATTAACAATACTACCACAACTACCTATACATTCACTCCAACGGCAGGGCAATGTGCCACTACAACTACAATGATGGTTACTGTTAATGCACCTACAACGCCAACATTCACGCAGGTAAATCCAATCTGTAGTGGTGGTTCTTTCACACTGCCTACAACTTCTAATAACAGCATCACAGGTACTTGGTCGCCAGCTATTAACAATACAGCAACAACAACCTATACATTCACCCCAACGGCTGGGCAATGTGCAACAACGACAACAATGATGGTTACTGTTAATGCACCTACAACGCCAACATTCACTCAGGTAAATCCAATCTGTAGTGGTGGGTCTTTCACACTGCCTACAACTTCTAATAACAGCATCACAGGTACTTGGTCGCCAGCTATTAACAATACAACCACAACTACCTATACATTCACTCCAACGGCAGGGCAATGTGCCACTACAACGACAATGACTGTTAACGTTGGTCCTCCAGTCACACCAACATTTACGCAAATCAATCCAATATGTAACGGGGGTACAATTTCACTTCCAACAAATTCAAACAATGGTTATACTGGCACCTGGTCACCTGCAGTCAACAATACCGTAACAACAACCTATACTTTCACACCAAGTGCAGGGCAATGTGCAACAACGACAACCATGACGGTGACTGTAAATCAACCTATTACACCAACATTTACACAGGTCAATCCAATATGTAACGGGGGTACAATTTCACTTCCAACAACTTCAAATAATGGTTACACCGGTACCTGGTCGCCAGCAGTTAACAACACTGCTACCACAACCTATACATTTACACCAACTGTTGGACAATGTGCCACAACAACAACCATGGCGGTTACAGTAAATCAGCCTATTATACCAACATTTACACAGATCAATCCAATATGTAACGGAGGTACAATTTCACTTCCGACAACTTCAAATAATGGTTACACCGGCACCTGGTCGCCAGCAGTTAACAACACTGCTACCACAACCTATACATTTACGCCAACAGCTGGGCAATGCGCCACTACAACCACCATGACGGTTACAGTAAATCAGCCTATTACACCAACATTTACACAAATTCCAGCAATATGCAATGGCGGTACAATTTCGCTTCCAACAACTTCAAATAATGGTTACACTGGCACTTGGTCGCCAGCAGTTAACAACACTGCAACGACAACTTATACTTTCACCCCAACTGCCGGGCAATGTGCTTCAACAACAACTATGTCAGTAACAGTTAATCAACCTATCACTCCAACATTTACCCAAATACCTCAAATTTGCAGTGGTGCTGTTTTGTCACTTCCAACAACTTCGAATAATGGTTATACTGGTTCTTGGTCTCCTGCTGTAAACAACACTGCTACCACAACTTATACATTTACACCAACTGTAGGGCAATGTGCAACCACTGCTACTATGACAGTAAATGTTGGCTCACCAATAACACCAATATTCACTCAAATTTTGCCAATCTGTTCTGGAAGTACAATTACGCTTCCAACAACTTCTAACAACGGATATACAGGTTCATGGTCACCTGCTGTAAACAATACAGCCACTACAACTTATACCTTTACTCCGACGGCAGGTCAATGTGCGACAACAACAACTATGACGGTGACTGTGAATCAACCTACCACACCAACATTTACTCAAGTTGCACCAATATGTGCCAATGGCACTTTTACCTTACCAACTGTTTCAAATAATGGAATAAATGGTACATGGTCGCCTGCAATTAACAATTTAACAACAACAACCTATACTTTTACTCCATCTCCGGGTCAATGCGCATCTACAACTACAATGACTGTAACTGTTAATCAATTACCACCTGTAAGTGCTGGGCAGGATGTAGAAATTTGTGCTGGTGAATCTGTAACTTTAACTGGTTCTGGCGCGGCAACGTATTCTTGGACAGGAAGTATTAGTGATGGGGTATCATTTATCCCAACTTCTTCTGGCACCTATATTCTAACGGGTACTTCAGCCGACGGCTGTGTCAATACAGATCAGGTTGTAGTTACAGTTAACCCAATTCCAACTGTTAATGCAGGTAATGACATTACGATTTGCAATGGTGAATCAGTAACATTGACAGCAACAGGTGCTAACACATATATTTGGACAAATGGAGTTACCAATGGCATCTCGTTTACACCTCCTTCTGGATCAACAACTTATACTGTTACAGGAACAACTATAGCAGGATGTACAGATTCGGATGATGTGACAGTAACAGTTCTCACCAACCTACCTGTAACTTTTGTTCCTGATGTAACTACTGGATGTGCTCCTTTAACGGTAAGCTTTACCAATACAACAGTTGGAGGCATTGACTGCTATTGGTCTATGGGTGATGGAACATTTATTAATGATTGCGGCAATGTTTCAAATACATTTGAACTTGCAGGATGTTATGACATTACGCTTACTGTGAATTTCGCTAATGGTTGTGACGGTACATTGACGATTCCAAACTTAATATGCGTAGAGGAGAATCCAATTGCTCAATTCAATGCTTCCAATAATCAAATAAGCGAATTCGACAACTTTGTTCAATTCAACAATAACAGTATTAATGCTACCAATTATTCATGGGATTTTGGAGACAATAGTTCAATAAACTATGATGAAGATCCTTCTCACGAATTTGATGCAGTAGAAGAAGGAATATATACAGTAACACTAATTGCAAGTACTGATTTTGGATGTACAGACACTGCTCAAACAACTATACAGGTATATGAGGAACTCATTTATTACATCCCAAATACTTTCACACCGGATAATGATATGTATAACCAATCTTTCAAGCCAGTCTTCACAGCAGGGTTTGATCCATTTGATTACACACTTTACATTTATAACCGATGGGGCGAATTGATTTTCGAATCGAAGAATGCTCTAATTGGATGGGACGGAACATACGGAGATGGTGAAAACGTAATTTTCGCACAAGATGGGACATACGTTTGGAAGGTAGAATTCAAAACTTCTAAAAATGACGAAAGAAAAATAGCAACTGGTCATGTTAATCTAATCCGGTAATAGTTTATTTCAATTTTACAATTAAAAAAAGTTGCCATTGGCAACTTTTTTTACACCCAGTTAAAAGCAAAATATCTGTCATAAATCGAAAAATATTACTCAGAGTAATAAAGAATTTTTAAAAAATTTCAAAAATGACAAGCACAGCATATATAATTCAACAATCAACCATCACGGAAGTAGCTATAATTAATACGTTAAAACTATTGGGCGAAGGTGCTACTGTTCCTTTTATTGCAAGGTATCGTAAGGAATTGACACATGGATTGGATGAGGTGGAAATCATGAAAATTCGCGATCTTAATAAAAAATTTAACGATATAATTGACAGGCAAAAAACCATTACCCATTCAATCTCTGAACAAGGAAAATTAAATACCGAACTGGAAGAAAAAATTAAAAATTGCTTCGATCCTTTGATCTTGGAGGATATTTATTTACCCTTTAAACAAAAACGACAAACTAAAGCGGATAAGGCAAGAAAACTGGGTTTAGAACCTTTAGCAAAAATCATTATGTCGCAAAAAGATGGCATTCCGGAAGTCATTGCAGAAAAATATATTAAAGGGGATATCACCAATGAAAAAGAAGCAATTGATGGAGCGAAAGATATAATAGCCGAATGGATTAACGAAAGCAGTTCGGCGCGATCAAGTTTACGTTACCTATTCAAGAAAAAGGCAACTATTGTTACAAAATTAGTTAAAGGGAAGGAGGAAGAAGCCTCTAAATACAAAGACTATTTTAATTTTTCGGAAGATCTTCAAAAATGTGCCTCTCATAGATTTTTAGCCTTATATCGAGCAGAAAGAGAAGGATTTATCAATTGGAAAGTACAACCAGATCAAGAGGAATCAATACAATTATTGGAAAGAATTTTTGTGAAAGGAACCAATGATTGTTCTCAAATAGTGTCCTCTTGTTGCAAAGAATCCTATAAAAGACTTTTGTGCCCATCTATTGAAAATGAAGTAATTATAGAAGCAAAAGAAAAAGCAGATAAAGAGGCAATAAAAGTCTTTTCAACCAATTTACAGCATCTTCTATTAGCGCCTCCTTTAGGACCAAAACGCGTTCTGGCGATTGATCCCGGTTATCGCACCGGTTGTAAAGTAATTTGTTTGGATGAAAATGGAGAATTATTAACGAACTGCACTATTTTTCCTCATCCGCCGCAAAAAGAAACAAGTGCGGCACAAGCAAAAATTGCACAATTAGTAGAGTCTTATAAAATTGAAGCTATTGCCATTGGGGATGGGACTGCAGGAAGAGAGACAGAGGACTTCATTAAGCGAACGAGATTTAATCGTGAAGTTGAAGTATTTGTGGTAAGAGAGGACGGCGCATCAATTTATTCTGCAAGTTCGGTAGCAAGGAAAGAATTCCCCAATTATGATGTAACCGTTAGAGGAGCAGTTTCTATAGGACGTAGGCTAATGGATCCTTTAGCCGAATTGGTTAAAATAGACCCCAAATCTATTGGAGTTGGTCAATACCAACACGAGGTGAATCAAACATTATTGAAAGATTCTTTAGACGATGTTGTAATCTCCTGTGTAAATTCTGTGGGCGTTGATTTAAATACAGCTTCTTCCTATTTATTAAGCTACGTATCAGGACTAGGAAGTACTTTGGCTGAGAACATTATTGAATACAGAAATGAAAAAGGAAAAATAACATCACGCGAAGAACTTAAAAAAATAAAGCGACTGGGAGACAAAGCATTCGAACAAGCTGCAGGCTTTCTTCGCATTGGTGATGCAGAAAATCCGCTGGATAATTCATCAGTTCATCCCGAACAATATGGATTTGTTGAAAAAATTGCTAGACATTTAAAAATTGAAATCCGTGACTTGGTTGGCAATGAATTACTGCTTAAAACTATAAAAAAAACAGATTTTCCCAATGTAGATGATTATACCTTTAATGATGTGCTTGCTGAATTAAAAAAACCAAGCAGGGATCCAAGAAAAAAAGCTAAAGTTCTAGAATTTGACTCAACTATTAGAAATATAGAAGATTTAAAAATTGGAATGAAACTCAAAGGTATTGTTACAAATGTAACCGCTTTCGGTGCTTTCGTTAACATTGGAATTAAAGAAAATGGCTTGATTCATAAGTCAAACCTTGCCGATGTATTTGTAGATGAGCCAGCAAAGTTTATAAAACTACACGACCATGTGGAAGTAGAAATATTGGAGGTGGATGCGAGCAGAAAACGGGTAGGTTTGAAAAAAATAAAATAAATACATACGTAAATCAGAAAATTCTACATCACGATTAATTATACCCTTTCTAAAATGTTCTTTTAGAATAACAATTAATTACAAAGCACCATTAAAAACTTATTTTTTCGATCTTCAAAAGCTTGAATTGTTTTGTCTCCTCCTCCCACATGTAAAAATTGAAAACTATCGAATTCTGTTCATACTCATCACAAGATCTCAGCACTAACAAATTACTTTCCTTTCGGCAAAATACTTTATCATCTCCGAAATACTTGGTGTAACTTTTCAATTTATCTTCATTGAAGCAGCCATTGAAAGCAATCCCATCATTGATTGGCGTATCAAAAGCATTCCCTGTAATACAATCAATTAATATTCCTTGAGTTTGACCCATTCCAATATCCCAAAATATTAGTGAATATTTTCCTGAAAAATTAATCTCCGCATCCTTATAGAATTCTGAAACCCTTGATTTATATGTTTTCGTAAATTGATTACTGTTAATATTCAATTTTGCTTTTCTAATTGCTGCCAAATTATTATTCGTTGGAAATTTATCAAACCCCAAATCCTTTGAATCCTTGTATTTTTGAAAACCTAAATCATGCTTATTTTTCTCTTTTGTGGCATCGTAACTGCCAGATTCATTATTTGCTGTATGATCATTAACAATATCAGAATCCACATTATTTTTTGAATTCTCGTGATTCGAAACAGTCTTTTCATTTGAAGAAACATTATCGCAACTCTGGAAGGAAAAGATAAGATGTAAAAACATAATAAGTTGAAATATTAGTCTGATTCTTAAGGGCAAAGCATTTCTCATATTTGATAAATTTTAAGGAAATAAATTTTTTATTCATTTAATTCCTATTGGGCTAATAATTGGCTAATTTAATCACATTTATAGAAAACAGCGTTTGAAAAGCAGTCATCGAATGGATCAAACACATAGTAAAATAAGAATAGTAATTCCAGCTTACAGAGCAGAAACAACTATTTTGAAATGCGTAGAGGCCATATTAGTGGCCTTAAAAAATTTAAATTCTTGGGAAGTTATTATAGTTGATAATGGTCCTCAATCAACTCTAATTGAAATCTTAAAGAATTATCCGATTAAAGTTTTTCACTGTAATAAATTCCAAAGTGCCGCATTTGCAAGAAATGAAGGCGTGAAAGATTTCTCTGATGGTATTATTGTTTTTATTGACAGTGATGTAATTTGTGAAAAAAACTGTATTGAAAACCTCATTCAACCTCTTTTTAAAAATGTTTGCGACGGCACTATTGGAAATTATTCGACAAATACGGAGGGGTTAAGTTTTTCTCAGAAATACAAACAATTATACATTCACCATATTTATGCTCGAAAAAATAGAGGAATTCGAAATGACTTTTGGACAGCAATTTGTGCTATAGACGCGAAAATTTATCATCAATTACAAGGATTTAATACAGCCTTCAAAGGTGCCAATGGAGAAGATCAAGAATTTGGTATTAGGATGAGCAAAAATGGTTTCAAAGTACACTCAGTTGAATTAGCAAACGGACAGCATCTAAACCCTTACGGGGTTTTTAATATCATAAAAAATGATTTCAGAAAAGGCCGAACTGCAATTAAAAATAGTTTAGATCATAATGTTTCAATACTTGATAATAGACATGCTAAAATCACTGATGTATCATCGGTAATTTTTTCGGTAATTACCCTAACAAGCATGGTTTTTGCAATTTTTTCTTCAGGATTTTTACTCGTTTCTTTATTTGCCTTCCTGCTCTGGATTGGTTGTAGAATAAGTTTAAATCATACATTTTTAAAATATGGTGGGATCATCTTTTTTCTTCCCGCTTTAGGTTTAATGTTCTTGTTAGATTTGGTAAGGTTTATTTGCGTTTTGAATGGAGTCTTTACATTTAAACTGCTACCTTTATTTTATTCTGAAAAAAATCACATTAGTCTAAATAATCTATAAATGGCTAAAAACATAAATCAAAAAATAAGTGCAAGTAGCAAACTGTTGCTACCAGGAGCTCAAAAACCGATCTATTTACTCAATTTTGTCACTAATAGTTGTAATGCAGCTTGTGATCATTGCTTTTATTGGCAAGAACTTAACACTCATAAGAAATCTGAATTGACTGTGGAGGAGCATTCCAAAGTTGCTCAGTCACTAGGTTCGCTTTTTCAAGTAACTTTTACCGGTGGAAGTCCTGAACTAAGAAAGGATTTACCTGAAATTGTATTTGAATATTACAAATATTGCAAACCCAGCAACATGACTTTTTGCATGTTGGGTTACCACACAGATAGAATCGTTGAACACGTTACCAAAATGTTGGAAACATGCAAAGGTCAACAAATAACTATAGGAATTTCACTAGATGGTCTTGGGAAAGAGCATGACGAATATAGGAAATTGGATGGCTTATTTGATCGCGTTGTAAATACAGTAAAACAATTAAATAAATTACAACAATCTTATCCAATGCTCAGAATTGCTATTGGCATGGTAGTTCATGGATTGAATCTGCATAAAGTGGAAGATTCGGCTCTTTGGATAAGAAATAATTTACCTATTGATTTATTAAAGCCAATTTTAGTTCGCGGAAATCCATTAAATCCGGAAACAAGGAATGAGGAATGCATAGCTGTTTACGATAGTATAGTTGATAGAGACAGACAATGGCTAATGGACAATCATTCCATAAAAATGAATTATATGGACAAGATTATTCGCGCGAAAGAGATGGTTCAAAGAGATTTAATTAGAAAAATTAGTGCAACAAAAAAATCAAGTATTACATGCAGCGGTGGAAGAGAAACAGCAGTTATGTATCCAAATGGAAACATCGCCGGTTGCGAAATGAGAGAAAATATTTTGGGAAATATTCGAAATTACGATTATAATTTTAATAATATTTGGTTTTCGGAAGAAGCTAAATTATTTCGTAAAACAACTGGTAAAGTTCCTGAATGTGAGGGGTGTTACCATCATTGCTTTATAAGTCCTGCGATATTCAGAACCCCATCTATGTGGCCAAAAATTGGAAAAACACTGCTTACAAAAAATTAATATTTTTTTGTTGAAACTAGATAAAAAAAAGACTGGTCAAAAATGACCAGTCATAATAATTGTTTAATTCCTAATTCAATTATTGTACTGTAATATTTGCACTGCCATATTCTTGCCTACACTTCGAGTTGTCATTACAATTTTCAATTTTTAACTCAATTGATGTTGCTCCAGCTTGATTAGCGACAAACATTGCGCTTTGTGCAGAACTAGAATTTAACAATACTAAATTCGAACCAGTCTGATACCAATTGTATGTTTCAAAATTCTGATCTGCAATTGCAGCCTCAGTAATAATAGTATCACCAACGGCAAATGTTGTCTTGTAGTTACCGGCAGTATCTTTGGTCTTAACATAAGTTATAGATCCTGGATCCTTCAAACAAGAAGCAAAAAGTAAACCTGATCCGGCAAGTAATAGAAAAGTTTTTTTCATAAAATATGTTTTATTAGTTAATCAAAATTAATAACTTTTTATTCCTAAATTTCAATTAATTAATTTACCAATGTCCTCACATTCTTTATAAATGGTAAATTATCCAAAATGTTGTTTTAAAAATTATGCTAATTTTATATCAATACTATAAAAACTATGCTGAGTAAGTTATTAAAAATCAATTTTTTGCTGATATCGTTAATTACAGTGTCGAATTTGTTTTCGCAACAATCATCGAACAATTACTGGCAATTTCTAAAATATGACAGTACTGCTCAGAATAGTTATTTTTTCGGTGGCATTCATTATGTTCAAACCCCAATTGCAACAGATTTTAGAGCCAATGGATTATATCTTCAAGGTGGCTTTAACATTGCCAGATTGTTCTCTAAAAAAATAATTATCGGTTTGACATTAGACTGGAAAGGTTGGAAAGGAATTAATAGATGGCACCCATCAGCATCCTTTACATCGGACTTCAATGAGGCATTTTCTCCACAAGTTTCTACTCCTGAAGATATTGCCAAAGCTGATATGATAAAAAATGCAGTAAATAATGTTGACAATAAATATTTTCAGGGAAATTACTTTGGAAGAATAGGTGTCGCGGTTTGTCCATTCCCCCGAAAATATGGCAGTATAATGTTGGAAATTAAAAGGGGGTATTCATCATTTCCGATATATGGTTATTTAGACGACCCCAATATTGATAACGGAAGTTCTGACTTCGCCTTTTTAGATTTTGGTAATGTATATTCCGGATCACTATATTTCAAACCATTTAATTTCAGTAAGAAAACCAGAAGGACTAATTATACCGAAGCAAGAGAAGATTGGAAAAACTACCTCAGCATAGGATTACATTATGAAAGAATGGCTTTAAATGAAAGCAGTTTTTATGGGCTAGGGCTTAGTGATATGTTAAGTGAAAACTTTATGTCAAAATATGCGAATCAGCATAGATTTGGAATTTCCATAGGCTGCGGGATCTATTAAATACAAAATGATAAGTGTGAGCATGCGAGATATTTTCAATATCATTAATCACTTGTCATTGCTGAGAATTTACAATTTACTTCAATTAAAAATCTCTTATTTCCTTACCCGTTTAATTAAAAAGCCTATTCATTGGGGAAAACCATTTTCACTTTCCATTGAACCAACTACTGCATGTAACCTTGGTTGTCCAGAATGCCCAAGCGGATTGAAAAAATTTACGCGACCTACCGGAAAAATTGACCTTGAACTGAATGAAAAAATACTACAACAAGTTTCAAAATCTGTATTTTACATCAATTACTATTTTCAAGGCGAACCATTTTTACATCCTCAATTTTTACAACTTATTAAACAAGCCAAAAAACATAAAATATATACCTCGACTTCAACAAATGCTCATTTTATAGATCAAAATAAAGCAGAAGAAATTATCGCGTCTGGATTAGACCGATTAATTATTTCCATCGATGGTTTAACACAAGAATCCTATCAAAATTATCGAATCAATGGAAATCTTGAAACTGTTCTAAAAGCTACCCAACTATTAATAGAAACTAAAAAGAAAAGACAATCAAAAACTCCGTATTTAATATTTCAATTTTTGGCAGTTAAACAGAATGAACACGAAATTTCTTCTGTTTTTGATCTTGGAAATAAATTGGGGATTGATGAAGTTAGAATAAAAACTGCACAACTCTATGATTATAAAAATGGTCACGAATTAATGCCTGAAAATTCAGATTACAGTCGTTACCAAAGACAATCAGACGGCACATATGTGTTAAAATATAAGGTAGGTAATCACTGCTGGAGAATGTGGTCAGGAAGTGTAATAACTTGGGATGGAAAGGTAGTGCCGTGTTGCTTTGATAAAGATGCTAGCCATATTCTTGGAAATATCCAAATTGATTCTTTCAATTCCATATGGAAAAATGACCGTTATCAAAAATTCAGGTTTGAAGTAGTAAAAAACAGAAGTCAAATCGAAATATGCCAAAATTGTTCTGAAGGATCAAAAGTTTGGGTCTCATGAATCTCAAACTTTAATGCTTTAACCATTTTAAAACTACATATGATCACTAATTTTGTGAAATGCATTTAACCATTTTTTCGAAATATGCTCTCCTTGCAGTAATCTGGATTTCTAGTATTTATGCTTGTACGCAAAGTTCGAACGTTCAAAATTCCCAACATACGTCAAGAATTGAACATAATGTATCAACTAAAGAAATTGAGGTTCCGCAAATTTCAGATTCAGTTATAGACAGTATTTCAGGTTTAGAATTACCCGCTATCCTAAAATCAGATGAAATTATTCGTCATGCAGCCTATACCTTAAAATATGATGAAAAACATGAACAAGCAAGTTGGGTAGCTTATCACCTAACCTCTGATGAAACCTATAGTAAATTCACAAGGACGGATAAATTTATTATCGACCCTATTGTAAGGAATGGATCCGCAGAAAACAAAGATTACAAGGGTTCGGGATACGATAGAGGACACTTGGCTCCTGCTGCTGATATGGGCTGGTCGGCTCAATCAATGAAAGAATCCTTCTATTTTAGTAATATGAGTCCACAAGTTCCTGGTTTCAATCGAGGAATCTGGAAACAATTAGAGGAATTAATTCGAACTTGGGCAATGCAGCTAGAAGAATTGTACATAGTTACAGGTCCAGTATTAAGTGAAAATTTACCATCAATCGGACCAAATGAGGTGTCCATACCTAATTATTACTACAAAGTAATTTTAGCCAAGAAAGATAACGCATGGCAAGGAATTGGATTTATTTTAAAAAATGAAAGTTCAAATTCTCCATTGAGCAATTACTCTGTTCCTATTGACAGCGTCGAAAGATTTACTGGAATAGATTTTTTTAATCAATTACCAGAGCATATTGAATCGGATTTGGAAAAAAGAGTCTGTGCGGAATGTTGGACATGGAATAAGAAAAAATCTACCTTAAAAAGTGCTGTTTCAGAAAACAAGAATACTGCAATTAAAACTGTTCAATGTTCAGGAATTACAAAATCAGGAAAAAGATGCAAGCGCAAAACAACCAATGCTAATGGGAGGTGTTTCCAACACGATTAAATAAAAAAGGGCTTCAATGAAGCCCTAAAATTTGTTATATAAAAAATCAATTTTCATCTTTTTTATCTTCAAAGATTCGTGTAGGACGCAATTTTTCAAATACCCCCAAAGTAATCCAATAAGGCAGTATAAATGCCATTAAGAACAATAACAACCAAAAAGCCATTCCAGCTATTAATAAAAACAATACGATACCAAAAACACTCATCACAATTATTTTTTACGGATTAAAATTACTAAAATATTCTTTCCTACAAATAATCGTTCATAAAATTCTGTTCAAAATAACATCTATTTCTTATCATGCCGAAAGGAGATGAAACATTTTTGTTAAAAAAATAAATTTTGATAATGGTTATTTAACATTTTACAGTAAAAATGAATTTTCTATGAATTGTAGCTTTTTAAGTTAATCGAACGAAGTTATTGGTTAATTTTGAATTGAAAAACCGCAACAATGGCCAAGGCTAAAAAACATATTCTAGAATTCGAGCAAGCGTATGATTTTGAAATGATTGGTATTTGTTCCCACCACAATGATTACCGGATAGCCTGGGGAATAAATGAATACCTAAAAATACAACTTACCAAAAGCGATGAGGATTACTTAGTTGTCAACAAGAAAGGAGTTAAAATATCTCAGCATTCCTTATATGAATACAAAGACAATGAAAACCTGATTGAATACTTTTTAATCAAAAATAAAGGTCAAGGAAAATTTCTAATTCCAGAAAAGCCATCCATTGATTACTTTCTGTTCGTCTACGAAAATTACATTTTAGATACAGAGGAAATAATTGAGGAATTGCGAAAGGTCCCAAGCATATTGGGCAGCTACATATTTCAACCTGAATCTATACAATCAACTGAAAATATAGTCTTTAATTAATGATGAAAAAAACAAAAATAGTAGCAACGATAGGTCCGGCATGCAGTGACAAAGAAACATTAAAGGAAATGTTCCTTTCAGGACTAAATGTTTGCAGATTAAACTTCAGTCATGGCTCTTATGAAGATCATGCGAATGTAGTTCAGATTATCAAAGAATTAAATCAAGAAACCGGTTTAAACGTGGCTATTCTAGCAGATTTGCAAGGCCCTAAAATTCGTACAAACGAAATCGAAAATAACGGTGTTGAATTAATCAATGGGAGAGAAATTATAGTTGGTATTCAAAAAATAGTAGGAACAGCCGAGAAATTTTCGATTAATTACGATCGACTACCAGCAGAGGTAAATCCCGGTGAACGGATATTATTGGACGATGGGAAGATTATTCTAGAAGTAATATCAACCGATAAAAAAGATAGTTTTAAAGCTAAAATTATTCAAGGTGGAATTTTATCCTCAAAAAAGGGCGTAAATCTTCCAAACACAAAGATTTCTATGCCTTCCTTAACAGCAAAAGACTTGGAAGATTTAAATTTTGCATTAGATCATAATGTAGATTGGATAGGTTTGTCTTTTGTTCGATCTGCAAAAGATATTGTTGAACTTAAGAAGTTAATTGCAGCAAAAAAATGTAAAGCTAAAGTTATAGCCAAAATTGAAAAACCCGAAGCAATTGATGAAATCGACCAAATTATTGCTGAAAGTGATGGATTAATGGTTGCAAGAGGTGATTTAGGCGTTGAAATTCCTTTTCAAAATGTACCACTAATACAAAAAATGATCATTAAACGATGTATGGTTCATGCTAAACCTGTAATTGTTGCAACGCAAATGATGGAAAGCATGATCAACAATATGTCCCCGACACGTGCGGAAGTTAATGACGTTGCTAACGCTGTTCTTGACGGAGCAGATGCTGTTATGTTATCAGGAGAAACCTCAGTTGGAAAGTTTCCTGTTGAAGTCATCAGGACCATGTCTAATATTGTGACGGAAATGGAAAAATTTGATGGCATATATAATAAAGAAGAACTTCCAGAAAAAAATCAAGCACGATTTATTTCAGATTCCATTTGCTTCAACGCCTGTCGATTGTCACAACGTGTAGAAGCCTCTGCCATATTAACTATGTCTTTTTCGGGATATACCGCATATAAAATTGCTTCTCAACGACCAAAAGCTCCCATATACGTATTCACCAGTAATACGCAAATCTTAACTCAATTAAACCTAATTTGGGGAGTGAAGGCTTTCTACTACAATAAGCAGATAAGTACTGATCATACAATTGCTGATATTAAATCTCTATTGAAAAATGAAGGGCTATTAAATGTTGGAGATATTGTAATTAATATCGCATCAATTCCTCTTAAAGAAATGGGAGGATCAAATATGTTAAAACTGAGTTATGTAGATTAAAAATTCCTTGAAAATGAAAAATATGATTCAACTCGCATATTTCTTGTTAATAACCAATGTAACTGTCAGTCAAAACACATACAAAAGTTCAAAAACAACAGAAAAATACGGAAGACTCGTTTTAAAATCATCCAAAAAACCCATAACAGGTGCAGTATACGATTCCTATCCAAATGGGAATAAAAAGAGTGCAGCTACCTATACAGATGGTATATTAGATGGAAGCGACAAATATTGGTTTGAAAATGGGAATTTGGCCTCAGAAACCATTTACGTAAATGGAAAATTGCATGGCACACAAAAAAAGTGGAA
>Ga0068876_10002193_pt1 | contig 14690 bp, 6 predicted proteins | sample NOAtaG_6_FD_66442 | JGI IMG/M metagenome (GOLD analysis project Ga0068876, IMG submission 66442) | Freshwater lake microbial communities from Lake Erie, under a cyanobacterial bloom - NOAA_Erie_Diel5S_2200h metaG | ecosystem: Environmental > Aquatic > Freshwater > Lake | place: USA: Ohio, Lake... | reverse complement strand
GCCGGGCTGTCCTCGAACCAGATGCCCGGCGTCGGGGCAGTGAATCCCTGCGCGAGCGGATGCGCGCGATCCACGTCCACGCCGAAGATGGATCCGGGGGCGTAGAACTCCGTCGCCTTTACGCCTTCCAGCGCGTTGTGCACCGGCAGTCCGAAGGTTTCGATGGCATACAGGCTGGCCTCGTTGAAGGCCAGGACGGTCCCGCCGGCGTTCACAAAGGCCTTGAGCGCGGCCGCCCCGGCGTCTCCGATCCCGCCCCGCAGGGAATCCGGATAGGGGGCGCCGAGCCCGCGACGCAGCTGTGCCGCCGATTGGTCGGGGAGGATGATGGCATCAAAGCGGTCACGCAGCCCGCCGGCCCGGAGGTCCCTGTCGTGCACCGTCGTGAACTTCACCTGATTCCGGTCCAGCACCCATCGGGTCCACCCTTCATCCATGGACGCGTTCCAGCTGGCATACAGGGCAATGCGGCGGGTCCCGTCGCTGAGCCCGGGGACGCGGTACGTCGGTTCGGCCACCGCCTTGGCCAGTGCCCCGACGCGCGTCACGGCGGCTTTCTCCACCGTGACCTTCACGCCGAAGAGCAGCGGCAGCGTATGCGCCGTTACATCGTACGGGCGCTTCGGTGGTCCACCCGGATACTCGGCCAGATTGGGATAGGCCTGTGCCTCCAGCAGGGCCTTGGCATACGAGCCGAACGGCTGGCGCGTGGGCACCACGTAGGACGTACCATCTTCGCTTTCAAGCACTTCCACCTGGCCGTGCTGCAACGTCCAGATCAGCCGTTGCAGGGCGGCCGGATCCGGCTGCGACTTGCTGATCACGTACTGCGCGGGCACCTCGGTGGTCGTCCACGGATGGGCCGGGTCGAGCGCCCGCTCGCCCAGTCGGGCATAGCTCTCGAGCCACGCCGCCCGGTCGCGCGCCGCTTCGACCAGAAGCGCCCATGAGGCGGCGGTCTGGTACTTCACGATGTCACCAATCCCCCAGCGCCCACCGGGCCAGACCGCGGGGAAGTTCCACGAGGCCACCTTGGCGTCGTAGCCGCGCCCCGACCCCAGCTGGGCGAACGGCAGATCGATCGACGACGCGAGGCGCGCACTCGCCGTTTCGGTGAGAATGCGGGCGCCATGGTGGTTCAGGGAGTATTGGCGCGCCGGCGACCACTGGTCGTAGGCGGCATTCGTGGCCACACCGGTGAGCCCATCGTTCATGATCCGCCACGACATCGCCATGCCGAGCGCGTTCGTGCTGGCCGTGAGCACCGGGTCGATGTTCGGCTCCACCGGGTCCATGTACGGCGGGATGAAGATCCGCCCCGCGTTGGCGCCCTGCTGGTGGACGTCGTTCACGATCTGCGGCGTCCAGCGACCGTACAGCGAGTCGACCACGTACCGGGTTTCGTTCAGCGCAAAGGCGTACCAATCCCGGTTGTTGTCGTGTCCCGAGTACCAGTGGTAGAGCACCGGCGGACCGGCCCCCTCATGCGGTTTGTCCAGCGAACTGCGATACCAGTCGCCCACGATGTCCACGCCATCCGGATTCTGGCTCGGGACGAGCATGACGATCGTGTTGGCCAGGATCATCCGCGCTTCGGGTGTGGCCGCTCGGGCCAGGCGATCGCCGAGATTGAAGGGGGTGAGGAAACCACCTACCTCGGTGGAGTGGATGCTCGACGTGATCAGGATGACATTCTTTCCCTCGGCGATGAGCCGCTCGCGCGCCGTGCGCCGCTTGCGCGGATCAAGCAGTTCCTGCTGGATCCGTTCGTACTTCGGCAGGTTGGCCAGCGTGGACGAGTCGCTGATGAAGGCTACCAGAAACGGGCGCCCCAGCGTGGTCTTCCCCAGCGTCCGCACCGTCACACGCGGGCTCGCCTTGTCGAGGGCCGTCCAGTAGTCGGTCACCTGCTTCCAGGTGGGGAGCTTGCGATCCGCGCCGGGCTCCCATCCGAGCATCGAGGCGGGGGACGGGATGGCGCGCGCGGATGCCTGCGCCTCGAGCGCCGGCGCGAGGCCTGACAGAAGCGCGAACAGGGGGACCAGTCGGCGAACCAATCGGGCGGATGTCGTGCGTGGCAGCATGGGCGTGGAGAGGACGGGTGGATCGATGGTTCAGCGGGGAGCGGCAGCGTCCAGCGCCGAACGCAGGGCGCGGGTCAGGGTTTCGGGCGTGAACGGCTTGGGAATCAGCGGTCCGAGTGATCGGATCTGCTCGAGGTCTGCCTCATTGTGTCCGGTAAACCCGGAGAAGAAGACGATCGGCAGCGAAGGCCGAACGCGCCGCAACCGGCGGGCCAGCTCGAGCCCCGTCATGCGCGGCATCATCACATCGGTCACCACCGCATCGATCGTATCGCCGGAGTGCCGGTAGGCCTCGAGGGCCAGTTCGCCATCAGCGGCGTCGATCACCCGATAGCCATGGAGACTCAGGATGCGGGCGGCAACCTTGCGTATGCCGGCTTCGTCATCGACGAGCAGGATCGTTTCCGTCCCGTGTGCCGAGGCAGTGACGGGGGGGAGTTCCGTGACGAGCGTGTCTCGGACCGGGATGAGGACGCGGAAGGTCGTGGGGCCGCCAACGGTACTCTCGACCTCGATGGCTCCCTGGTGACGCGCCGCGATTCCCTGACAGACCGCGAGCCCCAACCCGGTGCCGACATTCAGGTCCTTGGTGGTGAAGAACGGATCGAATAGTTGATCGAGAATCTCCGGGGCAATGCCGGATCCGTGATCCCGGACCATGAGGCAGACATAGTCGCCCGCCGGGAGCAGCTGATCCCGGATGGCGGTGCTGTCGGCGAGCGTGGTGCCGCTCACGGCAACGCGGATGTTCCCGTCTGGCGGTGAGGCGTCCCGGGCATTCTTGACGAGATTGACGACCAGCTGCTCGAGCTGGGACCGATCGGCCAGAATCGGCGGCAGGTCGGGCGCCACGTCCACCGTCAGCGTCATGGCCGGGGAGAGCAGCTGCTCCAGCGACCGGCTGAGTTCCGTGATCACGCGTTCGATCGTCACGGGCGCCAGTTCCGTATGTTGCCGCTTGGCGAACGCCAGCAGCTGCTGCGTGATGTCGGCCGCCCGCCGTCCGGCGCGGGCCACCTCCTGCAGGTCGGCGCGCACCGCCTCGTCGTCGCCGGCCGACAGCTCGGCCAGTTGGGCAAAGCCGAGGACACTCGTGAGCGCGTTGTTGATCTCGTGCGAGACGCCGCCTGCCAGCCGGCCGAGACTCTCGAGTTTGCGCGCAATCGCCAGCCGCTGTTCCAGGCGCGTCCGCTCCTCCAACTGCTGCGCGAGCGCCGCCGTCCGTTCGGCCACGCGCACCTCCAGCTGGTCGCGCGACTGGGCCAGCGCGGCCGTTCGCTCGGCCACGACAGCCTCCAGTTGGAGCGTTCGGCGTTCCGACGCCGCGACGCGCCACCGGATGAATGCGGTGACCATGACCGCCAGCAGGAGCACGAGGACCGGATAGAACCAGGCGCGTTCCCGCCAGGCCAGCGGGACCTCGATGAGCAGGCGGCCAACCTGCGGCGACCAGGCACCACCCTCCTCGGCCACCCGGATCTCGATCGTGTAGCGACCGCCGCTCAGCGGACCGAAGCTGATGGCGCGGCGGCGGCCGATGTCGGTCCATGCGGAGTCGAGGCCGACGATCCGGTACGAGGCCCGCACCCGCTGCGGCACGTTGGCGTTGGTGGCGGCGAACGTCACGCTCACTTGCCGCGGGTGCCCCGCCAGCGTCACCGTATCAGCCCGATCGAACGGGGTCCCGTCCGCGTCCACGCGCTCGATACGGACCTCCGGTGGCGTCGCATCGTCCGGAATGGCCGTCGGATCGAGGCGCACCGGACCGGCGTAGGAGGGCAGCCAGATCCGACCGGCGCTATCGACGGTGAGTTGGCGCTGGTTCTCGCCGAAGAACTCGAGGGTCGGCAGGCCGTCTGCGCGGTCGAAGAGTCGGACGGAGACGGGCGCGGTCGGCGACGCGATGGCGGCTTCCAGCTGGCTGCGTGCCACGCGAAGCAACCCCGAGCTGGTGGTCAGCCAGAAGAAGCCCCGGCTGTCCTGACCGATGCCGTTGATCCCGAGCCGCAGGTGGCGGTCCCGTGGCCCCAGATGCGTGACTTGATCGCCGTGCAGGACGAAGAGTCCGGAGTCGGCCGTTCCGATCCACAGCCGGTCTCCGTCCTCGTACAGCGCCGTGACGTCCGGATCCGTCAGCCCCTGCTCGGGGCCAATCCGGATTCGGGTCCGGCCATCCAGACGGGTGAGATAGGGACGGCCGACCAGCAGGCGCTCGGCGGCATCGCGCCAGAGGACGGCGGGGCGGTCGTCCGGGGCCAGCCCGAGCGGCCCACTCATGTTCGTGGTGATCCCGTCCCGATACCGGTAGACTCCCGAGTCCGTCAGACTCCAGAGGCTACCATCCCGGTCTTCGTAGTTGGAACTGATCGAGACGCCTGACGGAATCCGCCCCAGCGCCGTTCGACGCACCCCGGTTGCCGACACGACGTACGCCGTCCCTTCGTCGTCGGAAACCAGCAGCCCCCCTTGGCGGAGCGGCCACGTGTTGAGCGCTGGCCGCTCGACCCGGGTGGGAGGGGTCCGTTTCATCCAGCGCTCGCCGGCCAACTGCCACAACTCGCCGTCATCGGTCATGGCCCATGTCGTGCCGTTTCGATCCGATCGAATGGACCACGTGGAGCGGTTGGCCATGCCGTCCACCACGAGCTCGAAGGGACTGCGCGTGAAGCGCGTGAACCCATCGGCGGTACCCGCCCACATGCGACGGCGCGAATCGAGCAGCAGCGCCCAGATGGGGTCTCGCGCCCCGGAGGCCGGTCGCTCCGGGGCCCGGAGGCGCTCGCCGTCCCAGAGCAGCACGCCACGGGTGGACGTGCCGAGCCAGAGGTGGCCGTCCGCGTCTTTCGCCAGAGCCCACACTTCAGCGAGGCGAGTGCCTTCGTTGGTGGGGATTTGCCGGACCACGCGGATGGTGCTCCCGGACACCTCGACCTGCGAGAGTCCCAGTCGGTCGCCAACCCATACGCGTCCACTGCCGTCGAGGGCAAGGTCGAAGAACCGGCGATCGTCCGTGTTCTCGGCGATCCGCAGGTTGTCGCCGGACTCGTCGAACACGGCGAGGTATCGTCGACCGGCGACCCAGATGCGACCAGCCGGATCCTGAAGGATGCCGTACAGGTAGGCGTCTATTCCGGGAATCGGAACAAATCGACCGTCCTTCTGGACCCGGACGCCGAATGCCCCCACGGCAAAGAGCCGCCCGCTGCGCGTGCGCAGGAGCTTCCAGGTGGACCGGCGCGGGATTTCCGAATCGGGCACCCGCTGAAATACGCCATGCTCCTGGCGGATAAGCCCCTGAGCTGTCGAGATCCACAGGGGCCCCTGAGGGTCTACCGTCAGGGCATTGATGGCACCGCTCCGCAGCGCCGGATAGCCTTCCGGCGTGTAGGCAGTGAACGTCACGCCATCGTATCGCGCCAACCCCCGGCGAGTGCCGACCCACAGGTACCCGTCGGGCGTCTGGGCCAGCGCAGCGACCTGCCCATCCTGCAGCCCATCGCCGGCATCGATATGCTGGCGGACATAGTTCGGCGGCGGCGGGGCGATTCGCGCGTCAGCCGGGGGTGGCTCCCGCTGACCGTCCGCGGGCAACCACGCCACCGCCATCAGCAGGGTGCAGCCGATCACTCGAAATGCCCACGTACTCATCAACGCGCCTGGCTGCATTCGGCCAAGCTGCCACCGGAGCGGGAGACACGCAACCACGCGATCTCCCGCTTCGCCAGACGTGCTCCCCGCCATGCGAACCGGTAGACTTTCCCGACATGAGACGATTCCTCCTGACCTGTGCCGTGGGGGCGGTTTCCGTCGCGCCCTCGGCGGCGGCCCAATCTCGCTCGCAGGATTGGCCGTGGCCGAGTGGTGATGCCGGGGCCATGCGCTACTCGCCGCTGCGCGAGATCAATCGGCATACGGTGACGCGCCTCCGTCCGGCGTGGCGCTGGCGCACCGCCGATCGGGCCATCCCTGCGAGCGGGGAGCAGAAGGCGGCCCGCCCGGGGCAGTTCCAGGCCTCGCCCCTCGTGATCCGGGACACGATGTACGTCTCCACGCCGTACGCCACCGTCGCGGCGCTCGATGCCCGGACCGGCCGCCCCTATTGGACATATGATCCCGAGGTGTGGCGCGCCGGTCAGCCGTCGAATGGGACCGGCTTCGTGCACCGCGGCGTAGCCACGTGGGCGTCGGCAACCGAGCGCCGCGTGTTCATCAATGCGCGCTGGAAGCTGGTCGCTCTCGACGGGGCCACAGGGAAGCCCCTGCCGGGGTTCGGCGATGGCGGCACCGTGGACCTCACGGCCACGCTGCGGCGGCCGGTCAACCGGTTGCATTACACCAACACGTCGCCACCGGTCGTCTACGGTGATCTGGTCATCGTGGGGAACGGCGTCGGGGACCGCCTGCGCTATCCGTATGATCCCCCGGGGGACGTGCAGGCGTTCGACGTGCGGACCGGACGGCGCGTCTGGAGCTTCCACACCATCCCCGATTCGGGCGAGTTCGGCTGGACCAGTTGGGAAAAGGGGTCGTGGAAGGTCATGGGGCACACCAACGTGTGGGCGCCCATGAGCCTCGACGAACGGCGCGGGCTCGTCTTCCTTCCGGTGTCGACCCCCACCAACGACTGGTATGGCGGCGATCGGCTCGGCGACAATCTCTTCGCCGAGTCGGTGGTGGCGCTCGATGCGAAGACCGGGCGTCGCGTCTGGCACTATCAGGTGGTGCATCATGGCTTGTGGGACTACGACCTGCCCGCCCCGCCGGTCATGGCGACCATCACCTGGCGCGGCAAGCCGCGGGACGTGGTCGTAGTGCCATCAAAGACGGCATGGCTCTACGTCCTCGATCGGGACACCGGGACCCCGCTCTGGCCCATTCCCGAGCGTCCGGTCCCCGCGAGCGACGTCCCCGGCGAGCGGGCCTCACCCACGCAGCCCATGCCCACGCGCCCGGCGCCCTTCGCCCGGCAGACGATCACCGAGGAGGACCTGATCGACTTCACGCCGGAGCTGCGTCGCCGCGCGCTCGCGATCTTTCGGCAGTACCGAAGCGGGCCGATCTTCACGCCCCCGTCGGAGCAGGGGACGATCGTCATGCCCGGGAACATCGGGGGCGCCGGATGGGGGAGCACGGCGTACGATCCCGTGACGCAGACGGTGTACGTGAAGGCCACCAACAATCCCGCGCTCTATCGCATCCGGAAGGGGGAGCCCAACGACACCATCGGGTTCGCATGGACGGTGGATCTCACGCGCGCCACGCTCGGAGTGACCGCCGATCCGGATTCAGGGCGGTCGGACCACACCCCGCCGGAACAGCTCCCGCTCATCAAGCCACCCTATGGCACGTTGACGGCGATCGACCTGCGGACAGGGACCCACAAGTGGCAGGTCCCGCTGGGCGACACCCCCGGCATCCGGTCGCATCCGCTCCTCAAGGGGCGCACGCTGCCCCCACTCGGCGTGGCAGGCGCCGTGGGGGCAACGGTCACAGCGGGTGGGCTCCTCTTTGCCACCGGCGGCGGCGATGTGCTCTACGCCCTCGACACGCGAAACGGACGGGTGTTATGGCAGGCCTCGCTCCCGGCCGGCCGCGGGTACGCCAATCCGATCACCTATCGGGGATCCAACGGCGTCCAATACGTGGTGTTGGCCACCGGGGCGGGCGATCACACGGAGCTGGTGGCCTTTTCGCTGGACGGTCGCCAGTAGTGCGATGCCTGCTCGCGCTGCGTCATAGGGTCGGATACGGCACGGGTGTTCGATGGTCAGGGCCACGAGGGGCCCGGTTCGCCCTACATCGGAGCATTTCCATGGATTGCATCCCCGCTGTGCCCGCCATCGTGCTTGCCCTCGTCCTGTCCGCTTGCGGCGGCGAGGCCCCGGCTACGTCGGCGCCCACCGGGACGGATACCGGAACCAGCGGGGGAACGACGAACAGCAGCTTGGCCAGCTTCTACATCACGATCCCCCTCTGCAACGATTCGCAGGGCCCGGACTGTACCAAGCTCCGGCTCGGAGATGCCCATCATTCGACCAGCGGCGCGGCGCGCGGCAAGCTGTATTCCTGCAACGCCGCCAACCCGTCGGCCCCGGGTAGTGTCCGCTCGCGGATCACCTGGATCAATGATGCGGCGCAGACCTTCAACATCCTCCAGAAGCCATTTCTCCCCGGTGGCAGCTTCTCGGCGCCGGCCGGCAGCTTCACGGTGACGGAGCAGGGAGGCAATCGGGTCATTCAGGCCAACAATCTCCCCGTGGACGGCAAGGTCGGCGACTGGCCCATGACCCGCTACGCCGCGCTCACGGCCATCGATCCCAACCCGGGGTCACCCGCCGCCAAGGTGGTCGGGTTCACCCTGCCATTGGCGCCGGTTGCCGCTGCCGCGCCCTCGTGTGTTCCTCTGGGCGCCATCGGTGTCACCATCAATGGGGTGGTGCTCTACAATGCGGCCGATGCCCGAGGGAACGATGCCGTGGCCCACGAGATCGTTGACGCGTTCGGCGGCCACCCGGCGCAGACGGACTATCACTACCACTTCCTGCCGGATCGGCTGGACAAGGCACCCCTTGCCGACGGCCATTCCAGCATCGTCGGGTGGATCCGCGATGGGTTCCCGCTCTACGGATACAAGGGCGTGGGTGGGGTAGAGCTCACCAACAACGACCTCGACGAATGTCACGGGCATAGCCACGGGACGCTCGGCTACCACTACCACGCCACCATGGAGTACCCCTACACGGTGGGGTGCTACCGGGGGACGCCGCGCTGACGCCAGCGGTGGCGCGGCGGCAACGGCGCGCTCAGCGACCGAAGCGTACCGGCATCCAGTAGGTGAACTTCACCGACAGGAAGTTGTCGCCGCCGGCCTGCGTGGTGCGGAACAGCTCCGCGGGACGTGCCGCCGGGCCGAACAGTTCGTCGGTGCGGCGGTTCTGCTGCCAGACCAGAAAGAGGGTGCTTCCGGGCGTCCATTCCCACCGCATCACCACGTTGGAGCGGAAGGACAGCACATGGAAGTCGCGGTTGCCGATCGTGAAGCTGGAGGCACCGTCCACAATGGTGAATACGCCGGTGGCATCACGTGAAATCTGCGTGCCGTCGGTGCCATACTCGCGCAGGAGGCGACTGCGCGGCGCCGACAGCTCCCCGATGCGCTGGAAGGTCCCGCTGGCCACGAACGGCTCGGCATAGCCCTCCAGCGTGAGATTTGGGGAGAAGGTGAGGTTGGCGCGCAGCTTGGCGGAGACGGTGGTCCGGTCCACGGCGCCGAAGAGGTAGCGGTTGCCGAATGTGCGGGTCCCGCCTGCCACGCGGGTGATGTACTGACGCGGATCGACCCCGGTCTGGAAGGTCGGTTCCATGGACAGCGAGAGGCGGGGGGCCGGCCGGAGCGTCAGCTGGCCACCCACATTCCAGCGGCGGGCCTCGAACTCGTCGACTTCCCACGAGCCGTTCACGCGCCAGGTGGTGGCGGCGCCGAAGGGGCTGTTCAACCGGAACTCCTGCCGGATCTCGCGCGGAGTCCCCATGTACGGCCCTCCGCGGGTGAGGGCGTCGTCGACCGCGGCGAGGGCGATCGTGGAGCGCACGTTGACGCTCCAGAAGTTCAGCAGCTGGACATTCGTGTTCTGCGTCCAGCTGTTCACCTGCTGGGTGCCCTCGTAATTGAAGGCGCCCCGCGTCTCGAAGCCCAGTCGCCAGTTGCGGAGGTACCGCCCGGGGACGGTCTCCCGGATCTGCAGGTCGGCGTTGTATTCGATGTCATCGGTGCTCTGCAGGCGGCCGAGATCGTTCACCTCGAAGCCAGCGGACTCCAACTTCACTTCGGCCCCCCACAGGATGCGACGGCCAGCGTCCTTGTCGGCGCGCAGCTGTGCCGTGTAGCCGGAGACGGCCCGTTTGAGCGGGTCATAGATCACGCGTTCACGATCCGGGCGCTGGAAGAGGCGCGTGTTGGCCGTCTGCATGCGGCGCATCGCCGCCGTATCCCCGCTCACATGGGTGCCTCCGAGGAAGCCGCTGATGGCGTACTTCCCCTGCTGAAACCGGATCCGCCAGTCCACCCCGCCGAAGTAGGCCGCCTGCGGCAACAGCTGCTGCAGGGCGGTCTCGCCCCCGAAGTCCCGCTGCACCATGGTGACCGCCGCCCCGATGGCTGATGCCTGATTGCCGATGTCCTGCTGAAGGCGGAGGACCCCGAAGGCGGTCCGAGGCTCGACGGCTACGGAGCGGGTGAGCCCCGAGTCGGCCCGATAGATACGTGCGTTCTCCGCGGCGGTGACGGCCGTGATCCCGCCGATCGACAGGCGGCTCGGTAAGCGCCCGGTCAGCTTGGCTGCTCCCAGAATGGTGCTGGCACGCGGGCGGTCCACGAAATCACCACTCGCCGAGCCTCTGGGGGCGGCTCCGATGCGCCGGGGATAGAAGTAGCCGACCCCGTTGCCGCGCACCATTTCGCTCCCTTCCACGAAGAACGGGCGCCGCTCATCGAAGAAGGTCTCGAAGCCGGTGAGATTCACCTCGGCCGGATCGGCCTCCACCTGGCCGAAGTCGGGGTTCACCGTGGCGTCGAGCGTGAGATTCGGGCCGACACCCACCTTGGTGTCCATCCCGAAGCGGCCGGCATAGGGGGTGAGCAGCGGGTTCACCACGGCGGTGCTGGCCGCCCGCGTGGCGTCACCGGCCACATAGGGGGAAAACTCCACCGGCCGCGTGTTCGAAATGTCCGTGATCCCCGCGAGTGTTCCGAAGCGCGAGATGTACCCCGTTTCTCTGGGCGGGATCATGGCCCACTGGATGTCTTCGTTCTTGTCCGGGATCCAGCGGTCGAGCTGCAGCCCCCACAGCTGCTCGTCGGCCTTGGGGAAGCGGAGCTGGGAGAAGGGGATGCGCAACTCGGCGGACCAGCCGGTCGAATCCACGGTGGCGGCGGCGGTCCAGACGGGATCGAACTGGCTTTCGCGCCCCCGCATGTCGTCGTCCTGCGTGTGCCGGAAGTCGGCTCGTACCCCGGCCGTTGACACACCGAACCCGACGCCGGTCCGGCGATCCCGTTGGGTATCGAGCGTGATGGTGAAGCGCTCGGCATTCCCGAACCCGTCTCGGCGCGTCATGGTCCGGGCGAGCTGGGACGGGTTGCGTCGATACATCCGGGCGCCGACGTAGAGCGCCGTGTTGTCGTAGGCCAGGTAGACCTCGGTCCGCTCGGTCGGATCGGCGCCCTCCAATGGCTGACGCTGGACGAAGTCGCGGATCGGGGTGAGCCGAGTCCAGAGCGCCTCGTCCAGTCGGCCGTCGATGCGGGGGGCACGATCCGTCCGCTCCGCCCGGGCGACCTTCGGGGATGGCTGCCCCTGCAGTGAGCCCGCCACCAGCAGACACAGGCCGGCACCGATGAGGCGGACGCGACCACCACGTATGTGGTGGAACAGACGGCAAGCGGACGGGCCGTAGAGGGTCCAGAGGGGCACGTTCGACTACGCACGAGGCGCGTCTTCTGCTGCGATCCGGTGGGATCCCGTCGAGGATCCTTCCGGGGGCGTGGTTCCACCCGTAACCTCACCGGCAACCGGTCCGACATCGGTGGTCGGTCGACCCTCACCCTTCGTCTCCCCATGATCCGCGCGCTCTCCGTCTCCCTTCTCGTAGCGGCCGCCACCCTTGGCGCCCAGCCGCGCCCCGCGACCTCGGCTCCGACTCAGCCGCCGGTGGTGACGAAAACCTTCGGTGACCTCGGGGCTGGACCCTATGCGTCGTTGGTGATCCGCAATGCCATGGTGATCCCAGGACACGGCGGACCACCAGCCGGTCCGTATGACATCAGGATCGAAGGGAACCTGATCACCGAGATGGTCCCGTTTGATCCCGTGACCGCCGAGCGCGCCGGCGCCCGCCCGCGCATGACCGGGGACCGGATCATCGATGCGGCCGGCAAGTTCGTCATGCCGGGGATGATCGACCTGCATACCCACATCCGCACGCTGCCGCAGGAGATCGAGTACGTCTACTATCTCAAGCTGGCCATGGGAGTCACCACCATGGTCAACGCGGCGGATCGCGGCTTCGCCGACGCCATGAAGGAGGCTCAGCGCAGCGCGTCTAACGAGATCATCGCGCCGCGCATGTTCCCCCTGGCCAGCTACGGGGCCGGGACCAGCTTTACCCGGCGCCAGCTGGACGATCCGGCGCTGGCGCCGCAGGTGGTGAAGGCCATGAAGGCCAATGGCAGCCGGGTGATCTCCATGGACCCGCTCGGCTGGTCGCTCGAGCTCGTGACGGCCATTGCCAAGGCCGCCAAGGAACAGGGGATGATCACCTCGTTCCACCTGCAGCCGGCGAACACGGCGGTGACGCAGGCGGTGCGGGCGGCTTGTGCCGGCATCACCATGATCGAGCACCACTACGGCTACGCCGAATCCTCACTGGATGGCCGCGTCCAGGATTTCCCGCGGAACTACGAGTACGGCAACGAGAACGACCGCTTCCGTGAGGCGGGGCGCGTGTGGACGTACGCCAATCGGGAGCGGCTGCTTACCGAGGTGGCGGACTCCCTCGTCAAGTGCGGCGTGACCATGCTCCCCACGCGCGTGGTGTACGAGGCCAATCGTGACGTACTCCGGGCCACGTCCCTCCCGTGGACCGACAAGTACACGCATCAGGCGCTCTGGAACTGGAACCTGCCGAATCCCGCGTACCACGGCGCCTATCACTATGAGTGGACCAGTGATGACGAATACAACTGGACCACTGCGTACCGCCTGTGGGGCGACCTCATCTACGCGTTCAACAGGAAGGGCGGGCGCGTAGCCTTCGGCACGGACGACAACTACATCTGGGCCACGCCGGGCTTCTCCACCGTCCGCGAGCTGCAACTCCAGCGCGAGACGGGGATGCACAATCTCGAGGTCCTCCGCGTCGCCACCTACAACTCGGCGCAGACCCTTGGCGAGCCGCAGCTCGGCATGGTGCGCCCCGGCTACAAGGCGGATCTGCTGATCGTGGACGGCAATCCGGCCGCCAACCTCAAGTTGCTCTATTCCTTCGGCGATCTCACGCTCGACAAGGCCGGCCAGATGATCCGCACGCAGGGAATCGTCCACACCATCAAGGATGGCGTCGTCCTGAACAACGCCCGCCTCATGGAGGAGGTGGAGAAGATGGTGCAGGCCTCGCGGAAGCTGGCGCCCGCCACGGATCCCGTGCGGGATCCATTCCGCGTGAAGCGCTCCGACGGCCGCTAACCCAGCAGGTCACGCGTCGCCTCGGCGGGGGAACGTACCCCCGCCAGGGCGAACGCGAGATCGACCTCGTCGCGCAGGAGCTTCAGCACGCGGACGGCACCGGATTCGCCGGCCGTTGCCAGTCCCCAGAGCAACGGCCGACCCAGCAGCACAGCGTTCGCCCCCATCGAGAGTGCCTTGAGCACATCGGTGCCACGCCGGATCCCGCCATCGACCAGCAACGTTCCCTCGCCCGCCATGGCATCGGCCACCGCGGGGAGGGCACGGGCGGTGGGGACGGCCGTGTCGAGCTGGCGGCCGCCATGGTTCGAGACGATCACGCCGGCCGCTCCATGCGCCAGCGCGCGGCGCGCATCATCGCCCCGCACGATTCCTTTCACGAGGATGGGCAGCGAGGTGACGGACCGGAGCCACTCGACGTCGCGCCACGCGATCGAGGCGTCCCAGTGTTTGGCAATGAAAGTGGAAAGCGCCGAGGCGGCGTCCGCCGAAGTGCCCAACGTTCCCCGCATATCCAGCCCCAGATTGGGAACGGGGAAGTCGGCCGGCACATGAAACCCGTTGAGCAGATCGCGCTCCCGTCGCCCCAGCATGGGCGTGTCTGCAGTCAGGACGAGAGCTCGGCATCCTGCGGCTTCGGCGCGGCGCACCAGCTCGGTGGTGATGCCGCGATCGCGGTAGATGTAGAGCTGGAACCAGACGGGGGCTGTCGATGCACCGGCGACCGCTTCAATCGTCTGATTCGAGAGCGTGGAGAGGATCATGCCGGTGCCGCAGGCGGCGGTGGCGCGGGCCGTGGCCACTTCGCCCTCGGGCGTCGCCATCTGCTGGAAGGCCATGGGCGCCACGAGGACCGGCCAGTCGAGTGACTGCCCAAGCAGCTGTACGCTCAGCGAACGCTCGGAGACATCGGTGAGCACCCGATAATGGAGCTCGACCGCTTCCCATGCGGTGCGCGAGGCCCTCAGCAGGATCTCGTCGTTCGCGCCGCCGGCGTAGTAGTCGAACACCATGCGCGGGAGGCGGGCGTGGGCCTCGCGCTCGAAATCCTGCAGGTTGAGGAGCGGCGGCTGCATCAGCGGACCTGCCGTCCACGCTGGATCACGTGCGTCACGTGCCGTAGTGTCTCGATGCTTTCGAGCGGATTCTCCGGAACGGTGATCAGGTCCGCCACCTTCCCCACGGACACAGTTCCCACGCGTTCGCCGACGCCCATGGCGATGGCAGGCCAGTAGGTGGCGGCCCGAATGGTCTCCATGGGATCCATGCCGTACTGCCGCACCCACGTGACCATTTCTTCCGGCGTGGCGTAGCCGTGGAAGTTCCCCGGGACGCCGGCATCGGTCCCGATCAGCAGGCGGGC
>Ga0068876_10002190_pt1 | contig 14692 bp, 13 predicted proteins | sample NOAtaG_6_FD_66442 | JGI IMG/M metagenome (GOLD analysis project Ga0068876, IMG submission 66442) | Freshwater lake microbial communities from Lake Erie, under a cyanobacterial bloom - NOAA_Erie_Diel5S_2200h metaG | ecosystem: Environmental > Aquatic > Freshwater > Lake | place: USA: Ohio, Lake... | reverse complement strand
CTTTTGTCGAATGGGGCATCAGGGCAATAGAACGTTTCAATGGCATGTTTGCCCTGGCGGTCTGGGATCGTGATCAGCGAGAGCTCTACCTGGCACGTGATCGCTACGGTATCAAGCCGCTCTATTACGCCGTTTTTAACAATTCATTAATTTTTGGATCTGAGGTCAAAGCCATTCTGAAGCACCCAAAGGCCTCCTTTTCATTAAACCGTGAAGCCCTGCTCGAATATTTCACTTTTCAAAATCTCTTCACCGATTCGACTCTTTTTTCTGACATTAAACTTCTGCCTGCCGGGACGTACCTCAAAATCAGCACTGCTGGCTGTTCGGATCCGGTGCGCTATTGGGATTTCAATTTCTCTGAACCAGAGGGTGAGATTGACGAGGAGGAGTACATCGAAGAACTCGACCGCTTGCTGAGGCAGGCCGTCATTCGACAATTGGTCAGCGATGTTGATGTCGGGGCCTATCTTAGTGGTGGGATGGATTCCGGGGCGATCACCGCCATTGCTGCAACCCATCTTCCCTATATGAAGAGTTTTACGTGTGGGTTTGACCTTCACTCGGCGTCGGGAATAGAGATCAGTTTCGATGAGCGGGTCAGAGCTGAGCGGATGTCCTATCTTTTCAAGACCGAACACTATGAGATGGTTCTGAAATCAGGGGACATGGAGCGGGTCATGCCCCGACTTGCCTGGCATATTGAGGAGCCGCGACTGGGCCAGTGCTATCCAAATTTCTACGCCGCCCAGCTAGCCAGCAAATTTGTCAAAGTCTGTCTCTCTGGTGGCGGCGGAGATGAAATATTTGGCGGGTATCCGTGGCGCTATTATCGGGCCGTCGCCAATGCCAATTTTGAAGAGTACATCGATAAATATTACTCGTATTGGCAGCGTCTGATTCCAAATTCCGCCATTCAGCAGGTCTTCCAGCCAATCTGGGGGGAGGTGAAGCACGTCTCAACGCGCGATATATTCCGCAACGTCTTCGCGGTCCACGCTGATCGCCTCACCAGACCCGAGGATTACGTCAATCATTCACTCTATTTTGAGATCAAAACGTTTCTGCACGGACTCCTGATTGTCGAAGACAAGATGAGCATGGCCCACAGTCTGGAGACAAGAGTTCCTTTTCTCGATAATGACCTGGTCGACTTTGCGATGCGGATGCCGGTACGGATGAAGCTGGCCAACCTGAGTGAGGCGGTGCGGGTCAATGAGAATGAGCCGGCGTTCAAGACAGAGAAGTATTTCCAGCGAACGCGTGACGGAAAACTGGCTCTGCGACGAGTTATGTCCCGCCATATCCCAAGAGAGATCACTGAAGCTGAAAAGCAGGGATTTTCCGCGCCAGATGCGAGCTGGTTCAAAGGGGAGAGCATCGAATACGTTCGTCATGAAATACTTGATCCAAAGGCCCGGATCTATCATCATATGGACTACCATGCCGTTTCGAGTCTTGTCGATGAGCATCTGACGGGTAAGCAGAATCGGCGCCTTCTGATCTGGTCGCTGCTCAGTTTCGAGTGGTGGCTGAAGAGTTTCCAGTCCTAAGCGAAGTAGACGTATGTTGACCGCATTCAATCCTTTCATTAATATTGCAGCCTTTCGCGAACTCTTTATACTACTTACAAGGCATCGTCAATTGACAATTGAAATGGCCAAGCGAGAGATTGCCGATCGCTACTCTGGTCAGGTCTTTGGTCTTTTGTGGGCATTTGGACATCCGCTGACCGTTATGCTCGTTTATGTCTTCATTTTTCGCTTTGTCTTCAGTATCAAAATTGGCGGAACTGTAGAAATGCCATTGGACTACAGCGCGTACCTGCTCTCTGGTCTGATCCCTTGGCTGGCCTTCAGTGAAACAATGAACAAGGCGTGTACAGTCGTGGCTAGTAATGCGACATTGGTAAAGCAGGTGATCTTTCCACTAGAAGTGCTTCCAGTCAAAGGCTCGCTTGCGACGTTAGCGACAGCGATGATCTTCTTCTTATTACTACTAAGCTACATTGTGCTGGCCCTTGGGATCGTGCCCTGGACATTTCTGCTTTTGCCGGTTCTGATATTTCTGCAAGTTCTGGCAATGATCGGTGTTTCATATACATTGTCGGCGATTGGTGTCTTTTTTCGCGACATTAAGGACTTCGTGCAGGTATTCTCCGTTATAGGAGTCTATTTGATGCCAGCCTTCTACCTTCCTTCTCTTGTACCACCATTTTTTCGACCATTCCTTTATCTTAATCCTTTTAGTTATATGATCTGGTGTTTCCAGGATCTTATCTATTTTGGCCGCATTGAACATAGAGTTGCCTGGATCGTATTCCCAATTATGAGCCTGGTGGTATTTGTGTTGGGTTACAGGATTTTTAGAAAGCTTCGACCATTGTTTGCAAATGTATTGTAGACATTTCTTAAAGTATGTTCTTCAAAGTCTTCTAAAGAGTATATAGAGGATTAGTTAATGATAGGAATACTTTCTGATGCACATGGTAATGTTGAAGGTTTTCGTCAAGCAATAGAGACGCTCGAAAGATGCGGTGCTACCAAATTCTACTATCTTGGTGATGCAGTCGGCTATATCCCTTCAATTGAAGTCGTCCAAGAATTAATTGAATTAGGCGACAAGATTATATGTATCAAGGGCAATCATGAACAGATGGTTCTGGCTGGATCGTTACAACCCCTTGCTGACTCAATTTATCAGCTTGGGAGAATAACCGATCAGTTAACAGACAGGTTAGCCTCATACTTGCACTCTTGGTCAGACCATCAAGTTCTTGTGTGTAATGGTGCAGAAATACTTTTTGTACATGGTGGACCAGACAACTATACCGATCAATATATATACCCCGATACAGATCTTTGTAAATACTCACTGAAATATCAATTCGTATTTATGGGACATACTCATTATCCATTCATAAAATCAGTTAATGAGACTCTATTCGTCAACGTCGGAAGTTGTGGATTACCAAGAGATGATGGCCGTTATGGAGCTGCCGCGTTATTCAATCCAATTGAGCATACTGTAAGGCTAATTCGATTCAGAATTGATCAGGCGATGAGTGTAACGTTTGAAAGGCATAATTATGTTCACTCAACAGTTAAAGCACTCAGTCAACGCCGGACGGATAAATTAGTCGGAGAGATTGTGTGATTAAAGTATTAGTAACTGCAATTGGTGGAGGCGGCCACGGTGACCAGATTCTTAAAGCGTTACGCATGGCACCACCAGGTAAATATGTAATATTTGGAGCCGATGCAAATCCTGCTTGTGCACAAGCGTCTCTTGTGGACCGGTTTGTAACATTACCTTTAGCTACCAGTCCTGATTATTTATCTACATTAATGACTGTCTGCCGACAGTTAGGGGTGCAGGTATTGTTTCATGGATGCGAGCCCGAACTTCAGATCTTTGCAGCAAATCGCGAATTGATTCAAAATGAAGGAATATTTCTCCCAATTAATGATTCGTCACTGATTCAACTATGTATGAATAAAGTGGCGTTGAATGAACGGTTAGATTCGCTCGGTTTTCCAGGACCACGATACACCAGGATAAATAGTATTGCAGATTTACAGAAAATTGACTGGTTTCCAGTGGTAGTGAAGCCACATGTGGGTAGTGGCGGCTCTGCTAATGTGTTTATTGCACAAGATATAAATGAGTTAGAAGCATTAGCTATGTATCTTGGCCTTGGTGAACTTGTTGATGGGTTTATGGTACAGGAATATGTTGGGACTCCTGATCAGGAGTATACAGTTGGCGTCCTTCATGATCTGCAAGGACGCTACGTTAATTCAATTGCATTGCGAAGACATCTTAGCAGTGGTTTGAGTGTTCGAACTAAGGTGATAAACAGGACAAAAAGGCCCGAGCTCGGTAAAATGCTTGTCATTAGTTCTGGTGTCAGTCAAGGAGACATTGGTCGATTTACAGAAGTTACTACACAGTGTCAGGAGATTGCGGAGCGTCTTGGTTCAAAGGGACCGTTGAATATTCAGTGTCGACTGGTAAATGGCCAGGTTAAAGTATTTGAAATTAATCCAAGATATTCCGGAACTACTTCGCTACGCGCAATGGTAGGGTTTAACGAACCAGACATTCTGATAACACATCACCTATGTGGTGTTAAGATTGCAACCAACTTTGACTATGAGTGTAAAACTATATTGCGAACTCTATCAGAAGCTATGTTGGATTAAGTTATAGATTTATTAAGTCGCTTATAGCGTAACACATTCAAGACTACAAACATTACAATGGCAAAATTGTTGATTAACAAATGTCCGGCATGTGGGTCTAGTCAGGTCAGCCCATTTTTACATTACGACTCTTTCCCCGCAATAATATTTCCAGTAGAAGTTGAAAATTCGATGACAGTGAAATCCCGTCCACTGTCTGCCAATTACTGTAAAGTATGTCAACATATATACACTGATAAAATTGATGATATTTTTATTAAGTCGATATATGATAACTACTACTACCTGTATCCGTACGAAGATTTAGAGAGCATGAATGATTCGTACAGAATGCCATTTGAAAACACAATTGAAACGTTGGTCGATCTTAATAAATGCAACACTTTGCTTGAAATTGGCACGGACAGCGTTGTGCAACTTAAGTATTTTGTTGATAAGGGAATATCATGCACAGCAATTAATCCTCACGCAAAAGCAAGAGATAATGTAAGGTTTATAGACGGATATTACAGCCAAGATGAGTTAATAGATAAATTTGATTTAATTATTAGTCGCTTCAATCTTGAACATATTATTGATCCCACATCGTATTTATCATCAGTTAAGCAAAACTCATTTGATCATACAGTAGTAGTATTTCAAGTTCCGAATGTAGAATATTTTATAAAAAATGGCATGCTAAATATCCTTGCGCATGAACACCTGCAGTATTTTAATGTACTCTCAATCCAGCATATGCTGACGCGAAACGGATTTAGTATAATATACTGCAGTAAGCGTGATGAGCCGAGTATAATATGTGCTGCTACAGTGAATAAGCAAAGCATAAACTATGTTTCTGAGTATATGCAGAATGTTCGTGAAATCGGGGATAGTCTTGTCAGGGAGTTGGTGAAATATTCAGATAATGTTGTAGTTTACGGGGCTAGTATGACTCTCTCTTCGTTGTTATATAGTCAGGGACTGCTGAACAGCCTGTCACATATATCAATCGTGGACGATAATCCATTAGTGCAGGGAAGGTGCATGCCAGGCACGGATAAAATAATTGTTGGAATTGATGGGATTAATATACAGAGTACTAAAGCTGTATTTCTTCTATTAAACAAGGTTTATCACAGGAAAGTATTACAGAAATTACAGTTACGTTCTTACAAAGGACCAGTGTACTGGCTAAATTCGTTTGGACTTGAGAAATACGAATGTTAATAATAGAAACATTCTGCTGATTAAGTTTCGGCTACCATTGTTAATGATTATAGATTCTTAACTCTATTGCCACCTCAACATAACAATTTTACTGCTCAGATGCGATTCATATAATCGCTTAACATTTATAGTCCACTACATTACGTTGTGAGGATCTTGATAATGCATCAGCTGACAACAATAAGAGAGTGTAATGTTGAAGGTAATAATGATGCGGTATGTCTGACGTTTGATGTTGATTGGGCCTGTGATGAAGTGCTAGATGACACTATTAGTTTACTAAAGAGATACAATGTGCCTAGTACTTGGTTTTTTACCCATGAAACAGAGTACATCAACCAAATAAGACAGCTACGTAATCAAGAAATTGGGATTCATCCTAATTTTAACGATCTGTTGAATAGCTCGCCTATAGCTAAAAATGTTGAAGATGTATTTAGCACATTAAAATCAATCATACCTGATGCGACAAGTATGCGTAGCCATTCGCTTACGTATGGTGATGTTATTGCAAGATATGCAATTAAACACGGGATCACGCATGTATCAAACTACATGATCCCTTTTCAGAGTGGTATATCGTTAAACTGTTGGAATGATTGGTACGGATTGACACACGTACCATATTTATTTCAGGATTCAGTGCTATTTTATCTGAACAGTACTCTTGGAGTGACCGATTTAATTTTAAATTATCAGGGTCTAAGGGTTTTCAATTTTCATCCAATACATGTGTACTTAAATACAGAGAGTATCGGACGTTATGAGCAAACCCGTCATCTCCATCGAAATCCTAAGGAGTTAATTAAATTTCGCTATACTGGGTATGGCACAAGAAGTAGGTTAATTGATTTGCTTGACTGCTTTAAATGAGCTGTATCATTTAAGACCATAAAGTTATAGCAGTAATGTTTAATATCTAATGGAAGTTTATATAACCTGAATTTCTACCGTGTGCGTAGGTAGCTGAATACATTTCCAAAATAGACAATAATATAGATATTTATGTTATGAATGATTGCAGTAGAGAGAGTTGGATATTTATTGACTAAATAAGCGGGTGTGTTGTGAAAGTTGCAATAATTGGTAGGACTGAAATTTTGTACGAATCCGCAGAAATAATCAGCAGATCGGGTTATGACATAGTAAGTATATTTACATCAAAAGAAGCACCTGAATATACGCGAAGGGTTGCGGATTTTCAAACATTAGCAACCAGCTTGAATGTTCCGTTCGGAGTTAGCTCGAAAATAGTAAATCATCTTGATCTGTTAAAGAATGCAAAAGCAGATATTGCTATCAGCATCAACTACACTGGAATAATACCACAAGAAATAATAAACATTTACCCTTTAGGTATACTAAACCTGCATGGAGGTGATTTACCTCGATACAGAGGTAATGCATGTCAAGCCTGGGCGATCCTAAACGGAGAAAGTCGTATAGGATTATGCGTTCATAAAATGATTGGTGGTGAGCTAGACAGTGGAGATATTATTACCAGAGAATATTTAGCAATAGATGAAAATACGAAAATTACCGCTGTCTTGGAATGGGTTAAGAAAAGGGGACCCGTCCTATTTCTGAACGCACTTAAATTGCTGGAGAATGATCCAAATTACATACTTGAGGAACAATCAAAAGATTCACATTTAAGTTTAAGATGTTATCCAAGATTACCTGAAGATGGAAGAATAAGTTGGAATTTACCCGCAATTAATATACTTAGATTGATAAACGCAACTAATAAGCCGTATCCTGGTGCATTTTGTGCCTATGAGGGACAAAAATTGATAATTTGGGATGCCTCCATAGTGGAATATTCCCATAATATTTGTGCAATACCAGGTCAGGTTCTAATGATTGCCGACGAATATGTTGACATTGCCTGTGGAACTGGTGTGTTGCGGGTGCTTTGTGTAGAGTATTGCCAAAGTGTAATGCCACCAACTGCAATAATTAAATCGATTAGAAAGCGTCTATCGTAGAATATAGATTTTACTATAACTCGCGTGGTGTCGTTATGAGTGTAAAGCCAGCAATAATTGTTAACGATGTGTCCAAGTCTTACAACGTATACAAAAGAGCGCAAGATTTTATTTGGGAACTATTTACCAATAAATCATACCATGATGTCTTCTGGGCACTACGAAATGTAACATTTGAAGTAAGTGAAAAGCAGCGACTTGGAATTATTGGCCCAAATGGTGCGGGTAAAAGTACTCTGTTAAAAATATTAACAGGTAATCTTACGCCATCTTCAGGTAGCGTTAAAGTAAATGGTAAAGTGTCTGCATTATTGAGCATGGCAAGCAGTTTAAACCCTGAAGAGTCTGGTTATGATAATATCAAGTTTAACCTTATGTTAAATGGCGTACCCAGGGAACAGATGTCACACCTGATAGAAGATATAGTCGAGTTTACAGAACTTGCTAGTTTTATATATTCACCAGTCAAAACGTACAGTTCAGGTATGAATGCAAGGTTATCATTTGCTATTGCCACAGCTATGGAACCAGAAATACTAGTTATCGATGAAGTGCTTTCTGTAGGGGATGGGTATTTTCTTGGTAAGGCATATGCAAGAATGATGAATCTAGTGGATCGTGGTAAAGCTCTTATATTTGTTAGTCATTCAGTCGCAGATGTTCGTAAAATCTGCAGTACCGCGTTATGGCTTGAAGATGGATCGGTAAGATTATATGGTGAAGCAGGATATGTATGCTCAAAATACGAAGAAGACTACCAGCAAAAAAGAATTGATAACGAAAGAGCTGGCAATATTGAAAAGAATAGGTCACGTATTTTTAATATAGGATCCGATGAGGTGGATTTGCCAGGACTGTATAGACTCAGAATTATCCCAGACGGAAGCAAATCACACTCAAACGAATACTATGTAAGGAATATTAGTTTAGAGGACTTAAGCGGTTCATACTCTATTCCATTAGAAATGACTGAGACAGTAGGACCTTCTACTTTTGCGTATCTGGATATTGCAGGATCACAGTGGGGAAGGATTTATACAAAAGGCGATGAGCTTGCGCGGATTATAACGCAAAAGAGCAGAATTAAAAAAGGTGGGCAAATTATTTTAAATCCAATTATCAACCACGTTAGTGGTGATAGTTGGACATTTCGGCTAATGTTTGACCATTTGTCAAGTACAAGCTGTGGTAGTTTGACTGTTGAATTGTTAGATTTTATATCAGTGGGATGGATTCCATGTCCTGTAATTTCTACTGTTAAGCAAAGCGATGGTTGGTGTAGAACAGAAGTTGAATGTACGTTACCATTGGTAGATCAAGACGTGTACGCAAAGGCAATTGATGAAATACAAAAGCAAGAAAAATCAGATATAGAAATATTGTACGCTAATCTTATTGTAAATAATTCTAAAGCAACAACTGCAGTTGAAAGACAGTCATTTGCAATAGAAGTAATTTTAAAGGTAAATAATGATATTCCAATAGCTGATGTGCAAATTATTATGTACCGCTCAGATGGTGTATACGTGTTTTGGCAGTCAAGCGGTATGACAGATGGTAATATTATACATCCTACTGGCTACCAATCTATCACTTTTCATTTTGACGATAACTGCTTTTGTGCAGGAAAGTATTACATCAATGTTGTATGCTCGAATGGATGGGACGTGGAAACTAATTTTCCACATACTCATATTTACGATTACAAGCAAGAGCTGCTAGAATTCTCTATTATAAGAGAATACGATATTCCTAATATGGACTTTGGTCAAGTCAACAAGCGAGTTCCAGTTACAGTAAAAGAAATACATCCTGACACAGAATAATCATATATTCATGTATAAATTACGAAGAAGACCTCAAATCATATCAACATATATTGATAAATATGGCGTCACGTATGGATTTTTAAGACAAGGATTTGAGTGTCGGCCGTATGTAAAATTTGATGCTAACGGTGTCGCATTACTTGATTATTCTGTCTACAATTACACTGCTAATTTAAACTTAGAGTATAACATAGGCTCAATTTGTGAATATGCACTTGAAAATATACTTTTATATGAAATGACAAGTGAGATGTCATACCTCACTCGTTTTATGATACAAATTGACTGGCTTGTTCGGATGAAACAGGAACGAAAATCGGCATTATGTTGGGAGATAACGTATGACTATGCGGATGTAAAATCGCCCTGGGTGTCTGGAATGATTAACGGTTTGGCAATCAGTTGTCTAACCAAAGCATACTTATATACTAACGATACATCATACCTTACCTATGCATCAGCAGCAGCTGACTTTTATGATATTGATGTCTCTAATGGTGGATTTACTACATCGTTTGGTGATCAGCAAATCTTTTTTCAACAGTACACGAATTGTGCAGAATGGCGGCGTTATGGCCTTAATGGCTTTTTGGTTTCAATACTTGGACTACTTGATCTGAATAGAATGACAGGCACAACACGAGTACAGGATTTGCTGGACAGGTCGATAACCTATTTAAAAGGACACATACATTTGTGGGAAAGTAAGGGGATCTGGACGAATCTGTACCGTTCTGAAGTAGGGGTATCGAAATCCATTGATTATCATATATTTCATAGTGAGCTCATGTATGCTATTGCAGCAATGACAGGCGATGGAGATCTATACAAAATATATGATAATTGGGCGTCAATAGAACCAGAAACTGCACTGGCCATAGTGGAAAACCACGATAAGTATAAAAACAGTGATTGCTTTGAGATTATCGACTTAATGATACCGGAACAAATAGTAAAGTCACTACAAATTCATTGTAGAAATCAAAATGATAATAGAACTCGTTCTGGTATAACTTACGGATTCATCAAAAGACTGATGACTAAAGGAGATAGTAGTTGTGATTGTTAATATAAGTCGTAAGGTGAGATACCGCAATTTTGGATTTATACCTACTGGTAAATGGTCATCGGATCTCTATGGGAAATTAATAGGTCACCGTAACCTAATTAAACGGTTACAAGCCTTGGATATACTTAAAGCATTGAACATAGATAACAACGATATTGTGCTTGATTTTGGATGTGGGGCAGGTTACATAACAGTTGAGATAGCAAAAGTAAGTAAATTAGCTTATGGAATCGATATAAATCCATATTTGAATCAGATTAAAGTACCAGAATGTCTCAAAGATAAGCTGAAATATATAGTGATTACTGGTGAGCAATTATCGTTTAAAGATAGTTATTTTGACAAAGTACTTGCTAGTGAGATTATGCCAATGGTACCAGATCCTGCAGTATTTCTTTCAGAAATATATAGGGTGCTAAAGAAAGATGGTGTATTGGTTGTGTCCAATGGCGCCGGGCATCCAGCAATAAGAGATGGGTACGATAAGAAAAGCATAATATTCAGGCTGTTCACGAAGCTTTATAGGACAAAAATGCCAGCATCATATGACGCATATTGTGAAATACTTCAAAGATCATTTGGTACAGGACGAAATAATTTTATAGAAGAAGACGAAATGTGTCGGTTATTAGTGGATAGTGGGTTCAAAATTGAGTCAGTTTCTTATACTCCAGGATTTTTAGCGGGTTCATATTTTTCGTGGACACAGTTCAGGTATTTTTTGACAACAGGAAAAACTCTTACGCAAAAATACTTTGCGGCAAAGTTTATCTTCTGGAGTATCGTAAGAATCTTTGAGTGGAAAAGTTATAAGGGAGGATTATTGTGTGTGGCTAGAAAAGTATAATTGGCTGAGAAAGAGGTACTATGAAAATACATATAATCGTAAATACGCACCTTACAATATATCTGTATACCGCCAAATGTTAACTCGTATTGAGTTAAACTCAGAGGCAAGTTGGCGTCCATTTTTTGAGCATACATTGAATTCCCACACCAATCCATATGTATATGTTCGTCATGATATTGACACATTAGAGTGTCTTGAGTCGGTTCCTAGACTTATAGAGGTTGACGAGCAATTTAGCATAATCCCAGGTGTATTTTTTCTTGTAAATGAGGAAACGTATTCACTAAAAGCCTGCCGGAAAATAGCCACAGATCTGATTAGTAAAGGTTTCGTAGTTGGGTTACATTCTACCTGTTACTTATCGGACGACTATCTGATTGCATTTGATAATGAGATAAAGAAGTTTAACTCAGTGCTGGGCTTTAGGCCTCACACATTTAATGTCCATGGATACGGAAATTACAGGCTAGATGCAAGATTGAAATTTTACAGTGATATTACCACCCGTTACCGAGAATTTGGTTTTGATTACAGTGATTGCTGTACGGCAATGAGAGAGTACAAGTACATTATTGAAGATTGTCATTGGTGCAATAAAATGTCAGCACGGTTTATTAAAGATGATTTTATGTTTCCAGAGAAGTATGTATTGTCAGGAGGGAATTTGGTGTTAACTCATCCATGCTACTGGGGTGCAGGTGAGTAAGTATGTATTTATAAATACTAATGGCACACTAATGCGTACAATCGTTTGTAGTAATGATTATTGTTGGTTATTTTAATGGATATCAAATTATTAGTGGTACTGTTAGTTGCATTAAGCTTGCTTATTAGGGCGTATCCAAGAATTAAGCTTAAAAACGTATACGCTTCTGATACGTATTTTCATCTGTATTGTGCGAAGCATATAAAAAATAGTAAATATACAATTCCGCTGTCTCTTCCAAGGGTTTTGTTGCCACACAGATATACTTATCCTTACTTGTATCACTACTTGCTGTCGCTGTTTAGCGATAAAAATAGATTAACTGTTGAAAGGTATACAGGGGCAGTAACTGATACGTTGTCGATGTTGGTCTGTTATGTTTATTCATCTAATATTAGTCAGTATGTACATCAAGTAAACATAGCATTGAATGCTGATTTGATTGTTATGTTGCTGTATTTATTGTCCCCAGCGTTGCTGCGTATAGGATCTGGACCAAGAGCATACAACGGCAGTCCAAGAACAGTCGGTCAATTGTTGTACATAATACATGTGCTCAGTTGTTATACGTACTATAAAAACGGTCAAGTATTGCAGTTGGCAATATGCTTGCTGACAGGCGCATTGATTATAATCACAGGGAAGTTTTCGACACAAGTACTTTTATTTTTTGGTGTACTATTTACGGTATTTTACGCACAGACTTACCTGCTAATAATTATTGCCTGTTTTGTGCTATCCGTCCTGGTTTCAAATGGTAAGTCAGTAAGAATCTTATTAGGTCAACTTGAGCACACAGTTTTGTATGCAAGGTATTTTCAATCAAGATTTCTGTATCCTCATCTTAAAACATTTAAGCAGTACAGGGATACTGTGAGAATAGTCTGTTCGAATTTTAACTTCAAGAATTGCGTTGAATGGTTGCTCGTTGTTGAGAGGCATCCGCTGCATCTGTTTGTTACGTTATATCCGCATTTAATCGTGTTGTTTTTTATTCTGATACGAGGCGTTGCCATTTCAGATTTTGACAAGTTCTTGCTGATATGGTTAATGTCAGGTGTGCTGTTATACATCTTAACAAAGTTAAGATTGTTATTATTTCTTGGTGAAGGTGAGAGATATGTTGAATATGCATTGTTCCCATCGTTATATCTGTTTGTGAAATATACACTGTTATTCATGCCAGCAGCTATTGTTGTTTTTCTTTTATATTATATATTTTGTACAGTAGTATATTTAGAGTATTTTATTAGCCGTTTTAAGACGCAAAATGATAGCTGGCATTCTACGTCAATATGCTATCAGGAGCTGGATAAGTATCCATCAGGAATACTGTGGCCTATTGGATCCTTTCATTTTCAGGCGTTAGTGCGTTCTAAGAATCATTTAGTTCTTTCGCATGGCGCTAATGTTGAAAAGCAGACAATGGATCAGTTCAATATTATTTATGAGAATTATCCATACCCATCAGGTCGCTTTGCCGAAATTGTAAAGACATATGGCGTAAATTACATTATTTCCGATGAGCAGCATATAAATCATTATAAGAAATGCTTTGTGAATAATCCGGGTGAGTTTGAATCCTTAACAGAGTTAATTGCTGAGTCGCCAATACTGAAAGTCTGGAGAATAAAGAAAGATAGTTAGTGTGTATGATAAATTCTTCTGAGCTATATTTCTGTATGCTAATAAGTTAGGAATATCAATAATGCAAGATCCACAAGAAGTGATTCATACTAAATATGATCGTCTTTATGAGCTTGCTAGTGTCGAGAATCATCCAAGTTACTTACTGGATATTACTCGCAACTGGCGAGATGGAACGTGGCGGATGTAAACGCTGGTTCTTGACCGCGCGGATTATTACTTTAATGGTAAGGTTGTTCTCGATTTTGGCTGTAAGTATGGCCACATTCTGCCATTGTTTCTTGCTTTGGGTGCCTCTGCGGCAATTGGCGTAGACGATGAAGAAGTCTATGTAGAGCCTGGGTCAAGATTCTTCGCCTCACTCTACCCAAATATTACAATCAAGCAGACACAGCGTGGATTGATTCCGCTCCAATCAGAGTCGGTCGATTTTGTCCTCGTTAACGAAGTTATCTCTCACGTCAATTTTGAGTATCTCGATACCGTCTACCGTGAAATTTCTCGTGTCTTGCGGCCGGGTGGAGTGGTGTTGATTTCGGATGGCAACAACTTTGCCAATGTGAAGTACAAAGAAGAGTTTACTAAATTTTGGGACTCATGGGAGAACGGGCCGGATGGAGTGGCGACAGATCGGGATGTTGTTGGTGAGTGTTATGTCAGTCGGCGGCGGCGAATAATTCGGACACAAGCGCCTGAACTGAAAGAGGATCAGGTTGAGTATCTCGCGCTGAACACATCAGGACTCTTTGGGACAGGTTTGTCGGCAGAGGTTGAGCGATATCGGCGGGGAGAGGAGTTTATCGCTAGGCCCTATGTGCAGGGGATGGTTCCCGTCAATCCATCTCCCTCGGGAGTACTCATCGAGCGTGGATTCACGCCGCAGCAGGTTATCGCCAGTCTTGATGAATTTGGGATTGAGGGGCGGCAAGTCTTTCCGTCACCACCTGAAGAGTGGGAGAAAGGTGGGGTTGGTTGGCGTGATGTTATCGAATTCGCGCGGTGGCGCCTTTTTGGAGAACGCCGACCGCGGATTCAATCATTGTTCTCTCCAGATGAATGGCGAGGAACCTCGGAGAGTTTCATGATTCGAGGAGTCAAAGCGTCTCGTAATGTATCCTGAGAGACTGCCACCAAATATTAATTCTGGTTCAGTTGGTTGAACCTGGGTGACGCAAAAATTCGCAGATCA
>Ga0068876_10002188_pt1 | contig 14695 bp, 10 predicted proteins | sample NOAtaG_6_FD_66442 | JGI IMG/M metagenome (GOLD analysis project Ga0068876, IMG submission 66442) | Freshwater lake microbial communities from Lake Erie, under a cyanobacterial bloom - NOAA_Erie_Diel5S_2200h metaG | ecosystem: Environmental > Aquatic > Freshwater > Lake | place: USA: Ohio, Lake... | reverse complement strand
AGCCCGCGGCCGATCGCCTTGAGCCCCTGGTGATGCATCGAGTTCACGTGGTAGCGCTCGACCTCCATCGCGTGCCGGAGGCGCGAGCCCTTCGCCACCGTCACCTCGTGCGCGAGATGGTCGCGCTCGAAGCCGTAGGTGGGGAAGTAGTCGTGCTTGATGGCCCCGGCGTACTGGGCGTCGAGGTCCTGCCAGAGCGAGCCGCCGGTGGCGACGTTGAGGACCTGCGCGCCGCGGCAGAGGCCGAGGAAGGGCTTCCGTTCCTCGACGCACCACCGCGCGAGCGCGAGCTCGGTGCGGTCGCGGGCGGGGTCGATCCGGCCGAGGCGCTCGTGCGGGGCCTCGCCGTAGGCGGCGGGATCCATGTCCACGCCGCCGGGCACGAGCACCCCGTCCACGCGGTCGAAGATCTCGCGCAGGGTGTCCTCGTCGTCGTCGAGGAGCGGCACGAGCAGCGGCACCGCGCCGACGAGGGTGATGGCGTAGTAGTAGCGCTGGTTCATCACCACCGACTGGGGCAGCCCCTCGGGGATGCCGTCGATGGCGTGCAGCGTCTGCGTGGTGACCGCGATCAGCGGGCGGTAGCGGGGCATCGGAGTGGCTCGGGACCTGCGCGTGGCGGACCCCGCCGGCGCGCCGGGGCCATGGGATGAACGTTACCGGCCGGGCCGGGTTCCGTGAGGGGGGGCGCCCCACGCGGGCGTCAGGTGAGGACCCCTTCCTCGGTCTCGCGGATGATGTGGTCCACGACGGCGTTGAGGTCGCCGTTCGTCTCGCGGTGCACCCGCAGCTGGCGGTCGGCGCTCGAGCCCTCGGCGAGGATGCGGAAGGCGTACTCGACCTCCTGGCGGGTGCCGAGCTCGTCGAGGACGTCACCGAGGAACCACTCGATGAACTCGCGGATCAGCTCGCGCGCCGGCAGCTCGCGGGCCTGGCCGAAGTCGATCAGCTTGCCGTCGAGCCCGTAGCGCACCGCGCGCCACTTGTTCTCGTCGATCAGGTCGCTCGAGTAGACGCGAAACGTCATGTTGTCGCGCCGCATCTTCCAGAGCTTGTACACGAGCGCCTGGAGGATCGCCGCGATGCACACCGCCTCCTCGACGCGCGTGCAGACGTCGCAGAGCCGGAACTCGAGCGTGGGGTACGTGTGGTGCGGCCGCACGTCCCACCAGATCCGCGAGGCGTCGGGGATGCAGCCGGTGTCCACCAGCATCTGCACGTACTGCCGGTAATCCGAGTGGCCGTTGAGGACGCGCGGCACGCCGGTGCGCGGGAAGGCGCGGAAGACCACCGACCGGTACGACTTGAGCCCCGTCTCGCGGCCGATCCAGAAGGGCGACGACGTGCTGAGGCACAGGATGTGGGGCAGGAAGTACCGCGCGACGTTGCAGGCGTCGATCAGGAAGTCCTTGTCCTCGATGCCGATGTGCACGTGCGTGCCGAAGATGAGCAGTTGCTGGGCGAGCTGCGCCATCGCCTGCCGGGTGCCGATGTAGCGCTCGAGCGGCGTGATCGGCTGGTCCTTCCAGTGCGAGAACGGGTGCGTGCCCGCGGCGGCGATCTTGAGCCCGCGCCGTGCCGCCAGCTCCATGAGGCCGCCGCGCAGCTCCACCAGCTGCCGGCGGACGTCGGCCGGCGTCTGGCAGACCGTCGTGCCGACCTCGACGATGCTCTGGTGCAGTTCCGGCTTGACCTGCCGGAGCACGACATGGTCGGCCTCGAGGATCTGGTTGATGTACGCGTGCAGCTCCCGCGTCACCGGGTCGATGATCTGGTACTCCTCTTCCACTCCGATCGTGAGCGACGGGGGCTTGAGCATCCGGGACCCGGCTGGCTGGAGGTGGGACGACGGGAACTACGCGCGCGGTTCGATCAGGAAGGTCGGCGCCTGACTGCCGCCGCCGGCCGTGACGTTGAGCAGGGCCTCGGTGGAGAGGCGCGTCAGCACCCCGTCCACGTAGCCGCCATGGGCAATGTAGGGGGCGGTGTCCACCTGTCGATCCGCCCAGGCGAGACCGTCCTCGCCCCAGCCCGGGAACGCTTCGCGGGGAAGGACGATCCGGTCCTGCACGACCGTCGGCGCCGCCTCGGCGGCGGCGAGCGCGCGGCGCCACTCGGCCGCGTCCACCGTCCAGCCGAGCACGATGCCGTGGCCGCCGTAGTCGTCGCTCGGCTTGAGGGCGAGCCGGTCCTGGTTGGCCTCGCACCACGGGAGCAGGTCGGCCTCCGTCCCGTCCGGCGTGCGGGTGCGGCGCGCCTCGACGACGCGCGTCCACGGCACGTGGGCGGCGATCGCCCGCTGCATGTCGGCGTCGAACCACGCCGCGTTGCGCTCGTCCGAGAGCACCGCCAGCGAGGCCTTCTTGTGCAGCACCTTCGCCCGGATGCCGTTGGCCATGCACACGGCGCCGGCGCGCACCGCCTGCAGGACGGCCCCGTCGAGCCCGGTGCGCTGGACGAGCTCCGTGAGCAGCACGCGCTTGTACACGAGGTCCACCGGCGCGCCGTCGAGCCAGAGGCGGCCGCCGCGGAACTCGCACTCGCGCGGGTCGCCGATGACGCAGGCGATGCCCTGCGCGGCGCAGTGGGCCTGCGCCAGCCGGAACTCCGCCTGGGTGGGGACCTCCGGCCAGTCGAGGATGGCGATGCGCGGGCGCACGTGGACCCCGCACCATGTGGCGTAGTGGTCGAGCAGCGCCTGCAGGGTCCCGGGGCCCGCGTGGAGGGGGCGCACCCACCAGTCGCGCGCGATCGCGCGGGTGATCGGGAGCTGCTCGAAGGCACGCGCGATCGCGTCGTTGTAGAACGGGCCGGCCGGGGTCTCGGCGTTGAACTCGGTCACCTGCAGCGTACCGGTGCCCGGGTCGATGAACGTGTCCATCCGGCCGAGGGGGCTCGGCTCGAGGCCGCCGGTCTCCCAGCCGAAGAGCGTCTCCTCCCAGTCGAGAAGGCGGAACTGCGCGCGGGCGGCCGGGTCGGCGGCGGCGCGGCGGCCGGCGGCAGCGAAGGCCCGCATGAGCGCCCGGAGCGCGGTCGCGAGCCGTGCATACTCCGCCGGCGCGAGCAGCCGCGGCCGGAGCACCGTGCACAGCGGTCGCCCGCCGAAGCCGATGCCGTCGCGGTCGAGAGCGGCCTTGAGCTGGACCCACGACGCCTCCGCGCGGCCGGTGTCGGCGGCGAGGGCGTCGTGCCAGGCCGCGATCGCGCCCGCGGCGGTGGGCGTGCCGCCGCTCACCCGCGGCCGGCGCGGAACATCCGCGCCCAGTCGAGGGACCCGACCTGCGCCCGGGGGTGCCGGGCGAGCCGGATCGTGAGGTCGGCCATGTGCTCGACGACCCAGCGGAAGTACTCCGGCGTCAGCGAGTTGACGTCGAAGTCGGGGGCCGGGTTCATGAAGTCGATCGCGTACGGCACGCCGTCCTTGATGGCGAACTCGATCGAGTTCATGTCGTAGCCGAGGGCGCCGACGATCGTGCGGCAGTCGCGGACCACGCGGGCCTTGAGCGCCGGCTCGAGGTAGTCGGGATCCACGATGTAGCGCCGCGCCCGCGGGTCGTAGCGCATGACGAGCACCTCCTCCTGGCCGAGGCAGAGGCACCGCACGAACTGCTCGAAGTCGATGAACTGCTGCACCACCATCGTCAGCAGCCCCGACTCGTCGTAGTGGTGGATCAGTTCCTCGAGCGAGCGGCAGATGTACACCTCCTTCCAGCCGCCGCCGTGCGCGTCCTTGAGCACGCAGGGCAGCCCGGTGTACTCGACGATCGCCTGCCAGTCGAGCGGGTACTTGAGGTTGCGGAGCGACTCGTTCGGGACGATCCCGGGGACGTAGGCCTTGTTGGGCAGCAGCACCGTCCGCGGCGAGGCGACCCCCAGCTGCGTGATGAGCGAGGCGCCGAAGAACTTGTCGTCGGCCGACCACATGAAGGGGTTGTTGACGACCGTCCTTCCCTGCAGCACGGCGTGCTTGAGGTAGCTCCGGTACATCGGCACCTCGTGCGAGATGCGGTCCACCAGCACGTCGTAGGGAACCGGCTCGTCGTGGTGCGTGCCGCCGATGCTGGCGAACTCGGCGACGACGCCGGTGTCGCGACCATTCACCTCGTCGATGAAGGCCGGGGGGAAGGACCATTCGCGGCCGACGACGAGGCCGATGCGGTGGATGGGGCCCATGCGCGTGCGCTCCGTGTGTTCCGTGAAGGTCAGTCGTGCCCGCCGAGGTACCGTACGATCATCCGTTCCCACCACGGCCAGTCGTGCGCGAAGCCCGACCAGAGCCGCAGGGCGTTGCCGATCCCCTGGCGCCAGAGCATCCCCGAGAACTCCCGGTTGTCCTCCGCCGCCGGGTCATCTTCGCCGATCGCGAGGATGATGTCCATCCGCTGCAGCGCCTCGAGCCGTTCGCGCTGCCATTCCCGGGCGACGAACTCCGCCGGGTTGGCGAGGTAGACCGCCGCGTCCGACGCGCCGCCGGTCATCCGGCGGATGTCGTACGTCCCGCTCATCCCGATCACCCGCTGCACGGCCTGCGGATTGCGCATCGCGAACGTCACCGCGTGGTAGGCGCCGAAGCTCGCCCCGGTGGCGATGACGAACGGCGTCGGATTCACGTGCCGCGTGAAGGGGAGCAGCTCGGTCGCGAGGTAGCGGTCGTACGCCAGGTGCCGCCACGCCCGCTCCCCGGGCGGGATCCGCTTGTCGTACCACGACAAGTCGTGGTTGTGGTCGAGGCAGAACAGGGTGATCGCGCCGCTCCGGATGTGCTCGGCGAGCACGTCCGGCATGAAGCGGTTGGGCCACTCGTTGTGGTCGCCCATCGTGGTCGGGAACGCCAGCACGCGCGCCCCGCCGTGGCCGAACCACCGCACGTGCATCGTGCGGCCGACCGCCGGGGAATGCCAGGCCTCGTGGTGCCCCCGCATCCGGGTACTCATCGGTGCGTCCTCATGGTTCGTCGGCCAGCAGGAAGGGGAGCGCGCGCTTGAGCCGGCGGCCCCAGGCGCTCTCGTGGTGCCGCCCGGTGCGGTCCTCGACCCATCGCAGGGTCCGGCCGTCCACGTAGCCCTTGTCGCGCAGCATGTCGCGCATGCGGCGGGCGTTGCGCAGCGTCCCCTCCCCCTCGAGCCGGCCGCAATCGAGGAAGATCCGCCCGGGGAACGCGGGGGCGGCGGCGACGTACTCGAAGATCGCGGCCCGCGCGAACCAGAGCGCCGGGCTCTGCACGGACGCCCGGCCGAAGTACTCGGGGTGCCGGAAGAAGGCGTACAGCGAGACCAGCCCGCCAAGCGAAGCGCCGCCGATGACCGTGTCGTCGCGGCCGGGCTTCGTGCGGAACTCGCCGTCCACCAGCGGCTTCACGGTGCGCAGAAGGAACTGCAGGTAGCGGTCCGCCCGGCCCCCGCCGATGCGCGGGTCGTTGAACGGCGAGTACTCGTCCGCCCGCTGCGCCTGTCCGTTGGCGACCCCGACGAGGATCGCCTCCCAGCCGAGGCGCGCCGTGGCGTCCGCCGCGGTGTCCGCCCCCCAGGCGCCCGCGAACGACAGCCGCGGGTCGAAGAGATTCTGGCCGTCGTGCAGGTACACCACCGGGTAGCGCTGGTCTCCCTCGGCATACCCCGCAGGCAGGTACACGTGCAGATCGCGGCGGTTGCCGAGCCCCGGGGAGTACACGCCCCGCAGGGTCACGTGCGTCCCCGGACGCCGGCGTCGGCGCCGGAACCGGGCGAGGGAGACCGAGGCCACCGTCACCGTCAGCCGGCGTACAGCTGCAGGTCGGTGCCGAAGGCGTCGGCGATCTCGAGCGCCCGATCCCACTCGGGATGCCGGATGACCACGTAACCGTCGGAGAGGAGCGTCTGGACCCAGTTCCGGCGCTGGGCCCCGACCGGCAGCAGGTCGATGTGCACGACGTGCTCGCCGTAGCGCTGCAGCAGGCCGGGCAACCCCTCGATCCGGGTGATGCGGCCCTGCCCCTGCGCGCGCTTGAAGATGTTGACCGCGTTGTACTTCCGCTCGAGCGACTGCGAGAACGTGCCCTTGATCTCGGCCTCGGCATAGCCGTCGAAGACGGAGATGTCGCCGACGAAGTTCATCAGGTCCACCGTGTTGGCGCCCGGCGGCCGCGCGGCGATCTCGCTGAAGACCGCCTCGCCGTCCGGCAGCCGGAACCACTCCATGTGGGTGAAGCCGGTCTGGAACTCGAGCGCCTCCAGCACCGCCCGGCCGAGCGCGATGCCGGGCTGGAGGTGCGGCTGGGTGAGGTCGCGCACGCCGATGGTCTGCGGCGAGATCCACTCGTTGCTCCGCGCGATGAGCGGCTTGGGCCGGTAGAAGCCCATGTTCTCGTAGTGGATCGTGCCGTTCGAGCAGATCGTGTCGAAGTGGTACTCCTCGCCGTCGATGAACTCCTCGACGTTCACGCTCGGCACGTGCGTCAGCCGCGCCAGGGCGGCCTCGAGCTCCCGCGGCGCGTTCACGCGGAAGGTGTCCATCGACCCCGCGCCGTCGAGCGGCTTGACGATCGCGGGGAAGCCGGTCTGCTCGACCGCCGCCCAGACCTCGCGGACGGTGTTGGCGCGGGCCGATCGGGCGCAGCGGATGCCCTTGGCGCGCACCGCCTGCTTCATGACGTCCTTGTCGCGGAAGCGCGTGGCCTGCTCGATGTCCTGGCCGGCGATCCCCATCGCTTCGCGGATGCGCGCGGCGAGCACGACCGCTGGCTCCCACAGCGCGATCACGCGCTCCGGCCTGCGGCCCGTCATCCACTTGCCAAGGGCGCCGACGACGCCCATGTCGTCCTGCAGGGACGGCACGCGCAGGTAGCCCGCGAGGGCCCGCCGCGTCACGTCGGGCAACTGGTGCTCGGGGACGTCGCCCACCCCCCACACGCGCGCCCCCTGGCCGGCGAGGGCCTGCACGAAATGGGGGATCTCGGGGGGATAGCCCGGGGAGAGGAAGATCACGTCCATGGTCGAGGTCCTCGCTGGTCGGCTTAGCCGAGTTCGACGCGGATCCGGGAGACGATCCGCTCGAGCGCCTGCTCGACGACCGCCGTCTCGGGATGCCGCACGATGATGTAGCCTTCGCCTTCGTAGCTGCCGGTCGGGTGCTGCCCGACCCACGGCAGGCGGTAGTCGCACACCAGCCCGCCGATCTCGCGGGCGACGGCCTCGAGGCCGTGCACCGCCCGCACCTGCCCGCGGCCCTGCCCGCGCAGGTACGTCGTCCCCACCGCGTACTTCCGCACCGGCGGCGCGAACGTGCCGTCGATCATCACGCGGGTCCACGCCTGCACGAAGTCGATGTCGTTCGCGCGCGAGACCATCGTCGTGATCTGTGCGCCCGGGGGCCGGGCGCCCACCTCGCCGATCGCCACCGACCCGTCGCGGCGCCGGAACCATTCCATGTGCGTGAGCCCCGTCCCCATGCCGAGCGCCTGCAGCCCCTGCGCCGCCGCCGCCTTGATGTCGTCGTAGCGCGGGTCATCCACCTCGCGCGGCAGCAGCACGCACCACTGGATCCACGGGTTGCGCACGACGTCCAGCGGGGTCGGGGCGTAGTGCGTCAGCGAGTGCCACGCGGCGCGCCCCTCGATCGAGATCGTCTCGAGCGAGTGCTCGGTGCCCACGATGAACTCCTCGAGGAGCGTCGGCTGCGCCGCCGAGGGGGGCGCCGCAGCCAGCGCCGCGCGGAGCTGGTCGTCCCCCTCGACCCGGAAGGTGCCCACCGCCCCGGCCCCGGCAGGCGGCTTCACCACCAGCGGATAGCCGATCCGCCGCGCCGCCGCGAGCGCCTCGTCCGGGGTGGCCACTAGCGCGTGGCGGGCGCACGGCACGCCGGCGGCGCGCAGGACGTCCTTCATCCGCGCCTTGTCGCGGAAGTGCCGCGTCGTCTCCGCCGACAGCCCGCGCACCCCCAACGCCTCGCGCGCCTCGGCAATCGCCACCTGTGCCTGCTCGAGCGCCCCGAAGATCCGGTGGATCGGCGCCTGCGCCTGCGTGGCGATCCCCTGCGCGGCCCACACCAGCTGCGCCGGATCGAGGAAGTCCTCCACCCGCCAGTGCCAGCGCATCCCGCGACGCGCCGGCTCGGGGGCGTCGGCCGCGGCCTGCGTGCTGATGACGCCCAACTGCACGTCGGGCAGGGTCCCCGCCGCCTCGATCATGCGGGCGGCGTTCTCGCTGAAATAGGGTGCGACGAAGAGGACGAGACGCATGCGGGCTCCTACCAGGGCTCGTCGTCGACGAGCAGGGTGTCGTCGAAGCCGAGGCGCCGGGCCGCCTCGGCGAACGGCGCGCGGGCGGGCGCCGGGAGCGCGCGCACGACGCGGGCGAAGCGCGTCTGCGCCTCGAAGGGCAGGTGGTGGCCGGCGAGCTCGAGCAGGTCGCACAGCGCGAGGAGCCGCGCCACCCGGCCGCCCGTCTCGGGGCCCGCGAGCTGATCCACCTCGTGCTGCAGCTCGGTGACGGCGGCGTCCACGAGCGTCGTGCCGGCGAGCGCGAGCGTCGCCAGCCGGTGCTCGCCGAACAGCCGGCGCGCGAGCTCGTGCGTCCGCACGGTGCGCAGCCCGTCGCGCACGGCGAGCCGCTCGCGTTCCGGATACTCGTCGAGCGACACCGGCACGATGCCTGCGAGCAGATGCTCGTCGGGGGCGGCCCGGTCGAGGTCGGGCCGCGGCCGCACGTAGGCCTGCACCTCGGCGACGCCGCTCCGCTGCACGGTGACGTCGTAGTGGCGCCGCCGGCCGGTGCGCCGGTGCGTCAGGGCCACGCGCTCGCCGACGACCTCGATCTGGTGCGCCGGCGCGTCGGGGGACGGCCACGAGGGGACGAACGTCGCCGCCGCCTGCGCGCCGGCCGCGAGCCGCACGCCGGCGGGGACGAGCGGGCGCACCTGCCGCACCCAGATGTCCTCGCCGGTGCCGAGCGCGGCGTCGTTGCTGAGCGCGCGGCGCAGCGTCGTGCGCAGCGCCCGTTCCAGTCCCTCGGCGCCGGCGGTGGCGCCGGCGAGGTCGAGGGCGCGCGCGGCGTAGCGCAGTGCCTGCACCGGCTCGAGCCCGCCGAGGTCGTCGAAGAACCACGCGCACGACGTGAACATGCGCAGGGTGTCGCGCGCCATCTCGAGCAGCTCGCGCGCGCGCACCTCCTCGGCCGGCGTCAGGCCGGGCCGGAGCCACCCGCGGACGCCGTCGTGCCGCACGTCGGGCTCGGCGGCGACCACCGCCCCGTAGCCGTCGCGGGCGCCCCACGCATCGCGAAAGAGCGCGGCCCCCTCCTCGGCGAAGCGCGCGTCGAGCGCGTCGCGCAGCGCCTCGAGTCCTTCGCGCAGCGGGGTGCGCCACGCCTGGCTCGGGTTCGCGTGGCCGTCCACGCGGCAGCCGCAGTCGCTGCGCCATCGCTCGACGCCGTGGGCGCAGCTCCATGCGCTCGGTTCCACCAGCGTCACCGACTCGACCGGCGGCCAGTCGGCGACGAGCCGGGCATAGCTCGTCACCTCGACGTGGGGCTCGCGGGCGAGCTCCTCGAAGACCCACGCGAGCGCCATCTCGCTGAACTTGTGGTGGTGCCCGTAGGTCTCGCCGTCGGTGGCGATCGTCACCGCGTCGGGGACGGCCGGGTCGAGGTCGGCGAGGAGGTCGGCCTTCCACGCGCGGGCGTTCACCAGCAGCCGGCCGAACGCGACGCCGTGCGAGCGCGTCCCGTCGTAGCAGCAGACGGTGATCGCGCGGCCGTTCGCCGTGCGGTAGCGGCCCGGCCGCCCGTGCCGCGGCGGCTGCGCCACCTGGCCCGGGGCGAGCACCGTGAACTGGATCCCCTCCTGCGCGAGGACGTCGAGCGTCTCGTCGTCCACCGCCGTCTCGGGGAGCCACATCCCCTCGGGATGGCGCCCGAAGCGGCGCTGGAAGTCGGCGATCCCCCAGCGCACCTCGGTGACCTTGTCGCGACGGCTGGCCAGCGGGAGGATCACGTGGTGATAGGGCTGCGCCATCGCGTTCCCCACGCCGTGCCGCGCCACCGCGAGCCGGTCGGCCTCGAGGATCGCCCGGTAGGTCGCCGGGGCATGGTGCTCCATCCACTCGAAGAGGGTCGGGCCGACGTCGAACGACAGCGCGGCGTAGAGGTTGCGGATCCGCGCGATCCGGCCGTCGGGGCTCTGCACGCGCGCGGCGGCGATCGCCCGGTAGCACTCGCGCTCGATCCTCTCGTTCCAGTCGTGCCACGGTGCCGCGCCCGCCTGGCGGGGCATCTCCTCGAGCCAGGGATCCTCGCGCGGGGGCTGGTAGAAATGGCCGTGGATCACCACCCGGCGCGGCGCCCTCATGCGAGGCCCAGCGCCACCGCGACGCCGTCGAGCACGTCGGGGAAGAGGTGGTCGCGCACGTGCAGGTCCGCGGCGAACTGCGCGGCACCGCCCCACTCGTCGGTGCGCAGACCGTGGTCGAGCGCGCGCAGCAGCGCCTCGGTGTCCTCGACGTGCCCGCGGAAGCGGGTGATCCCGTAATCCGCGACCTCGCCCGTCGAGATGATGAACTGCCAGTCGGACGACTGCGCGAGCAGGAGCGACCGCGCCGCCTGCGCCAGCACCGGCTGCGCGGCGGGGGTCGCGATCGCGCTGCGCGCGAGCCGCCAGAACTCGGACTCGAGCCGCCAGAGCGGCGGCCAGGTCCACGTGACGCTCGGGCCCGCCCACATGGACCAGTCGCCGTCCTTCCCCCACGACCCCGCCGCCAGCGCGAGGCCGTGCCGTGCCGGCCGCTCGGCCAGGTGCCGGCTCGCCGTGACGAGGTCCACGCGCCGCTGGCCCTTGAGCGCGCGACAGGCGCTCGTGAGGAACTCCGGCCCCTCGAACCACCAGTGGCCGAAGAGCTCGGTGTCGAACGGGGCGACGACGACGGTGTCGTCACCGGTCTCCCCTGCGGCGCGGGCCGCGACGTCGCCCAGCAGCTGCGCGAAGTGGCGGCCGTGCGCCACCGCGGTCTGCATGGCGACCTGCGGGTCGTACGTCGCCTTCCGGCCCAGGTCCACGTCGCTGCCGGTCACGCGCCAGAAGCGGAGGCCGCCCGGCCAGCGGATCTTGTGGAACTCGAGGTAGGCCCCGGAGCCGGGATAGCCGCCGTGCCGGCTCCAGACCTGCGCGCTCGAGCGCGGGTCGCGCACGAACGCCGCGACATCCCGCGCCGCGTGCCGGGACGAGACGCGATACGCGATGTAGGGCGACTGCTTCCAGTTGCCCTCGGTCCACTGCTGCACCACGTGCACCGGCCAGCCGCCCGACGGCTCGCCGTAGACGCCGAGCGGCGCGCCGGCGCGCGCCATGTGGGCGTCGGCGAAGAAGAAGTCGAAGCCGAAGTCGGCGAGGTGCTCGTCGAGGCCGCGGCGCTCGGGTCCCTCGGCGACGCCGGGCACCCGCCACGGCCCGCGCGGGCGGTAGGCACACTCCGGCACCCAGATGCCGCGCGGCTCGAGGCCGAAGAGGCGCCGGAACTCCTGCCGGCCCGTCGCGAGCTGCAGCCGGATGCTTTCGTCGCGGCCAAGGAGCGGCAGGAAGCCGTGCGTCGCCGCGCTCGTGATGAGCTCGATCCGCCCGCGCTGCGCGAAGGCCCGGAACGCGGCGGCGAGATCGCGGTCGTGCTTCTCCCAGACGGCGCGCAGCCGCAGGAACCGCGCTTCCCACCAGCGGGCAAGCGGCACCAGCGCCTCGTCGTGCGTCCCCGCGAGCGCCTCGCGCCCCTCGCGGGCGGCGCCGATCCGCTGGTCGAGGAAGGCCTCGAACTCGCTGACGAACACCGGGCTCGCCAGCATGTTGGCGAGCACCGGCGTGATGCCCATCGTCACCGGCGTGGGCGTCCCCTCGAGCTCCAGTGCGTCGAAGGCCTCGACGAGGGGGAGGTACGTCTCGAGCGCGGCCTCGCAGAGCCAGTCCGAGCCGTGGGGCCACCGGCCGTGCCCGAGGACCCAGGGAAGGTGCGTATGGAGCGCCAGTACCGCGTGGAGGGTCATGACCGGCGCGCCTCCCCGGCGCGCCGGTCGAGCGCGAACTGGTACACCACGCGGTAGCGCGCCTCGGCCCGGTCCCAGCCGAAGTCGCGCGCCATCGCCGCCCGCTGCATCGCCTGCCACGTCGGCGGGTTGCCGTAGGCGTGGACCGCGCGGGCGGCACCGGCGAGGAAGCTCGCGGCGGTGTATTCGTCGAAGAGAAAACCGGTCACTCCGTCCTCGACCGTGTCGGCGAGGCCGCCGACGCGGCGCGCCAGCGGCAGGGCGCCGTAACGCTGGGCGCGCATCTGGGTGAGGCCGCAGGGTTCGTACATCGAAGGCATGAGGCAGATGTCGGCGCCGGCCAGCAGCCGGTGCTCGAAGCGGTCGGTGAAGTGGAGTTGCACGCCGACGGTGGCCGGGTGCGCGCGGGCCAGGGCACTTAGCGCGCGCTCGTAGCGCGCCTCTCCGGCCCCGAGGAACAGGAACTGCGCCGGCAGTTCGAGGAAGCCGGAGTCGAGGATGAGGTCGAGCCCCTTCTGATAGACCATGCGCGCGCTCATCGCCACCACCGGCGTGCGCGGCCCGAGCGGCATGCCATACAGCCGCTGGAGCGACGCCTTGCAGGTGGCCTTCCCCTCGAGGTCGGCGGCGGAGAAGCGCGCCGGGATGTGCGGGTCGGTGGCCGGGTTCCAGACGTCCTGGTCGATGCCGTTCGTGATGCCCACGAAGCGGCCGCCGAGCGACCGGAAGTGCTCGTGCAGGCCGAAGCCGCCGTCGGCGGTGCGCAGCTCGTCCGCGTGCGTGGGACTGACGGTGACCACGGCGTCCGCGAACGCCGTGCCGCCCTTGAGCAGGTTCACGCGCCCGTACCACTCGAGCTGATGCACGTTGTAGGCCTCCCACGGCAGACCGAGGTCGCCCATCGTGGCCGTGGGGAAGTGGCCCTGAAAGCCCGCGTTGTGCACCGAGGCCACCGCGCCGTGCCGCGCGTACCGCGGGTCACGCGCGAACCAGGTGCGCAGGTAGGTGATCGCGAGCGCCGCGTGCCAGTCGTGCGCGTGCACGACGCATGCATCGTCCATCACGCGCGCGATCGCCGCGAGGGCGCCGAGGCAGAAGCACGCCCAGCGCCGCGCGTTGTCGCGGTAGTCGCCGTGCGCGTCGCCGTAGATGCCGTCGCGGTCGAAGTAGTGCGGGGCGGCGACGAACACGATCCGCGGGTGCGGCCCGGGCCCCGGGAGCGTCGTCTCGAGCAGCTCCACCGTCTCGGTGCGGCCGCCGACGTCGAACGTGATCGGCTCGCCGAGGCGTGCGAGCGGCGGATGGCGCCGCGCGACTTCCCGGTAGTACGGAACGAAGATCACCACCGGGATGCCGGCCTTCGCCTGGAAGCGCGCCAGGGTCGCCACCGCCTCGCCGAGCCCGCCGGTCCGCGCGTAGGGCGCCAGCTCGGCCGTCAGGTGCACGACGCCGGCGCGGGCACCGGCCCCGTCGCGCAGCACGGGCGCCGGCTCGTGGCCTGGCGGGGCCGCGGGCGACGGGGTGGGCGCGACCCCGGAGAGCGGGACGTTCGGCGAGCGGGACCGCCGTCCGGAGGGACGGGAGCGAGAGGGCATCGGTGGTGGGCGCAGGTTACCGCCGGGACGGGGGAGCCGCGAGAGCAGGTCCCCCACGGGCCACGGGCGAAAACCCTGAAGCCCGGCCGACCCGCCACGACGGCGGTTCGGCCGGGCTTCGGGCCCGGAGGATCAGCCGATGGGCGGGTCGTCCGGGCGGCCGGTGCCGCGCAGGCCCGGCGCGTAGAACTGCGCCACGTAATCGCGCAGCATCCGCGACCCGGTGAAGCGCCGGCCCGCCTGGCGCATGGCGTGCTTCATCATGCGCGCCCACTGCGGGCTCACGCCGCTGCGGTCGGCCCGGGCGTAGAAGGCGGGCACCACCTCCTGCTCGAGCAGCTGGTAAACGCGCTCCGCCGCGGCGGCGTCGCCGTCCTCCCCCTCGCGCACGGCCACTGCCCACCCGTTGGTGCCGTCGTAGCCCTCCTCCCACCAGCCGTCCACGGTGCCCATCTGCGGGACGCCGTTGAGGGCGGCCTTCATGCCGCTCGTCCCCGAGGCCTCCATCGGGACGCGCGGGAGGTTCATCCAGAGGTCGGTGCCCTGCACGAGCAGGTGGGCGAGGTGCATCTCGTAGTCGTCGAGGAAGGCGATGCGGCCTTCGAAGCGCGGGTCGCGCGTGTAGCGGTACACCTGCTGCAGCACCTGCTTGCCGGGCTGGTCGGCCGGGTGCGCCTTGCCGGCGAAGATGATCTGCACCGGGCGCTCGGGATTCGTGACGATGCGCCGCAGCCGCTCGGGATCGTGGAAGATGAGCGAAGCGCGCTTGTAGGTGGCGAAACGCCGCGCGAAGCCGATCGTGAAGGTCGTCGGGTCGAGCAGCGTGCCGGCCCCGACGATCTGCGCCGCCTCGAGGTCCTGGCTGGTGAAGGCGCGGCGGGCGAACTCGCGGATCGCCTGGATGAGCACGCGCTTGAGGCCCAGGTGCGCCAGCCACAGCGCGTCATCGGGGAGGTCGAGCACGCGATCCCAGAAGTCGGGCTCGTCCACGCGGTGCCCCCAGTCCCGGCCGACGTGCCGGTCGAGCAGCTGCATGATCGGGTTGGCCATCCAGGTGGCGAGGTGCACGCCGTTGGTGACGTGCCCCACCGGCACCCCCTC
>Ga0068876_10002186_pt1 | contig 14703 bp, 10 predicted proteins | sample NOAtaG_6_FD_66442 | JGI IMG/M metagenome (GOLD analysis project Ga0068876, IMG submission 66442) | Freshwater lake microbial communities from Lake Erie, under a cyanobacterial bloom - NOAA_Erie_Diel5S_2200h metaG | ecosystem: Environmental > Aquatic > Freshwater > Lake | place: USA: Ohio, Lake... | reverse complement strand
GCTCTCGATGTTCTCCGGCTGTGGCTGCGAGCTTTTGCGCCTCCTTGTACATAGCTTCTTCGTCCCGAGGATCGACGCTGCTTCGGATGTCCGGTCGTGCCACCTTCTTGAGGTCACGATACTCATTAAAATCATAGAGCCTATCCTGAGTGAAAGCCTCGGTCATAGCCCGACGCATGCTATGGGTTTTCTCTGTACTTTCATACCAGATTTGGAGTTTGTCCTCGAGTCTGAGGAGACTACCCGCGAAACTCTCTCCCCTGATGACCGGTACGGAGACGAGGGCATTGCGACCGTCCTCTAGAACTCTTTGCTCCTTTTGAACTCGCTGAGCGTCGATCTGGTCGAGGGTCTGACGGTGCTGACGATAGACATCTGCATAACGGTCGCGGGTTTCCGGAAAAATTGCTCGCTGTTCGGCCCTGGGCCCGCGTAAAGCCTCGAATCCCAATAGCGTGTCAGTGAATGCCTGGACAAAGCTCAGCACGCTTGGGATCGGTGCCACACGATCGTAATAGGCTTGCATGCTCTCGGGTGCCCAGCGGAGATGTCTCGGATCGATGAAAGGTAGGGTGTATTCGAGCCTGAGATCGATAAAGTTGCGAGGCCGGTTGTCGGGATGGTACAACAGGCCGAGGGTAAAACCGCCCATTAGCCAGAGAGCAACAAAGAAACCCAGCGCAACAAATTTGAACTCACGCTTCTCCCCGATCCAAAGCTCACTTAAGGCCCCTCGATACTCTCGACTCAGACTAGCTAACTCACGTTTGGCGCGGCGATCTTTGCCGATACGGATGAGGACTCTGAGATCGTTAAAGGCGATGCTTCCGTAGTCGCCTTTTTTCATGATGTGAGTGTAGGCGGATTTACGATCAGAGTTGATGTCCTCGATTTTACCTTCGCAGGTCGTGAAACCCTCCCAGTTGGGATCGAGATCGACTTCGACACCGCGCTGCGTGATTTTGAGGATCTTGATGTCGGTTGGCAAAGGATAGAAGGGAGCTGTGAGCTCTCCGTAAGGGTTAGAGGTTAGCGTGATACTGCCTTTTTTGTTAAAGGGCTTCGAGGTCTTCGACAGAAGCTCACCGTTTTGGTGAACCTCGACGAAGACCTTGTAAGAGTCCTTTGGCGACCGTCGCCGCGATTTCAAGAATGGCAGTTTCAGCTTCCCACCTCTACTAGTGCGTGATCATACGCGTTTCGAATCCATACTTAGAAATTCTAGCCTCAGCTAAGGCGTAGATAACGGGACGCAGGTGATTGAACTTCAGCTTCTGGTCGACCGCTAGGACAGCTGTCGTGCGCGTGAGATTACTCTCCATTTTGATGGCCGTCGAGTAAGCCTCTTTCCGCACCCGACTTTCGAGATAACGGACGAGTGGCTTAAGCTCTCTCATATCCTGTGAGGTCAAGGACCATTTAAAGCGCTGACGATCGGAGGTGACAACCACGACTTGGTCGGCCTCTTGGTAGACGCCAAGCCAAATACCCCCGTCCTGCAGGAGTGGGGCCTTGTATTGAACGACATCCACTCGAGCCCCAAGTCGCGGATTGAGGCCTGTGAGGAGGTGGCCGCGCAGAATGATCACAAGACCGAAGGCGATCAGGGCGGGGAACGGAAACCAGAGGATAGGCTCATGCAGCCGTTCCTTGAGGGCATTGATCGCTTGCACCCAGATACGATCCTTGTGGGTCGAGGAGCGACTCAAACCAAGCCCCCACCAATGATAATTTTGTCAAACAGCCCTGATTTTTTCAGAGCGGCGAGACATTGAATGACGATAGGCATCGGGATGTCCTCTGTCGGCATAAAAATGAGCACCCTTGGTAAGGACCCTTCAGATTCTTCACTCTTCTCAAGCATCCATTTGCTGAGATCCAGACTCAACTTAGGAAGGTGAGGAGCACCTTCTTCGTGTGGCACATAAAACTTGTCACGCACACTGCTGAGGTCTGTAGCAAAAGCCTTTAGAGTCCCAAAGATAAAGGCCTCGCGAGTCAAGAGGAGCAAAGGTGTCCGATCGCCAAGCGATTCGGTGCTTTGTTCCTTGAATCGCGTGAATGTCCCATCGTCCATCGGAACTGCAAGGACTGGAATCTCAGCCTCCACCAGGCCATACCGACCCGCCATCGAGATAGCGCGAAGCGTGCTAGACAGGTAGATGAGCAAGCCTGCCGAGGCCAGGACGATGAGGGGTAGATACCAAACGTTGTTAGATAATCTCTTCTTCGTCCTTGATATCTTCAACTGAAGCGTCGTCGAAGCTGTCATCTTCTTCCTCGATCTTGGAGTCGGTCGGAGCTGCTTCCCGCTTGGATTCAGTCGGAGCACTTGCTTCCGGTGCCATGACGGGAGCTGACACGTAAGTAGCGACTTCTTGTGGTGCGAGCAGATTAAGGAGGACGGAAACTCCGTAATGGATACGTTCAGTCAGGCGGATGGCAAGACCTCGGAGGATTTGGTGTCCGGTGAGGAAGATCATGCTCATCAAGAGACCCATCGTTGTTGGATTAAGCGAGCCAGCGATGCCATTGGCAAGACGGGCCTGTTTTTCAGATGTATCGAGAATCTCGATCGAGTCAAAAGCTGCCCAGAGGCCATCAATGGTGCCAAGAACTCCGATGAGTAGAATCAATGTGGAAAGCGCAGGAAGGATGCCGATCCGGGTCTCGAGCTTTGGCAGAAAGTCTATCGTCTCCTCCTCGATCGTACCCCGCACGCTGGAAGGGTCGCGCTCGACGGCTTCCAGAGCTTTTAGGCCGATCGCAGGCAGGGAGGTATACGAGGCATTCTTGCAAATGCTCACGGCTCGATCTAGGTCTTCGGCCTGCACCGAGCGACGAAGATTATTCAGAAATTTCTTGAAGTCCACGTTGTAGACAAACTGGAGCATGATCAACCGTTCGAAGATAATCACTGAGCCGATGAATCCAAGGGCGAGAATCAGGATCAGATAAGCATTGCCGCTTTGCAGGCTGACGGCCAGCTGGCTCCACATGGGGGGTTCCTTTCTTGCCGAAGGGCTTCGAGCAGAGCTTGACAGCTTTATTATACCCTCGGGTCAGAGGCTTTGGGTACTCGGTGGGCAGAAGCTACTTGCGGTGGATTTTGGTAATTTCCGTTTGAGCCTTAAGATCTTCTTCGATTTCATTGTTTTGCGTGGAGGTCTTGAGAGTGAGTGTCCCCTTCTCGCAGGCCCGGACGAAAGCCTTTAGGATTTCAGGATCAAAGAGTTCAGCCTCGCTCATCAGGCGCTCGACCGCCTCCTGTTGATCCATGAAGCCGGAGTAGGATCGTCCTGAAACCATAGCGTCGTAGACATCGGAAATTGCGACGATCCGACCAAAGAAGGGGATATCTTCACCAGCAAGTCCCTCAGGGTAGCCAGTCCCATCCCATTTTTCGTGATGGTACTTGACCCCTGAGATGATGCGCTGGGCGTTGGGCAGGTGGGAGAGTATGCTGGCTCCAATGGTTGGGTGGAGTTTCATCTCTGCATATTCTTCGGAACTCAACATAGAGGCTTTCTTGAGAATCGCGTCAGGGATACCGATTTTACCAATATCGTGACAGAGAGCGCTGATCATCAACAGCCGTTTGATATCTTTATTGAGCTTCAATTCGTCGGCGATGGCCAGACTGTATCCCGAGACCCGCTCGGAATGTCCACGGGTGTAGGTATCTTTGGCCTCAATCGTACTCATCATGGTGTCGATGATGCCAAATAGCCAGGAATCAAGTTCCTTGCGGAGGAGCATCGATTCCACGATGGGTGAGGCTCGCTGGAGCAGAGCCTGGACGGTCTCGAGATGAGACATCGCGAAGGACTCAGACGGATTGTCGAGCTCGATATGCACGAGGGCGATGATTTCCTCATTATGGGCGACCGGGAGTATAGCTCGGCTGCGGCCATCATGGGTCGCTCGAACTTCTGGACTGAGGAGAATACCCTGCTTGCGAGACAAGGCGTCTTCGAAGGCGCTTCGGCTCAAAAGAAAGCCCTTCTGCTCACGATAGGTCTTGATTGCATAAGGAATCAACTGCCGGGTTGGTTCCGACCAGATGAAGAGGGCTGCTCGCGAGGCGTTACCGATGATCTTGCCGATGCTTTTGAGGAGCGTGTTGCAGGTCTCGTTGAGATCTTTGATAACTATTAAATTGCTGTGATAGTTGAAGATTTCGCTAATAGCAGATGTGTTACCCATCACATTGTTGGCCAGTGTACTGGGATCGAGTCGAACCGCCCTTCGGAAGTGGTGCCGATGCGGATTTTCCATCTCGATCGGTCCCTTGATGCCACTGGGTTCGTCGAGTTGCATATCGAAGCGCATCAAATCAGTGGCGATGTGGATACCATTATCGGGCGCTACGAAGGTCAGCTCGGTCGTGCCGACCAGAATGCGATCACCGTTTGTAAGGGTCGAGTTGATGACTCGATCACCATTGATATAGGTACCGTTTCGAGACTCCAAATCTTCGAGTATGAAAAGACGCCCTCGCCTCTTGATGCGAAGGTGGTGTCTCGAAGCCTCGCCGTCTCGAAGAACGACGTCATTGCTGGGGTCTCGACCGATGGACACAGGAAACCGCTGAAGCTCGATGCGGCTTCCAGCATTATAACCACGTTCCACTAGAAGAAAAGCCAATCCCATTGCCACCCTATCCCCAGATCTTTTCCAACGTAAGCCTTTATCGGTCGCGAAAGGGAAGAACCTGAGTGTCTCAAGTTTAGACAGGAGCAGCCGAAGACCGGACAGACGGGAGTGCCGTGGCCTGGGAGGTCTCGCATGAAAAAAGCAGTTGTCGTATCTTTCGTTTACCTGATGGCGCAGACCCTTTGGGCAGGAGCGCCTGAGTTGCCGCCGCTGGGAGCCCGGGATTACATCCTGGATCCGCAGAGGCCCTTCAGTCCCTCCTTGATTCAGCCAAGAGGTGCCGAAGCAGTTCCGTCCGGTGCCTCGCGCATGCGTGATCCCATTCCGCTAGGCACGAAGCCGATCAAAACCAAGAAACCCGAGCTTTTGCAGGCGGAGGCTCCGAAAAAAGTATCGCGGATGGTCTTCGATCGCGTCATGGTGAACGGGCGCTATCTGGTGCCTCGCGTCACTTTCGAGAGGTCAACGCTTCCCAGCGACCGACGCGAGGTGCCAGTCAAAGTTGACTACAGGCAACGCATCCGCGATTCGGAGTCGGTCCTGCGGGACTTCGAGTGGTAAGCGCCGCCCAGCCCCCAGGGGGAGAGACCTTTCCCGCTTTTCCGCCAGGCATATCCAAAGCTGATTTTTTATGTTATGGTAAGCTTCTATCATGCACTGGCTGGCTGGTCAATTTAATTCTTAGCTTTTTTTCATCCAAAGGGAAAAAATACTTTGGAGCAGCTTCTGAACTGGGATCACCAGATCCTGTACTTCATCAACAAGCAGCTATCGGCACCTTGGAATGATTGGACCATGAGCTTTTGGTCAGCCGAGTGGCCTTGGTTTAGCCTGTTGATCATTTTTTTCGCCGAGATGATCCTTAGAAAACAATGGAGTCAAATCGGCATTCTTCTCTGGATCGGAGCCACAGTCGGTCTTGCCGACATCCTGTCTCATTTCGTCTTCAAACCCTGGATCGGCCGCGTGCGCCCTTGCCGCACGCTTGATTTTGTCCATATCGTCGAAAACTGCTCGGGGTGGTTCAGCTTTCCTTCGAACCATGCCACTAATGCAGCGGTCTTTGCCGTGCTCTGGCTCTGCTTACGAGGTCCTCGGCAGGGAGCGATCGCTGTGGGCTGTGGGGTGATGGTCGGTCTTTCCCGTGTTTACTTAGGTGTTCATTACCCAAGCGATATCCTGGGAGGATTTCTTTTTGGCTCGCTCTTCGGACTCCTGTCCTTTCAAATCCTGAAGAGGAGCCGACTGTGGGCGCGCCACAACTCGACATCCTCTCCACCTTCTTAAAGCTCACTTTTCGTCGGGGAAAAAGGGTTCGCCTGCTTCAGCCTTCCGCTTCAAAAGATCCGCAGGAGCAAACCGAGGTCCGTACTTTTCTTCCAGGCGTTTCAGCTTGTTCAAGACATTTTCTGCCCCCAGATGATCCACATACTTGAGAGGTCCACCGAGGAAGGGCGGGAAGCCGAGGCCAAATACAGCACCAATATCGCCATCGTAGGCTGAAGCGAGAATACCCTCTTCGAGACAGCGTATGGTTTCGTTCACAAACGCGAGAACACAGCGATCCGCGATGTCTTCCGCGGGAATGAATTTATAGGTTCGTCTTCCCATCAGGTCGTAGATGGATTCGTCGGGGGCCCCTTTTTTGCCGTCGCTGTAAAGGAAGAAGCCTTTGCCGTTCTTCCTTCCGAGGCGACCTGATTGCTCGATGGAGCTGAGTCCTTTTGGAGTTTGGATGCGATCGCCAAAAGCAGCGGTCATGGAGTCGAGCACGTGGATACCAACATCGATTCCGACCTCGTCCATTAGAGTGATGGGCCCTACCGGAAAACCAAAATCAGTCAAAGCCTGGTCGATTTCTGGGATGTTGGCGCCTTCCTCCAGGATCAGAGCAGCCTCCGCTAGGAAAAAGGCCAGGGCGCGCGTGGTGTAGAAACCTGGGCTATCTTTGACCACGATGATCTGTTTACCCATCTTTGCACCCAGACGGAAGGCCCGATCGACGGCCCAAGGGGCGGTTTGCTCGGTGATGACGATCTCGAGCAACGGCATCTTCTCGACGGGAGAAAAGAAGTGCATACCCAGCACACGCTCCGGATGTTTCGATCGAGCGGCAATTTTGCTGATAGGGATGGCAGAAGTGTTGCTAGCGAAGACCTGTTTGGGATGAGCGCGTTGCTCGAGCTGGGCTAGGATGTCCTGCTTAAGGCCAAGATCTTCGAACACGGCCTCAATGACGATATCCGCAGCGCCAAATCCCTGCGTGTTTAAACCAGGCGAGATATGGGCAAGTTTTTGCCATAGTTCGTAAGTCTTCAGACGACCTTTTTTGGCCTTTTTGGCAAAGAACTTGTGAGCGTTGCTCATGGCTCGCTTGGTCGAGTCCTTATTGGGATCGGAGAGCATGACCCGCACATTCTTATCAGCTAGGACGGTAGCAATTCCTGCACCCATAAAGCCTGAGCCCACGACTCCCACAGTGCGGCTTGCTTGGTCGCCAAAGGCTTCCTTTCCGGCATCTGCGTAAGCGTTGCGTTTGGCTGCAGTCGTCGCATGAAAGAGATGGATCAGACTTCGGCTTTCTCGCGTATGAGCCAATTCTGAGAAGGCCTTAGCTTCGATTTCGAGTCCTTTTTCCAGCTTTTTGTCAAATCCGTTGAAGATCGCTTCGAGGGCTTTAAAGGGAGCGGGATAAAAACCCTTGGTGTTTTCCTCGACCATCTCGCGGGCTTTTTTCTCGACCAAAGCTCGGCCGATGGGGTTGCTTTCCGTCGCTAGGTGCAAAAGCTCGGAGCTGAGATTGATACTCAAGAGACCTTTATTTTTACGGTCTCGCTTTTTGATAGCATACTGCACGGCTACAGTTTCTAGGACTTTGGGGTGAACGCAGGCATCAGCGAGCCCCATTTTAACAGCTTTTTTCCCAGCAATACGCTTGGCTGTTAGGATCATATCGAGAGCAGGCTGAATTCCAATCAGGCGAGGCAGGCGCTGGGTTCCCCCTGCGCCAGGTATCAGACCGAGCTGGATCTCGGGTAAAGCGAGCGTGGCTTGATCGCTTACCACCCGCCAGGTGCAGGCTAGTGCCAACTCGAGGCCGCCGCCCAATGCCTGGCCGTCGATGGCGGCGACGGTTGGAAAGGGGAGTTTCTCGATTTTACCGAAGATTCCCTGCATCTTTTGGCAACCGTCCCGCGTTTGATCAGGAGTGTCGAACTGTGAGATATCATGGATGTCAGCACCGAGTGCAAAATCTTTTTTAGAACCGATGATAACGAGACCTTTGACGTCCCGATTGGTCACCAGTTCGTCGAGAATATCGTTGAGTTCGCGGAGCAATCCTTCGCCAAGAACGGTGACTGATTTGTCGGCTGCACCCATGCGCAGGATTTGAATGTTGTCGCTGGTCCGTTCGATCTTGAAATAGTGTGTCACGACCTGACTCCTTTGCTTAGGCGTAGCGTTCGATCAACATTGCACCCGACATGCCGCCGGCCGTGCAAATGGCAATCAGACCCAGTGATGTGTTGCTGCGGATCAATTCATTCGATAGCGTTGTCACCAGTCGAGCACCGGTGGCCCCGAAGGGATGACCGATGGCGATCGAGCCCCCGTTCACGTTAAGTTTATCGTCCGGTATCGTGCCGAAGCCCTTCGAGTCACCAAAATAACGCGCGCAGAAATCTTTCGATTCCATGGCGCGGAGGCAGCTCAGGACCTGCGCTGCAAAGGCTTCGTGAATCTCAAAGCGATCGATATCGGCAAAGCTCAGCCTGTTGCGTTTCAGCAAGACCGGGATCGCGACCGCCGGTCCGATGAGGAGCTGCTCGGTGGGATCGACGCCGACAAAGTAAAAGTCTTTGATGCGTGATTTGGGCTTGAGACCTAGGGACTTTGCCACCTTCTCGTCTGCAATGAGGGCTACGGCGGCTCCGTCCGTCAGTGCTGACGAATTGCCGGCTGTCAGAGAGCCGTAATGTTTGTCGAAAGCCGGTTTCAGACTCGCTAGCTTCTCAAGGGTCGTATCCCCCCGAACCAAATTATCTTTATCGGTACATTCGAACGAAGGAGGAGCCCAGACGGGTATGAGCTCATCGTCGAAGCGCCCCGCTTTTTGTGCTTCGGCGGCTTTCTTGTGCGAGGCTAAGGCGAACTTGTCTTGGTCTTCACGGGAGATGCCATTGAGTTTGGCCATGATCTCCGCGCTTTCCCCCATGGTCAGTCCCGTAAGCGGCTCGGTTAACCCAGGAGGACGAGGGAGCCAGTCCTTGGCTGAGAATCTGGAGAGTAATGCCAGTTTGTCTGCTGGACTTTTGGCCTTGTTGAGAGCGAGAAGAAATCCTCTAGCTTCCTTGGAGTAAACGATAGGCACATCGCTCAGCACCTCGACACCACCCGCCAGAGTCGTCAAGGGATGACCCCAGGCGATGGACTTAGAGGCATCGGCGATGGTGTGCAAACTACTAGCACAGGCGCGATTGATCGTCGCTCCGTGGATGTGGTTGGGGAGTCCGAGGTTCAGGACGGCGTCACGCGCAACGTTACCATTCTTCGTCTGTGGCACGACAACACCGGCGCTAATCTCATCGAGCATCTCGGGATCTAACTCGAGTTTTCTGATCAAACCCTCGACCACCCGGCTGTAGAGTTCCAGAGCATCCGCTTTTTCGAAGGCACCAAACGATTTCACAAAAGGCGTACGTACGCCATCGATAAAGACAGCTTTTCCGTTGCCCTCAGGGAGCTGAGCCCTATATTTGGTCACGTCCGACATAAGTTTCTCCCGCTAGTCCAGTGGTACGATAGTGTAATTCAATTTGGGGATTTTTCGGAGAATAGACAAGACCAAATTTTCCGTATGCAAACGGCTGGAAAGAGTTGTCGCTTGCGGAAGGACGTAGTTCCAAGAGACGTGCGAGTTTCTACTGTTCGCCAACAGAGGACCCGAGCTTCCCATCCTCGAGCGTAAGCATCGGAGAAGGATCACGAGGTCGAGGATCACTAGTGAGTACAATTGTGTTCTGAAGAGTTCAAAGCTGGCCACGGGTTTTGAGGCTCACGACGATCTGCTCGATCAGCGTCTGATCGCTCTTTGTCAGGCCTAGAAAGGTGCCGCCGATGCGAAAGCGCTGTTCATCGAACCAGCGCACTTCGCAACGGCACATCAGCCTTTGCGGAGCTGGAATGCCAAGCGGAGAAAGCGGGATATGGAGCCAATACTGATTACCAGCAGAGGTTTGTATCTCGCCGGTGAATTCGAGTTTGAAGCCGCTAGAGGAGATATCGAGAAGAACGGCGCTATGACAAAAGAAAGGGAGCCACTTGAAACGGCGGACTTCGACCAGGGCGTGCGAAACATAGCGCTTGGCTCGGGGTACGACGACCTGTTCCTCGACACGGTTCGCATCGACTGCCAACGGCTTTCTCCTCATTCAGACCCGGATAAGATGTCTCATTATAATGGAGCTCGATGGAAGTCGTCCATGCTTTAAAAAAAACGTTCGAGTTTCAGTTCCCACCGGTGATTGGGCCAGAAATCGTCTTGGAGGGCAGCTTTCGGGATATGGGCGTAGATCTCCAGGTTCAGGGCAGGACGTCGATAGATAAAGCCAGCCTGGTAGCGTTTTTCAAGATGGTAATGCTCGAGATTGCAGGCGAAAGAGCCGCTCGAGTAAAGATTCTCAAACACACTCTTGACAGGTTTCAGTTTCTTGTCGCGTTCCTCGAGATAGCGAAGGTTCCCGTAGATGGGAACCCGCAAACGGTGCACCATGCTTTGGGGGGAGATCCCATTTTCCAACTGAGCCTCGAGGCTGTAGAAACCCTGCGACTGCTCCAGGCTCAGCACGTGGGGGGGCAGTGGACTGCTGGGAGACGGGAGTCCCTTGGGGACCAGACGACCGCGGAACTTGTAGGAGGGGAGGTCCGGTAAAGCACTCCACCAGGGAGTTTCGACGGGTGTCGAACTTGGGACAGAGATCGCGTAAGAGCGGGGCCCACTCTCGGGATAGACGGGTCCGACTTCGTAGTGCAGTTCCGCCTTAGCTGCATATTGCAACAACTCGATGTCGTTGAACGTGTTGACAGCTGCTAACTTCAGAGACGCCGGATTGGGCTCGATGTTGGTGAGGATCAGGCCGTATCGAGGCCCTGCATCGGCAGCCGAACCGGCCGATCCGGAGCCCTCGTTGCTAAATCGCAGACCCTGCTGGAGTTCGGGAGGCAAGACGTTCACCTTGGTCTCTTTTTGGACGAAGGTCCGGAATGTATTGGACATAGCTACACGGACGTCTGCACCATCGTGTGACTTCGTCTCGGGTGTCATGGGGCTGAGAAAGCTCTTGCTCGTGGCTACCGAACGAGTGCCTAATTGACTGTGAAGATTGGCGATTTCGCGTGCGTGGTCCGGATGCTGGATAGCCCGAAGCAAGACGCCGCGCAGCATGTCTGCCATAGGATAGGACTGCTTAGGCTCTTCTGGTCTTGGCTCAGAGAGATAGCTACGGCTGCGAAGCCATTCAGTACTGTCGTCTACGGATTCTGCTCTTGCAAAACCATCTGCACCAATAGCTGTGGCGGAGAGGAGGCTCGTCAAAATCTTCTGCAATAATTTCAGCTCGCCTTGTGTCATAGACTGCTTCACCCACTGGATTTACCGCTTCGTAACCCTATCAACCACTTCTGCTTCGAAAGGTCAAGGCAACGCTACGGCAGCAAGTAATGTGCCACGAGATAGGAGGTCAGCGAGTCGTCAGGTGTGAATTGTCTTGGTCGAAAATGAGTATGGCTGTCTTGCTTAAACAGAGAGCTCCTTGACCCCGTGCGAAACGGCCTTGTTCCTGTTGTTTAGCCATGGTTTCGGGTGTAGAAGTAGGAGATTGTTCGCTGTCTAAGCAGTCCACAAGTTCACAATCGGACAAACAATTCGCCTAGTTATATTCGCGGGGACTTATGAAGGCTACCGGCTCCAACGTCAACTTACCTCAGATGGAAGAGGAAGTGCTGTCCTTCTGGGAAAAACAGGGGACATTTTATCAGTCTAACAAGCAGCGCCAGGGTCAAAAGGAGTTTGCGTTCTATGACGGACCTCCATTTGCCAACGGTTTGCCGCACTATGGCCATCTCCTTGCGAATACCATCAAAGATACGGTACCTCGCTACTGGAATATGCGCGGGTATGCCGTCGAACGGCGCTTCGGTTGGGATACGCACGGTGTCCCGGTTGAGTATGAAATCGAGAAAACCCACGAGTTGAAGGGGCGGCAGGACATCCTGGATATGGGTGTCGCCACATTCAACGAGCTCTGTCGGGCCTCGGTGCTGCACTATGCGGGCGAATGGCAGAAGACCATCACGCGCCTGGGTCGATGGGTGGACTGGAATCATCAGTATCGGACCATGGACAAGGCGTTCATGGAGTCTGTCTGGTGGGTATTCAAGGCACTTTACGATCGCGGCCTCGTCTACCAAGGTCACAAAGTTGTGCCCTATTCGCCGCGATTGACGGCGGTCCTTTCAAATTTTGAGGCGAATCAGAACTATCAGGATGTGCAAGATCCTGCCATCACTGTTCGCTTCCGGTTGCTTGATGAAGACGCCTACGTTCTAGCCTGGACCACGACTCCCTGGACGCTGATCTCGAACGTGGCTCTCGCCATTGGCCCTGAGATCGAATATGTAAAGGTCAAAGCGGCGGAAGATGGCTGCATCTATTATCTCGCCAAAGCTCGTCTTGATACGGTCTTTAAGAAGAGTAAAAAAGCGGAAGAAGCCCCTTACCAGATCCTCGCCGAAGTCGGTGCGAATCAGCTTGGTGGTCGCTCCTATCAGCCGCTATTTCCCTTTTTCAAAGAGCAAGCGAACGCGTTTCGCATCTTGGTCGATAGTTTCGTCACCACCGAGGATGGAACAGGTGTCGTGCACATGGCGCCAGCCTATGGCGAAGATGACTTTCGGGTCTGCACGGCCGCTGGCATTGGACTTGTTGATCCTTTGGACGAGGAAGCTAAGTTCAAGGCGAGTATTCCACCCTTTCAAGGCCAATTCGTAAAGGACGCCGACAAGGATATCATCCGCGCTTTGAAGGAGCAGGGGCAGCTCCTCCGGCATGAAACTTTGGTTCACAGCTATCCCCTGTGCGAACGCTCCGGAGGTCCGCTTATCTATCGTGCGGTGCCATCCTGGTTTGTAGCGGTTGAAGCGATCAAAGACCAGCTCGTTGCGAACAATTTAACGATCAACTGGGTACCTGATCATCTTCAACAGGGGCGGATGGGCCATTGGTTGAAGAATGCGCGAGACTGGGCGATCAGCCGCAATCGCTACTGGGGTACCCCAATCCCCATGTACATCTGTGAGCAGGACGAGAGCCATCGCCTTTGCATCGGCTCGGTGGAAGAACTCGAAGCCTTGACGAAGACCAAAATCGACGATCTCCACATTCATCACATCGATCACCTGCGTTTCGCCTGTCCTCATTGCCAAGGCACAATGAAGCGAATTCCCGAAGTCTTTGACTGTTGGTTTGAGTCAGGGGCTATGCCTTACGCTCAGCTGCATTATCCCTTCGAAAACGCGGGGCGTTTCGACGAGATTTTTCCTGCGGACTTTATTGCCGAAGGACTGGACCAGACGCGAGGATGGTTCTATACCCTGAGTGTCCTCAGCACGGCCTTGTTTGGTAAGCCAGCTTTCAAGAACGTCGTCGTCAATGGCCTGATCCTGGCTGCCGACGGCAAGAAGATGTCGAAGCGCTGGAAGAACTATACGCCACCGCTTGAGTTGGTCGACGCCTATGGGGCCGATAGCGTACGCCTCTACATGCTGAACTCGGCAGTTTTACGGGCTGAGGATCTGCGTTTCACCAACGAGGGTGTCAAGGATACGACCCGTGCTGTGATCCTGCCTCTCTGGAATGCTTACAGTTTCCTGAGTACCTATGCTGAAGCGGATGGTTGGGAACCGACGGTCGCTCAGGCCAAGGGTGTTGTGCCAGAGGTACAGGGCGACCTAGACCGCTGGGTGATCTCGCGACTCCAAACGCTTGCCGCTGCGGTGCACAAGGAGATGGAAGCGTATCTGCTCTACAATGTGGTGCCTAAGGTCCTAGGCTTTATTGAGGATCTCACCAACTGGTATATCCGTCTCAGTCGACGTCGCTTCTGGGCGGGTGGGGGAGCCATGAGCCGAGAGACGCGAGACGCTTATGAAACCCTTTATTACGTTCTGGTGCAGTTCACCAAGCTCTTTGCTCCCTTTGCTCCGTTTACCTCGGAGCGCATCTATCAAGGATTGACCGAAGGCGTAGCCGGAGTGCCGGATTCGGTACATCTGTGTGATATTCCACTGGCAGAGGCCCGGTATATCGAGAGTGATCTTGAGCGGCAGATGGAGATGATCCGTAATGTCACAGAACTCGGGCGCTCCCTGAGGGCCAAGCACCAGATCAAGACTCGGCAGGTGCTGCCTGGCCTCCTGGTTATCGCTCGTAGCCAGGCCGACGCCCAGCTTATAGCAGGAGCTCAAGATATTCTGAAGAGCGAGCTGAATCTCAAAGAGATCACTTTTACCAGCGACGAAACCAAATATGTAAACCTATCGGTTAAGCCGAACCTTAAATCGCTCGGCAAACGACTTGGTAAAGATCTCGGTCCATTTAAGGCGCATCTGGATGCTCTGAACCAAAAGCCGGAAGAGGTTGCTCGGCTGCTGGCCGAACTGGAGGCAGGTCGGACCGTCCGGTTGTTGGATCATGAGATTCGGCTGGATGATATGCTGGTCGATCGCGGGCCGAAAGACGATCGCTTGATTGCAACGGCTCAGGGAGTGACTGTTCTGCTTGATACCCGCCTAACAGAAGACTTGATTCTCGAAGGCTTAGCTCGGGAGGTCGTCAATCGTATCCAAAACTTCCGTAAGGATAGCGGCCTGCAGGTCAGCGATCGCATCCATATTGAAGTCCAGGCCTCGGGCGAACTCGAGCGGGCTGTGGTACGCTTTAAGGAATACATCGCTCAAGAGACCCTCGGCCAAAGTCTCGAGGTTCGG
>Ga0068876_10002184_pt1 | contig 14713 bp, 17 predicted proteins | sample NOAtaG_6_FD_66442 | JGI IMG/M metagenome (GOLD analysis project Ga0068876, IMG submission 66442) | Freshwater lake microbial communities from Lake Erie, under a cyanobacterial bloom - NOAA_Erie_Diel5S_2200h metaG | ecosystem: Environmental > Aquatic > Freshwater > Lake | place: USA: Ohio, Lake... | reverse complement strand
TCGACATCACAGCTCTAAATGCTGTATCTCCAAAGGCGGTTCAGTTCACTGGTAAGTTGACCGTAAAACGTGGTAATGTTTGTACTTGTTGCATGAAGACTTTGACGGATGAGTTTTCAATGTTGACGGGAATGGGTAAGATTTGTGCTAGTCATGTGGGTGTTGAGTACATCAAAGACGCATCTGAAACCAAAAGGTTCCGTGAGGAGTACCTTAAGCGTGTGGATGAAATTGGTGAAATGACTTTTTGGATTCCCAAAACTCAAATCAAGAAGTGGGATGGTGTGACCGCTTCGATTGTTGGGACAATCTAAAAGCCAACCCCTCCCTTGTGGAGGGGTTTTTTGTTATGTGGTGGTGTCTATATCTTAACCATTTGTTAATACAAAAATTATGACCATCAGGGAGTTGATTCATAGTTATTGTGGACATGAAACAACTTTTATTTTTATTTCTTTTGTTACCAAACATTTTGTTTTCTCAAGTGAACATTAAAGGTTTAACAAAATCGAAGACCGAGACAATATATTTTTCTCACATCACATTTAAAAATGAAAAAGGTGAGGTCTTCACCACTTTATCAGATAAAGATGGGTTATACTCAATCACTTTAGCTGAAGGTAAATACCAAATTAAAGCAACGTATGTAGGATACAAGGAGTATCTTCAGGACTTGTTGGTTCAGAGTGATATGAATCATGATATTGTATTTGAGGACAATACAACTCAATTGAATGAGGTTGTGGTAAGAAGTGTCCCACAGAAAGTTACTGAAGTTTCAGTTATCAGAACAATAAGAAATAATAACGTTGTATCTGATGGTTTATCGATTGAATATATCAAGAGGACACCTGATAGAACTGTTGGTGACGTATTAAAAAGGGTCAACGGGGTTACAATTCAAAACGATAAATTTGTTTTGGTAAGGGGACTTTCTGATAGATATAACCTTTCATTTTTAAACAAAACGATTTTACCTTCAACAGAGCCCGATAGAAGGTCATTCTCATTTGATATTATACCTTCAAGTCTAATAGACAATGTAATGGTGTTGAAATCCGCATCTCCAACTCTTCCTGGTGACTTTGCTGGTGGAGTTGTTCAAGTTACGACAAAGGAGGTGAACGACAATTTTTTGTCCCTATCCCTCGGAACAAGTTATGGAACGGTTTCGAGTTTAAAAAATTTCAGATTGGTGGAAAATATAACCTTCCCTACGAAATTTCCATCAACATACAAGTTCAGAGTTGGAACAATCGGAGATAGAAGGGCTTATACAAAACTAATGGTAGATGGTGGTGAGCGAAATTTTCTATCTACCCCAAACTTCAATGGTGGTCTTTCATTTGGTTTGAAAAAGTCTAAATGGAATTATCTTTTTAGTTCAAACGCAAGAAAGTCATTTAGTCTCAATTATACTGATAGATTGGACTATCAAAGTTCAACCGAACTAGCGTACAAGTACAGAGACACCCTTTTCACCGATAACAGTTCAGTGAGTGGATTATTCAACTTAACATACATTGGTGAAAATAAGTTCTCTTGGAAATCAATTCTAAACCATCAAGTTGAACGTTCATATCTACAAAGAAGTGGTGAGAACTATGATAACGTACAGTTTGTTAATAGTAACTCATCTAATACAATTGTTAAGACAATATTCAATTCTCAATTTGAAGGTAAAATAAAAACATGGGATTTCATCTTGGGTTATAACTTAATGTTAAGAGACCAACCTGATTATAGAGTTAACCCAATAACAAAGTCTTTAGGAACAAATGATAACTTCTCAGTTGCTTGGAGGGACACTTATAGGTTCTGGTCAGTGATGGATGAAAACCAATTTAACGGTTCAATTAATAAAGAATTTGGTGATTTCAAAGTAGGTGGTGGACACCTAAAAAAGTTTAGAAACTTTCAGGCAAGGATATTCAGATATGACGCTTTAGACCTTTTGAATGAAATTACAAATAACACAGATAGATATTCTGCAGATTTTGACCTATCAAATGGTTATGTACAATATGATAAAACTTGGAACAAATGGAAATTTAATGGGGGTATCAGAACAGAATATAATATCTTCCAAGTTAACACATCAGATTTCAGTGGAACAAGAGTGAGTGTTAATAGAGAATATTTGGACTTTTTACCGTCCGCTAATCTCTCCTACAATTTAGAAAAAGATAAATTCAGATTTTCATTATCAAAGACTTTAGCAAGACCTGAGTTTAGAGAAGTTGCAAACTTCGCATATTATGATTTCGTAAGAAACGCTCAACTTTTAGGTAATCCGAAACTTGAAAAAACTGATATCTATAACTTCGATTTGAAGTGGGAACATTATCCAAAACAGGGTGAGAACTTTTCAATAGGAGTGTTCTCTAAAAACTTCATTAAACCAATAGAACAAATTGTTGCTGATGGTTCGGTTCCGTCAAATCTACTTTTAACTTACACAAACCCAAATCAAGCATCTGTTATGGGTGTTGAAATTGAGTTCAGAAAAAAAATGAATGATTGGCTCGATGTCTACACAAATTCAGCACTTATCAATTCAAATGTGAATGTAGGTCAAATCAAAAGACAATTACAAGGACAATCAAATTATATTGTAAACGGAGGTTTAAATTTCCACAAAAATAAAAATTCAGTATCGATAACATATAACAGAATCGGAGAGAGAATATCTGCAGTCGGATTCCAAGGATATCCTGATATATTCGAAAACTCAAGAGATGTTATAGACATGGTTATCTTAAGAAAATTAAAAAACGGAGAAATAAAATTATCTGTTGGGGATTTGCTAGCACAACCAACAAGATTTTATCAAAAAATAAACAATAGAGATTTGATTAAAACTAACAACGAACAATCAATCTCGTTATCAATCAACTTAAACTTATGAAAAAATTATTATTGTCTCTGACTTTATTGGCGTTTATCGGTTGTACGAAAGACCTTGGAGGTGATGAAGGACCAATTAACGTACCATCATCAACTACTATTACAGGTAACATCAACGCAACAACAACTTTGACTTCAGACAAAGTATGGACATTAAAGGGTTATGTTTATGTAACGGAGGGAGCTTCATTAATTATCCAACCTGGAACTGTAATAAAATCCGATATTGCAGAAAAGGGTGCACTTTGTATTGAGAGAGGTGCAAAGATTATTGCTGAAGGTACTTCAGATAGACCAATTGTTTTTACCTCGGGTCAACCTGTGGGACAAAGAAGTCCTGGTGATTGGGGTGGGATTGTAATCTTAGGTAGAGCTAAGACAAACAGAACATCTGAACCAACAATCGAAGGTGGAATTGGAAGACCTTATGGTGGTACAAATGACGATGATAACAGTGGTGTTTTGAGATACGTAAGAATTGAATATGCTGGCATCGCAGCACTACCAAACTCTGAAATTAATGCTCTTACACTTGGAGGTGTGGGTAAAGGAACAACAATACAATTTGTTCAAACTATCTATGCTAATGATGATGCGTTCGAATTCTTTGGTGGTACAGTATCACCTAAATTCATTTATGCATTCGCAACTGCTGATGATGATTTTGATTTCGATTTCGGTTATACGGGAGAACTTTCAAATGGTATTGCAAAAAGAGACCCGCAATTCGTCGATAATGGAGATGCTGGAAATGGAGTGGAATGTGATAACGATGGTACAGGTTCATTAGCACAACCATTCACTCATCCAAAATTACTTAATATGATTTTGGTGGGACCAAACAACGGGTCGGCACTTGCTAATCACAATTTAGGTTTGAGATTCAGAAGAGCAACACAATTTACGATGAAAAATAGTGTGATTTGGGGTTGGATGAAAGGTGGATTGAGTTTAGAAAGTAATGAAACTGCACAATTTGTGAAAGACGGTATTTCTGTTTTCGAAAACAACTCAGTGGGAACATTTAATCCAACACTTAATTTTATAAGTAAGGCGACAACAATTTTAACTAACGAACAACTCAAGACTCTATCATTATCTAAAAATAATAGAGAGATAGATGTTGTGATACCCGAGATAGACAAACCAACTTGGACAAATGGTTGGACAAGATTTCCAACTAAAGGAAACTAATTAAGACCCCTCCCTTAGTGGAGGGGTTTTTTATTTCCATGGGTATTTATAGTAATCATGAAAATCATAATCAGAGAGAGTAAAATAGAGATGTTGATGACCGACTATTTGAATAGTTGGGTTGAGAGTAAAAACATACTAAATTACAGGGATTTCATCTTAATTCAAGAAAAAGCTGGTTTTGATGAGGATGAATGGAGAGATTGGATGGAATATGACTTTACTGACGGTAGATTATGGATTAATAATGATTTCAAAAGGTTTTTGTCTGATTTGTTTGCAAAAAGCGTCCTTGATATAATCCCATTTGTTACTGAATGGTTTGAAAATAAATTCAATGTTAAAGTAGAATATACTGAATAAATGAAATACATCATAACAGAAAATAGATTAAATCACTTGATATTCAATTACTTGGATGGCCAAAATTGGTATGATTGGGATATTGGTGATAGTGAATTCAATATGGCTGAAGGTGAATATGGTAGAGACCTTATTAGATTTAGAATTCAGTATTCACATACAGTTCCTGACCACAGTTTCGATGTTATATACATCAATGAGGGATTGATTACCAAACTCTCTAAATTATTTTCAATACCTGACTTGATATCAATAAAAACAATCATTCAATGGTTTAATAAAAGATATGGTAAAAATCTGACTATTGATAACTTTGAGTGGATGGACACTGACTATGATGACGACGATAATTAAGCCATGAAATACATTATAACAGAATCAAGACTTGAATCAGTAATCTTCAGATTTTTAGATTCCTACCTTAAGGACTACGGCATTGAAGACAACGGTTCGTTAGTTGTTTTCGGTAAAGGAGACAAAAATCAGATTGCTTATGATAAAGGTGATATGATTTTATTTGTTAGAGATTCATTAAATGACCTTGTAAAAAATATGTTCTCTATGAGTAATACATCCACAAAAAAGCTCTTCAAAGACTACATGCAGTCAAAGGGTTATAAGGTCAAAAGGTTCGTTTAAGTCGATTTTCTGATTTTCAAAGATATTTATTATAGAATTTAAGTCCCATCCCATCTCAACTATGTTGTAGGTGAAGATGGGATTTTTATTTATAAACCGTTAAATAAAACGAAAATGAAGAAACAATTTTTGTTATTTTTTGCTCTCGTATGTTCGCTAGTAACATTTGCACAGAAACACGATAAAAAGGGATGGGACATCTCGGTGGGTGCAACTGTAAACGCTCCGTTTGCAAAAAATGTTGGTTGGGATTCCAAAGCATGGGGTCAGAAAGTAAACTTTCATAAAAAGAACATGAACGTATCTTTCCAATTCATGCAAGACAAAGCGGGCTTCGTAAGAATGCCAGCACTTGTTGGATACCGTAAGCACCTAAAGAAGAACCTATACGTAGGACTTGACGGAGGTGTTACTTTTTTCAATGGTCAAAAAGGTCAATTTACTTATGTACCTACCATTGGATATAAGATAAACAAGAAGTGGTGCTTAGAACAATCAATTCTAAGAACTGTAAAAGATGGTAAGCATTCTAACCTTGTAGGTTTGGGTCTAAACTATCATTTATAGTCAAAACAAAATTAAACCTTTTTAAAAAACTATGGAACAATTAGAATTTTTATGGCACTGGCACTTTTTATTAGGTGTAGTTGTCGGAGTTGTGGTGGGACCACACATTCTAAAACTTGTTTCTAAAATAAAGAAATAAGTAAAGCCCCCGAGAAATCGGGGGTTTTTTTATTTGAAATAGTTTTTATATCTTTGTGGTTATGGCATTTCCTTCAGACGGTAGAAATCATTGGGCGGCGGTTGATTCGGAGAAGAATATCTCTGAGTACACCCCTTGGTTTGAGTCACAGTTCGGTAAGACTGTGAAAGAAATCCTGCATCTTGGTGGAACCAAAACTACAGTAGATTTCCAAATCACTTTTGATGACGACTCAGTTTCAGTATTCTCCCTTAAGAGAAAAAAACAAATCAAGACTGGGTCTTTTGACTACGTTAACACAGCTAACTTCGACAAGAACTTATTCAAAGAAAGTATCAAACTAATTGATTCATTCAGAAAAAGTGGTAACAGGTCAGGTGCTGAGTTAATCAAATCTAAAATCCATGAAGAGTTATCTCAGACATCATCTGAGACCCTGACCAATCTTTTCAGGACTAAAGTAATCGAAAAGTACGAAGGTCAATCCCTTCAACTTGTTTTACTGGAAGAGAACACCAAGACTCTTCACTTGGTCCACCCAAAGATATTCAAATTGCTCTCTGAGGGACACAAATTAACCCTATCAGACAACACCAAGGGTAAAACCTCATGGAAGGTACTTTGCGTGTCTCCTGACGGTTCAAAACTCGATTTGGGGTTGAGGGTTAGAGTTCACCTAAACAACGGTATAACAAAGCTCGTGAACAAAGATGACGGAGGTTCTTACCTATGTCTTAAGTTTCAACAAGACAGTGTTCACAAACTCTTCCTCTAAAGTATTTATTGGAATGGAATTACGCTCCTTCATTTGGAAGTTACTTAAGGAACAATTAGACCAAAACACCATCAATTTGAAGAACAAATATGTTGGTGAAGGTAAACCTATTTCTGAAGAAGACTTCGACAAGTTAGTAGATGTTACGGGTAATAAGTTTTACCTATTGAGTTGGTTGACCAAGAAGGTTGGTCAAGGGATTGTTAAAGCCGAGGACATATACAAGTACAAAGAATACTTCGACATTTTTGAAAAAAACAAACGTAAATTCAAATTCAACGACATTCACCTTTATAAGACTGCAGATGACTTAAAAGATTTTCTAAGTGAGGTTATCAAAATTAGGGAGGGTGATATAGTATTTGACGAAATTAAAGGAAAAGACAATTTTGTTTCTCAAAACGAAATAGAAAAGCTTCAAAGTTCAGGTGGTATAAAATATTTGGGGATGTTTGATAATGGTGACTACCAATATCAAGTATTTCAAGTTTTTGGAATAGACAAAGACGTTTGGAAATTATATAGAGATATATTAGGAAGATGTAAAGGGCGTGATAAAGGTGCAAAAATTGAAATTTGTACCGTCGGACAATACAGTTATTTCAAAAGATATCTAACAGACCCAAAAGGTTCAAGTTATTTTTTACTTTTCAATTTGGATGATAAAAGTTCTCCCTATCAGTTACATTATGAGTCAGGACAATTCATGGATAAAGATGACTTCGAAAAACATGGTATAAAACAACTTAAATTTTTTGAATTTGTAGGGGATAAAGTTCCACAATATAGTTTAGAAAGAGAGGATTTTCCTGGAACTATGGAAATACCTGTAAAGGGAAAAGGCACTGAAGATGCCAAGGGCAGAAAGTCGGGGCTTTGGAAATCTTTTTGGCGTGGGGGGAAATTGTATGCGATTCATACCTACAAAAAAGATGACGCTGATGGACCTTTCGTAATTTACAATGAAAATGGTGGTATCCATACGAAAGGAAGTTATTTAGGTGGTACAAAAGAATCTCGATACAAAGGGCCTTATGAAAGGTATTTTGAGAACGGAAGGATTGAAGCCAAAGGGATGTTCGACAATCAAGGAAATAAGATAGGACTTTGGTTTGAGGGTGCTAATGATGGAAATTATTTTCTTGTTGACTTTGACTCAAGTCCAATCATGATGTCTGCAATGACCAAAAATAACGTATTAAAATATGTTTCTTATGCTAAGGATGGCAATTATTACAAACCATTTGGTAATACAATTGCATACTATCCTTCAGGTAACGTTAAAGCAATTGGAAAATTGAATGTTAAATCAAGACCGATTGGAAAATGGACTTGGTATACATATGATGGAAAAATAAAATCAGAGGGAAGATACGTTAGTGGAGAAAGGTTTAACGACTGGGTTGACTTGGTTAAAACCAAAGACGGAGAAACATTGATTGTTAGAGGTGATTTTTGGAGTGGAAACTTGGATGGGGATGTTAAGATTTACAATAAAAAAGGGGAGTTCATCAAAAAAATGGCTGGAAAAAAAATAAAACCATTTCCTTATTGGAGCAGCGACCCAATAAATTTTCTTTAAAAAAAAAACTATGAAAAAATTAATTATGATTGCACTTGGAGTATTTGTTTCACTTACTCTTTTAGCACAACAACCAATGAGACCACAAGGTCCAAGAGTATTACCAAATCAATTTAGAGACTTTGTAGACCATCAACAGATGATGGAGATGGGAAGACCTCAGATTGAAAGAAAAGACGGCAAAGTGATTATCACAATGTCTGAGATGCAGTTCAAAAGAATGCAACAAATGAGAATGGCCCAAAGATATAGAATGGCCCAACACAGACCTGAACCTCAGTGTTCAAAATGTAAAAAACATCATAGAAAACCTTCGAAAAGAAGAGCTTAATCAGAAACCCCTCCAAAGTGAGGGGTTTTTTATTGATTTATTCAATTTGATTACCTAACATTAAACAAACAAATTTATATCTTATGATTACATTATCACTAATTGGATGGTTGTTAACAGGTATTGTAACAATCTTCTTGGGTAAAGGGGCAATTGAAAAGCTTATTGGAACACAAGAAATGGTAGGTAACTTCGCTTACATGAAATTAGACAAATACAGAATACCAACAGGTGTTGGAGAATTACTTGGAGTTGTTTTATTAGCAATCCCAATGACCTCACTTTACGGTATGGTTCTTATTGTTTCATTCATGAGTGCAGCTGTTGCTCTTCATCTTTCTTTGATGAACGGAGCAAAAACTTATGTACCTCTTTTAGTTGGAATTTTATCTGTTCTTTCTTATATTTTAAGAACAATTTAAAACCTATGTTTATTGATTACAAATCACCAAAAACAACTTCCAAAACAGTTTGGTACCAAGGAGAAACCGCAAACGGAAAAAGATTTACCATTGTCTCAAATTGGGACGAATGGGATGATTGGACCGCAGACCCCTCTGAAATTATGTGGGATGGTGATGAGGGTACCGAGGATGAGGCTCAAGAAATAATTCATGAGTTTTTATCTGAAATGAGTGTTTAAAAATTAATCCCACAATGTGGGATTTTTTTTATCTTTTTATTATGGGAAATAAAATATTAGAACAAGAAAACAAAATGATTGATGAAATCATTGAAAACTTTGATTTCAGAAAATGCGAAGTTATTATGAAAACATTGGATTGGACGTGGGGATTTCAGCAAGAAGTTCCAACAATCAAAATGTTGGAAACATCTGCGGTTGAAAGATTGAGGTCCGCCATGGAGCTTGCCAAACAAGAGAAGAGACCCAACACAACATATTTTTCTTCAAGTGGAGGACTCAAAGCTAATGCTTGGATTAACAGGTATGGACATATTGAAGGTGTTAGATTAGAATTTGTATTAACAGAATGGGATTCAGATGGAGATGTTTAAACAAGGAGACAAGTTTATTCAGTTCACAAAACGTGGAGGTGTAAACAAAGGTGAAGTGAAAGATATTCATTTAACAACAGTTTGGGATACGGCAAATTTATGTAGATATCAATCTTATTCCATCTTTACTACTAATGGTGTAAGATTAAATTTAGATGGTAGTGATGGTCGAATTTATAAAATAGAATCTGAAATGGATGAAGAAAGAGCCAAACAGTTCACCAAAGCAATGAAAGTAGTAACTGAAAGAAAACACAGACCATCTAATAAAAAAATTCACTCAACAGATGAAAACAAAAAAACCTAGTGCGATTGTTTATGGTTGGAACTTCAAAGGTGACCATATTTTATATTCAGATGTTTACTTTGAAGAAGAATTGGAGGACGAAGTACAAGTAATTTCTTTACCTTACACTGATGATGTTTTCTCTGATTATTCAAAGTATGAACCGGACCTTATTGTTTCGTTAGTTGACCCTATAAAAATCAATGACTCGAAACTACATTCAATTCACGTTCACGTGGACGAAATTTATCCTGATAACGTACTTGCAAACATAATCGTTTGCCAAACAGTTTTTAGGAATTGTAAGTATTTCAGACCAAAGTTTTCAATATTCACACCCACTTACAAAACGGGTGATAGGATTTTCAGAACCTATGAAAGTTTGAAAAAACAAACTTTTAGAAATTGGGAATGGGTTGTTGTTGATGATTCTCCTGATGATGAAACTTGGACGAAACTTCAAAAAATATCTAATCAAGACTTTCGAGTAAAGATACACAAGATATTTCCACTTACTGGTGGAAACGTTGGATTATCAAAACACAGAGCGGCTATGTTATGTGATGGAGAGTGGGTTTGTGAGTTAGACCATGATGATGCCCTCGTTTCGGATTGCTTGGAAACCTGTTATGATGCCATCAAAAAATATCCTGACGCAGGATTCCTATACACTGATAGTTGTGAGGTTTATGAAGACGGTGAAATGAAGTCCTATGACCACGATTGGTCAGGTAATTGGTATGCACGACCCGATAACTACTTCGACTTTGGATATGCAGGACACAGTTGGGTTGAGGCTGACGGTAAAAAATATTTGGCTCATTGGTACCCTGATATCAATCCACTAACAATTAGATTTAATATCTCAATGCCTAACCACATTAGAATGTGGGAGAGAAGTCTTTATTATAAAATTGGGGGACATAACAAGTTAACTCCTGTTGCTGATGACTTCGAAATTATTGTTAGGAGTTTTTTACACACAAGATTTATTCATGTGAAAAAAATGTTATACTTACAATACAACAATCGAAATAGTACTGTTGATAACAATTCTGTTGATATCAACCGTAGAGCAAGATTAATCAGAGACCATTATGATGAAAGAATTCATAAAAGAATACAAGAATTTGGACTTGAAGATTGGTATTGGGACGAAGAATTGGGACATTCCCATAAATTTCAAAAATACACTCCCGTCAAAAAATTCTTTAATGAAGAGGGAGTAATGAACTACATTTATGAATAAAACTACAAAAATTTGTCTGAATTCAATGGTGGGTAATGAAGCCGCGACCATTGTAAGAATGTTAGATTCTGTTGCACCTTACGTTGACTATTATGTGGTTCAATGTAACGGAAACGATGATACTCAAAAAATTATAGATAACTATTTCCAAGAAAAGAACATACCTGGATTTACTTATCAGATTGAATGGAACTTCCCAGGTTGGAATCGTGACCACACTCTTCAAGAATGTTTAAAGACAGACCATGGGTGTGATTGGATTCTGAGAATGGATGCCGACGAAAGACTCAAAGTTGACGAAGACTTCGATTGGTCAATACTCAATGATACGACGGTCCAAAGTTACAATATCACCGCTGAAACAGGTGGTATGAGATATTTTAGATGCTGGTTTTGGAATGCTAAATTCCCTTGGTATTTTGCCCATGATAAGAGACACGAGACAATACACCTTCCTGATGTTGATGAAGGATTCCAAAGATTAACCATGCCGTATGGATTTAGACATTTGGTATCTCAAGATGGTAACACTTGGTTAGCGCCGAGAAAGTTCCTTAGAGATGCTTTGGAACTCGAAATTGATAAGGTGGTTGGTGATAAAGTTAATGAGGATTATTATCATTTATGGTACATCGCTAAGAGTTATGCTGACTGCTATGGTAAATCAAGTGAATTACCCTTTGGAAAAAAACACTCAGACGAATATGCTAGAAGGTCAATTTGGTATTATGAAAGATTTTTAGAATTGACTCACAAGTGGAACGAATCAAAGACCCCAAAATACGAAGACGAGATGGCATATTTCGGACTCATAGTCATGGGTTGGGCATATGACTTCATTGGTGATTCACAAAAGGCTGAGGAACACTTCAAATTGGCGGAACCTTTTTCACCAAGAAGAAATGAGCATTTAATTTACCTTGCGTTTCACTACGATAAGTTAGGAAATAATGAAAAGGTTTTGGAAACAATTGATTTGATGATTAATGGTAATAAACCTAATCCATTCCCAAGTTTGGCTTTCTTAATTGAAGATAGATGTTATCTGAACACAAGTAACTTCTTGAATGAATATAAAGAAAGGATTACAAAAAAGATGGGTGAACACGTAATCGATAGTGAAAGTTTTACATTTGATTTCAAATGATTCTATTAAATAAAAAAAAATATGATTATCTCATAGTAGGAGCTGGCCCTTTTGGGTCAGTTTGTGCGTATGAACTTTCCAAGAAAGGTAAAAAGTGTCTTATAATAGACAAAAGAAAAGTTATTGGTGGTAACTGTTATACAGAAAATGTAAATGGTATTCACGTTCATAGATATGGTGCTCACATATTTCACACCAACGACAAGTTCATTTGGGATTACGTGAATCAGTTTTGTGAGTTCAGACAATACACTCACAATGTAATTGCGAACTACAAAGGTGATATGTACACATTACCGTTCAACATGTGGACATTCAATCAGTTGTGGGATGTTAACGACCCTGAAAAAGCACAAGAAGAACTTGAGAGGACCAAATACAAAGGGAAGATAACTAATCTCGAAGAACAGGCAATGTCCATGGTTGGAAAAGAGATTTACGAGAAACTAATCAAGGGATATACCGAAAAACAGTGGAACAGAAGTTGTAAAGAATTACCTCCATCTATCATTAAAAGATTACCTGTTAGATTCACTTGGGATAGTAATTATTTCAACGATAAGTACACAGGGATGCCTATTGGTGGGTATACACAGATATTTGATAAGATGTTGGAAGATACAAATATCATGTTGAATGCCGATTACTTTGAAGACAAAGATTACTACGACTCATTAGCGGACAAAGTTATTTATACAGGACCAATAGACAGATTCTTTGATTACAGGTTTGGTAAACTTGAATACAGAAGTTTGGATTGGGAAACTCAGGTTTTGAATGTTGATAATTTCCAAGGTGTACCCGTTGTAAACTACACTGATTCTGATACCAAATTCACAAGAGTTCTCGAACATAAGTGGTTTGACCCTCAAGGTCAAAAAGGAACGGTTATAAGTTATGAATATCCTGTTGACTACAATGGTCATAATGAACCGTATTATCCAATCAGAGACGACAAAAACACTGAAATCTATGAGAGATATAAAGGTTTAACCCAAAATTTACCAAACTATTATTTTGGTGGAAGATTAGCAACATATGTTTATTATGATATGCACCAAATCATTGCTCAAGCACTTAACTTAGTTAAGCAACTTGACCAAACAAATTAATTCATTATACTTTTCAAACAATTCAATTTTATGACTATCAAGCAAGCACTCAAACACAAAAACAAAGTGGCTCAGAAAATAACTGAAGCTTTCAATAAGGTAAAACTATACAACTCATTGGAAGAAGGTCAAAATAGACCTTATGACGTTGAGCAATGTTTAGACGAATACTTTAAACTTACAAGGGAATTAGTAGAACTAAAAACGAAGATTCACACAGCAAACACTCCTGTTTACAGTAAAATTTTCGAAATGTCTGAACTTAAATCACAAGTTTCAAAATTGAAAGACTTGGATTGTGGAGAAGGAAAAGTTCGTTCATATCACAGGTTGGTTGACGATAGTACTATCACTAAAAACGCCGTAATTAGTATTGTTGAGAGAGATTCAATGATTTCTAAGTTAGAAGAAATAATTGAATCAATCCAAGAACAATTGGACGTTCATAACGCAACTACTCACATATAATTGGAGGGTCGGGTTAAGAAAGGGATTAATAGAAATTTGGCTAAGCATATGCTTGTCTAGACAACAAATTGAAAATGATAATGACCTCGAATATTCAAAATTCAAAGCTCAACTTTATCAAACCTGAAAATTCTATTTATCAAAATTCTTTTTATTTTATTAATTTTCGGACTTTTCCTCGGCCTTCCTCTTTCATGAGTATTTATTAAACATGAAAGTTTCTTTAAAGAACATCGATAAAACAGATTTCAAGGATACCATCCCTGTAGTTAAAAGTTTCTGTAAAATGTTACATGATGAGTTGAACTTGTCTGAGGACATAACAATCACTTTTGTGACTGAGAGAAATGGAAAAATGACTACGGGTGTAAGAAGACCTGACCACGACATTCAAGTCTTATCCAAAGATAGAATGTTAATTGACGTGTTAAGAACCTTAGCACATGAATGGGTTCATGAATATCAAGTTCAGAAGATGGGGCTTTCTGATGATGAGCAAATACAAGATATTGGGGGACCTGAAGAGAATATGGCTAGTGTTTTAGCTTCTGTATTTCTTAAGAAGTTTCAAAAGAGACATCCAAAATTCATCAATAAATTATTTGGTGAACAAATAACAAGAAATAAAAAACAAATTAACGAATTGTCTCCTGATTCCAGCGGTTTTCAAGAGTTATATGACCTTGTTGCCCAACACCCCGAAGCCCTCAAATACTTAAAGTTTGGTTCTTTAAAAAGTCTTAAACAATATCTGTTAGATTCAGACTATTCTGAGTTTCAACAAATAAAGCGTGAGGTTGAATTCTATATAGACAGAGAACACGAAATTGAAAGAGTTGTACAATATCTAAACAGAGATGAAGGTATGAATGTTTCTGTAGAAGATATAAATAAGGCTTTCGATAATGCGAGAGAAATTACATTACCTGTGAAAGTG
>Ga0068876_10002179_pt1 | contig 14759 bp, 8 predicted proteins | sample NOAtaG_6_FD_66442 | JGI IMG/M metagenome (GOLD analysis project Ga0068876, IMG submission 66442) | Freshwater lake microbial communities from Lake Erie, under a cyanobacterial bloom - NOAA_Erie_Diel5S_2200h metaG | ecosystem: Environmental > Aquatic > Freshwater > Lake | place: USA: Ohio, Lake... | reverse complement strand
GTGGGGAATGGCTTGGATATCTTGGTCGATGGCCACCTGTTGGTGCTCCATGGTGTTGATCTTCAACAGTTCCCACTTGCCTTCAGCTTTGGAGGCCAATCGCTCCAATACTGGACCCAAGACCCTGCAAGGACCGCAGGTTGGCGACCAAAAATCCACCAAAACGGGAACTTCCCGGCTTCTTTCGACTACTTGCTTTTCGAAATCAAATGCTTCCATGCTAAATCTTGGATGTTTTATGAAGCCGATGGTCCATGCGGCATTGGCTCGTTTTTCAACTGCAAATTTAGAAAAAGGTTCTTGCGCGGAGGCTTTACGTAACTGCGGTTACTCAAACATCCAATGACGGGAAATCGGGATGCGACAAGACACGCTCCGCTTGTCGTATGTGCCTCGCCTCGTGTTGGGCTAAAATCTGGATGCAGACATTGAGTTTGTAGGTCAAAATACCCGCCGCCGGACTTGGAATCACCACCTCATGATCCGACCACATGTCCAACCGTTCCACCAATTCGCGCAGCTCTTTTTGGTGCTGGGCGAAGCGGTTCAAAATATCGGATGACAGGGTACTGTTGGAGGGCTTGAATGCCGAGGGAGCCTTGCCTTTGTTTAGTCCTTCGGCTGTTGTGTAGTCGAGAAGGTATTGACCCAAGTAATTCGAGAATGGTGAAATCCTTGCCCATATTCCGGGTTTGTAAGATTGGGAAGCCAACGCTTTGAATGTGGGGAAATAGGTGGTGTTGCTCACAATCAAGTGGTCTAGGCACTGCGCGATGCTCCATGATTTGGGTGAAGGTTTCCAGTTCAGTTGATCGATGTTGAGAAGGGAAAAAAGCTCCTTGGTACGGACCGTGTTCGATTCAAATTTCTCCAACAAGGGTAGGAGGTAGGGGTGTTTCATGGGCATAGATATTGGACCGAAAAGATAGACAAGCATGCTGGCGATTCCAAATTCCCTTCCCCCCGATGCACTGGATTTCAATGGTAAAATGGCCAGTTTTTAGCGTAATAAAATATATTACAATGTATGATTAATAACATCAAAATCAGAAAATTGAATCATTTCAAATAAACCTTTAAATGAATTAAAATTTTCATTGGACTTGCAGGGGAAAAGCTCAATAGGGCTCAGCTCATGGTGCGATGGTAGCAGACCAATCGGGTCTTAAAACCGGGTTGTGGATGACAGATTTTCCATTGGGAAAAATGGCCTTGTAATGGGACCAACCTGGTTTGCCAGCCAGAGGTGAGGGTCGGTAAAAATCAGTTGAAATCATTTGGGCGCCTGACTCCATTGCAGCGTTCAGCCTGTCGAAATTTCCTGATCGGGCTTCTTCCGTGTCGGCATCTGCGCGGGTCCGAACGATGTATCCTCGCCTCACCAAATTTTGGATCCGGACTATTTCATCCTGTGGGTCATCTACTTTTACGAACAATGCATCAGGTCCTCCTTCATCTTCGAACACGAACATGTTGCGCCCTATCAGGTTGGTATGACCTTGTTTGTAATGTTGTTTTTCAACTTCTCCCATCATGGCAATGAATATGATTTTACCTCTCATTTCGTCGAGGTAGGGCCATCCTAAGTTGTTCCTTGCCGCCTCAAGAGTAGGTTGGCCTCTTTTGAAATCATCAGGGGTGAAAATCAGGTTGGGAAATGCACCGAAAACGGCATGGATTTCTTGTTCCAAATCTTCAATGGCCTGGGCATCGAAGGGCAAGATGGGGGTGAACGGCCAACAAGGGGCTACATTGCTCACGCCGAAATCTTTCAATTCCACCATCAATGCCAAGGGGAGGTGGTCAGGGTTTTGCAGGGACCAATCCCGGATTTCAGTCAATGCTTTGGAGAAAAGTATGTGGTGGGTATTGTAATCAAAATCGGCGATGTGAAACAATTTCATGCCGGACTCTTGCCAATCAGGATTTTTCAATTTTCTTCCACGGAGCGTGATGAGTCTACCGGCCGGCTTGGCAAACCTTCCTCCTGCGGGGTCGTGGTGGATGTCCAACTCAAAGCTTCTCAACCCGTGCAAACCGAGTTGTTGGTGGAAAGGGGCATTGCTATAGGCCCAACCGGCAGGGTCATATTCTTTGGGTAGCAGGTCACTGATGTTGCAAACGAAATTTTCAATCCGGGTATCGGTGTTCGTTCGGTAGCTGTTGTGACTACCTAGGCATTGGATTTCGTTCCATTTCAGGGGATTTTGCCCGACGGCGGCCACCGCGGTGGCCCAAAGCATGCAGATGGTCAGGTTCAGCCTCATGGATCAAGTGTTTGGGGAATTCTTGTGAAGGAGCTCCAGCATCTGTTGGGTTCGGCTGGCTTGTTCTTCCTTTCCCGTTCTTTTTTGGATTTCTTGAAGGGTTTCCATGCTTCCCAGGTCGAAAGGTTGTAATTCCATGGCCCGTTGGAGGTCCATTTGAGCTTGGCCCCATTGGCCCATTTCCATTCTGCATTGGGCCAGGTTGGCCCAAGCCGTGGCATATTCGGACGATTTGCTCGCTTCGCGGAAGTCTGGCTCGGCAGAGGTGAAATCTTTTTGTTGCATGTACAACCAACCTCGCAAGTTCCGTGCCATGGGGTTCCCAGGAGCCATTTTCAAGGCCATGTTCACCTCACCGAACGCCTCATCCATCTGGCCATTTTGGGCGAGGGCCATGGACATGATGCACCGGAATGTGGGTGATGCCCGGAACTCGCTTCCCAAACTCCTAAAAAATTCAAATGGTTTCGGCGTGTTGCCACTTACCCAGGAGGCATAGGCGGCCTCTTCTAGCACTTCCGGGTCTTTGGAATGGCTTTTTGCCAATTCATCCCAATGTTGGAGGGCGGTTTGGTAGTCATCCCTCAAATAAGCGTGCAATCCCAACAGGTAGTCGTGACCGAAAGGTGCATATTGTCTTTTTTTCGCCAGCGTGGCCCCGTTCCCCATCCAACACATTCCGCAATTCAACGGCATGGGTTCTTGTCGGATCCAAGCGTGTGAAATGAAATCGGAAAGTGACAACAGCAAGGCCATCCCTGCCAACAATCGTCCTTCCGTCCAAGGAAGGATGGAACCCACTGCCAACCAGGCCGAAAGTGTTGCCGCCAACGCGCTGACCCCGATCGGAATCCTGCACCACCAATCAAATTCAGCTGAATTGGGTTTGGAAAGCGTGTCGCTCAATCCTCCCCGCAACAGCAAGCCCATGGGATGGAACCGTAGGATGATGCTTCCCAACCGCGCCGACCAACCACCTTGATGCCCCCACGAGCCCCAGAAAAATGTGACCGGGAATCGGCCTTGCCAGCGGGTCATGGCAATCGCACGGGGAAGTTCTTCCGCCAAGGTCAGCAACGGCCTCAAAACCATGTATCCCAACAACAATCCTAGGTAATTCATGCTTTGTTGTGACGGTTAGGTCTGGCGGTTAGCTGCTTTGTCTTTTGGAGAGGTCAACCTTGGGGATGGCAGCAATCAATTTGCGGGTGTATTCTTCCTTAGGGGCGGCGTAAATGTCATCGGCAACTCCCAATTCCACTATTTTCCCTTGGTTCATCACGGCCATTCGGTCGCTCATGAATTTCACCACCGACAGGTCGTGGGAGATGAAGATGTAGGTCAATCCGAAATCGCGTCTCAAATCCATCAAAAGGTTGAGAACTTGTGCCTGAACCGACACATCCAAGGCTGAGACCGACTCGTCGCAGATGATGAATTTCGGTTGGACCGCCAAAGCCCGAGCAATGCAAATCCTTTGTCTTTGGCCGCCGGAAAAGGCATGAGGGTACCTGTCGAAATGCTCGGGAAGCAGTCCTACACGTTCCAAAAGTTCGGTTGTCATGCGTTTCCTATCCCGGTCGTTGCCGTGCAGGCCATGCACACGCATGGGTTCCATGATGGCTTCTCCGATTTTCATGCGGGGATTGAGCGAAGCATAAGGGTCTTGGAAGATGATTTGGATGTCTTTTCGGATGCGACGGAGCTCGGCTGAGTTCAAGTCCGTGAGGCACCTACCGTTGAAAAATACCTGTCCCGAAGTGGGTTCTTGAAGGCGGAGGATACTTCTTCCTAGTGTGGTTTTTCCGCATCCGGATTCACCCACCAAGCCCAAAGTCTCCCCCGGAAAAACCTGAAAGGATACATCGTCAACAGCTTTCACATGCCCTTGCAACCTTCCAAATAGGCCTTTTCTGATGGGATACCATGTGCAGAGGCCTTTTACCTCCAGTATAGGGGACTGGCTTTGCAATGTTTTTTGCCGTTCGCGGTGCTCTTCTGGGCTGATGGCCTTGGACTCCAAAGCCGCCTGCACATTTTCTGGAGGGTTGGAAGCATCCAGGAAGTCGGAAACGGTAGGCAGGATTTTAAGGCGGAGGTCCATCCGGGGTCTGCATGCCCAAAGGCCTCGTGTGTAGGGATGTCGAGGCGAATTGAAGATGTCCTCCACGGTCCCGGCCTCCACCACGATTCCTTTGTGCATCACCAACACCTTGTCGCAAAGTTCAGCTACGACTCCCAAGTCGTGCGTGATGAACAAGGTAGACATCCCGGATTCTTCCTGCAATTCGCGGATTAGGTCGAGGATGGCTTTTTGGACCGTTACATCCAACGCTGTGGTGGGTTCATCTGCGATGAGAAGTGCAGGGTTACAGGCCATGGCCATGGCAATCATCACCCGTTGTTTTTGGCCTCCGCTGATTTGATGGGGGTAGGAATCGCAGATTTGGGCTGGTCTGGGCAATTTGACCCTTTCAAACAATGCGATGGTCTTTTCCCGTGCCGATTTCCGATCCGATTTTTCATGCAAAATGATGACTTCAGCTACTTGTTGCCCGCAAGTCATCACAGGATTCAACGACGTCATGGGCTCTTGGAAGACCATGGCCATTTCTTTTCCACGGATGGATTGGAGTTGTTTCGCATCCGCCTTCAACAGGTCAACTGGCCCATGTTGCGAGGATTGGAACCATGCTTGGCCTGCTGAAATTTTTCCTGGAGGTCTGATGAGGCGCATGATGCTCAGGGCCGTCACGGATTTCCCACTTCCGCTTTCGCCCACGATTCCCAAAGTTTCCCCACGCTTCAAATCAAAACTGACCCCTTTCACAGCGGCAGAGGCTCCCCCCGCATGCGCGAAAGTCGTTTCCAGGCCTTGTACCGACAGGATGTGGGTGGATTCCGAAGTCATCATCGGTTTGAAATTTACACCTTATGGGGCTTAAAATGAAATCCGCGTTGTCCTGCTCTGGAATCCGGGTTGCTCGAGGTCTGGGTGGTGATGGGGACAAGGCTATTTGGGTTCTGCATGACCGGAAGGTAGCCCGATTACCCAACTTTCCGTCTCAGCGAAACCCATTTGTTTCAATCCGTCCGCGTAGTCCTTCCAGTTTTTGGATTCCAGCATTGAAGGCCGGTCCTCGTCGAAGAAATACAAAGCCTTGGCGCTTTTGCCCTTCAAGATGAGTTTGTCGGGTGCAGCCACCATGCCTTTGGGAGAAGCGATTTCCAAGGGAATGGATTGGCGTGTTCCGGGGGCGAACCACTCTTTCATCGGCGTTTTGGACAGGATTTCTGTCAGCTTTGTCGCTACTTCTGTCGCCTGTTCGTTTGCCATCAGTCCGGATTCCAACAAGTAATTCAAGGCCTCTTCCTGTCCGTTGCTGTCCACCAAGCGGCATAGGGCTTCCCGCATCAGGGTTCCCAAGCTCATGTTGGGATTGGAGGATTGATTTTGCCCCTCCCAATAGCGTTTTACTTTTCGCTCGATTCGGATTCGTTCCCGCCAAGGTTCGGAAATCAACTCCTCCATGACATTGGAATCATGTTTCAATTTCCGGGGTGGGGGTGGGGTTGCCATGCCCAACTCAAAGGTTTTTCCGTCGGGTGGGATGTAGCCCAATTCGTCACAGACGGCGTTGACCAGTTGGGAAACTTTCGAGAAGGCTGCATTATCGTTGGAACCCGATTTGGCCCTTTCATTGGGAAGGTAAATGTAGAGCCGCTCCTCGGGCCGTGTGAATGCCACATACAGGAGGTTGAGGTTGTCCAACAAACAACGCCTGCATTCTTCGTCATAGTCTGCTTGGAATTTGGAAAATACCAATTTGGGACTGGTTCTCACCAAAAATGAGCTTGGGTAATCATCAAATTCCCCCTCTGCCGTGGCCCACATGAAGCTGTCGTTTTTGGGGATGGTGGACCAATCGGCAAATGGCAGGAACACCACCGGAAATTGGAGCCCTTTTGATTTGTGGATGGTCATGATTTCCACCGCATTCAACCCCGAGGGCATGCTGATGGCAAGGCTGTCCTTTTTCAGCTCCCAAAAAGCCAAAAATCCGGGAAGGTCTGGTTTGGATCTTTCCGCATAATCCAATGCACTGTCCAAAAACTGTTGGATATAGGCCGGTGCCTTCGCTTGCAGACCGAAAATCCTCACGGTTTCCTCGATGAGTTCATACAGCGGCAATTGGTCCAAACGGAATCGCAGGGATTTGAAATCGGGAGGCATGATTTCGAACAAGGCCTTGACAGGATTCGGATCGGACAATACCTGCATCATGTGGGCATTTCTCTCATCCTCGCTGCGTCCGTCTTCCAACAAATAATGCAAATAATAATGCAAAACTTCGGCCCTGTTGATACCATATCCAGGTTCGTGCAGGAATTTGAACAGACTGAGGATGAAGTTGATGACGGGTTCTTTTTTGAGCAAAAGGGAATCTGAAGAAACTACCCGGATGCCATTTGAATCCAGCTCCCTTGCTACCGCACTTCCCTCATTGGCTGTCCTCACCAAAACAGCCATGTCTGAAAGCCTGTATCCTGAAATCTGAAGCCGATTGATTTCCTCCACGAGTCGTTTTAAGGCTGCCGCCACCCATTCCTCTTTTTTGTCTTGGGAGTCCAGGGTATGAATCTGTACCAAGCCTCCGTTTTCATTTCCGGGTTTCACCAACTGACGCACATCTTCGAAAGTCCTGGCGACCAGACTGTCATGGGAGAGCATTTCTGTTGCCGTTTCAAAAAAACGGTTGTTGAATTCAACTACGTTTTCAAGGCTCCTGTAATTGGTGCCCAATACATCCGGAGTCACTTCCAATTGGGCGGGTGCCACCAAGTCGATGAGGTCACTTTCCCCCCCCCTCCAACGGTATATGGCCTGTTTGGCATCTCCCACCAACATCAGGCTGCCATCCCCGTTTTGCGCTTGCTTGGCCGTTTCGAACAGGGGATACAAATTGTGCCATTGCAGCACGGAGGTGTCTTGGAATTCGTCGAAGAGGAAGTGCCGGTAACGTTCACCCAACCTCCAAAAAATGTACTCAGGTGATTCTTTCCTCAGGAAATCTCCGATGATTTGTTGGAAATCAGAGATCAAAAGGACCGCATTTTTGGATTTATGCTCGTTAAGTAGGTCTTGGATTTGTCTCAAAACCGCCAATGAATGGATGTTCAAGTAGGCAAAATGGGCGGTGGCATAGGACTCGCTCAATGCCAAATGGGTCTCGTAAAGTTTCAATACATCATCCCGAAGGCCTCCATCCAACAGTTCATCGATGATTTTGGCCGATTTGCTTGATTTGGCAAACCATTTGTCTTCTTCTAATGCTGCAGGGAATTTCTTGGATTCAAAAAACTTCTCGAAATCAGAGAAATCCGATTTGTCACTCAGGAGCCTCATGCCACACATCAAGGAGGAACCACCACCCAAAAACTCGGCTGGGTCTATGTTGGCACCCTTGAGTTTGTCAAGGATATTCTTGCATTGGTTTAGGACTTCGTGCTCGTAGTCTTGCTTTTTACTCCTCACGAATGTGATGAAATCCAACATTTCCGAGGGCCCCAACTGATTGAGTTGCTCAATGGGACTTTTGCTTTTTTCCGAAAACAATTGGCTGGCCACATTTGCAAGGTCTTGGTCCAATTGCCAGCCTTTTTCACCGCGCAACTTCTCCTCGGCAAATTGAATCAGGATTTCTGTGACATAATCGTCCTGTCCAATTAGGTCCATGAGCTGGTCGAGCATCCTTGCCAACAGCAAACTGCCATCCATCTCCACATCAAACCGGGAGGGAAGATTCAAGTCCCGTGCAAAACTCCTCAACAGGCGGTAGGTGAAACTATCGATGGTTTGCACCGAGAAGTTGCCGTAGTCGTGAAGGATGGAAGACAATACGATCCTAGCATTGTGCTTCAAGGTCTTGGATGGGAGCCCTGTGTCTTGTTGCATGGCCTCCAACATGCCAGTATCGATGCCCTCTGAAATGGCAAAAACCTCCCTCATGATGCGGTCTTTCATTTCGCCCATGGCCTTGTTGGTGAAGGTGATGGCCAAAATTTGACGGAATTGGTTGGGGTCTCGCATCACGATGCCCAGGTAGGACCTTACCAAGGTGAAAGTCTTTCCAGAACCGGCAGAGGATTTGAAAATCCGGACATTGGGAGAATTGGAAACGGAACTCATGCAGTAAAGATAATGAATCAAACGCCCTGTTGACTTTCCTGAGGGATTGCCATCCTTGTGCAACTTTGGTTACACAAAAACAACCCGGATAGTGAGGTGTCGTATGAGAAATCGTGTCTATTTTTGTTCACGCACCGAAGTAATCTATGGAAAATAAAAATGCATTCGACGATATCATCCGGGAGAGCAAGGTGCCGGTTTTGGTAGATGTTTTTTCAGATTCCTGTGGACCTTGTATCGCCCTCAAACCGCAACTTGAAATGCTCAAACAACGGTTGGGTGAACATATCCGCATCTTGAAGGTCAACGGCCCGCACAACATGAGATTCATGCAAGCGCACCGGGTTGAGGCCTTTCCGACTCTGATGCTCTTCAACGGGGGCAGGAAGATTTGGACCCACATTGGTTACACGCAGGCAAAGGAATTGGAAGTCAAAATCCGACAGTCCGTTCCTGACATAGCCTCATGATGTGTTTCAGGCAAACCACCTTTAAGGCCGCTCATGCGGCCTTTTTTTTGAATAAAAAAACCGCGGATGAGTGTTCACCCGCGGTTGATTCTATGAAGGTTTGTACTTCTATCAGTCAATCCAATATCCGTCGCCGTCCACTTTGGGCGAGTCGATCGAAATTACTTTGAATTCCGTGCGGCGGTTGGCCTGGTGTTCCTCCTCGGTACATTTTGCCTTATTGTTGCAACCATTTACCAATCGGCTTTCTCCGTAGCCTTTGGCCACAATCCGATCTTTGGAAATTCCCTTGGATATGATGAAATCAACGGCAGATTGAGCTCTTTTTTGGCTCAAATTGGCATTGTACTTATCGGAGCCCCGGCTGTCGGTATGGCTGCTCAGCTCCACTCGGATCAAGGGGTTGTCGGTCATTACGTGGACAAGGTGGTTCAAGTCGGGTTCCGCATCGGGTCTGATGTTCCATTTGTCGAAATCATAGTAAATGTCTTTCAAAACGATGGGTTGACCGACAATGAGCGTGTCTAGCTCGATGACGACACGGTAGGTTTTGTGTTTGCGCTGCCCTTTGGTATCCATCTCTGCGTCACCGGCGAAGTATCCCTCTTTGCTTCCGTGGAAAGCATACGCCTTGTCAAGCTCCAATGTGGTATAGAATCCGCCTTGCCCATCGGACTTGAACACGGTTGTTTTCACGTTGTTGACATCCATGCTCACCATTGCGCCGCTGATGGGTTTCCCTGTCATTTTGTTTACGACCAATCCTTCCAAATCCACTTCTGCGTCTTCCCGCTTGAAGGCATAGATGCGATCCAGACCTTCATTGCTCCCACGGTTGGAACTTAAAAAACCTTCGCGGAAATCAGCATCTGCAATCAATCCAAAATCATCCACAGGCGAGTTGACGGGGTGACGCAGGTTTCTTGGGGTGGACCAGGTAGGACTTTGCTGATGGGTTTGGAAAATGTCCAGGCCTCCAAGCCCAGGATGACCATCAGAACTGAAAAACAACGTTCCATCCGAATTGAAGTAGGGAAACATTTCATCCCCGCGGGTGTTGACCACGGAACCCAGATTGACTGGTTTTCCCCAAAGATCAGCCCCTTTGGATTCGCAAACGTAGATGTCCGTGCCCCCCAAGCCTCCTGGCATGTCTGAAACAAAATACAGCTTGAGACCATCGGGTGAAAGGGCAGGATGCCCAACCGAAAATTCATCACTGTTCATGTCGAGCTCCTTGATGTCTGTCCATTTTCCATGTTCGTCAATGCGTGCCATGTACATTTTCAAGTTGTTCACGTATCCGTCGCTTTTTCCTTGTTTTCCCCTTAGATAGTTGTTGCGTGTGAAATAGACTTTTTTACCATCGTTGGAAAAAGCCAAGGGTCCTTCATGGTACAAGGAATTGATGTTACCGGACAGTGGCGTGGCCGAAGCCCATTTTCCGTCTGCCCTCTTCTCCACATAGTACAAGTCGAGGTAGTCCCTGCCAGTCCATTCAGCATCGCCCGTAAACCAATTATGTTTCCTTTCGGCAGCAAACACGATTCCATTTTTGTAGTATGCAGGACTGAAGTTGGAGCCGCCTGTGTTGAATTCGGTACCCAAACGATTGAGCTTGAAGTAGCCCGTATCCTCCCTGAAGACGGTCAAGGAGTCCAAGGCAAGTAAATAGGCCTGAGCTTGGGAATCGTGGGGGTGAATGTCGACATACCTCTCTAACCATGGACGAGCCTCGTGGGCATTGCCTGTTTTGAACAAAACGTCGGTATATCGGAGGTATTCGTCGGCTTTTACTCCCCCCACCGAAAGTGCCTTCCGGTAAAGGGGCAGGGCCATTCCTGGCTGGCTGTTTTGCCGGTATGAGTCGGCCAAATTGAGCGCTACAGATTGGTTGTATTTCCGCTTGAGTGATTTCTGGTAGGGCTTGATGGCCCCATGGTAGCTCAATTGGTTGTAGTGGTAATCGCCCTCCATGCGGTGGAATGCAGCGCAACCGGCAAGCGTGGCGATGGCAAAGAGCGTGATGATTTTGGTGATTGTTTTCATGGCCTTAGAAGTACCTTGGGGTTTTCATTTTCATAATGTCATAACCGAAATCATAAGATATCATGAGTTCGTGCGACCCGTTGGAAAACTTGGTGATGTCGGACAGGGTGTAATCGTAGGCATATCCAAACCTCAATTTCCTGGATGCCTGGAACTCAAGTATTCCGACCACTGCATCGCCCGTGCGGTAGGAGGCACCCACCCAAAGCAAACGGTTGATGAAAAAGTTTAGATTGAAATCAGCCTGAGGAGGACCGGATTTCACGTACCGCAAGGTGAGGGATGGTTTGGCTACCAACCAAGGGCTGATTTCCATGGCATAGCCCGCGGTAAGAAAATAGTGTCTGCGAAGGCGGGGGAGGGCAGAGACATTGTCGCCGATAGAAAACACTTCACGCGGGTCATAACTCAGAATGGAGGGCACGGATATGCCTGCATAAAATTTGGGGGAGTAGAAATAAGCTCCGGTTCCAAACTGAGGAAGGACATTCTGGATTTTTCCCCTCGAGTAAATCTCGTCGTTGGGGTCCCAATAAATTAATTTGGTGAAGTCGGCTTGGTAAAAGGACAAGCCACCTTTCAATCCCAGAGACAGGGCGGTATTCTCGTTGAAACGGATGTGGTAAGAGTAGTTCAGGAAAGCATCCGTCCTGTTCGTGACGCCCAAATGGTCGTTGGCCAATAAGAATCCGGCGCCCGATTTTCTGTCGGGCAAAGGACCTTGGAAAGAGAACACTTGGGTCCGGGGAGCACCTTCCCATCCCACCCATTGGCTGCGGTGCAGCAAGGAGGTGGAAAAGTAGGGATGGCTACCAGCGTATGCCGGGTTCAGAAGCAAGCCATTGAACATGTATTGGCTCACGATGGGATCCTGCTGCGCCTTCATTTCAATTGAAACCAGGGAGAGGATGGCGAAAAGGATGTGTTTGATTTTCATATCTGGGTCCTCGGTTAAGTTTAACGGCGCATGTCCACGTATCCGTGAAGAACAATTTCTCCGTTGTTGATGGTAAGGATTGCGAAATAAGTACCGTCGGGCAGGAGCTCTCCATTGGAGTTGTCACCGTTCCATTGGTCTTGGTAATTGATTCTTTCGTAGACTTTGTTGCCCCATCGATTGAAGACGACCAATACATTGTCCGGATATCGATCGATTCCGTGAACAACGAAATAGTCGTTTTGTCCATCACCGTTGGGGGTATATCCTGTGGGCATTTCGAGCGGCCAAGGTGAACAGGTAGTTTGGTTGCCCAAGACAATTACCACTGAATCTGTATCACTGCAGGGGCCTTCTGCGACAGTCCAAGTCAATACATTTCCACCTACGACCAATCCATTCAGCAATGCTTGAGGATTGCTGGGGTCCACGATGTTGCCCCCGCCTTGCAAAAGGGTCCAGGTTCCTGATTGTCCGGCCGCAGGGGAAGCTGCCCACAATTCGATGGCTTGGCTACAAGTATTGCTGTCTGCACCTGCGTAAGCAACCACCGCGGCAGGTTCGGTCACCTCAAATTGGGCTGAATCCATGCACCCTGCATCATCGATCACCAACACATCGTATAGTCCGGGCACCAAACTTCCGATTTCCGGGGTATTGGTTCCGTTTGACCAATTGATGTGGTATGGCAAAGTACCGCCCTGGATTCCCAAGGAAATCGAACCGTCCGCATATCCAAAACAGGTGTTGTTGGTTACGGTTCCAGTCAGTTCGATGGCACTGGCCTCACCAAGCGTCCAAGTTTCTGTCAGGATGCAATTGTTGGTGTCGGTCAAAACAAGGGTATAATTTCCAGCAGGAATGGCATTCAAGTCCTCTGATTGGGTGCCATTGGACCAAGAGAAATGATAGGGAAAGGTTCCTCCGGAAGGAGTCGTATTGATGGCTCCTGAACTTTGACCATTGCAGCTGGCGTCGGTTACCACGGCTTCCAACGATAGTACTGGAGGTTCGGTCATCGTTACAGTGTCTGCAAGGATACAACCATTGGCATCCGTGATTCCCACTATGTAGAGGCCAGATCCCACATCCGTCAAATCCTCGGAAAGAGCAAAGTTTGACCACAAAAATCCATAGGGTGTGGTGCCTCCCCAAACGGTCAGGTCGATGAAACCATCATTTTCGCCTAGGCAAGAAACTTGCCATCCCCCCACGAAGGAAGAAGTGCTGATGAAATCCGTTAAGGGCGCAGGTTCGGTCAAGGTGATGCTATCCACTCGAATGCATCCATTTGCATCGGTGATTGTTACTTCATATCGCCCTGCCGTCAAAAGGTTCAAGTCCTCGTTGGTACTACCATTGCTCCACAGGAAAGCGTAAGGACCTGTTCCACCCTCTGGAGTGAGGTCGATGGAACCAGTGATTCCTCCGTTGCACCGTATGTTCCATCCGCCATTGAAGGTTGGGCTTGAAAGCGAACTTGTCAGTGGATTCGGTTCTGAAAGGGTAATGGAGTCTTGGATGGCACAACCGTTTTGATCGGTTATGGTCACGAAGTACTCGCCCGCCAAAAGGTTGGTCGGGCCCGCCGACCAGTTGAATTGGTAAGGTCCAACTCCTCCAGAAACGCCCACGTTGATTTGGCCATCGCTTGCGCCATTGCAGCTGATGTTGTAGCCACCATTGAATTCAGGGCTCGTCAAGGTATCTACCAAGGGTGCTGGTTCAGTCAATTGGATGCTGTCCCTAAACAAACAGCCATTGACGTCCTGAAGGTCAAGGGTGTAAATCCCTGCACCCAATCCAAATAGCGTGTCGTTCGCGGAAGTGAATCCATTGGGGCCATTCCATGAAAACACATAAGGCGCACAATCTGCTCCTCCGGAGCTCTGAATGGCGATGTATCCATCTGTCGAGTTATGGCAACTGACACCAAAACCACCTTCAAAACTGCTGATTGAATCCAAGGCTATCAGTGTGTTTGGCTCCAATAGCGTGAAGGAAGAGTCAATCAAATTGCCATTGTCATCCGTAACAGTAACTGTGTAAATGCCTGCTGTCAAATTCCCAATCGAGTCTACAATTGAACCATTTGACCAAAAGTACTGATAGGGTGGACACCCTCCGTTTGGAGTGATCTTAATGTTGCCGTCCGTTGAACCATTGCAACTGATGTTCAAGCCACACTGATATTGCGACAGAGAGGCTGTCATGGTGAAAATGGTTGGGGCAAGTAATGATGCGGAATCCACCAGGTTGCATCCGTTTGCGTCTGTAATTGTCACTCGATAATTCCCTGCGGCCAATCCTGTCGCGGTTGGGGTGGTCTGCCCGTCGTTCCAGAGGAATGAGTACGGAGCGCACCCCCCTGCGGGTGTCACGGCCACGCTGCCGTCGGTAGCGGTGTCAGCGCTGACGTTGTACCCGCAGTTGAAGGTTGAGGGGTTCGTGGTGGCGGTCAGGGCCGCGGGTTCGGACAGGACGACGGAAGTGTTTGCCTGGCATCCGTTGTCGTCGGTGACGGTGACGGAGTGGGTTCCTGCTGCGAGGTTTGCGGCGGTTGCGGTGGTCTGCCCGTCACCCCAGAGGAATGTATAGGGTGCGCAGCCGCCGGAGGGCGATACGGTGGCGCTTCCGTCGCTTGCGCCGTTGCAGCTGACGTTGTAGCCGCAGCTGAATGTCGGGGAAGTAGCCGAAGCGGCGACTGTAGCGGGTTGCGAGAGGAGCACGGAGTCCGTCCTGGAGCATCCGTTTGCATCGGTGAGGGTGACCTTGTACTGGCCTGCGGCCAATCCTGTCGCGGTAGCGGTGGTCTGTCCGTCGCTCCACAGGAAGGAGTAGGGTGC
>Ga0068876_10002175_pt1 | contig 14769 bp, 7 predicted proteins | sample NOAtaG_6_FD_66442 | JGI IMG/M metagenome (GOLD analysis project Ga0068876, IMG submission 66442) | Freshwater lake microbial communities from Lake Erie, under a cyanobacterial bloom - NOAA_Erie_Diel5S_2200h metaG | ecosystem: Environmental > Aquatic > Freshwater > Lake | place: USA: Ohio, Lake... | reverse complement strand
GACGCGGACGGCATCTCCTTCCGCTTCTGCATCCCTGCGGAGACCGCATTCGGTCCCTGCGAGAACTCGGACGGCACCTCGCCGCTCACCGTCGCGGCGAACCTCACCGCGCCGGCCTCGATCACCCTGCATGGCGACCACCTCTTCTTCGACTCGTTCCCGACCGGCGAGGAGATCGTCGAGCGGCGCGCGCAGTGGCTCGCGAACGGCGACACGAACGGCGACGGCGAAACCACGCAGGCCGAGCTCGAGGCGCTCGATGCGGCCGAGCTCTTCACCGCGCCGGACTACAGCCTCGCGGGGGCGCCGAGCACCGTGGTCACCGCGTGGGACTTCGCCATCGCGCAGGTCAAGACGCAGGGCCACTGGAACGGCGAGGGCGAGTGCCTCATCGACGGCGAAGCGCACGAGCACTGAGCTGCTGCGACGACGGACGCGGGGCTGGCCCTCGGCGCGTTCGTGCGCGGAGGGCCGCCTCGGCCTACAACCGCTCGCTTTGCCCCGCCCTCCCCGCACCGATCCGCGCCCGCGCCGCACCCCGGCCCCGTCGAGCGCCCCGCGTTCCTCCAAGACCCGCGCCGCCTCCGAGGTGCGCGCCGAACGCCCGGCACGCGGAGAACAGCCCGCCGCTGCGCGACCCGCACGCGGGCCGAACACCGCTGCGAAGCGGCCCGCGAAGGAGGCGGACGCCCGCACCGCGAAGCCTGGCGCTCCGCGCGCCGGCGCGCCGGCCCGGCCCGAGGCGCCGCGCACGCCGCCGCCGAAGAAGAAGCCCAAGGCGCATTCGCCGCGCTCGGGGCGCATCGCCATCGTCGGCCAGCCGAACGTCGGCAAGAGCACGCTGCTCAACGCGCTGCTCGGCCAGAAGCTCTCGATCGTCTCGGAAAAGCCCGGCACGACCCGGCAGGTGCTGCTGGGCGTCGCGGAGCACGTCGGGGACGAGGGCGAGCTCACCCAGCTCGCGCTCCTCGACACGCCCGGTCTCGAGCAGCCGCGGAGCGTGCTCGGCCGCGCGCTCATGGAGGAGGCGCAGGGCGCGCTCGAGGGCGTCGACGCGGTGCTCTTCCTCGTCGACGTCGAGGCGGCGCTGCGGGCGCGCGGCCTGGGCACCAGCGACACCCGCATCCTCGCTGCGATCGCCGAGACGAAGCGGCCTTTCGTGATCGCGCTGAACAAGGTCGATCGGGTGCGTGACAAGGGGCGCCTCTTGCCGCTGCTCGAGCACCTGAGCGCGCGCGGGGCGAGCGCCATCGTGCCGATCTCGGCGCGCCGCGGCACCGGCCTCGACGGAGTCGTGAAGGAGCTCCGCGCGCACCTGGGCGAGGGGCTCGCGCTCGAGGCGGGTACGCTCACCGATCGGCCCGAGCGCTTCTTCGTCGCGGAGCTGGTGCGCGAGGCCATCCTCGAGCGCACCGAGCAAGAGGTCCCGCACGGGGTCGCGGTGGTCGTCGAGGAGTGGGTGGACGAGGGCAAGCACGTGCGCGTCGGCGTCTCGATCTCGGTCGACAAGGAAGGCCACAAGGGGATCCTGATCGGCGCCAAGGGCCAGAAGCTCAAGGAGATCGGCGAGGCGGCCCGGGCGGGCATCGAGGACCTGATCGGCCGGCACGTGTTCCTCCGGACCTTCGTGAAGGTCGCGCCGGGCTGGACGAAGGACGAGGCGAGCGTGACCCGCGCGCTTCGGGAGGGAGAGCCGTGACCCGGCGAGGCGAGGACAACGAGGCAGGCCGCAAGCGCAAGGGGCAGCGCCGGAGCAAGCGGCTGCCTGCGGGCATGCTCGGCCCGAGGCCGGTGGTGGCCGTCGTGGGCCGACCGAACGTCGGCAAGAGCACGCTCTTCAATCGTCTCGCGGGCGAGCGCATCGCGATCGTCGAGGACGTGCCCGGCGTGACCCGCGACCGGCACTACGCCGACGTCACGCTCGGCGGCCGCGAGGTCGTGCTGATCGACACCGGCGGCTTCGACCCCGAGAGCGACGACCCGATGAAGGAGGGCATCGCGCGGCACGTCACGCTGGCGCTCGGCGAGGCCGACGTGGTCATCGCGGTCCTCGACGGTTCGAGCGAGCCGACGAGCGCGGACGAGGCGACGGCGAAGCTGCTGCGGCGATCGAGCAAGCCCGTCGTGTGGGTCGCGAACAAGGCGGACAACAAGACGAAGGCCCACGAAGGCCTCACGCACTACCGGCTCGGGATGAAGGAGCTCCTCTCCGTGTCCGCGCTGCACGGGCACGGCATGGCCGACCTCGAGCAGCGCATTGCGACGCTCTTGCCCGAGGAGGGCGGGGGACACGCGGCGCAGTACGACGAGTCCATTCCGCGCATCGCGATCGTGGGCCGGCCCAACGCGGGCAAGAGCTCGCTCGTGAACCGTCTGCTCGGCGAGGACCGGCAGCTCGTCGACGCGCGCCCCGGCACCACCGTCGACAGCATCGACACACTGGTTCGGCGCGGCGACGAGGAGTGGGTGGTCATCGACACCGCCGGCATCCGGCGCAAGCGGGGCATCGAGGAGACGGTCGAGTCGGTCGCGGTGATGAAGGCGCTCCGCAGCGTGGAGCGGGCGCACGCGGTGGTGCTGATGATCGACGGCAGCGAGGGCGCATCGGAGCAGGACGCGCGCCTCGCGGGCCTCATCGTGGATCGAGGCCGCGCCCTGGTGATCGGCCTGAACAAGATGGATCTACTCGACGAGAAGGGCCGCAAGCGGGCCATCGAGCACACCCGAGAAACCCTGGCGTTCGCGCCGTGGGCGCCGATCGTGCCGTGCTCGGCGAAGACCGGGCGCGCGACGAGCAAAGTGCTCGAGGCGGTCGGCGCGGCCATCGCCGAGCATCGCAAGCGGGTGCCGACCGCAGAGACGAACCGTTTCTTCGAGGAGGTCCTCGAGTACCACCCGCCCCCGACCCAGAAGGGTCGGGCGGTGCGGCTCTACTACGTGACGCAGGCCGAGACGCGGCCGCCGCGCTTCGTGGTGATGACGAACGAGCCCGAGGCGGTGCACTTCAGCTACCAGCGCTACCTCGTCAACGCGCTGCGCGAGCGCTTCGGATTCCAGGGCACACCGCTGCGGGTCACCTACAAGAAGAAGACCCGCAAGCCGTAGCGCCTGCGGCGGGCGCAGGCGCAGCAGGAAATCGAGGAAGGGAGCATCCGAGGTGACGTAGGATGCGGCATGCGCGTGCGTCTTGTTCTGGCCCTCACCCTCTCGGTCCTCGTTCCTACCGGCTGCGTGGTGCGGGCGCGCGCCGTGCGCGCCGCCCCGGTCAGCAGCGGCGCGGTGGTCGTCGCGCCGGCCTCCGGAAGCGTCGCTCCCCAAACCACGACGGTCTCCGGCACGGTGGTGGTGAGCTCTTCCGCCTCGGGTGCGGTGGTGGTGGGGCCCGCGGCCGGAGCGAGCGGGTCGGTGGTGGTGGGCTCGGGCGGCGGTGGGAGCGCAGCACCGGGCTATGGGGCACCGGGCTATGGGGCACCGGGCTATGGGGCACCCACGCCGAGCACCGCGGGCGGGACCTACGTGCTCGTCGGCTACGACGAGGCCTCGGAGGGCTACCACGGCGACACGCCGACGAACGCGCTGCTGCCGGTGCTCTGCCTGCGGGCCACGGGGCTGCCCGACCCCGGTGGCCTGACACCGCCGGGGAGCACGCCGGGCGGCTCGACGCGGCGCAGCTGGTCGGGCGCAGAGGTGGCGCTCACCGAGCCCGTCGCGGGCTACTCGCTGACCAGCCGGAGCACCGCCGACGCGCTCTGCGCAGCCCGTTTCGGCGGCGGCTGGCGCATGGCCGAATTCCACGACGGCGGGCGCGGCGCGGGCTACGACTTCTGGGCGCGCGCTGGGAGCGGAGACTTCGCGGCGAGCCGGTTCTGGGTGGCGATCGACGACCAGCGGGCCAACCCCTGGGACTCCGATCGCGGGATGACTTGGCGGCTGCTCGCCTACCGCTGAGCTCCACGCGGGGCCGCGCCGGGTCTCGCCGAGGCCTCGGTGCTACCCTCGCCGCTTCGGAGATCGATTGCCCAAGCATGCGTTCCGCCGATTCAGCCGGTGGGCGTGGGTCCTTACGATCTTCGCCGTGGGCATCCCCATCTCGACGGCGCTCGCGGTCAGGCACAGCGGTGCAAGCGGGCGGCTGCGAGAGGTGGCGGTCGCCGCGATTCAAGAGGAGCTCGGTCTGCGCGCGACGCTCGGGCACGTGCAGCTCGAGCTCTTCCCATTCGGCATCGTCGCCCGTGACGTCGCGCTCGACGATCCGGTGTACGGCCGCCTCGCCGATGCCGAGATCTTGCGGGTCCAGCCCTCGCTGCGAGGTCTCCTCCGGGGCGTCGTCGATCTGTCGGCGATCGAGATCGAGGACGCGAGCGTCCGCCTCGTCGTGTCGGACGGGGAGGTGCGCAACCTGCCGCGGCTCGAGACGCCCGACGATGGAGGGCCGCCCACCCTCCCGTTCCGCGAGCTGCGGATCGTGCGCTCCACGCTGACGGTCGACGCCTCACCCCACGCCGCGATCACCGCGCGCGACGTGAACGTGACGGTGCGGGGCGCAGCCGACCACGTGATCGAGGTCGACGTGAGCGCGGGCGGCGGAGAGGTCACCCACGAGACGGGCACCGAGACGATCGAGGCCATCACCGCGTCGGTGCGGGCCGCGCAGGACCACCTCGAGGTGCGCGAGGCCGACCTGCGGATCGGGCCGCTCGCGCTGCGCGGCGCGGAGGTCCGCCTCCCGCTTCCTCCGCCCACCGATCCCCGGCACCTCGCGGGCATCGCTGGGCATGTCGAGCTCGACTACGACCTCGCGCACCTCGGCACCCTGCGCCTGCCGATCACGCTGCCGCGCCTCGAGGGCCGCGTGCACCTCGTCGCCGACGTCCCCGACGCCGAACGCCCGGAGGCGACTGGCCAGCTCGTCGTCGAAGGGGGCCGCATCGAACAGTTCGGGCTCGGCGACCGGGTAGAGCTCGAGCTCGCCGCCTCCCCCGACGAAGTGCGGGTCACCCGCGGCCGCATCGACGTCGCGTCCGGCGGAGGCACCGTGGGCCTCACGGCGAGGCTCGGCCTCGGCCCGACCCTGCCGCTCGTGGCGACGGCGAGCCCCGATGGCCTCTCCTTCGCGCACCTCATGGAGGTGCTCGGTGTGACGCCGAACTCGATCGTGGAGTGGCTCTTCGACGGCACGCTGCAGCTCGAGGGCGAGCTCATGCCGGCGGATGGGAGGCTGCGGCTCGCGGGCCCGGTCGAGCTCCACACCCATGACTTCGTCGTGAGCTTCGACCCGTACCACGAGCGCCCCGTGCGGCCGGTGCTCGCCATCTCCCGCGGACGGTTCCTGGGATCGTGGTCGATCGACGATACGGCCGTGCGATTCCACGACCTCGTGGCGGACCTGCCCCGGAGCCGCATCTGGGGGGACGTCGTGCTCGGCTTCCGGAACGAGCTCCGGGTGAGCGCACGGACCGAGGGACACCTCGAGGAGGTCGCACCTCTTGCCGGCTTCGACATCCGCGGCGCGGGCCGCGCGACGTGCACCATCGACGGCACGTTCCAGGATCCGCGGGTCGGCGGAACGCTCGACTTCGAGGGCTTCGAGTTCGACGGAATGCGGATCGGGCGCATCGCCTCGGACGCCGAGCTCGATCGGGACGGGATGGGCGTCACCTTCCCCGAGGCCCACATCACGAAGGGCGACAGCCGCTACGTCGCGCACGGGCTTCGCCTCGATTTCCACGAGGTCGGCGGGCACGGCGCCTTCGCGCTCGATGCCCGGCTCGAGCTCGGCAGGCTGACCCTCGCGGATTTCTACCACGTGTTCGGTTTCGAAGAAGACGAGCGCTTCAACGGCTACCAGGGCGTGGCGCACGGGCTCGCCATCGTCCGCTACACCAACGGGCATCCGGGCGACTCGCCGAGCGGGACGCTGCTCGCCCGCGCGGACCTATCGTTCGATGCGGTATCGCTGAACGGCTACGCGTTCGAGCGGGGCACCGTGCGCGGGACCTGGCGGTGGAACGACTGGTCGCGCGGCTACCGAGGGGGCGAGCTCACGCTCGACGAGGCCCTCTTGCACAAGGGCGAAGGGACGCTGCTCGTCGCGGGCGAGATGGCCGAAGGCGGCACGCTGCGCATGAACGCCGCCGTCGACCGCGTGGCGCTGCGCGATCTCGAGGGCATCGGCGATCGGCTCCCGGACGTGGGCGGCGTGGCCTCGGCGATCGGCGTGGTCTCCGGCGACGCCGACCGCATGCGGGTCGACCTCGACGTGCTGGTGACGGAGGCGAGCTGGGCGGGCCGAGCGCTCGGCGACGCGCGCGCCTACGTGCGCATGACCGACGATCTCGACCCCTGGGTGATCGCGGCCCGGGACTTCGCGCTGCCTGGGACGAGCGGTGGGACGCCGGTACCCGAGGCAGAGCCGTGTCCCTTCGCGCGCCGCGGGCTGGCCCGCGCGGGCTGGCCTGCCGATCCGCCGGCGCGGACCATCGAAGGGCCGCAGCCACGCCTCTCGCGTCCGAGCGCGTTCGTCATCTGCGGACATGCGCTCGAGGATCGGGTCGCCCTCGATCTGATGGTCGGTCGTACCGAACGGTTCCCGGTGCGAGGCAGGATCGCGGCGACGGCATTGCCGATCGAGACGCTCGCGGGGCCCGACGCCGCGGCGCGCGGCACCCTCACGGGCGAGCTCCTCGTCGAGGACGGCGGTCCGATGGAGCCCGAGCGGCTCGACGCGCGCCTCGTGATCGACGAGGTGGACTTGCGGGTCGGCCCGCCCGGCGCGGAGGTTCGGATCGCGAGCGCCGGGCCAGTGCGGGTGTCGATCGACGACGGCGTCGCGCGGATCGAGCGAGCTCGCTTTCGCGCGCCCGGCTCGCGCCTCCGGGTGCGCGGGCAGGCGTCGGTCGTGGACGGACTCGGCCTCGAGATCGCGAGCGAGGTCGACCTCTCGCTCCTGCCGAGCGTGAATCCGTCGGTGACGGCCGCGAGCGGACGGCTCGCCGCGCGGCTCGCCGTGACGGGCCCGTTCGTGGATCCGCAGCTCTTCGGCGAGGCGATCGTCGAAGGGGGACGACTCGAGCTGCCGATGCTCTCGACGCCGGTGGAGGACCTCGAGGCGCGCATCGGCTTCAGCTCGCGGCGCATCGTCGTCGAGGAGGTCGCGGCGCGCCTCGCGGGGGGGCACGTATTCGGCTCGGGCGAGGCCACGATCGAGCGGCGGGGCATCGAGCGGTGGGACATCGACGTGCGGGCCGAGCACCTGTCGTTCGAGCCCGTCGAGGGCCTCGCCTTCACCGTCTCCGCCGAGCTCGACGTCACGGGTCGGCGGGACGATCGGCTCCCCCGCGCGAGCGGCGACGTGATCGTGGAGCGGATGACCTACAGCCGTCCCATCGCGCTCGGCGCGACGCTCGACGAGCTGACGCGCACCGAGCGTGCCGAGGTCGAGACGTGGCGCCCGAGCGAGGAACACCTCGACCTCGACCTGAGGGTCCTGCACGACGCGCCCTTCGTGGTCCGCAACGATCTCGTCGATGCGGAGCTGCGGGTCGACGAGGGCGAGCGCCCCTTCCGGATCGTGGGGACCGACCAGCGCTTCGGCGTGCTCGGAGATCTGCGCTTCGAGCGCGGCCGGATCTTCTTCCGGAACAACTCGTTCGAGATCGTGCCGGGGGGCAGCGTGGTGTTCGACGACGAGACCTCGGTGGATCCGAGCTTCGACGTCCGGGCCTCGACGACGCTGCGGCGCGCGGCAGACCTGCGCGAGGCGAGCTTTCGGGTGCTGCTCGAGGCCTCGGGCACGAGCGACTCGCTGCGCATCGTCACCCACAGCGAGCCGGAGCTGCCGCAGGAAGACATCCTCCTCCTGCTCGCGGTCGGGATGACCCGGGCCGAGGTGGAGGCGCAGGCAGGCAGCGTGGGGAGCACCGCGGCGCTCGAGGCCCTCGCGAGCGTGACCGGCGTCGACCGGGAGGTTCGTCGCGCGCTGCCGGTCATCGACGACTTCCGCCTCGGCAGCGCCTACAGCGTGCGGACCGGGCGGACCGAACCGCAGATCACCATCGGCAAGCGCATCGCCGACCGGATCCGCCTGAGCGCGACGACCGGCATCAGCGAGTCACGGGACTTCCGCGCGCTCCTCGAGGCGCAGCTCGACGACACGACGAGCGTCTCGGTCGGCTACGACAACTACAACCTCACGGGCGCGTCGTTCGGCAACTTCGGTGCAGACCTGCGCTGGCGGCTCGAGTTCGAGTGAGCCGTGCGCGCCTCGACCGCGTAGGATGGCGCCGCCCATGCGCCCTCTCCGAGCCCGACGTCCGCCCGCTCCGCGCGCGCCGTGTGGGCTCGCCGCCGGGCTCGTCCTGCTCTTGGGCCTGCTGCCGGCGCCGCACGCCGCGGCCCAGATCCCGCCGGAGCTCGTGGGCCGGCCCATCGAGCACGTCGATCTCGCCGGCGAGGGGACGGAGGGGCTCGACGCAGCCGAGCTCGGGATCGAGTTCGGGAGCCTGCTGACACGACAGCTGCTTCGGCGGCTCACCACCCAGCTCGTGGCCTCGGAGCGCTGGGCGGACGTGCGGATCGACGCGGCTCCCGACCCGCGCGGCGCGCGCATCCGCGTGACCCTGCTCCGGCGGATCGTGCTGAGCCGCATCGATGTGCTCGGGAACGCGGCGCTCTCGACCGCCGGCGTCCTCTCGGCGCTGCGGCTCGCACCCGGCGACGAGATCGCCTCGGGCCGCACCGCCCCGCTGCGCGAGGCGCTGCGCGCGGCCTATGCCGAGATCGGCTACGAGAACATCGAGGTCGACATCCAGCTGCGGGACACCGCGGTGGTCGAGCAGCGGGTGCTTCGCATCGCCATCGACGAGCGCGCACCGACCCGCATCGTCGGCTTCGAGTTCGTGCCCGACGCGCCGCCCGACCTCGGTGAGGCGACGCGTGCCATCGGGCTCGACACCGGCTCGGTCCTCGACCGGCGCCGCGTCGAGCCAGGCGGACGGGCCCTCGAGACCGCGCTGCGCGCGGCAGGATGGCTCGAGGCGGAGATCGGCGAGCTCGTGGTGAGTCCGGTCGCGGGAGGGGTTCGGATCTCGGTCCCCTGCCGGGTCGGACGGCACCATCGGGTGGTGGTGGATGGCGCCGCGCCGCTCGCTCCGACCGAGGTCGAGGCGGCCCTCGGCCTCAGCGAAGAGCGGCTCCGTCCCGCGACCCTCGCGGCCATGGAGGAGCGCGTCGCGGATCTCTACCGGCGGCACGGCTTTCCGGACGCGGCCGTAGAGGTGCGCAGGACCACCGACCCCGAGCGGCCGGGTGACGAGACCCGGGCGGTGCTCGCGGTGCTGGTGCAGCGCGGCGAGCGGCTGCGGGTCGTGGGGGTCTCGTTCCCTGGCGCCTCGTTCTTCGCCTCGAGCACGCTGCGCGATCAGATCCGCAGCTACCTCGAGGAGGGCCTGCCGCGGGCCACGCTCTTCGAGCCCGTCGATTCGGCAGTCGTCGATCTGCTGGGCGTCTCCGGACGCCCAGCGGGCGCCGCACGCAGCGTGCTGCCGGTGCACGAGGACCTTCCCGACACCGTCTGGTACGAACCTCTCTACCGTGAGGCCGCCGAGCACATCGGCGCGCTCTACGAGAGCGAGGGCTTCCTCGCCGCGGAGGTCGACACGCCGACCCTGCGGCGCTTCGACGATGGCACGGCGATCGTGGAAGTCGGCATCCGCGAGGGGCCGCGCACGCTGGTCTTCGACGTGGCGGTCGAGGGGAACGCCGCGATCTCCTCGGCAGAGCTCCTGGCCCTGTCACGGCTCGAGCGCGGCGCACCCTTCAGCCAGCTCGCCGTCGAGGAGGCCCGCGCGCGCATCGTCGAGCTCTACCGCGAGCGGGGTTTCCTGTTCGCCCGCGTCTTCGCGGCGCCGCACCTGAGCGGTGACGCGTCGCGGGCGTCGGTCACCTTCGAGGTCGTCGAGCGCTTCGCGGTCCGCATCGGCGCGCTGCGGATCGAGGGATGCGTGCGCACGGATCCAGGGCTCGTCCGAGGCGTGCTGGATCTCGCAGTCGGCGAGGTCTTTCGCCCCTCGCTGGCGCGCGAGAACGAAGAGGCCCTGCTGGCCCTCGGCGTCTTCGACAGCGTCCGAATCGCGCCGGACGCGCCCGATCTCGCCGAACAGGTGAAGACGATCGTGGTGAGCGTGCGCGAGCGGACACCCCAGGAGTTGGGACTCTCGGCGGGCATCTCCACCGGGGAGGGCCTGCGTGGGGCGTTCGACTACGGCTACCGCAACCTCTTCGGCTGGGGGCTTTCGCTCTCGCTCCGCGCGCAGCTCGCCTTCCAGTTCCTGTTCCAGGACGACGAACTGCGGCAGGCCATCGAACTGCTCACGGTGGTCGATCGGCTCGAGCGCCGGATCACCGCCGGTTTCTCGGTGCCTCACCTACCAGGCACACGGAACCTGCGGCTCTCGCTCGACCTGGTGCACCTGCGCGACAACTTCCGCGACTTCGGCCTGGACAAGAACGGTGTCGTGCTCGCGCTCGGCTGGACGCCGGTGCGGCGCCTGGCGTTCTCGCTCTCGGGCGAGATCGAGCACAACGACGTCGGCCTCTTCCAGCGTGAGGCCTACGAACAGCTGCTCCTGCGCGCGGACCCGCGCACGCAGCGCTTGCTGCGCGTGCCCGAGGGCGAATCGGCCATCGGCAGCGCCCGGCTCTCGGCGGTGCTCGACCTGCGCGACAACGCCTTCAATCCGACGGGAGGTCTCTACACCTCGATCACCGCAGAGTGGGCCCGTACGGTCGGCGGCGGCATCGACGGTGCGTGCGCCACGGACCCGCACCAGGGCGTCGCACCGGATTCCGTCCTGCCCCGCGTCTGCCTCGACACGAGCGGCGATCCTGCGCGCTTCTTCAGCCACTTCCTCAAGCTCTCCCTCGCCGTCAGCGGCTACGTGCCCGTCGCCGAGGGATGGGTGCTGGCGCTCCAGGCGCGTGCGGGCCGCGTCGTGCACCTCGAGCCGGGCTCACGGACCTATCCCAACCGGGTCTTCTATCTCGGCGGCGTCGACTCGATGCGCGGCTACCTGCAGGACCAGGTCATCCCGCAGGATCAGCTCGACGCGATCCTTCGGGAGGGGGAGTCGGTGACGGCCGCGGTGGTGCGCAATGGCGACTTCTTCAGCCTGCTGCGCGCCGAGCTGCGCTTTCCGATCGTCGGCAACCTCGGGGGAGCCGTCTTCCTCGACGCCGGGAACGTGTGGGCGAACGCCGACGCGATGCGACCGGAGGACTACGTGCGGCTTCGCTGGAACGTGGGCCTCGGACTGCGCTACGCGACGCCGGTCGGGCCCCTCGCGGTGGACTACGGGTTCAACCTCTCCCGGCAGACCAGCGACGAGCCCTTCGGAGCGTTCCACTTCTCCATCGGGCTCTTCTAGTGGCCCGGACCTCCGCGCGGCGTGCGAGGGCGCTCAGCCGCCATCGACGCCCGCATCGAGGCCCCCCGCGTCGGGAGTGCCCGCGTCCGGCACGCCTGCATCGGAAGTCCCCGTGTCCGGCACCCCCGCGTCGGTCCGACCGGCGCTGCACAGATCCGCCAGGGGCTGGCCGGGCGTCGGGGTCGGCACGACGCGCGCGCGCGAGCCGCGGAACCGCACCCCGATGCTGATGGCATCGCATGGGCTCGGCGGATCGCCGGGGCGCGGCGGCATCGAGCGAACGTCCGCGATGCGGCCGAGCTGGGTCATGAGCAGCTCGTAGCGCGAGTCACCGCGGCAGATGCCGATGTTCTCCGCGGTGCTGAGGAGATCGACGACACGCCAGCGGCCGGCGACGATGACGGGGTTCAGTTCGAGGCCGTCCTCGCTGAGCGTGCCGGTCGCGACCGCTTCGGTGAGGCGCACGAGGACGCCGATGTCGTCGGTCGGGAACACGATGTCCACCTGATCGGGAAGGCGCGAGACGATCTCGCCGTCGACGACGTAGGCGGCGTCGTCCACGATGAAGGGCTGGTCGGGGTCCCCGGCGAGGAACGCATCGGTGCGGGCCCAGAGGAAGTCTTCGCCGTCCCAGACGGGGAGCGGGACCGGAGAGCCGTCGGCGAGGGTGTACTCGAGGGGGCTCGTGATCCGGACGTCGGGCGGCCCGCCGCCGGGGCCTTCGGCGGACGTACCGAACACGGACTGCATGATCGCGACCTCGACCTGCGGATCGTTCCGGGTCCCATTCCAGTGCCGGATGCGGAGGACCGGCATGCCGCGTCCCTCGTCCTGCGCCGCGACGGCCATCGCCTCGAGGCCCGGCACCGACGCCTCGACGATCGGGTAGAGCGCATCGCCGAACACGTTGTCGATTCCGTCGTCTCCGTCCCGCTGCGGCGGACCACCGCGGGTGCACTCGGAGGCGAAATCGGGCGACACGGTGCAGAGGCCGTCGAGGTCGTAGCCGGTCGAGGTCCAGTCGGCCCCCTGGTCGAGGAACACCTCGCGGAGACCGAACGCGACCTCCTCGATGTCGGGCCCGTCGGGGATGCTCGGCCGGGCTGGCGGTCGACGTCCGGCGCAGACGCCGCCGCCATCCGTCCCCGCGTCACTGCGGCGCACGAGCTGAGGGTCGTACACGAGACAACCGCCGAGCCCGGCAGCGCACGCGAGCCACGAGACCGTGCCGAGAAAGCGACGCATCGGGAGAATGTACCAAACCCCCGGCGAAGCTCCCACCGGCCCCGGTCATCGGGGCAAGGGCCGCTCCCGCAGGCGCCATGCGATGCGGGTCGCCATCGCCATGATCGTGACCTGCGGGTTCACGCCGAGGCTCGAAGGCAGGATGCTGCCGTCGACGACGAAGAGCTCGCGCACGTCCCAGCTCTCGCCCGAGGCGTCGACGACCGAGACCCCCGCCGTCGGCCCCATGCGGCAAGCACCGAGTGGGTGCTGGCTCGCACACTCGAGGCGCGAGGCCGGCACCCGATCCCAGTCGAAGCGGCGGAGCGCGTCGGCGTCGAGGCCAGGCAAGCCGAGGATCGGCAGGAAGACCTCCTTCGCCCCGGCCTCGAAGAAGGTCTCGGAGACCTCCTTGAGCCCGAGGCACATCGCGCGCCGATCGTGCGCCGACCAGCGATAGAAGAGAAAGGGTTCGCGGCCCAAGGGGTTGCGGACGACCGCGCCTCCCCCCTCGTCGTGGACCATCACGCCGAACATCGCGATGCGGTCGACGTGCGCCGCGAGCGCCGCGTGGGCCGGGCCGACTCCCGGCAACTGCGCCGCGATGACGCTGCCCGGCACGAAGAGGCTCATCATGATCACGCCCTCGTCGAAGAGCCGATCGCTGTAGGCGCTCTGCAGCGCGCCCGACCAGCCTCGGACGGTTTCTCCGAAGCGCGCGAAGACACGAAAGCCCGGGTGCAGCGTGAGGCCTCGGCCGACGTGCGAGCCGATGCCTCCGAGCCCGCTCGCCGCGAGGAGCGCCGGCGAGTGCACGCCGCCGGCCGCGACGACGACCCGCCGCGCCTTCACCCGGAGCCGGCCGCGACGGCGGGCCTCTCCATCGAGCGTCCGCCCCTCGACGCCGATCGCCCGCCCGTGCTCGATGCGCACGCGCTCGACGAGGCAGTCGGTGTAGAGGCGCGCGCCGGCCTCGACGGCGCGTGGCAGGTAGGCGAGGTCGACGGAGAGCTTGGCCTGGTGTGGACAGCCGAAGTTGCACCGACCGCAGCCGTTGCAGCCCCGGGTGTTGCGCCGCACCGGCGTGACCGGGTGACCTCTGCGCGCGGCGCCTTCGGCGAACAGCTGCGTCGAGCGGGAGCGCATCCCGACCGGAACCTCTTCGACGTGGATGGCCCGCTCGACATGCTCGAAACAGGGCTCGAGCCCCTTGCTGTCGAGACCGTGGCTCTGACCCGAGCCCGCCCGCATCTGCCGGGCCCAGCCATCGAGCACGCTCTCCGGCGTGCGAAAGCAGACGCCCCCGGTGAGCATGCTCGAGCCGCCGAGCACGCGGCCCATCGTCACGTTCACCGTCGGCGCACCGAAGAGGCCGATTGCCGCGGTCGTGCCCGCCTCGCGCCACACGTGGCGCAGCGACTCGCTCTGCCGCATCGCGCCGTGCTCGGCGGCGGAGATCTGCGGCCCCTCCTCGAGCACGACGACGTCCTGCCCGGCGAGCGCGAGCTCGGTCGCGACGACCGCCCCGCCCGCCCCCGAGCCGACGACGACGACGTCGCACGAGAGCTCCACGTCGCCCACGAGCGAGCGGGCCTCGATGATCTCGCCGCTCACGAGCGCGTTCCTTGCTGCGGCGCCGCGAGGCAGCGCTGATCCCAGCGGATCGCGCGCGCGCCGTCGGGGTGCTCGTAGAAGACGATGCTGGTGAGCGCGCGGATCAGGAACACGGCGAGGCCGGCGGGCGAGGTCTCGGAGCGGTGCAGCGCCTCGAGGCGCTCGTCGATCGAGAGCCGCGAGAAACGCTGGAATCGCCCGAGCAACACCGCCGGCACGAGGAACGCCATCGTGAGCACCGAGGCCCCGAAGAGCAGCTGGGACCGCATGCCGGCGTGCGCGAGCAGCTGTCCGAGCTCGTCGACCGCGTACCCGAGGTGCGCAGCGCTCGGCGGGCCGCCTTCGTCGGCGAAGAACGCCTCGGCAAAGGCCCGCACCTCGGTCTGCTGCCAGGGCGCAAGCGCCGAGGCGCGACGGGGGCGCCGGGCGTGGCCCTCGGGCGGAGAGAGCGCGGGATCGGCCAGCATCGAAGGCAGGGAGTACCAGAAGACGGGTGCCCTTGTCAGCG
>Ga0068876_10002169_pt1 | contig 14798 bp, 10 predicted proteins | sample NOAtaG_6_FD_66442 | JGI IMG/M metagenome (GOLD analysis project Ga0068876, IMG submission 66442) | Freshwater lake microbial communities from Lake Erie, under a cyanobacterial bloom - NOAA_Erie_Diel5S_2200h metaG | ecosystem: Environmental > Aquatic > Freshwater > Lake | place: USA: Ohio, Lake... | reverse complement strand
GTACTTGGCATTAACCGTGCCGCCGAAAAATTCGAAACCGTCATCGGCATTGGAGAAAACTTCGAGGTGCTCCACAACCGTGCCCGAGCCTACTCCACCGAAGGTGATTCCGTTGATTTCGTTGTTCCCTCCGATGAGTGTGCCGCCGTACCGAACCGAAATGTATTTCAGGATGCCCGAATCGTCGGCATCGTTTGTTCCTCCGTACAGTCCCCGAACTTCGGTGGTTGGGATGCCTTCAATAGCAGAGGTGCCCGGGGAAGAATTGAGGGTTGCTTTGCCCAAGACAATCAAGCCTCCCCACAAGCCGGTTGTTCCCGCGGGAATGTCGTTGGCGTTGTCAACGTCGTCTTGCTCTGCAGTGAAGATGATGGGTTCGGTTGCGGTACCCTCGGCAATGATGCGGCCACCCCTTGACACGATGAGGGCTGAAGCATTTGCTCCTTGGCCGGGTTTGCCTTTGATGACTGTACCTGCTTCGATGGTCAGAGTCTGTCCGTCGTTCACAAACACCAAACCGTCGAGGATGTAGACCTTATCTTTGGTCCAGGTGGTGGTGCCGGTTCCGTTTCCGTTGTCTGTGATCACATTTTCATTGGAATATTGGCAAGTTCCGTTGTCCTTTTCAGCTTCCGGGTCGTAGTTGAGCGATGTGGGGTCCGTGCAACCTTCTTTTTTCTTGCAACCGGAAACCAGCAGGCTACCGCAAACCAACATCACCAAGGTGGCAGTCAGGAAATTTTGGGAAAATTGTTTCATGTCTTCGGAGTTATTGAAGTTGAATCCGCTGCGAAAATGGAATTCCGGTGTAATCAGGTGTTGATGTCGTGTTGAAGATTAGGTTAAGGATACAGGTGATTTATTTACCTCTTCTTAACATCTTGGATGTGCATTGGCAACATTTCATGTCTTTCGGCGGTTGTGAACGAATGCTTAACTTGCGGCTTGTGAAGCGATTTTATCTCACCTTGATCGGGGTATGTTTGGGTGTATGCTCTATGTCGATGGCGCAGACCGACTATCGATTGAAAATCAAAAAAGCGGAATCCAAAATCACCGTTGACGGAATATTGAATGAGGAGGTTTGGCAACAAGCCGAGGTGGCTGGGGAATTTTACCAACAGTTTCCCTTCGATACGGCATTTGCTTTGTCTCGAACCGAGGTTAGGGTGGCCTATGACGACCTTCATCTTCACATTTCGGCCGTTTGTTTCGACGAGTTGCCGGGCCCTTACGTGGTTCAAAGTTTGAAACGGGACTTTTCCTACCCTGTGACCGATGCATTCGGAGTTTACATCGATCCCTTTTGCGACAAGACCAATGGATTCAACTTCACGGTTTCGCCTCTAGGTGTTCAGCGTGAAGGATTACTGGAAAATGGGGGTAGTTTCGGTGTAAGCACCCAATGGGACAACAAATGGTTCAGTGCTGTGCATCGTGGTGAGGGAAAATGGACGGTTGAGATGGCTATTCCTTTCAAAACTTTGCGGTTTCCTGCAGGTCAGACAGAATGGCGCATCAATTTCAGCCGCAATGACCTTAAACGGAACGAAAATTCAACTTGGGTGCCCATGCCACGTCAATTCAATACGGCGACACTTGCCTTCACGGGTGTTTTGGAATGGGACTCCCCACCACCCAGTCCGGGGCGAAATGTTTCTTTGATTCCCTACGCTTTGGGTAATTACACGGCAGACTACGAGCGAGAAACCACCCAAGGCAAACCCAATGCAGGCTTGGATGCCAAAGTGGCTGTGACGCCCGGCCTCAATTTGGATTTGACCGTCAATCCCGATTTTTCCCAAGTAGAGGTGGATCGTCAGGTTACCAACTTGAGCCGTTTCAGTTTGTTTTTCCCCGAGCGAAGGCAATTTTTCATCGAAAACAGCGACTTGTTCTCCAATTTCGGATTCAGCAAAATCCGTCCCTTTTTCTCCAGGCAGATCGGGCTATACAATGGGGAGGCCATTCCCATATTGGCAGGAGCACGGCTTAGCGGAAAACTAAACCGTGATTGGCGTATCGGATTCATGGATATGCAGACGGAGGGGGTGGCTGAATTGGGTTTGAGGCCGCAAAATTATGCGGTGGCGGCCGTGCAAAGGCAAGTGTTTTCCAGATCCAACATCGCTGCCATTTTCGTGAACCGTCAGGGCTTTGCAGGGAATGTGCCCGATGCTGCAGACTACAATCGAATCGTCGGATTGGATTTCAATTTCGCCTCTGACGACAACAAATGGAGGAGCAAAGCCTTTTACCATCGGAGTTTCGACCCTGGTGGGGACAAGCTTAAAAGTGCCAATGCCGTTTGGATCAGACGATCCACGCCTGTCATGGACCTTGATTACAATCACGAGTGGGTGGATGCCAATTACAATGCTGAGACTGGATTCGTTCCGCGCGGGGGGCATTTCAGGTTCGAACCCGGATTCAAGTACAATTTTTATCCCAAGAAAAAGGGTGCCATCCTGCGTCACGGACCGAGTGCGCTCATGAGCTGGTATTGGGACAACCGGACTTGGCAAAGCATCGAACGACAAACCCGGGTGGGCTATTCGGCATCCTTCCGCACTCGGGCAGAATTGAGCGCAAATGTCGAAGATTGGTATGTGTACTTGTTGGCGCCCTTTGATCCAAGCCGTACCGGACAGACACCCCTTCCCGACAGCAGCGGATACCAATGGAGGCAAGTAGAAATCACCTATACTTCTGATTTTCGCAAACCATTTTATTTCACCACTACCCTCACCGGAGGAGGGTTTTACGCGGGCAACAAAATCACGGCATCCGGCGAAATCATTTTCAGGAGGCAGCCTTGGGGCATTTTCTCTTTGGCCCTCGAACAAAACCGGATTGCCCTTTCGGATACAGTGGTGAACTTGACCCTGTTGAGTCCAAGGGTGGAGGTTTCATTCACAAGAAGCTTGTTTTTCACCACCTTTTTCCAATTCAACACGCAGACTCGAAATTTCAACATCAATGCCAGGCTTCAATGGCGTTTTGCTCCGATGAGCGATCTATTCATTGTGCTTACTGACAACTACCTCACCCAGAATTTTGCAGTCAGGAATCGTGCCATCGTTCTGAAATTGAACTATTGGCTCACGCTTTGACAACTTGGTCTTTGCTTGACTTTCAACAATCGAAATTTTATCTTCGGTTCCATTTAAAAACGGGCGTGTTTCCCGTTTGTCTTTTCTGATTGGATTTGTGTCGATTTAGACTTGTTTCAAGGCAATTCATGATTGGATTTTTCAGATGGTTTTTGTGTGGTGTGGTCCTTTTGGGGACGCTTCCCTCGTTTGCATCCCATGGCCATGATGTGGTTTCCTACGACCGCTTGCATGTAGTGGGTGGGTCCAAAGAACGATTTGAGCGGGCTTATCAAACCGGCATGCAGCAAGGTTATTTCTACTACGAGGAATTGGTCAAAACCCTTTTGCCTCAGTTTGGAGGAATTACTTACGGTGTGGGTGGTGCAGGCTGCCCTTCCGAAAAAACCCTCATCAATTTCTTTTCTTTCGATTGCGTCACCTTTGTCGAAACCTTTTGGTCAATTTCGCGGACCCTGTATGAGTTTCAATCGGGATTGGTCAAGGCATCACAAGATCCGTTTTTGGTGTTTTCCAAAAACCTCAACCGAATCCGATATTTCGGCGGTGAGAATTGTGGTATATCCTACCGCATCCATTATTTCACCCAACAAATGGAAGAATTGGATCGTGCAGGCTTTGTGTTCAATGTGGGCATGGCAAACGGTGTTCCGTTCAAAAAGAGCATCAATTACATTTCCCAAAACGGCAATCGCTACGGAGACATTTCCGGCTCTGCACACAACAAAAGCTTGGAATCCATTCTCAGCAGCACGCCAAGGTTTTACTATCCCACTTCCATCCGCGAACAATACTATCCGATGGCCAAAAACGGGGACATCATAGCATTTTCAAGCGTGGAGCCGGGATTGGATGTGTCACATACCGGGTTGATCACCGTGGAAGACGGTCGCCCCAGACTGAACCATGCATCCCAAAAATACGGTAAAGTTGTGCTGGGTCAGGATTTGGACTACTACCTCACCAACCGGACCAAGGTGGACGGATTTTTTGTGTATCGTCCGAGATTCGACTAATTTCAGAATCCGTAGCCGATTCCAATCCAAGGAAGGAATAACAAGTTGTCTTTCCGGAACCCTTTCATGAAACTACCTTCAGAGTATCCCACGCTCACCCTTCCTTGAAGGTGAATCTTTTGCAGGAAAACATGTTGGTATCCAACAGCTCCCATGAATGCCGTCTCCTTTGATTCGGATGGGGTCTCGATGATGGGTGAAAAATTATTCGCTTGGAAGGTGGTTTTGCCCTTGGTACCACGGTAGAAAAACTGAGGCTCCACAAAAAGTCCTTGGCCGGGCACGCCCTTGGTGAGGGCTGCGTAGTAGCGGATTCCAACACCAGCGATGAAGGAGGAGCTCTCTTGCTTGGTCTGTTCGTTCACCACAAACTTTTCTTTCCAGGCCGAAAAGATGGGAGAAATCGACAAGCGGAGTGGAGGAATGTTGCATTCCAATTCCAGTGGGAAAAAGGTAGGGAAGTTTTCTGCAATCACCACGCCGGCCCAAAAAAGGTCCAATTTGGGGATGAACAGGGTGTGTTTGGTTTGGATTTCCGAAATGTTGTTTTGTGCCAAAGCCACATTACCCACACCGAGCATCATGCCGAAGAGGACTAAAATCTTTGTGATTTTCATATACATCCAAACGTTACCTTGTCCAAATAACATCAAATTGAGGTTTTTGTCAAAATAAAGGTCAATAAATCAACCAAAACTTGCCCATTTAAGTTCAATGGTGGGGGTTCAGAAGCTTTTTGTAGCTGGTGGATGGGTTGTCGGTCCATTGGTAATACCCAAACATTTTGCGGATTGCAGCTTTAGGGAAGAACCGCTCCAATTCCCGGTAAAGAATCAAATCATACTTACGATGGAAGTTGATCCAGCACCCATTGCAATTGTCATGTTTGTCTTGAAGTGTGGCCATCGTATTTTCTTGGGACAGGATTTCATCCAAGGAGTTTTGGTGAATATTTCCCAACGAGTCGCTCAAATGCATGCAAATGGGGACATCTCCGTTGGGCAGCACCACCACGCTGTCCAGGATGCTCTTGCATGGGAGCACCAACTTGCCCGCCCGCCACTGTTCGTACAAAATCAAATAATCGTAATTCTCCTTGAAGGCTTTCAGGCTTTCCGGTGGGGTCGCAAGCTTTGCTTCCTCATAAGCGGGGTCTTGCGTGTCGAAAAATTTGATATCGCTGTACACGCCAACCCTAAGGTCCACACCGTGAAACTTGCAGATTCCGGCTACATGATCAAGGTCATCCATGGTGTTCCAAGGCGAAACGCAATACATGACAGAAATCGGAAGAATGTTTTTGAGGGACTCGATTACCTTCAACACCTTGTGGTATCCATCCTTTCCGCGCATGTTGAGGTAGGTTTCCTCGGTGCCGTCCAACGAGATGAATAACCTGGCTGGTGGTGTGGCCTTTACCGTCTCGATGAGGTTATCAGGCTTCAAGCAGTTGCTCAGCAAGTCGAAATTGGGATGGTTTTGATGGAACCAACGGATGATGTCCCGGCTCTCGGGATGCAACAGGAATTCCCCGCCTTCCAACCCTACTTGCGTGGATTTTGTGATGCATTTGTTTTCCATCAAGCCTAGGATGGAGGCCATCGGCAAGTATTGAACCGGTCTTTTCTGCCAAATCAGGCAATGTTTGCATCGACTGTCGCACAGGTCCGTAGCATACACCATCAGGGTGGAGATTTTCCGTTTTCGTGGGAAAATACCATTGTGGAGCAACTTCCCGCCCCGGGTCATGTAGTCACCGATTTTGTACATTCATGGCAAAGATAGGGTTTGCAGGGGAGAATGATTCTTGTCATGAATCGAGGACCTCGGGGGAAGTGTGGTAATTTTGCGACGTCATCCATTCATCAAACCCCGAAACCATGGAAACAACCACCTTGCATGCCCTTTGGGTAGAAGCCAGAACCCGATTTTCAATCCTGTTGACTCAGGTCCAACCCCATGATTTGTCCAAAAAACTCCCCGGGTCACCCAACAGCCTGGGCTTTTTGCTGAGGCACATCGCCGAGGTGGAGTTGTTGTTTGCCAAAAACGTGTTCGGTAGCGCAGACCTGAAGGTCGTTGCCAAAACGGTCATCGAAGGCAGGGATTCGGGGGTTTGGACGGACCTTGAGTCGTTGAAATCATTGGAGCGGGAGTCTTTTGCGGCTTTGGAGGCTGCCATTTTGCGCCAAACCGAAGGCGATTGGTCATTTACCGTCACAACCAAAGAGTTCGGGACCAAAACCAAGGCAGAAGCTCTGGGCAGGATTGTGTCCCACACTGCCTACCACGCCGGGCAGATGGCGATTGTGTTGAAATACGGGAAAGCCTAGCCATCAAGACTTGATACTCACTTGGCCGTTTTCAATCAACAAGGGATTCAAATCGTCTTTGCGGGTGCCGAGCGGACCATTTTCCAAATTCAACACGCCACGTGGACAAACTGCGGAGCATACCCCACAGCCAACGCAGCTCGCCCTTGCGATGTCTTGGCCACGCTGTGCGTACCATTTCACATCGATGCCCATCTCACAATAGGTAGAACAATTGCCACATGAAATGCACTGACTGCCATTGGTGGTGATGCGAAATCTGCTGAAGTGTTTTTGAAGGATGCCCAACAATGCGGCCTGTGGACATCCAAAACGACACCAAACGCGGCTTCCTAAAATCGGATAGAACCCTGTGCCGACCACGCCGGAGAAAACTGTCGCAATCAAAAATCCATATCCACTTTTCAAGGGCGATTTCACCGAATCACCCATGAAAGGAAATTGCCAATCCACCAACAGGAGCAAGGTGATGAGGCTCACCAAGGAGAGCACGCCGTAGATGGAATAACGTTCGATTTGCCAAGCACGCAAGCTCTTGTCGCTCTGTTGCCGGAATGGGTCTCCTGCCGTTTCTGCCAGGCCGCCACATCCACACACCCAGGAACAGTACCATCTTTTTCCGAAAAAGTAGGTGAGTGTCACCACCCCGATGGTGCTCATGAACAAGGCAATGCCAATCACTCCCCACCCAAATGCACCGAAACCCAATTTGGAGTAAACACTTCCGTCCGGATTGGCCCCCACTACGTTGTCCCATGGTTGCTCGCCTGTGAAATAGGTGATTCCCTCCGGCTGCAGGATGTCATAATCCAAAGGCCAGAAATAAGTGACGTAATGGCTGCTCACTTTGGGGGAACGTTCTTTCAATGCTGGGTTAAATGATTGTGCGAAGGTCCGGGATTCAACATAATTGATTTCCGCTTGGCGGGCCAAGGGCTCGATTCTGCTTTTTTCTGTGGGGTCTTCGGATGCCAGTTTGAGGCTGTCTTGGTAGGCGAAATGGGTGTTTTTGGCGGCCTCGTAAGTCTGGAATGCAGGTAGGTATTGGGTTTGGACGTATGACCTGAATTCGGTTTCCTGTTGATGGTTGAGTTTCTCCAGCAAGTGGGGCAAAAAAAACGCCAACAGCAATTGGATTGTCATCACCGAAATGGTGCGGAGGATTTGGTAGTTGTTGTGCCGGTATTTGTAAATGAACCTGACGCCCATCACCAAGACTGCTAAGGTGTAAATCAGGCCGTAAACAAACCATTGGCTGATGACATGTCCTTGTCCTTTTTCGTCGATCCAATAGCTTTGCTTGCCGGTGAGGGCTTGATAAAGGGGGTCTGCAGCTGCCACCAAGCCAAACATTTGGTCCGGGAACCAGTACAGGATCACATAAAAGCCAGTGAATACGATGGCCAACATCCAGCTTAAAACCCCTGCCTGCCTTGTGGCCGAAGAGTGGAAAACACCATTGTTTTTGATGCCGGCGGGTCCTTTCCCGAAGGTGCCTTTGAAGTAGACAATGGCACCAGCCGAGCTCAAACCGAAAACAGCAGCAAATGCCCCCCATCCTTGAAGATTGAGTTTGATCACCAGCAAGGCAAGGCTTAGAATTCCTCCAGCAATCAACATCCGGCGTACATTCCTGTAGTTTGGTTTTTCACGGAGCACGCCTGCGGTGACCAACATGGTGCCGGCCAAGCCCATTGCAATCCAAGGACTGAGTGGGGAGGCGCCCAAAAAACAGACCAACAAGGAAAGGATTCCCAATCCGATGGTGAAAGCACCCCATCGTTCAGCCCGATTCATGTCGGCGGGCGGGGTGAGGGACATGGTGTGGTCTACTTGGCTCATGGATGTTGGGATTGAAGGGGGTGGAGATTCATCGGCCGAAAATCAGATGAAAGAGCTGTCTCCTTTTTCGGAGGCGTAAATTACTGCCCGTTTTGGAGTTGTATTGGGCAATTACGAGGGGTTCGTATTCACTGAAAAACTCCGGATCGAAATTGGCGGCACGAAGGTCAAGCAACACTTCGGCGATGGGAGTCTCATTCCTGATCCACCTTTCGCAGACCTTGTGGCGGTACCGAACTCCCATCAGGTTGAACCCCAAGACTTTTTGTGATGTTTGTTCATACAGGATTCTGATGGACCGCTGCCCGTCTGGATGTTCCCAATACAAGCTATCGACACTTGAAGTCCAAGTCGGAGGCACATGGCCATAGGTTTGGTATTCGATGTCGAAGAATTTGGCTGAATTGAAAAATACTCCGGGCTGGTAAGGGGTGGATTCCTTGCAAATGTTCGCCGCTACTTGCTCGCCGTGCATCTTGCCGGAATACCAGATTTGCTCCAGGGTTCCCCTGCCGAGGGGAGCGGTCCTGAACTCTGCACAATCTCCGATGGCATACACGTCAGGGGCGGAGGTACGGAAAAATTCGTCCACTTTCACTCCTTTCCCAAGTTCGATGCCTGAGTGCTTGAGAAATTCGACATTGGGCCTGACGCCAGCCGTCAACCCTACCCACTGGCATTCGATGGTGTCCCCTGCTGATGTTTCCACAGCCTTGACCCTTCCGTATTCGTCACCTATGATGCGCTTCAGTTCGGTGCCAAGCCTGAGGTCGACGTGGTGCTCCCGTATGTGGCGGTTGACCATGGCGCTTTCCTCGGCCGGTAGTACATTGCTCCAATAGCTGTTTTCCCGAACCAAAAAGGTGGTTTGAATACCCCTTGAAAGCAACATTTCAGCCATTTCGATGCCTATCAGGCCCCCGCCGACCACCACCGCTCTGTTGGCTTTGCGGGTGTAGGTTTCCATGTAGTCCAAGTCTTGCAGGCTGTAGAGGCCACCGACTCCCTCCAAATCTTGACCGGGCCAATCGAATTTGTTGAAGGTGCTGCCCGATGCAATCACCAACGTGTCATAGTGCATGTCTTTGCCGTTGCTGAGCGACAACTTTTTCTGGTGGATGTCAACGGCTTGAACGTAGGCTTGGATGAGGCTGATGTCATTCTTATCCCAAAACCAAGGCTCGTAGGGGGTGATGTCCTCCATGCGCATGTGTCCCATGTAAACGTACATCAAGGCAGTCCTGGAGAAAAAATATTTGGACTCCGCCGAAATCAGGGTCACGGAATAACGACTGAATTTGCGGATGTATCGCGCGGCGGTCACGCCTGCGATTCCGTTGCCGATGATGACGACATGCTTCATGGGGGCGCTTTGAATTGGCTGGATTGAAGGTGGCCCGGGTGGTATTGGGGTTGCCTCTTCGTGAAGATAAGCCATTGAAGGGAAATGAACCCACCCGAAATGGAAAATTAACCGAATGAAAAGTGGACGGCATGGTGGATAACCCAATCATTCTGCCTCCAACTTTTGCTTAATTTCATCCCTGTTTTGGGCAAAAAGGCGGTTAAAATCGAATTTTGTCCTTTCACATCTATTTTTCGTAGGACCTGTGCCCCGTTTGGTAGTTTTGATTGGCTTGTTGTTGGCGCTTTTCACGGGGGCGTCGACCACTTTCCTTTGGAGCCAAAAAGTCAAAATCGGAGGTAAGGTTTCCGATGCGGAGACCGGGGAGAGCTTGCCCTTGGTGGCAGTGGTGTTGGAGGGTACCAAATTTGGCGTGAACACGAATTTGGACGGGGAATTCTTAATGGTGGTGCCATCTGGAAAGTATTTTCTTTCTGTGCGGGCTTCCGGTTATGTACCCTTCCAGGATAGCATCAACATTGTGGTCGACAGCACCAAGTTTGACTTAAAGCTCAATCCCGTGTCGCTCACCATCGAGGATGTGGTGATTTCGGCCAAAGCAGTAAACCCGGCCCATCGGGTAATAAGAAATGCCATCGACAACAGGCGCAAGAACCGGTTTGATAAAATCGACAACTACCAATACGAGGCCTACAACAAGTTGGTGATCACCATGGACAATGTCACCGACAAGTTTTTGGAAAACAAGCTTTTGGGTGGCGTCGGAAAGGAAATCCAACGCATTTTGGGTGATTCTTCCCATACCGATTCCAGTAAATTCAAGATTGCGGCTTTTGTTTCCGAGAGTGTTAGCAATTTCTATTATTCCAGGCCGGATAAGAAAAAAGAAGAAATTCTCGCAGCAAAGACATCTGGGGTGAAAGGTGCCGAGTACAATTTGCTGAGCTCCATGTTTTTACAATTGGATATGTACGACAACAACGTGGTGATTGTGGACCGTACGTTTCTCAGTCCGGTGGCCGATGGAGCGTTCGTGGACTACGATTTTTACATCCGTTCCGTGGAAACGTTCGGACGTGACACGCTGTTTGGCATAGAGGTGATTCCCAAGCGCCCCTATGACCCTGTCTTCAAGGGCATGGTGTACATCGACAACCACGATTGGGCCTTGAACCGATTGGACTTGGTTTTGAACGACAATCCCAACATCAATTTCGTGGAGGACATCCGCATCAGGCAGTCTTACGGCAAAGTGGACAGCTCTTGGGTGCCCACTTTGTTGGATGTGGAAGTGGATTTTCAAAACAGCCTCACCAAACGCAAGGGAGGTGAGAGCATCGGCATTATCGGGCGGTCGAGTTCACATTTGTACAACTACAACCTCAATCCGGTTTTCCCGACCAATTTCTTTGCCAAAGAGCTGCTGGAGGTGAAGGAAGGAGCCACGGACATGGATTCCGCATTTTGGGCCGAGCACCGCAAATCGCCTTTGGACAAAAGTGAACAATTGGGGTATGCCTTGGTGGATTCCTTGACTTCGAGGGGAGTATTGGATTTTTACATTGATGCGGTCACCATCATCACTTGGGGTACATACAACACCAAATACTTGGAGTTTGGTCCGTATTTCTATTTGATGGGCTTCAACCAAGCCGAAGGTTGGAGGACTCGATTTGGGGTATACACTTCCGAGGAGTTTTCGAAAAAACTATACATCGGGGCACATTTGGCCTACGGTCTTCAAGATGAAAAATTCAAGTACCAAATCGAAGGCAAATATCGGTTGATTCGAAAGCCAAAACTCATGATTGGCTTCAGGAAGGCCTATGAAGTGGAACAAGTTGGGTTCGAAAATTTCTTGCAGAATGGGACGAGTCTACTTCAAACCGGGTTGCGCCGAGTGCCCTTGACCCAACTCAACTACTATTGGGAGCACAGACTTTCTTTGGAGAGTGATTTGGTGAAAGGTCTTACGGGCGAATATTGGTTCAGGACAAAGGTGTTTGAGCCAGCATCCACGTTCGACTTCGGATTCAAGGATCAAAACGGGGATTTCAAACGGAACTACAACATCGTAGAAGCTGGGTTGGATTTGAGGGTGTCATTCAAGGAGCAATATATCTTGGACGACGATGGGGACAGGGTTTATTTGGGCTCCAAATACCCCATTTTCCACCTCAAGTACATGCATGGCTTCAGTGGCATGCTGCAAGGTGAGTTTGACTACGACCGTGTGGAATTGAACATGCGCAATTTTGCAAGGTTGGGTCGATACGGGTGGCTGCGCTATGATGTCACGGCAGGCCAGATTTTTGGCACATTGCCCTATCCGTCACTTTATGTTTTTCGGGGCAATCAAACCTGGGGATACGACAAGTATGGGTTCAACATGATGAACTATTTTGAGTTTGTAGGCGACCGGTATGCCGCGGTAGCCTTGGAACAACATTTTGAGGGACTTTTTTGGAACATGTTGCCTGTTTTGAGGCATCTGAAGTGGAAGGAGGTTTTGACCGCCCGCCTTGCTTATGGCTCCCTGACACCGGCCAACCAAGCCATGAACAATGTGGATTTACCCCTGACTGGCGGAGGGATTTACCAGCAAAGGATTCAGGCTCCTGATGGCCTGCCCTATTTGGAAGCCGGTGCTGGCTTGTACAACATTTTTAAAGTCTTGCGCGTGGATGCCATTTGGCGGTTGAATTACCAAGACCATGCCTGGAGGGACAATCCCCACATTCCCAAAGCCAACTGGGGAAGGTTCAACAATTTTGGACTGAGGGTGGCATTGGACGTGACCTTCTGAACGTTTTTACCCATAAGTAGCTCAGGGCTGTTGGAATCTCTCACGGATGAGGACCGACAATCGAGCATACAAGTCAGCCCATTGTTCATTTTCTCCATTGAGCATACTCAAATGCTTGTTAAGTGTTAGGTCATCGCCGCGTTTGGCAGGTCCGGTTTGTGCCTTTTCTGGACCATATTTGAATGCTTTTTGTACGCACTCCATCACCAAAGGACGATATACCTGAAGGTTGAAATCGCTCTTCTCATGCAAGATATCCTCTGCCATTACCCACATGTAATTAGCAAAATTGCTGGCAAAAACCGCCCCTAAATGGATTCTAAGTCGGCCCTCCGAGTCCAATTCCCGAACTTCGTCGGACAAATGGTTGGCCATGGGTCGCATCATGGCGATTGCCTCTTTTTCTCCTTCCAAAAAAATGGGTACAGGTCGGAAGTCTACCAAATGTCCTTTTGTAAAAGTTTGAAGGGGGTAAAACACACCAATGTTGGGGTGCAGGTGGGAGAGGGCGGAAAGCGGGACAGACCCGGCAGTGTGGACGAAAATGGTTTTAGGGCCGCGGAAAGGAGCATATTCCGCAGCGATGTTGGCAATCACATGGTCGGTGGAGCAGATTATGACCAAATCCAAATCTTGAATCAAATCTTCGGGCTTGCTGCCGTGGTGGCGGATGTCACATTCTTTGGCAAATTCTTCGGCTTTGGAAGGTGTTCGGGAAATGACTTGAATGGGATGCCAAAGAGATCCACGCAAAGACATGGCTAAATTCCAAGCCAGGTTTCCTGCCCCAATGAGGCCAACTTTGAAGGAAGGGGTTTGAGGGTTGGGATCGTGGATTTCGGGCACCTTGGTTTTTTTCCAAAATTAGCTTTTTATCGATGCTTGGGAAAGCCAAGATTGGCTGACCGCATGGCGTGAATTTGGTTTTTGCCTTGTCTATTTCGCATTTAAAGTTGATATTATGACAAAGACTTGGCGTGATTCGGAAGTTCGTTAAATATTGTTTTGATCTGTCTGGATGGAAAATTGTCGGAAAGCTGCCGGACATTCCCAAATGGGTTGGTATCGTGGCTCCACATACCAGCAATTGGGATTTTGTGGTGGCGATGGCAGTAAAATTCATTACCGGAATCGAGGGGAGTTATGTAGGCAAGCACACGCTTTTCAGAGGTCCTTTGGGTTGGTTCATGCGCAAAACAGGTGGTATCCCGGTGGTGCGAACCGAAAAGAATCATTTAGTAGATACCTTGGTCCGGGAGTTCCAGAATCGTGAAAGGATGGTGTTCGTGAGTGCACCGGAAGGGACCCGGTCTTACGTCCCCCGGTTTCGAACTGGGTTTTGGGCCGTTGCCATGGCCGCTCAAGTACCTGTGGTAATGGTAGGTTTGGATTTCAAAAAAAAGGAAGTGCAAATCCAAGAGCCATTCATGCTCAGCGGTGATTTACAACGGGATATGGACCGGATTTACGGCTATTTCAAAACGGTGAATGCCTGTTACCCAGCGTTGACATTTTTGAATCAACCCAAGCCTGGTGATCCGCGTCCGTCAGAATTGCATCTCGATTGACGGTCAGACTAAAAACAAAAAACCCCGCCGAGGCGAGGTTTAGTTTGGTATCCCGTAGGGGAGTCGAACCCCTGTTGCAAGAATGAAAATCTTGAGTCCTAACCACTAGACGAACGGGACATCCGTTTAGAGGGCACAAAGATAGGTTCGTTTTTTGATGCTTGTCAAGACTTGGAGCAAAAAAAATATGGTTTTCCTGTAAGTTTTTGAATTTGAGCGGTAGCGGAAACGCTCATGGGTGCTCATGTTGGAATCATGAAGGTGGTGGAAACAATCAAACATTGTGGCTGCTTGGAAGGTTGTTTGTGCGGTGCATGGGCTTGAGGAATCTCATTGCGAAATGATTGTGAACCTCGTAGTATTGCACCAAAATTTCGGCATGCCTGCATGCGTTTCACAATTCTGAATGGAATCAATGGCTATCAAAGTAGGAATCAACGGATTTGGAAGGATCGGAAGGTTGGTCTTCCGCGCACTCATCGACAACCCTGCGGTGGAAATCGTGAAAATCAACGACCTCACTGACAATGCCACTTTGGCTCACTTGTTGAAGTACGACACGGCCCATGGGAAGTTCAAGGGTACGGTTTCAGCGGATGCCGATAGCCTCACGGTGAATGGCAAACGAATCATTGCCTCCGCAGAGAAAGATCCGTCCCTTTTGGGATGGGGTGACCTTGGGGTGTCCGTGGTCATCGAATCCACGGGTATTTTTGTTAGTCAAGAAAAGGCATCCTTGCACGTGAAGGCTGGT
>Ga0068876_10002168_pt1 | contig 14798 bp, 10 predicted proteins | sample NOAtaG_6_FD_66442 | JGI IMG/M metagenome (GOLD analysis project Ga0068876, IMG submission 66442) | Freshwater lake microbial communities from Lake Erie, under a cyanobacterial bloom - NOAA_Erie_Diel5S_2200h metaG | ecosystem: Environmental > Aquatic > Freshwater > Lake | place: USA: Ohio, Lake... | reverse complement strand
TGGATTGGCGCGTAGTAAAACAAAATATGTTTCAAATTCGGGAGGAACTCGCACGAAGCATCCCTATTTTTCGTATTTTTGTTATCAAAAGATGGTTTTATGGTGCTCCAGGATAAATATTATCTTCAAAACCGCCCACAGGCACTACAGGATAAGGTATTTCAGAAGCTGTTCGAGGCTGCCGAGATCGCCAAATTCACGCCGGATGAAAAAAATAAATACGAGGAAAGCCTGAAGTATTACCGGGATTTGAAAAACGTGGTGGATACGTCGTTCGACGAGGGCAAAGCAGAGGGCAAAGCAGAGGGCAAAGCAGAAGGCAAAGCAGAGATTGCCCGGCAAATGAAATCTGAAGGAGAACCGATTGAAAAAATCGTTCGATTTACCGGTCTTACTGCGGAGGAAATAGAAAACTTGAAATAAAATTTGTATAAGATAAGAGCCTCTGTTGACGATGTTGTATTCAGATATGGTATCAGCCACGACCCAATAGACGAAGATGGCTACTCCAATCCCATCAGAACACAGGTTGGTTCTTCAAACTATAAAATCGATTTTTAGCTGTCCGAATAGTTGGGGTGAGTACACTATAGTACATTTTAGTCTTTTAAGGCACTTCCAGTTTGTGTCAAAAATGCCTCATAATGAGGCATTTATACATTTTGAAATATATTGGAACAAAGTCCTGGCGGAGATGGAGGGATTCGAACCCCCGGTACGCTTGCGCGTACACTTGATTTCGAGTCAAGCCCGATCAACCGCTCCGGCACATCTCCGTGGGCAAAATTAATAAAATTTAGTGGTTTGCCAATTTTCTGCTAATTTTGATGTAAAGATTGCGTGTACAAAACGCAAAAGGATACCTTTTTTGATGCTTTGGCGTTATGGTTTAAAATTTTGAGCGGTATGAGGCTGGTGGCACTGTTCGCAGGTATGGGTGCGCGGCTGGCGCTTTGGGCAGCCCTCTCGATAGCGGGGTCTTTGCATGGCTTTTCGCAAACCGTCAGCCCTATGCCACCAACCGACAGCCTCCTCAGGTGCTCGCCCCCTAAGGATACCGCCCTGAACTGCAACGACCCGCTCGTACAGACCCTGCAATTCACGTCGGCGCCCTTTATCCCCGATACTTCCCTCTCCCTGACTGCGCTGCCTGTCAAAAAATCCGCCGAGGCCTGTGGCTACGGGTCTATCTCAAGATCCTGGCGCCTGATCCGCGGTAAAGGCACCACTGCCGAAATAGCAGGGCCGACTTGCGAGCAGCGCATCGCAATCCTGCCTGTTACCCAATATATGATCCGCTTTCCCTCAGATACGACCCTGCCCTGCGCCCAGGTCGGAAAAGCAGATACCCTCGTTTACCAGATTAAAGGCTGCGATGCGCTCTCGATAACCTTCAGCGATGAGAAAATCAAGGTGCCAGGTCAAAACTGTTTCGTCATCTACCGCACCCACCGTGTAATCAACTGGTGCGAATTTGACGGGCGTAGTGCCCCTATCCTCCTCGACCGGGATGCCGATCAGGATGGCCGGCCAGGAGACGAAGCGCTCTGGTTGACCGTACTTTCGGGTAGCAGGAGCTTCCTCGACCGCGATTCGATCCCCGATAATAATGTGCCGAACGCAAAGGGCTTCTGGGCAAGTAGCCTGGAAAACTCCGCCCTGCGCTCGGCAGGGTATTGGGAATATCTCCAAATTATACGCATCGTGGATAATTCCGCGCCAATGCTCGGCATCGCTGCTTTTACCGAGGTTTCAGGAAAGCGGGCCGACTGTTCTGCAGACGTAATCCTTCAGATGAACGTCGAAGAGTCCTGTACCCCGGAATCACTGACCTTCTCCGTCATCTGGGACCGCTTTGACGATGGTTTCCCAGACAGCGATATCTCCTCCTCGGTGCTGGGCACGTATCCGCGTTTCCGAATCGTCCAACGTATGCCATTCGGAAAACACTCCCTCAAAATCCTCGTACGCGATAAATGTGGCAACGAGTTGGAACGCACCGCTCTGGTCCAGGTCACCGATGGCAGGCCGCCTGCTCCTAAGTGTATCAATAGCCTCGTCGTCCCCCTGTCCCCGCTGCCCCCCAATACGGACGCCGACGGGGATGGCTCAGCAGACAGGGCCGCTCTCAGTATCCGTGCAACAGACTTGCTTTCTTCTGCCCAACTCGCAGACTGCTCCGGCCCGCTGAGGTATGCAATCCATAAAGCAGAATTACTGGAATCCGGGGCTGAAAAGCCTAATCCAAATAAGACGACCATCACGCTCACCTGCGATGACCGCCCCACAGAGCTGATTTATGTCTATGCCTGGGATGCCAATGGCAATGCCGGCTATTGCGAAACGTTCATCCTCCTTCAGGATCCCGGTGAGAACCTCTGCCCGGAAATCGGAAACGGCGCGATTTCCGGAAAAGTCCAAAACGTAGGGGGAGAAGCCATCGAAGGGGCAAAATTGTTTTTAAAAGGAGAAAAAACCAACCTGACATTCTCCGATAAAAATGGACAATACCTTTTCGAGTACCTCAAAGAAAATCAGGATTATTCGGTCTCCGCCACTTTGGATACCAACTTCAAGGAAGGAGTCACCACCCGCGATATCGTAATGATTATGCGCCATATCCTCGGCGAACAGCCCTTCACCTCCCCCTTCCAGTATCTCGCAGCGGATGCCGACCTCTCGGGCAGTATCACGACACTGGATGTAATCTATATCCGCAAACTCGTTCTTTGCCTGGAAGATGCGTTCCCGCATAAAAGGAATTACCGCTTCCTGCCCACTGGCTTCCCCTTCCAACGCCCGCAGGACGCCCTGCTGCGAAACGTTCCAGAATCACTTTTGGTCAAAGCCCTTCAAGGTAAAATCCTCAATGCCACGATTACCGCAGTAAAAATCGGCGATGTCACCGGCGACGCGCTCTCCCGGGTCCCTTCACCCGTGATTATTGAGGAAAAATAGACTTGCTGCAAAAGCACAGCCCAATAGAATATATGTGCCGTCTCTCTTCCGCAAAAACACTTTTTCAGGGATTGCGGACGGCCTGAAAGGGCGAAAAAAGGTATTACATACGCAAAAAAGCGTTATTTTAGCCCGCAATAATCCCATGCAACAAGTCAATTATCCGTAAAATCCATCGAGTATGCAAAGAAGGACATTTCTCATTTCCGTCGGAGCCGCTTTGCTGGCAAAAAAAGCCGGTGCGGTCCCCAATAGCGGGCAAACAGTACTGGGCCATGGCGATTTCAGGTATAAAGCCGATCCGGCATGGGGCAACCTCAACCCGGCAAAAATACCGGTCAATGATTGCCATGAAATGGTTATTGATAAAAAGGGGCGGCTGTTCCTGCTGACCAACGAAACCAAAAACAACGTCATCATTTACAGCCGTTCGGGAAAATGCCTCGGAACCTGGGGACATGAATTCCCAGGTGCCCACGGGCTCACGCTCAGCGATGAAAACGGTACGGAATTCCTCTGGATTTGCGACAATAACCGCCACGCCGTTTTCAAGACAACCCTCGACGGGAAAATTCTGATGGAAATCCCCTGGCCACAGGAAAGCGGAAAATATTCCAGTCCCGAACAGTTTATCCCAACCGAAACGGCGATTGGCCCCGATGGCGACATCTATGTGGCCGATGGCTATGGCCAGCAGTATATCCTGCGCTACGACCCGAAAGGACGCCTGAAGCAGGTTTTCGGTGGAAGGGGCCCCGGCGATCCGCATTTCGATAATGCCCACGGGATTTGTCTCGATACCCGTGACCCCGCCTCCCCTACGCTCCTCATTACCGAAAGGCAACGCAACCAGCTCAAGCGGTTCAGCCTCGACGGCGAATACCTCGGCCATGTCCACCTGCCCGGTGCGTTCATTTGCCGGCCAGTCATCCATGGGCAAGAAGTCTATCTCGCTACTCTGGTGAGTAAAATGCCCTGGGACTCGCGCTCCGGCTTCGTCACGATTCTGGATAAAAATAATACGGTCGTTTCGCTACCCGGGGGCAAAGCACCCGACTTCAGCTCAGGAACGCTTGCACCACTTTCGCAGGAAGGAACCTTATTCCAGCATCCCCACGACGTTTGTGTTGATGATGACGGAAATATCTTCGTCGCCCAATGGAATTCCGGAAAGACGTACCCAATCAAATTGAAAAGGGTTTGAACAAAGCGCGCCGGTTACTCCACCAGACTTGCAGCAGGGAAAATCATGCGGTAAAAGGCGTTTTGCACAAATCCTGAGGGGGTCATCCTAATCGCGATAATATTCCTGTATCGCCATTTTCTCCCCAATGACTGCGTCCAGGGAAGCGACCCTGGCACCAATTACCCTGCCTAACCGTAGGCCCTCTTCGCAGTCAATGCGGTAATGCACCCCCATATAAATCCGGGACAAAGCATTTTCCCTGGCCATAGCTTCGAAAGAGGGGAACTTGCGGGGCTGAAATTTATAGGGCCCCGTATCCTCGTTGCTTTTATCGGTGATGGCGTATGACATTCCATAAATCTTACCCAAAACTTCCGCAGCAGCACCACCAAAAATGGAATGTCCTGAAGGATAGGATGGGAACGCAGGGTTTTCTTCCAGCGGCCGCCATTCCGGGTCAATATTCCGGCGGATATACGCTTCCGGCCGTTCAAGGGAGTACCTGTACTTTTCCAGCCAGGCCTTCACGGCACTATCGTTCAGTGCAAAGCCAACTTTCAGATAGGTTTCCAGCGCGACTGCGAGGGGTGGGGATTCCCGGGCGATTACCTGCCGGGCAACTGCGATCCAGCGGGAGGCCGGGCAAAATGAGAAAACAGGGAAATCATTGCTCCAGTAACGGGCAATCTCCGCTCTTTCGCGGACTACAGCACCGCTGTTGGCATATACCTCCATCGCCTGTGCAAAGAGTGGAGAATGAGGGCTTTCAGAAAAAGGTACCGGTGGCATGGCCTCCAAACCTGTAGCCCCCACGATAAACGTCCGGGCTTGCCCCCACCGTGGCAGCAAAGCACTCCGGCCTTCCCGCCCTACGGCCTTCCAGATGCCCGGACGATCAGCAGTTACCGGGATCTTTTCAAAATAAGATAAATATGCCCGGTGGCCGATGCTGTCCAAAGCCGACCATTTAAAAACGGCTTCGGCAACCTTTGCACCATATACCGTAGCAGCCGATACTTCCGAAACCGGAAACTGCCCTTTCAACTTTCGCCGCCACTCGCGCTCCGTCTTAACCCGCTTCTGGATCAGATGTCCAGGAATATGTGGAAAAAATTCTCCCGCCATACGGGCGTAAGCGGCATTCAACGCCGCCGGCGCACAAAAACCTGCCCGCCCTTCCCACTCCGGCAATTTCAATCCATCAAAGCGATCACCCAGAGAAACCGCTACCTGCTGGCCCGGGATACTGGCCTCCCAGGCCGCCAGGCCTACATACGCGAACATTCGCGCACTGACCGGCGCTTTATATCCATCGGTATAACGCACCATCTCGAGCAATAAACCATTCCAGTCCTGAACAACCTGAATCGCGTGCCCCTCCCCTGCTACATACGCCCCTTTCGTATCAGAACAGTTCGATGCTGCTGCAATCATGCCGGCGAATACCAGCGGTTTTACTACTTTTTCGAAGGCACGCGAGAAGAAATTGTCCCCTGCCGACTGCACTGCCTCATTCCGGACTTCTGAAAATCGCGGGTGACCGCCCCCCTGCGGAAAAGCGATCAAAAACTTCGTCCCCATTCCATCGGATGATTCCACCTTCCAGCGCAGATTGAACAGCTCGAAGATACTCCGCACCAACGATAGCCCGATACCAGAGCCCTTCTGACGGTTACCGCGCTTGCCGCGATAAAAAAGCTCAAAGATAAGGGGCAAGTCCTGCTCGGCTATCCCTGGACCATCATCTTCTATCACCAGTTGATAATCGCTGTCGAAATCAATAATTACCCGGGCTTTGTGGTCAGGCGAAAACTTACAGCAATTATCCATCAAGTTCAACACCGCAGTGCGCAGAAGGAATTCATCGCCACGGATACACAACTCCCGCTCATTCTCCGGAAGTGTTTTGATGACGATGTTAATCATATAATGTGGATTGGTTTTCTGCAGAATGGATTTACTTTGATCAACGAGTTCGTCGAGGCGGATATCTGAAAATATGGCCTGCCGGCCTCCGGAGTGTACCCTGGCAAGCTGTAAGAGTTTATCTATCGTGTCGGATAAGTCCTGAATATCTTCGTGCAGCGAAACCAGGACCCGGTCATATTCCTCTACCGTACGCGGTTTATTCCGGGCAAGCTGCAACTGGGCATCCATGATTGCGATTGGGTTCTTCAACTCATGGGAGACGTTGGAAATGAATCCCCGCTGCAACTGGAACGCATGTTCGATCCGATCCAGCAACTGGTTGAAGGTATCGGTAAGGTGAGAGAGCTCATCCCGGTTATCGTTGCGGTTCAGACGCCGGCTCAGGTCGGAAGGCAGGATTGCCTCCACTTCGTTTACAATAAACGAAACCGGTATCAGGGCCTGGCCGGCGTAAAACCAGCCGCCTGCTGCAACAATGGCGATTACCAGGAAAAAAGCGAGGAAAAGGATGTTGCGCAGTTTATCCAGCTTGGACAAGTCTGGCTCCTGTTCAGCAACAACAAAATACCGCCGTCCGGATGACGTCCGTTCGACGACCCCAATTGCCCTGAACTTGCCGTTTGAAAAGCGATAGGTGCCGTTATCGGGAATTTTCAGTAAATCACCTTTAGCAATTGCCCGGGAACCCGTGTTCAATGTAAATACGCATCTGAAACGTTCGTCGTAAATGGAAATATTCCCCAGCGGCGGCAAGTCACTGCCTACTGAATCTGCCCGAAGATCAATTGTCTCAAGTTCGCGTTCCTTTTGCAACACCATAGTAGCCGTCATGCGGCCTTTGTTCTCCAAATGGGTATAAAACTCGTTTTCGACGTATCGCCGGAACAACTGGAAGATAAAAATGATGGCAATGGCAAAGATGACCACGCTGATTGCGATAAACTGTAAAGTGAGCCGGTTGCGTATTTTCATGTCAGTTACCGGATTTCAAGATATATCCTACCCCAAAATGGGTGTGGAGAAGCTTTTTAGCAAAGCCTTTGTCCACTTTATTGCGTACGTAGTTCACATAGACTTCTACGACATTGGTATTGACGCCTTCGTTCAGCCCCCAGACATTCTCCAGGATCTCCAGCTTGGGAATGACGCGGTTGGGATTGCGGACGAAGTATTCCAGCAACGAGAATTCTCTTGGGGTGAGTGTGATTTTTTGATCTGCCCGCAAAACCTCCAGGGTGCCGAGGTCAATGTGCAAGTCTTCAAAAAATAACCTGGACTGGGGCGCACCCATTTGCGGCGCCCGCCTGACGAGGGCCTGTATCCGTGCAACCAATTCCTTGAAATGGAAGGGCTTGGACAAATAATCGTCCGCACCGGCGTTCAATCCCGCTACTTTGTCCTCCGGCTGATAAAGGGCGGAGAGAATCAAAATCGGGGTCCTTATCCCTGCCCCACGCAAATGCCGGCAGAGGTCAATGCCATCCATCCCAGGCAAAACGATATCGGTTAGAATGATGTCGTAATGACCTTTTAGTGCCGCAGCTTTCCCGGAAAACCCGTCGGAAGCACAATCCACCTGTGCCTGATGATCTTCTTCGAAATAGGCGCAGAGCGCCTGCGCAGTTTTAGGCTCATCCTCAATAATCAACATTTTCATTTCAGCAGGCGCGCTTTAGGGCAGCGTTCATACAAATATATCCCCTTTAATGTAGCCATCTTCTATTAAAAGAGAATAAAAAGTTGGCTCTAAGTAAATTTTTAAAAGTTTTTTTGTTTATATTTGATGGTAAAAGAAGACCTAGACCTATATTTGCACAAGATATCGAGCGTAGTCGCATGCTAAACCAGCGGTGAACGTGGTACAAAGTACGGATGCGACGATGCTTACGACCTAAACAAGACGAAGTAACAACAAACCGTAATCCATGAAACCGACCTTTACCTTTGCGCGTCTTCTCGCGTGGGTATTCATTATGTCGCTCTATGTCTTTAGCTGTCAAAGAGACGACGACGATGAAGTCACCCTCGTACCTGAAAATCCCGTCGCCCTCGATGCCGAGGTTGCCCTCCGATGGAATAACGTCCTCCTGAATCTCGAACGCTTCACCCCCGGCTATCGCCCGCCTGTCTCAGGCCGAAATATCGGCTACATTAGCCTGGCCGCCTACGAGGCTATCCAACCGGGCATGGAAGACGTTTACAACTCCTTCGATGGTTATTTCCCCGGTCTGGATATTCCCGAGCCAACCCCCGGCGAGAAATACCACTGGCCTTCGGTACTCAATGCAACGTATTCCAGGATAATGTCGAGCTTCTTCCCTACGGCGCCCGCAGCACAGCAGTTCGAAATCTTCCGCATGGAAAGTGAATTCAACGAACGCTTCAGGAAAGAAGTCGCGAATGAGGTATTCATCCGCTCTATCGAATATGGTCGTCAAGTAGCAGATGCCGTTTTCCGCTGGTCGGCTACCGACAGGTTAGGCCATGAGGCATACCTGCGCAACAACGACCCGAGTTATGTGCCACCTTCAGGCCCCGGCCTCTGGCAGCCTACTTTCCCGGATTATTCCAGGGCTTTACTGCCTTACTGGGGAAGGGTACGCACCTTCGTGGCCGATGCCACCGATATCTGCCGTGACCCACTCCCGATGTCCTCTACGCCCAACTCCGCAATTTATCAGCAGGCACTGGAAGTCCAGCGTACAGTAAACCAAATCAGGGCGGGCCGCCTAAAGGAAGAGCACTGGATTGCAGACTTCTGGAGCGATGATTGCCCTATCCTGACTTTCACACCTGCCGGCCGTTGGATTGCAGTTGCCAACCAGGTAGTCGTTAACAATAAAGCTAATCTTGCACTTGCCGTCGAAACTTATGCCCGCGTAGGTATGGCCATCGGTGATGCAGGCATCCGCGCCTGGCATGAAAAATACCGCTTCAACATCGAACGGCCGGTTGACTATATCCGCAGGGTACTTAACGAACCTACCTGGAACACCGTGATGTGCCCCGATGGCTCCGGACAGTTCTTTACCCCCCCATTCCCTGCTTATCCCTCTGGTCACGCAACGTTCGGCGCTGCTGCTGCTGAAGTACTTACCGGTATCTACGGCAACCAAAGTATGACCGACCGCTGCCATGAAGGCCGAACCGAATTCCGCGGTACCCCCCGAACCTTCGATTCCTTTTATGAAATGGCTGAAGAAAACGCATATTCCCGGATTCCAATTGGCGTGCATTTCGCTATGGATGCCGAAGCTGGCGTAGATCTCGGTTATGGAATCGGAAAAAAAGTGAACAGGCTGCCCTGGCGGAAATAATCAGCCTGTCCTTTCTCGCGGTAACGTGGTGGAATAAATAGCACTGCTTCCATCCAAAGAGACATTTTCAAAGCATCTTATAAGTGATCTGTAAGATGCGTGCACAAAGGTACGACCAAATGTGGTTCCACTGCCCCGTTATTGCTATGTCACCTAAATCGAAAAACCTTTTATAGCGGACTGAGTTCCTTAAATCCTAAAATTTTAAGACATGAAAATCTTTAAAATACTATCTGTTTTTTTGACCATCACGCTGATTGTCGGTTGTCAGGGAGAAGGAGAACTGGATATGCAACCAGATCAAAAATCTGAGTTCAAGTACGATCAGGTTAAACCTTCAACGCAATATAATGCAGAACTTGCACAGCAGTGGATGCAGATGGCCTACAATAGTGTAAAAGCCAGGGGGTTCTTTGCACTAGACGCCTCCAGACTCTATGCTTACACCTCTCTGGTCATGTATGAATCAATGGTACACGGCTTCCCAAATGGCTTGTCTATGGAAGGACAGCTAAAATCCTTTAGCCAGGTACCAAAACCAACGCAAAACCTCAAATACGACTGGGGGATCGTCCTTTGCCATGCTACTCCAAAAGTCTTGAACCACATGCTCCAAAGGCCAAATACTACAATCGCGTCAGATATCAGCAACCTGGAAAGGTCACAGGAAAGGGCTTTGATCCAGGAATCAAATCTCCCCACCGATGTGATCGCTAATTCCAAAGCTTTCGGTGCTGCACTGGCCGATCATATCATCAAATATGCCGACAGCGACGGCACTGCTGAATTGCTGACCCGACAGTACACCATGCCTTCGACATCTGTTAACCCCGCTTTTTACGATGGTGTCGAACAGGCCAATCCATTCTTTATGGCACCATTCTGGTGGACGGCGAGAAGTTTCGTAATCCCTACAGCGCTGACTTGTAAGCCTTTACCCCCCTATACCTACAGCGAAGATCCTGCAAGTAAGTATTATCAGGATGTGCTCGAGGTTCTGGATGCAACAAAAGACAAGGATAAAGTGGAAATCGGGCATTATTGGGCCAATAACCCAGGACAATCAGGTACTCCCGCAGGATCCTGGGTCGGGATCGGAAACCAACTCGTAAATCAATTTAAACTGGATATCCATAGCACGCTCAAAATGTATCTGTTGTTAACCCTTTCTACCCGAGATACTTTTATCGCGGTATGGTGGACGAAATACAACTGGAACCTGCAAAGACCGGTCAGTTATATCAGAAGAGTGCTGAAGCAACCCAACTGGAACTCTCCTGTGCCCACCCCCCCCTACCCCGATTATGTATCTGGTACTTCAGCTAATGCAGGCTCTTCATCAGAGATTTTGACGAGGCTCTTTGGCAACAGGTCATTTACCGATTCCCAACATAACGATAAGGGATTCGAAACCCAGACATTTTCCAGTTTCAAAAGGGCGGGGTTCCTGGCTTATCATTCCAGGATTTACGGCGGTGTACACATGCGAAAGGCTTGTGAAGAGGGATTCAAACTGGGAGAATGTATAGGTAGCGAGTTGTTGTCAAAAATTAAATTTACCGCCCAGTAACCAGGCACTCCTGCATGATGCTTTAATATCTGTAAAGAAGAGTTGTACATCCGAAAAATATCCTGCCGCCTTCGGGGCCAAAGGACTTTCGGGACAGCCTTAATTAAGTTTTTCAAAGTGCTGTATTCGTTGATTTCGCTTCGTAAAATCAATGAATACAGCCCTCTGAAAAATATTGTTTGGCGGCTTCGCCGCCAAATTAAAGGCCGGGGGCTTTTTACGTAATCCCCTGAAATTTCTTGAAATGCCGATTTTGTTCTGCTGCCGAAGGCGGCGGAACATTCATTGCACAACCTCCCTTCCAATCAAGCATTTTTTGCGACTACGTACGAAAAGCCTATATTTGTAGAAAAATACACTATGGCATTCCGTCGGTCTTTATTTTTTGTGCCGTCGCTCCTGCTCTCCCTGGTGCTTGCACAGTCCCTTGCAGCCCAGCTTCCTGCCCTCGAATGGAGCGAACGCCCGGTGGCCAAAGGATTAATCTGGAAACAGGTGCATACCGATGCGCTTTTTTCCAGCCGCCAAAACCTTAACCTCCTCGAGCTGGATCGTAGAAGGCGGGCCCTTAGCCTCGCATGGTCGCCTGATACCCTCATAGCTACCAGCAGCTTTGCGGCAAAAGCCGCCGCGCTCGCTGCTGTAAATGCCGGGTTCTTCGATATCCGGAAAGGGGGGTCGGTCACACTGCTCAAAGTCAACGGCCAGCTCGTCAATAAAAGCAATGAAAAACACGTACAGGATAAAAGCGAAATCCTCAGAGGTGCCCTGATATTCGGAAATGGTAAAAAGACGCGTATCGAAGCTGCCGGCCCGGACAGTATTTATTTAAGCAAAAAATACCATAGCGTACTGCTCACCGGCCCACTGCTGCTCCTGGAGGGTAAGCCGGTAGAACTGGCCAAACGCGCCTTCAACGATAACAGGCACCCGCGCACCTGTGCCTGTATCACCGATGAAGGCAAAATCCTGCTACTTACTGCCGATGGCCGTACCGACCAGGCATTCGGTCTTTCCTTACCGGAGCTGACCGCACTCCTGCAAAGCCTGGGATGCCGCGATGCCGTCAACCTCGATGGCGGAGGCTCCACAACAATGTGGATATCCGGACAACCCTTCAACGGCATCGTCAACATGCCTTGTGATAACAAACAATTTGACCATCTGGGCGAAAGAAAGGTGGCCAACGCCGTCCTCGTCCATTAATTTTACCATGCAGGCACAGCAGGAAAAACAATTGCGCTCGCTGCAACTCATTGCCCTTATCATCGGCCTGGCCCTCATGGGGGTGAAAATGGTTGCCTGGTGGGTCACAGGATCAAATGCCATTCTATCCGATGCCCTGGAAAGTATCATCAATATCGTTGCCGGTGGTTTTGGATGGTATAGCCTCCTTCTTGCCGCCAAACCGAAAGATGCTAACCATCCCTACGGACACGGCAAAATCGAATTCCTCTCCGCCGGCTTCGAAGGCGCGTTGATCACAATCGCCGGCATCGCGATCATTGCAAAAGGTATCTATAATTTCTTTTATCCGCAGCAACTGGAATTCCTGCGCACCGGCGCCTACCTCACCGCATTCTCCGGTGCCGTTAATTATCTCATGGGATGGAAACTGGAACACGAAGGCGAAAAGGCGAAAAGCCTGATCCTGAAAGCCAGTGGAAAACATCTGCAATCGGATGCCTGGTCGTCTCTGGGCATCCTCATGGGCCTCGCGCTCGTCATCTATACCCAGTATCAGCTTCTCGACAATATCCTGGCAATATTCTTCGGCGCTATGATTATCTATACGGGCTTCGGCCTCATCCGGCGCTCCGTAGCCGGGGTAATGGACGAAGCCGACCCCGCCCTCATCAAGGCACTAATCGCTAAAATCCAGGAAAACCGCTCCCCCAACTGGATTGATATCCACAACTTCCGCGTCATCACTTATGGCCGAAACCTACATATCGACTGCCACCTCACCCTCCCCTGGTACCTCAATACCGAGGCCTCACATGCGGAAGTCAAAAAACTCGAAATGCAATCCCGAAATTTTGGCAATTTTCCCGTAGAATGGTTTATCCACGTGGATCCCTGTAAACCCAGTTCCTGCCATTTGTGTTCTAAAGACGATTGCGCCGTCCGCCAACACCCTTTCGAAAAACAGGTGGAATGGACCCTCGAAAACGTAATGATTAATAAACCGCATTGAATATGCAATTTGTCCAAACCGCCGAACGGGTTTCACATAAAGACCGTTCGGATAACTATGTCTTCCAGCGCTCTATCCTCGCTTATGTGGAAGCAGCAAAATATGTCTCGGGAAAAGTCCTGGAAATTGGCACCGGGAGTGGATACGGTATAGAACTGATCGCCTCCCATGCCCGGGAATTCGTAACCGTAGATAAATACAAGCCGGCTATCCTCGACGAACCCGGAATGGCCGCTAAAGCAAATGTCCACTTCCTGCAAATGACCGTACCCCCACTGAAAGGTATCCCCGATGGTACTTTCGATTTTGTCATCAGCTTTCAGGTAATCGAACATATCGAGGAAGACAAAAAATTTGTCGGGGAAATCCACCGCGTCCTCAAGCCAGGCGGGAAATTCATCCTCACCACACCCAACAGACCGATGTCCCTCACCCGAAATCCCTGGCATGTCCGGGAATATACCCCCCGTGAACTCGAGCGCTGCCTGAAAACAGCTTTCGCCCACGTGGAGCAACTTGGCGTCTTCGGAAATGAAAAGGTCCAGGCATATTACGAAAAAAACAAAGCTGCCGTAAAGCGCATCACGCGTTTCGATATCCTGAACCTCCAGTACCGCCTGCCCCGGCAACTGCTCCAAATCCCTTATGACCTGCTCAACCGGATGAACCGTCAAAAACTCTTAAAAAGCGACGCGACGCTCGTTTCTGATATCTCAATGGACGATTTCTTCCTCGCCCCAGCTTCAGATACCTGCCTGGATTTATTCTTTGTCGCAGAAAAATGATTCGAAACTTTTGGCAGAACGTTGTGAAAGAGCCTGTCGCATAAGTCCTTCGGCGGCTTGCGCCGCCAAAGAATATTTTGGAGCGCCATTTTCATTGATTTTGCTTCGAAAAATCAATGAAAATGGCGCTCTAAGAAAATTTTATGGGGTTGTGTAAAAAACCTCCGGCATGTCCTTTGGCAGCTGATGTCGTCAAATAATAGTTTAAACGAACACTGTTTTCATTGATTTTGCTTCGCGAAATCAATGAAAACAGTGTTCGTTTAAACTTTCTTTTGCTGCCGTAGGCGGCGGAATACTTGCTACACCACCCCATACTTTTCGGACAGCCCCATTTCAAGAAATTTTAGTCTGCCGCCGTAGGCGGCTATACCGAGCTTCCCCCGGTAGCGGCCGATAAATAGCTTTGCAGGTTTTCTGAGGTGATAATTTCAATCGGCAGGTATTTTTCTTTTTGAATCTCTATTTTGAACAAAAGGTATTCCATGAGGGCGCTAAGACCCAGGAAGCCCTGCATCCCTGGGTTTTGGTTCAGGAGTACCTGGATATTCCCCCGGCGTAGCCGTTCTGCATTCTCCGGGATGAGGTCATAACTGACGACTTTTAATTTACCATCTGCGAATTCTTCGATACACTCAAAAGCGTTGGAAGTGGTGAGGAATACCCCTTCGAACGCCTGTACATTGACCGCAAGCGGTTGTATGATTTGCTGATCGTAAAGGGTTAATACCTGAATCGTGCGGTTGGGTTGATGCGCCTTGAAATAGGAGATGAACCCCTTTTCCTTTTCCGCCAGGTGGCCCGAATACTCCAGGGCTTCGATTTTGTGCAGGACGAGCAGTGGGCCACGCTTTGG
>Ga0068876_10002161_pt1 | contig 14818 bp, 11 predicted proteins | sample NOAtaG_6_FD_66442 | JGI IMG/M metagenome (GOLD analysis project Ga0068876, IMG submission 66442) | Freshwater lake microbial communities from Lake Erie, under a cyanobacterial bloom - NOAA_Erie_Diel5S_2200h metaG | ecosystem: Environmental > Aquatic > Freshwater > Lake | place: USA: Ohio, Lake... | reverse complement strand
TGACCGGTGTGGACCAGTAGGCGCCGCGTGCGACCAGCTCATCACGCGCCTTGGCGGGCTTTCCGCCTTCCCGGCTCAGGACTGAACGGCTCCAGCGCGAGAGACGGGGCTCCGGAGAGATAAGAAAGGCCTGTCCGGTATTCGCGTCGTGCAGGTGTTGGACCAAGGTGACTTCTGGATGTCGCTCAGTCCAGGGCGGGACCAGGCGCAGGAAGGCGGCGAGGGCGAGAGCTGTGGCGACGGCGCCTGCTGTAGCCAGCGCCATCCGTGTCTCGCCTATCGTGTCTTCGGGCTCTCCATGGAGCAGCGGCCAGAGGGTGAGGGCGGCCAGCCAGGCGAAGCCGGCGAGAAGGGCCGGCAGGTCGAGGCCCAGGAAGACTCCATGGGCATAACCCAGCAGCCAGGCTGTGACCGGCGCCCCGATCAGGACGCCCGCCACGGGCAGGCGCCAGCGGGACCGGGAGGCCCCGAGGTCCGTGGCCAGTGCGAGCAGGCCGGCGGCCAGCAAGGGCCAGGCAACCAGAAAGGCGGCGGTGGGCGCCACGACCTGAAGGACCGCCGCGCCGACCAGGGCGGAGAGTAGCACGCCCGTCCAGGCCGGGGCGACGCGCACAGGAGGGCCGAAGGTCATCACGCCTGTGACGGCGGCGGCGATACCGAGGGCGACGGCGGCGAGGTCCCATCCGAACGGAAGGGCCGCTGCACCGGCCGCCAGGGCCAGAGCGCTGGCCTGCAGCCGGCTTCGACCCCGGGCGGCGAGGCGTGGCGCCAGGAGGAGGACGGCAAGGCCGATCAGCAGCAGGGCGACTTCCCAGACGCCCGCCCGGGCGAGGAGCGCCCTCTGCTCGAGGAAGCCGCCTCCGCCCGCGGCGATGCGGCGGGCAAGGTGAAGCAGGGCGCCAGTCAGGAGCAGGAGATAGAGCCCTGCCCCCACCCCACGCACCACGCCGGGGGCGTCCAGGGCGCCGAGCCGGCGGGCGTTCCGGACCGCCAGGGCGAGCAGTCCGGCGACGGCGAGCAGGATCGCCCAGCCGATGATCGCCGGATAGGCGACGAGGAGGTCTCCGGCGACGTGGGAGAAGACCTGGTCCGGTCCCTCCTCGGGCAGCGAGGGCGCCCGGGCGACCGACAGGGCTACGGCGGTCACCTGGTCGCCCATGTGCTGCAGGCTTCCAAGGTCGAGGTTGGCCGCAGTCGAGCTGGGCGAATGATAATCGAACTGGCGACCGATGAAGGCGAAGTTCAGGCCAGCGACCCCGGCGCCCCGGGCCACGGTGAAGTCCGTGTCGTTGGGCATGACCGAGTAGAGCAGGACGGCGAGGGAGGAGGCGGTCGGTCGGCGCGCCTCCGCCTGCAGCAGGTCTATGGTCCCCTGGTTGTGCTTGCCCGTCTGAAACATCTGGACGAGTCCGCCGCCGCCGCGCGCCTCCATGTTGACGAGGAAGCCAATGCGCCGGGCAAGGGGATCGCCCGAGAAGAAGGCCTGGGCGCCCAGGAGCCCGGCTTCCTCGCCGTCGGTGATCACGAAGATGACGTCCCGCGCGGGGGGAGGGCCAGCCTTGAGGATTCTGGCGAGCTCGAGGGCAGTCGCGACGCCTGCGGCGTCATCGGCGGCGCCGGGCGAGTTCGGGACGCTGTCATAGTGAGCCATGATGGCCAGGGCCGGGGCCGACCGGTCCCTACCCGGCAGCACGCCGACGACGTTCTCGACGGCGCCTCCCAGGAAGACCGGTTGCGAAATCCGGTCAATGCGCCGGAAGCCAAAGTCGGGCCGGACCTCGGGAGTGAGGCCCAGGGCGTTCATCCGCAGGACAAGATAATCGCGGACCTGCGTATTGTCTGGCGAACCGACGGAGTGGGGCGAACGGGCGATGACGCCCACATCGGCGAGAGCCCGGATGGCCGAGAAGGCCTCCGTCGGAGCGTCGGCAGGACGGGGCGCCGGCGGACGCCCGGCCAGGAGGGCGAGGCCAAGCGCGACCGCGAGGGCCAGAAACAGGGCGATCAGCCGGCTCATTTTCATTTCCCTTCCCCCCGGAACCGCGAGCAAATCTTAACGCCGCTCTTCCCGGAAACAAGAACGCCCGCCTTGCGGGCGGGCGTCCGGAAACTCATCGGTCGGGTGGGTCAGGCTGCTGCCTGGCTCTCCATCGGGTCGCGGAGCACATACCCGCGACCCCATACCGTCTCGATGTAGTGTTTGCCGTCCGTTGAGGCGGCCAGCTTCTTGCGCAGCTTACAGATGAAGACGTCGATGATCTTCAGCTCGGGCTCGTCCATGCCGCCATAGAGGTGGTTCAGGAACATCTCTTTGGTCAGGGTGGTGCCCTTGCGCAGGGAGAGGAGCTCCAGCATCTGGTACTCCTTTCCGGTCAAGTGAACCTGGTGGTTGTTCACCTCCACCGTCTTGGTGTCGAGGTTGACCAGGATGTCGCCGGTGCGGATCACGGACTGGGCGTGGCCCTGGGACCGGCGGACCACCGCGTGGATGCGGGCGACCAGTTCGTCCTTGTGGAAGGGCTTGGTCATGTAGTCGTCGGCGCCGCCGCCGAGCATCTTGACCTTGGTGTCGATCTCCGTGGTGCCGGAGAGGATCATGACGGGCGTGTCGATCTTTCCGACCCGGAGATTGCGGAGCACGTCCATGCCGCTCATATCCGGCAGATTCAGGTCCAGCAGGATGAGGTCATAGTCATAAATCTTGCCCAGATCGACGCCTTCCTCACCCAGATCGGTCGTATAGACATTGAATCCCTCGGACTTGAGCATCAATTCAATGCTCTGAGCCGTTGCGCTGTCGTCCTCGATCAGCAGTACGCGCATACTCGCCTCCTTGCCCCTCTCGCTCCGGCCCTGATTCGCTTCTCGACAGAGCCCAGCAGCGTCACCCTGCCAGAGGGTTAATTTAGGAAAGGTTAACGTCGGTAACCTTGATGGCGAAATCGTTAACCCGCTTTGCGAATCACCGGCAAGCCTCCTCGGACCTGGGTGCGCCGGGCCGTGTTGAATCTTTTGTGATTGGACATTTAGGTCGAACGACTGTCGCCGCCACGACTGGCGCAGAGAGCACGAAGCCCCATATCCTCAGGGGCCGGCGCTAGGGTCGGCAAATGGGAGAGTCTCGTATGTCCTTGGATCTGGATGTTGATCCCGGTCCTGCTGTCCTGGCTGAGGCTGGGGCTGGCCTGTCCGTCGCAGACGGTTGCAGGGACCAGGACCTGTCCGCGCCCCTGGAGGCGCTTCCGCCGCAACCCTTCAGCCTGACCGATGAGGTGCGGCTACGGCCGGGTCGCAGCCTTGGCGCCGCGTTACTCGGCGGGGTGGCGCTAGGGTTGCTGATGGGGCGTACGCTTGGGCATCCGAAGCCACCGACCCAGCGAGTCTGACCCCGCTTCACAACGGCCTCTTCATGACTGATTAAGCGTGTCGGAAACATGCTCCGAGCTTGAGTCGCCTGCGGGAGGCCGCGTCTTGCAGAACCTGGTCGAGGCCGTCGAGAAGCTGGACCCGCTGGTGGTGACGGGACGTGTCGCGGCCGTGTCGGGTCTTCTGATTGAAGCCCGGGGCGGAATGACCCGGCTGGCGGTGGGCGCCCGAGCCGAGATTCAGCGGAGAGGCGCCCCACCCTTGCCGGCGGAGGTGGTGGGCTTCAGGGACTCCCGGGCGCTGCTGATGCCCTTCGGGCCTGTGGAGGGCGTCGCCCCCGGGGCCACCATCCACATTGAGCCCGAGGGATCCAACGTCCGGCCTACGACGGCTTGGCTCGGTCGCATCGTCAACGCTTTCGGGGAGCCGATCGACGGCAAGGGCCCGCTTCCCGAGGGGCTCGCCGTCTACCCCCTTCGCGCCGCACCTCCGCCTGCCCACGCGCGAGACCGTGTCGGGGCCCGGCTCGATCTCGGCGTCCGGTCCATGAACGTCTTCACCACCTGCTGCCGGGGGCAGCGCCTTGGGGTCTTTGCAGGCTCCGGCGTAGGCAAGTCAGTGCTTCTCTCCATGCTGGCGCGGCAGGCGGAGTGTGACGCCGTCGTGGTCGGCCTGATCGGGGAACGGGGCCGCGAGGTGCGGGAGTTCATCGAGGAAACCCTGGGGGAAGAAGGTCTGAAGCGCGCCGTAGTCGTGGTCGCCACCTCTGACGAACCTGCGCTGAAGCGTCGGCAGGCCGCCTACATGACGCTGGCCATCGCCGAGTACATGCGCGACCAGGGCCTTGAGGTCCTCTGCCTCATGGACTCCGTCACGCGCTTCGCCATGGCCCAACGCGAGATCGGTCTGGCGGCGGGCGAACCGCCGACCACGAAGGGATACACTCCGACGGTCTTCACCGAACTGCCCAAGCTCCTGGAGCGGGCTGGCCCGGGGCCGATCCGCCCTGACGGCTCACGGGGAGGGCCCATCACCGGCCTGTTCACCGTCCTGGTGGATGGGGACGATCACAACGAGCCTATCGCAGACGCCGTGCGGGGTATTCTCGACGGGCATATCGTCATGGAGCGGGCCATCGCCGAGCGGGGCAGGTTCCCGGCCATCAACGTCCTGAAGTCCATCAGCCGCACCATGCCCGGCTGCCAGGACGCCCGCGAACGGGAGATCGTCCGGGACGCGCGTCAGGTCCTCTCGGCCTACACCAACATGGAGGAACTGATCCGGATCGGCGCCTACCGTACCGGATCTGACCCGCTTGTTGACCGTTCGATCGCCCTGAATCCCGCGGTGGAAGCCTTCCTCGGCCAGGATAAGGATGAGGTCAGCAGCCTTTCTGACTCCTTCACCCGCCTCGAACAGATTCTTGCAGGCGTCGCCCCGTGAGCTGGGAGCAGAGCCTTATCCGGATTGCAGGCTATGAGGTGGAGACCCGGCAGAAGCGGCTGGCTGAGGTGGTCGCCCGCCGGGAGGCCGCAGAGATGAGACTGTTGATGCTGGACGCTGAGATTGAGGCGGAGGTCGCCTTCATCCGCACCGAACCGCTCGCCGCCTTCCACCAGTCCGGTTACATGTCGGGCTGCAAGGAACGGCGGATCCGGATCCTGACCGAGATTGATCTTGTCACGGCGGAGGAGTCCGGAGCCCGCGACGCCCTCGCCGAGGCCTTCGAGTCCCAGAAGAAGTACGAGCACGTAGCGGCGGGCATGGCCCGTCGCAAGGCGCAGGACGCTGCGCGTCGGGAAACCGCCGAGCTCGACGAGTTGGGCGTACGCCAGGCGAGCCGGCACCGGGCCGGCGGTTTCTGAGGATCAGTCGCCGGACGGTGCGTTCAGGTCAGGATCGTTCGCCCGACGCAGAGCATGGATGTCGTCGCTAAGGCGGAAAAGGGCGACATAAAGTTCACAGAAGGCGCGCCAGAGCAGGGCCAGCACCCCGATCACCAGCACCCCGCCGATCAGGATGCCGATCCCCAGCAGGAATCCGAAGGGCGACTGCTCGCGGATCGCCACGCCGACCGCTGTCCCGATGAAACCGAAGCCGACCAGCGCGGTGATCCCAAGGCCAGACCAGTAGATGAGATGGATCACCTGCCGGGTCATGAGGGTCTCGAAGGACATGAGATCCCAGATCATGTCTGGCGTGAACTTCGCCGGCCGGCGGTTCGGTTTCAGATCAAACATCAGCTTTCCATTTGCTGGACGTGGCCGGCGCGAGAGTGACCCTCGCTAGCAGTCCCTCGGACGACCTGCAACACAGCCGGCGGATTGCGGAGGTCTCCCATCAGATGACGCCGACCGTCTTCAGGCGAGCCCGGGGGTGGACCTCGTTCTGGCTCATGACCGGTGTCTGCCCGCGGAAACGCTCGACGAGGGACCGGACGTAGGGGCGAATACCGGGGCTGGTGAGCAGAACCGGGGACTCTCCGTTCTGGGCGGCGCGCTCGAACGCCTCGCCCACGGCACGGATGAATTCCTGAAGCCGCGAAGGGGCCATGGTGAGCTGCCGGTCTTCGCCGGTTGCCACCAATGACTCGGCGAAGGCCGTCTCCCATTCCGGCGAGAGGGTTACGATCGGCAAGGCGCCGTCCTCGCCACGATGGGCGAAGCACAGTTGGCGGGACAGCCGGGTCCTGACCTGTTCGACCAGGTTGGTCAGAGAGGCGCTGTGCGGGGCGGCCTCGCTTAACCCTTCCAGGATGGAGGGGAGGTCTCGGATCGACACCCGCTCGCGCAGCAGAGCCTGCAGCACCCGCTGGATGGTGGTCACCGACACGACGGAGGGAATGATGTCGTCCACCAGCTTCTTCTGCTCGGCCGGCAGGTCCAGAAGCAGCTTCTGGACCTCCGCATAGGAGAGCAGGTCCGGCATGTTGTCCTTGAGGATCTCTGTCAGGTGGGTGGTGAGGACCGTGGAGGGATCGACAACCGTGTAGCCGCGGAAGGTCGCCTCTTCCCGTAGCCCTTCTTCGATCCAGGTGGCGGGCAGTCCAAAGGCGGGCTCGCGCATATGCTCGCCGGGGAGCTCCACCTGGCCGCCCCGGGGATCCATGGCCATGAGGGAGCCCAGGCGTACCTCTCCTGCACCGGCCTCAAGCTCCTTGATGCGGATGAGATAGCCTTGGGAGGCCAGCCGCATGTTGTCGAGAATGCGCACCGGCGGCATGACGAAGCCGTACTCAGAGGCCAGGGTCTTACGCAGGGCCTTGATCTGGTCGGTGAGACGCCGGCCCTCGAGGTCGTTGATCAGGGGCAGGAGCCCATAGCCCAACTCGATCTTGATTTCGTCGATGGCCAGGGTCTGGCTGATTGGCTCCTCGACGTCCTGCGGTGGGGCGCTGGAGTCCTCGATGCCGAGGACATCCGTGAGGCCCGCACTGGAAGATCGTCTCCAGGCCAGCGTGGCGGCGGCGATGGCGAGGACGGCGAAGGGAATGACCGGCATGCCCGGGATCAGGGCGATCACGCCCGAGGCGGCTGACACCATGCCCAGGCTGATGGGGTTCATCGCCAGTTGAGTGACCAGGGCCTGGTCGGTCGAACCGTCCACACCGGCGTTGGAGACCAGGAAGCCGGCGGCGATCGAGATGATAAGGGCTGGAATCTGGGTAACCAGGCCGTCGCCAATGGTCATCAGGGTGTAGGTCGAGGCGGCGTCCCCGAGGGGCATTCCGTGCTGGAGGGTGCCGATCAGGATCCCGCCTATGATGTTGATCGCCACAATGATGAGGCCGGCGATGGCGTCCCCGCGGACGAACTTGGAGGCGCCGTCCATGGAGCCGAAGAAGGTGGATTCCTGCTCAAGCTCCTTGCGCCGCCGCCGGGACTCATCCTGGTCGATCAGACCCGCCGACAGGTCTGCGTCGATCGCCATCTGCTTCCCGGGCAGGGAGTCGAGGGTGAACCGGGCGGCCACCTCGGCGATCCGTCCGGAACCCTTGGTGATGACGATGAAGTTCACGATCACCAGGATGGCGAAGACGATGATCCCGATGGTGAAGTTGCCGCCGGTCATCAACCGGCCAAAGGCCTCGATCACCTGTCCCGCCCCGTGCACGCCCTCGTGGCCGTGGGCGAGGATCAGTCGGGTCGACGCCACATTCAGGGCCAGGCGGAATAGAGTGGTGACCAGCAGGACGGTCGGGAACGATGTGAATTCCAGCGGCTTCTTGATGAACAGCGACGTCATCAGGATCAGGATGGACGAGGCCAGGGAGATGGCCAGAAGAGCGTCCAGCAGAAAGGCCGGAACCGGAATGATCAGTAGAACGAGAACCGAGATGACGCCCAGCGCAAGCGCGACCTCGCCCCGCACCAGCCACTTGATGATCTGGCCTGAAGTCAGTCTCTGTGGGGAGGGCCCCGGAAGGGTCGCGTCGGTCACCGTTCAGCTCCTCAGGCCGCGCTCGCGCCCATTTGCGGGGCCGGCACGTTCACGCCCGCCTCCGAGTACTCCTTGAGCTTGTTGCGCAGGGTCCGGATCGAGATGCCGAGGATGTTCGCGGCGTGGGTGCGATTACCGAGACAGTGTTCCAGGGTATCGATGATGAGCTGCTGCTCCATGGCCGCCACTGTCTGGCCCACGAAGCCACGGGATACGGCTTCGGCGGCGGTCGCCGCGGCCTGCGCAGTCCGTGCGGCGGGATCGGCCGGACCCAGGGGTTGGCCATCCGGAAGACGGATGGCGGACTCGTCGATCTCGGGACCGTTCGCGAGGAGCACCGCCCGGTGCATGGCGTTCTCCAATTCGCGGACATTACCGGGCCACCGGTGAGCCAGAAGCCTTCGCTGCGCCTCCGCAGACAGCGCCTTGGCGGGAACGCCGTTGGCGGCGGCGTATTTGCGGATGAAGAACTCCGCCATCGGCAGAACGTCGCCGGGCCGCTCGCGCAGCGGCGGAAGCCTGAGGTTGACCACATTCAGCCGGTACAGGAGGTCTTCCCGGAAGGCGCCCTCGCGGACCGCCTGGGCAAGGTCGCGGTTGGAGGTGGCCAGGATGCGGATGTCCACCTTGACCGGCTGAGAGCCGCCGACGCGATCTATCTCACGCTCCTGGATGGCTCTCAGGAGCTTGGCCTGAAGGCGGGCGTCCATCTCGGAGATTTCGTCCAGCAGCAGGGTGCCGCCGTTGGCTTCTTCGAACTTGCCGATCCGCCTCGCCAGAGCGCCGGTGAAGGCGCCCTTCTCGTGACCGAAGAGTTCGCTCTCGAGAAGGTTTTCGGGGATCGCTGCGCAGTTGACGGAGATGAACGGCTTGCCGCTCCGCCGGGATTTCTGGTGGACATGGCGGGCGACGATTTCCTTACCAGACCCGCTTTCGCCGGTGATCAGAATCGAGGCCTCCGACGGCGCCACCTGCTCGGCCATGGCGATCACCGCCCGCATGGCGACGTCCTCGGCGATCATCGGCCGATTGTCGTCGGATACAGCCGCGAGGACGGCGGCGATCATCTCGGCATCAGGCGGAAGTGGGATGAATTCCTTGGCTCCGGCGCGGATGGCGTCCGCCGCCTTACGGGCATCGGGATCCACTCCGCAAGCGACGACTGGCGCCCTTATGCGTTCGGCCTCGTTGGCCGCGATCAGGGCTCCGATGTCGAGATTGTAGTCGACCAGCAGGAGGTCGGCCCCCTGGCCGGCGCGCAGGGCGTGGGTGGCTGCGGCAATGGTCTCCACGTGGCTGACCTTGGCGCCCTGAGACATCGCCATCTTCACAGCTGACGCCATTTGTCCGTTCAGTTGTCCGACGACCAGAAGTCGCATCTTTCCGTCTCCGTTACGTAAACCGGGTCATCAGACCTGGGTGTCGCCGTCCTTGATGATTTCCGTCATGGTCACGCCCAGGCGCTCCTCGACGATCACCACCTCACCGCGCGCCACAAGGCGGTTGTTGACATAGATGTCGATGGCTTCGCCGACCCTGCGGTCCAACTCGAGTACGCTTCCCGAGTTGAGCTGAAGCAACTGGGAGACGCTGAGAGTGGCGCGTCCCAGAACCGCAGAGATGGAGACGGGGACGTCGAAGATTGGGGCCAGATCGGTGGCCGTTTTCTCACCCTCGTCCCCTACGGGGGCGGCCGGGTCGCCGTCAGGGCCCAGCTCGTCGAGCTCGAGTTCATTGTCGCTCATGATGTCCTAGCCTTTCTCGCCGGGATCCAGAGGTTCAGCATGCAGCCCTTCCGTCGCCAGGGCGGCCTTCAGAGTGTCCGAAATCCGCTGCGCCGCTGCGTCCGGGTCATAGCTCGCCGATCCATCCCCGAAGTCGAGGGTGAAGGCGGCGCCGGAATGGCCGGGGTCTTCCCGGACCAGAATCTGCCCCGCAAACCCGCCCGCAGCAGCCGTCGCCGAGAGCACCTCCTGGAGGCCCTCTGCCCGTCCGGGCGCCACGGCGACCATGAGCCGGGGCTCGGACTCAATCTCCCGGGCGAGGCTTTCAAGGGCCTTCTGGAGGGCCGCATGAGGAAACAGATCCAGCACCTCGCCGGCAATGGCCCGACCGCAAGCAAGAGCGAGAGCCGCCGAGCCTTCCCGGTGCGCGTGGGCGACCCGGGCAAGTCCGCCCAGGCCTTCCCCGGCGCTGCGGGCGATCTCAGACAGAGCTTGCGCCTGGAGCGCAGCCATGTCCCCCAGAGCCTTCTGTTCGCCATCAGAGAAGGCGCGGCTGCGGATGGCTTCCACTTCTTCGGCGGAGAAGAAGCGCTTCTGGCGCGCCTTCGACTGGGTGACATTGCCGCCGCCGTCGAAGACCGTGTCGAAGCCGAATTTCTCAAGGATGGGCTCGCTCATCAGTAGATCAGCTCATCGTCGCCGCTGGAGCCCGCCAGCATGATCTCGCCCCTTTGAGCCAGGTCCTTGGCGGTCTGCACCATGGCCATCTGCGCCTGTTCCACGTCTCGGAGGCGCACCGGCCCCATGTTCTCCATGTCCTCTCGAAGGATGCGGGAGGCGCGTTCGGACATGTTCGAGAAGAAGAGGTTCCGCAGATCATCCGAAGTCCCCTTCAGCGCGAGGCCCAGCTGCACCTTGTCCACCGAGCGGATGAGGGTTTGGACGCTGCCGGGATCCAGCTTGGACAGGTCCTCGAAGACGAACATAAGGGCCCGAATCCGCTCAGCGCTGTCGCGATTGCGCTCCTCAAGGGCTGAGATGAAACGAGCCTCTGTCTGGCGGTCGAAGGAGTTGAAAATCTCGGCCATCATCTCGTGGCTGTCGCGCTTGGACGTCCGCGCGAGGTTCGACATGAATTCCGCGCGGAGCGTCTGCTCGATCTTGTCGAGAATCTCGCGCTGGACGGGCTCCATCCGCAGCATCCGGGTGACGCACTCCATGGCGAAGTCTTCCGGCAGGGCGCCGAGGACCCGAGCGGCGTGATCCGGTTTGACCTTGGACAGCACCACCGCGACTGTCTGCGGGTATTCATTCTTCAGGTAGTTGGCGAGGACGCCTTCGCTGACATTGCCCAGCTTGTCCCACATGGTCCGGCCAGCCGGACCCCGGATCTCCTCCATGAGGGAGTCGACCTTTTCCGGATCCAGGAAGGAGGCCAGGAGGCGCTGGGTCTGCTCGAACGAACCCATGACCGTACCGCCGCCGGACACGTTCGAGATGAATTCGACGAGGAGGGACTCGACCACGTGGGACTGCACGGTCCCCAGAGTGGCCATGGCCTGGGAAATCTCGCGGATCTCTTCTTCATCCAGCATCTGCCAGATGGCGGTATGCTCCTCTCCCAGGGTCAAGAGGACGATGGCCGCCTTCTCTGGCCCCGTCAGCTGGGAGGGGTCTGTGATCATGGATGACTTCTTCTCCCCTTCGCTCATGTCGGCTGGTGCAGCCAGGTGCGGAGCATGGCTACGGATTCCTCAGGGTTGGACTCCACGAACTCGGCGACCCGCTTCACGGAGCTGGCCTTCACCTGGCCCTCGATCCGAGCGATCTCGATCCTTTGCTCCATCTCGGTCTGATCCGGGCCAGGAAGGGCGAGCGGCCCGCCGGTGGAGGGATCGACCGGCAGCATCCTCTGACCGTCGCCGGTGGTCGCCAAACGGGTGACGCCAGTCCTGGCGCCCATGCCGCTTCTGAACAACGGACGGACGACGAAGAAGATGGTCAGCAGGGCGACGATAAGCAGGATCACCCACTGGACGAGCTGCATGATGTCGTTCTTGTCGAAGCCCATGAGGGGGTTGGCCGCAACCACACCGCCGCCGAGACCGTCGGCGTTGGGAAACTGGACATTGATCACCGTCACCTGGTCGCCGCGCTGCTGATCGAAACCTACTGCCGTGCGCACCAGTTGCTCGATCCTCTGCATCTCTGCGGCAGGACGCGGGGTATAGGCGCCCGGCTTCCCATCCTCCCCTGGGGGGGCTGTGACGCCGTCCACGGCGACTGCGACGGACAGGCGCTTGATCTGGCCGGGCTCCTTCACCTCCGTTCGGATGGTTTTGGAGATGTCGTAGTTCGTTGTGGTGCCCGTGCGTCCCGAGTTCGAAGCGATCAATCCCTCAGGATTCGGCGGTGCGCCCGGGATGTTGGCCGCCGCCGTCACCTGGCCGGTCTGAGTCGGCTGATTCTCGTTGGCGTTTTCCTCGCTGGTCGTCTCCGAGCGGACCACCTGTCCGTCCGGATCGAAGGTCTCCTCCTGAATTGTGACCTGGGACAGGTCGAGTTCGGCGGTGACGTTGACCCGAGCCTTGCCCTGGCCGACCACGCCTTCGACCATGGTCTTCACCGTTTTTGCGATGCGCGCCTCGACGGCGGACTTTCGACCATCCGCCGCCATGGCCTCGCCTTCGGCGCCGCCCGAGAGGGTCTTGGCGTGCTGGTCGACCACTGTGACCCGCTCCGGCTTCATGTTCGGCACGGCGCCGGCCACAAGGTTTTGGATGGCGCGGACCTGTTCCGGTGACGGCTCGCGGGCGCCGACGGCGATGCTGACCGAGGCGGATGGCTGCTGGATCTCGTCCTCAAAAAGCTCCTTCTTGGGAAGGACAAGGTGGACCCGGGCGGAAGTGACGCCGTCGAGGCTCTGAATGGTGCGGGCGAGTTCGCCTTCCAGGGCCCGCTGACGGTTGAGCTGCTGGACGAAATCCGTCTGCCCGACCACGCTGGACTGGTCGAAGATCTCGTAGCCGACGGATCCTGCGGTAGGCAGGCCCCTGCCCGAAAGAAGCAGGCGTGTCGAGGCGACCTGGTCGCGGGAGACCATGATGGTCGAGCCGTCTCCCTTGGCCTCGTAGCGAATGTTGGCCTGGTCCAGCGCTTGGGTGATTTCGCCCGCTTCCTTGAGGTCCAGGTTCGAATAGAGCAGGGCGTTGGGCTGGTCCAAGTTCATGAACACGGCGGCAAGTACGGCGACGACGCCCACGCCGATACCCGCGAAGGCGGCAAGGCGGCCCAGGCCGAATCTCTGCAGGGCGGCTAAGATCCCGTTCACGATCCGCAGTCTCCCCCCGCCGGCTACAAGGTGTGCAGTTCCTGCCGACGTCTCGGCAGGAATTACCCAGTAGTTGGTAAACGAGACGTTTACACGTGCCGCGGCAGCGAGGTCGCCGGCCTCAGCCGGCCCAAGGTGACAGGCCTCCCCAGAGACCAAGCAGCAGGCTGAGAATCAACGAGACGACTACCGTCGCCGTGAACCCGGCGCGCCGCAGCGCCGACCAGCTGTCGACCCTGCGGCCGCTGCGGAGCACCAGGGGCAACAGGGCGGCGCAGGCCACCGTCAGGAAGGTCGCCACGAGCGCGCAGGCCGAAGCGGCCAGCAGCAACAGTCCTGGCCAGTCGAAGATCAGATCGCTCTCCCGGGTGACAGCGCCCCAGGCCGCGGCCAGGGCGATCGCCGAAAGCCAGAGAATGGACTGAAGCCCCTGGAGTAACCCGGCGCGGGCCTGAATGGCGGTTTGTCGAAAGTCCCGGCGACTCCGGAAGATGGCGAAGGCGAGCGTCAGGAGGGCGGCCAACCCGGTCGCCCCGGCGGCTCCAGCCAACAGGTCCTTCCGGCTCCAGAAGGGCGCCCGTTCATAGACCTGGGTGTTGAGAGAGGTCAGGATCTGGCTCGTTCGACCGTCCTGAAGGATGAAGATGCGCCGCTCCCACCCGGTGTCTGAGATGAAGCGCCCCGCGTTCGCGGGTCCTTCCGGGACCCAGGTCTGAAGGCGCCCGCCTTCCCGGGTGACCAGCCTGCCCTCGGGCGTCACTTCCACCCGAAGCTCCCCTGTCAGCCGCTCCAGCATTCCCTCAAGTCCGGAGTAAGCCCTTCGGGTCCCGAGGTATCGGCCCTCGTAGAGTCGCCGGTAGGCGTAGAGCTGGGCAGAGGGCGACCGAGGCCAGGCGGTCGGTCGCCCGACGATCTCCTCCACCACCCGCGAAGCCAGCCTCTGGGTCAGGGCCCGGCCCGTGCTGGTGTTGGTGCTGACGAAGATCCCGAGACCCAACTCTGGGACGAGAGTCATGTTGGTCATGAAGGTCAGTGTCGCACCGTCATGGCCAAACCCCGAAAGACCGCCTGGCAGGGCGTAGGCGATGAAGCCGTGGCGCCATCCATTCACCCCGGTCGGCGTGAGACGCAGCGGGGTCTGCAGGGCCCGCGCCGTGCGTTCGCCATAAACCTGGGTCTCACCCAATCGGCCGCCGTCGAGAAGCGCGATCATGTAGCGCGCCATGTCGTCAGCTGTGGAGGAGGCCGAGCCCGCCGGCGCGATCTGGCCGATGTATTCGAACGACTCAGGACTGAAGGCGTAACCATTCCAGGTGAAACCCTGCGAAAGGTCGGCGGCCAGGCTTGGCGCCATGGGCGCCGGAAGGTCCGCCCGAAACGGCCGAGGTTCGCGGAAGGTGGTGCGTTGCATCCCGAGGGGCTGAAAAAGGATATCCTCAGCCAGGCGCTCAAAGGGCTTGCCAGAGGCCCAGGCCGCGGTCTCCCCAGCCAGCGCAGCGCCGTAGTTGGAGTAGCTGGAGAGCTGCCCGACAGGATGCACCCGCCGGGGCCGTTCCTGTCGCAAGTAGATGACGAGCGGTCGAATGCGCGCCGGGTCACGCTCGAAGAGGTGTCCCAGGGCGCGATCCTCGAAACCGCCGGAGTGCGACATCAGGCTCCGCAGGGTCACCGGCTCGGGGAAACCCTGGTCGCGGACCTGTACGGTCTCCGGCAGGAAGAGGTTGATGGGTGCGTCCAGGCGAAGTCGCCCCGCCTCCGCCTCCTTGAGCACGGTGAGCCAGGTGAACGTCTTCGAGACTGAACCCAGGCGGAAGAGGGTCCTGTCCGGATCCACGGGGCGCCAGGGAGAAAGGCTTGCCGCGCCATAGCCTTTCTTGAGCAGGACCTGGCCGTCCTGGACGATGGCGACAGTGGCTCCGACGATATGATCCTGGACGAGGGAGTCGCGTACGATCCC
>Ga0068876_10002156_pt1 | contig 14825 bp, 15 predicted proteins | sample NOAtaG_6_FD_66442 | JGI IMG/M metagenome (GOLD analysis project Ga0068876, IMG submission 66442) | Freshwater lake microbial communities from Lake Erie, under a cyanobacterial bloom - NOAA_Erie_Diel5S_2200h metaG | ecosystem: Environmental > Aquatic > Freshwater > Lake | place: USA: Ohio, Lake... | reverse complement strand
ATTCCGTCCTTGATCTCTTCGATAATGGAAGTGTCCTTTCTAGAAGTAGAGTCAACTTGTGCCAGGCCTGGCGTTGAAAGCAGCAAGGTCAGCACGATGAGCGAGTAGATGCGCATGCGGTTAGTTTTTGGTAGGGCAGGCAAATTTATCAGTATTCCTTTTTATTGACCTAAAAAGTTTGGCACAAAACGGTAACGGTACCAGCCACCTAAAAAAATATAAAGGCTGTACATTTTATGTACATTCGTGCCGCTTCAAACCACCCATGAGATACCTGCTTACCATCGCCGCCCTTTTGCTTTTGCCGGGCCTGTCACCTGCACAAAAAAAGCAATACAAGTCGGCCGTCATTGCTTTCTATAACCTGGAAAACTTATTTGACACCATCGACAATACCCTCATCAACGATGAGGAGTTTCTGCCCCAGGGCGTGCGCAACTACAACACGCGCATATATGCCGACAAACTTGGTAAACTAGCCTCTGTTATTTCTCAGATCGGTACGGATTTTAATTCGGATGGTCCCGCCTTGCTGGGAGTAGCCGAGATAGAAAACGATACCGTTCTCAGCGACCTTGTCAAGCAACCGCTGCTTGCCGACAAACGTTACAAATGGGTTCACTACGATTCCAAAGATGCCCGTGGTGTCGACGTAGGCCTACTTTATCAACCTACTTATTTTACCCCCGAGGCCAGCGACAAGATCTTCGTGGCCCTTCCAAGCGGAGCAAAGGATGCGTATTATACTAGAGACATACTCTGGGTAAAAGGAAAGCTGGATGGAGAGACCATTCACGTGTACGTTAACCACTGGCCCAGCAGAAGCGGAGGCGAGAAAAGAAGTGAACCAGGCCGAGTGGCCGCTGCACTGGCTTGTCGCAAGCATGTCGACAGTATTTTGAAAACCGAGCCCCAAGCCAAGATCGTGATCATGGGAGACCTCAATGACGATCCCATCAACAAAAGCGTAAGCCAAGTACTGAAGGCCAACGGCGACCTGACCTCTTCTCAGCAACAGTCACTCTTTAACCCCTGGCACGAACTTTACCGAAAGGGAATCGGCACGCTGGCCTACCAGGATGCCTGGGGACTTTTTGACCAGATCATCTTGTCGAGACCCTGGCTCAGTAAAGAAAATGGTTTCTTTCTTTATCAAAATCAGGTATTCAACCGAGAGTTTCTGGTCGAGAATAATGGCAGATACAAAGGTTATCCGATGCGTACCTGGGACGGTAATTTCTACCGGGGTGGCTACAGCGACCATTTTCCCAGTTACTTATTGGTTATCAAAGAGATAAAGAAGTAGCCCTAAAGGCTTGCCCGCTGTGGCAAAATCCCCTATCTTTGCCGCCCCAAATCTGTATTCGCAGATTCTTTGCGGGCTCAACCCCCGTAATGTCCAATGGGAGAAATCGAATTTTTAACCCTTTCCGCTTCAAACCGGAAACAAAAAAAAGGTACATGAACAATTACGAACTGATGGTGATCTTCACCCCTGTTCTGAGCGACGAAGAGTTCAAGGCTGCGCAAAAGAAATATGCGAAGCTGGTAACCGACAACGGCGGTGCTGTTGTAGCTGAGAACGCATGGGGCCTGAAATCACTGGCCTACCCCATCCAGAAAAAGACGACCGGATTGTACTGGGTACTGGAGTACACGGCAGCTGCTGATTTCAATGAGAAATTAAAGATCCAGTTGCTCCGCGACGAAGCTGTGCTTCGTCATCTTTGCACCAAGCTCGACAAATACGCCGTCGAGTACAATGCACGCAAGAGAAGTGGCGTAAAATCCGGTAACGAAAAAGCAGTGGAGGCTTAATATCATGGCAAAGAACGAAATCAAATACCTGACGGCCATCAAATCGGACAAACGCGTTAAGAAGTTTTGTCGTTTCAAGAAATATGGCATCCGCTACATCGATTACAAGGACGTTGAGTTTCTCAAGAAATTCCTCAACGAGCAAGGTAAACTGCTCCCCCGTCGCTTAAGCGGAAATAGTCTGAAATTTCAGCGTAAAGTCTCTGATGCGGTAAAGAAAGCCCGCCAAATGGCGCTGTTGCCTTATGTAACTGATCTTTTAAAATAACCTCACCCTAACTCCTCTTCCGGAAGACAGCCCGCAAGGCTGGGTCGGTGAACAAAAGAAACAACATGGAAATCATTTTAATTCAAGACGTAGATAACCTGGGTGCCGCTAACGAAGTGGTCAAAGTAAAAAATGGCTATGCACGCAATTTCTTATTGCCTCGCAAACTGGCCATTGAAAACAGCCCCAGCAATAACAAGCAATTGCAAGAGCGTCTCAAGCAAGTGCGCAAGAAAGAAGAGCAGATGCTGGCGCAGATCAACAGTGTTATTGCCAAGCTCAATGAAGGCCCTATAAAGCTGACCGCCAAGACAGGCACCAGTGGTAAGATCTTTGGAAGCATCACCTCGCTTCAAATGACGCGCGCCATTCGTGAGCAAAAAGGATTCGAGATCGATCGCAAGAAGATCAGTTTGCCCGAAGAACTGAAAGAACTGGGTAGCTACAAAGCCCAGATCGACTTTGGCAACGGAAAGACAGCAGAGATTGATTTTGACGTGATCGCGGAATAAATCAAGAGAATCGAACGCATAAAGCCCTCCTTTTTGGGGGGCTTTTTTATTTCCAGCGCATTATTGATCAATGATTTAAGCTATTTTTTTGTATTTTCCTCAACAATTTATCCCCAGAATAAAAAATTATAATTAACTTGCCTGGCTATTGGTGCTCTTTCAGTTTTGCATGTCCGGAACGATTCGTCACAACGTTGAATGTTCTTATGGTACTGTTTACTGTTGACACTGTTTATTTTTTAAAAACGTATTAAAATGAACATTTACGTAGGAAATCTGAGCTGGAACCTCAAAGACCAGGATCTGCTCAACCTGTTTGCATCTCATGGCGAAGTAGCCTCTGCTAAAATCGTCACTGACAAATTCACCGGCCGCAGCAAAGGTTTCGGCTTTGTGGAAATGCCTAACGACGACCAAGCACAAGCTGCCATCGCAGCTCTTAACGGCACAGAAGTTGACGGCCGTAACGTGGTAGTCAACGAAAGTCGTCCTAAGCCCGAAGGCGGCGGCGGCGGTGGTTACAAAAAGCGCAGCTTTGGCGGCGGCGGCGGCGGTTACCGTGGTGGTAACGGCGGTGGCGGTGGCTATCGTGGCGGAAACGGCGGTGGTTACAACCGCGAAGGTTTCAACAACGGCGATTTTTAATGTAAGCGGTCAAGAACCGCTACCCATTCAATAAAAGCTGCAGTCCGGTCTCTCAGAGACCGGACTTTTTTTTGCTACCTTCGCCCCATCATGACAGAGAAGATTCTGATCCTCGATTTTGGATCGCAATACACCCAATTGATTGCCCGCGCCATTCGAGAATTGAACGTCTACTGCGAGATCATACCGTATAATAAATCCATTTCCTTCGACCCCTCCCTCAAAGGGATCATCCTGTCTGGTTCTCCCTTTTCGGTCAATGAGGCCAATGCCCCAGCGCTTGACATCGATAGCCTTATAAAGCACGTACCCGTACTGGGTATCTGTTACGGAGCCCAGCTTACGGCAAAGTGCTTTGGCGGTACAGTGGCCAAAAGCGATAAAAGAGAGTACGGCAGAGCCCAACTTCTTATTCAAAGCGAAGACAGTTTCGTTTTAGGGCTCGAAAAGACCTCCCAGGTATGGATGAGCCATAGCGACTCCATCAAGGAGCTTCCTGAGAACTTCGAGTTACTGGCCACCACCGACAGCATTCCGGTAGCGGCTTTTAAAAAAATAAATGCGGATACAAAACCCTTGTATGGGGTACAGTTTCATCCAGAGGTCTATCATTCGATACAAGGAAAATTACTGCTCAAGAATTTTTTGATACACATTTGCGGATGTACCCAAGACTGGACCGCTGCTCACTTTATTACCGATAGCGTAAAGGCCCTACAACAGCAGATCGGCCAACGAAAAGTGATCATGGCACTCAGTGGAGGCGTGGACTCCACCGTGGCCGCCACGCTCATCCATCGGGCCATTGGCGATAGACTGGTAGGCATTTTTGTAGACAACGGCGTACTTCGCAAAGATGAGTTCGAGCATGTATTACAATCTTACCGAGAGATCGGATTGAATGTAACAGGCATCGATGCCCGCGCGCGTTTTTATACTGCCCTGGCCGGTAAGACCGACCCGGAGCAAAAAAGAAAAGCTATCGGTTCTCTCTTTATTGACGTATTTCAAGAAGAAGCTAAAAAACTAAGCGGGTTTGAACTGCTGGGTCAGGGCACCATCTATCCGGATGTTATCGAGAGCGTTTCGGTACATGGCCCTTCAGTTACCATCAAATCGCATCATAATGTAGGAGGTTTGCCGGACCACTTGCACTTAGAGTTGGTAGAGCCACTACGCTTATTATTCAAAGACGAAGTCAGAAAGATCGGACTAGAGCTGGGTATACCGGCCGAGATGATCGGAAGACATCCCTTTCCCGGGCCGGGTCTGGCCATTCGCATATTGGGCGAAGTCACTGCCGAACGTGTTACGCTGTTGCAAGAGGCCGATGCTATTTTTATTAGATCCCTGAAAGAGAAAGGACTTTATGCATCGGTTTGGCAAGCAGGCGCCATCTTGCTACCGGTCAAGACGGTGGGCGTAATGGGAGATGAACGCACGTACGAATACACGGTCGCGTTGCGAGCCGTGACCAGTGTAGATGGAATGACCGCCGACTGGGCCCATCTACCGTATACTTTTTTAGCCGACCTGTCCAACGATATCATCAATCAAGTCCGTGGCATCAACCGGGTCGTATACGATATCAGCAGCAAGCCTCCTGCGACCATCGAGTGGGAATAATTTCTTAACTGCATGAAAAGAAGTTGGATCGTCTTGATCTTTTTATTGTGCGGCAACCTCATTGTCCCGCGTACGGTACTACTGGCGCAGCCGTCGACTTTCTCGGAAAAAAAGATAAGGATCGCGCTCTTCGCACCCCTTTATCTCGACTCCGCATTCGATAAGAACAGCGAGTACCGCTATGGTTCCAAGCAGTTTCCAAAATTCATAGTCCCGGGCCTGGAGTTCTACGAAGGTGCCCTGCTGGCACTAGACTCTCTGCGAAAAGAAGGTGCCGCCATCGAACTGATCGCATTCGATAACAAAGCGGCCGATAAAACAATTGCCGAACAGCTGAGCAGCCCCGCTTGTCAAGGAGTGGATCTGATAATTACCTATTGCTCCGCCGCTGAATTAAAACTTTTTGCCTCGGCCGCAAAAGAAAGAAAGATCCCAGTTATCAATATCAATCTGCCCAACGACGGGGCGTATTGCAAAACCCGTATCTAGTACTACTAAACTCAACGCTACCCTCGCAATGTCAGAGCATTTATAGCTATATCCGTAACCGATTTTCGAAACACCAGTTGGTCGTCTTTCAAAAAAAAGGAGCCCTCGAAACAAGGATCCGTTCTTATATCGAGGAAGCTGCACGAAAAAGAGGAGGCACACCGCCTTCGATAAAATTTGTGGAGCTGACCGACAGCTTTACAGTGCAACAACTCACCCCCTGGATCGACACCCTTAAGGCAACGGTATGCTGGATTGGAAGTGTTGAAGAAAATTTTGGAAAGCGCATCAGCCAGCAGTTGGTTGGGCTTACCAAACAACGCTACAAACTAACCATAGTGGGGATGCCCACCTGGGATGGCATCAAGGAATTTTCAAAAACGGAGTATCGAGGTGCCGACATTATATTCTGTACTCCGTTTTACTCGCCACGCACCGATAGTTTAAGCCAGGCAATAGAAACATTTTTTGGAAACCAGCTATATGCCCGCCCCAGCGATATGGTACTTAGAGGCTATGAAGCCACCTGGCGGTTTACGAAATTGCTACTCCGCTATAAAAAAGAAGTCAATCTCCATTTAGGCAGTAAAGAGTTCGCCCTTTTTCGCGAAACGGATATTCAGCCTACATTATTTGCCGCACAGCCCGGCGTTATACAGTACTACGAAAACAAGAAACTTTACTACCTAAAATGGCAGGATGGTTTTTTGAAGCTGGCTAATTGATCTTCTTTTTTAGTGAAGTGACCTGCTGCTGCAAATCAGAAACCACATTGGCCAATTGGTTCATATCCCAGCGATGCTGTGTGCTGGCTTTGGATATCACAACTTGTGCCTGCCACATCTCCAAGACTTCGTCGGTGTTGACCGTGTAAGGATGAAAGATAGGATTATCGCTGATCAGCGTAAGTTTATCACGTTGTTTGGCACTTTTCTGTACTCGCTTGTATACAATCCCCTCGTTTCTGGAAATGACGATGCAAGGGGTATTATGCTTTATCTCTTCGAGATCATTTACTTTCTCGCCCACAATAACCGAACCACTCGGCGTGGGTAACATTGAGTCCCCGATGATCTCGAAGGCACGATAATTACCGCCGGTAAGCATCGGGAGCGTAAATGTGTTAAGCTCGTCGATGAACTCGGGATCGGCATATCCGGCCAAATATCCCGCGGCCGCTTTTACCGGCACAAAGGGAATCTCGGAAGGGCCCGCATTCATCTTCAAAGACCTTCTTTTGTCGAGGTAGTTAGCCTTGTTATCGCTCAGGTCCTTTCGTAATAGTTCGTCCATGGTCAATTTGAAAATATCACAGACAGCCTCGAGGACTTCGAAACGAGGCTCCGCCCGCTCCTCCTCGTAGGCACCGAGCAGCGATCTTTTAATATTTAATTTAATGGCAAACTCCTCTTGGGTCCAGCCGCGGAGCTTGCGCAGATACTTCAGATTTTGATTGGAAAGTGCCATGTTTGTCTAATTTATTTAGCTGCAAAATACTAATATTTTTAGAATTTCCAAATTTTTTAGCCGGCATTTTGGGATAAGCTAAAAATCAAGGACTTTTACAACCCATGCGTACCCCTAAGACAAAAAAGCCCCGGACCTCTTCAAAAGCCCGGGTTTCCAAAGACAAACCCGTTATTCTCATTACCAATGACGACGGCATCAGTGCCCCCGGTATTCGAAACCTGGTAGAATCGGTCAAGGATCTGGGCCATATATATGTGGTGGCGCCTGACAAGCCCCAATCCGGTATGGGGCATGCCATTACCATCGGAGAGCCGCTTCGGCTTCACAAGACCCATCACTTTGAAGGCATCGATTCGTACGCCTGCTCTGGAACTCCTGTTGATTGCGTTAAGCTGGCCGTAGATAAAGTACTGCACCGTAAACCTGATCTCTGTCTCAGTGGCATCAATCATGGCGCCAATCACAGCATCAATGTAATTTATTCCGGCACCATGTCGGCTGCCGTAGAAGCAGCTATTGAAGATATCCCCTCGGCAGGATTCTCCCTGTTGGATTACAGTATTGAGGCCGACTTTACCGCTGCGCGTTTGTATGCCCGCCTCGTGGTCGAAAAAATGATGCGGACCAAATTAGGTAGACATACCGTTTTAAACGTGAACATTCCGGCACAAAAACCGGAATTGATCCGCGGACTCAAGATCTGCAGACAGGCCTATGCCAAGTATAATGAGAACTATGTACAGCGTAACGATCCGCATGGAAAACATTATTACTGGCTTACCGGAGAATTCGTGAATGCCGACAAAGGAAAAGACACCGATGTCTGGGCGCTGGCCAACAATTACGTCAGCGTGGTTCCCGTGCAATATGACCTCACACATTATTCGTACAAAGAACAACTAGCCAAAAGCTGGAAATTATGATTTTCAACAAGGATGATCAACGCTTAGGACTGGCATTGGGCTTTGTAGGTCCCCTGCTGGGGCTGGTATTCTTGTACAGCTGGAAATTTCCCAGTTATACCTTTGGGGAGTTTCTGGAAAGTTTCGTACAAGAGAACCGACTCATCACCTCCATAGGTTCGCTCAGCTTGCTTGTAAATGCTGTTCTGTTCACCATTTACGTCAATACCGAAAAAGACCGAACGGCCCGTGGTATATTTATAGTGACACTTTGCTACGGCATTGGCATCCTGTTGCTCAAGCTATTCAACTAACCCATGCGCTATTATATCATAGCGGGCGAAGCCTCTGGCGATCTTCATGGCAGTAACCTTATAAATAGTCTGCGCCAAGAAGACCAACAAGCTATTATTCGTTGTTGGGGAGGCGAAAAGATGCAAGCAGCCGGCGCGACGCTGGTAAAGCACTACCGCGAACTTGCATTCATGGGCTTTGCCGAAGTGATCAAGAATCTGCCCACCATTTTGCGTAATCTTCGCTTCTGCAAAACTGACATACGATCATTTCGCCCCGATGTACTGATCTGCATTGATTATCCAGGTTTCAATCTACGGATGGCCAAGTGGGCGCACGCACAAAAAATACGCGTGGTCTATTATATTGCCCCGCAAGTATGGGCCTGGAAAGAGAACCGGGTAAAAGAGATGAAGCAAACCATCGATCAGCTTCTTGTCATTCTTCCTTTCGAAAAAGATTTTTTTGCTTCGCGCTGGCAGTGGAACGTTGATTACGTAGGCCATCCACTGGTTCAAGTGATCGATAATGCCAAACAACAACCCACCTATGAACCACTGTCTGTTAAACCCATCGTTGCCTTGCTACCCGGCAGCCGAGCGCAAGAGATCGCCAAGAAGTTGCCGGTGATGCTAGCGGTGAGTCGCTCTTTTCCTGATCATCAATTTGTGGTAGCCAAAGCACCCGGCACACCCGATGCATTCTATACCGACTTACTGGCTGATTTTCCGAACGTGCAATTGGTGAACGATCAAACCTATGCCTTGTTGCGACAAGCGAAAGCGGCGCTGGTAACCTCTGGTACCGCTACCCTCGAGACGGCATTGTTCGGGGTACCGCAGGTAGTTTGCTATAAGGGGTCTTGGCTCTCTTACCAAATAGGAAAGCGACTGGTGAGGGTGCCTTTTATCTCGCTGGTCAATCTGATCATGAACAAAGCCGTGGTAACAGAGCTGATACAAGACGAGATGACCGCGGCCTCACTTACAGACGCGTTGCAAGCGCTGTTGAATAATCCAACTAAAAGAAAGCAAGTAGCGTCAGACTACGCACAACTTCATCAGCTGCTAAGCCAGCGTGGCAATGCCTCGGCACAAGCCGCCTCGCTCATTATAGCGGGGCTTAGAAGATCAGCTTGATCGCCAGCAGCACCAAACAAAAAATAAAGATAAAAATGCTGATCCGGTTAATGCCGTGCATGTACCCGATCCATTTGTCTTTGGGACGACTAGGATCTTTTGGACGCAGGTACAAGTATTCTGCCAATTGTTTCAGTACGCTCATACTGCAAATGTACCACGTTGGGCGGAGCCATAAAAAAAACCCCTCGTTACCAAGGGGTTCATTAAAGAATTACTGGTGGAGAATACCGGAGTCGAACCGGTGACCTCTTGCATGCCATGCAAGCGCTCTAGCCAACTGAGCTAATTCCCCAGGGGTGGCAAATATAGTAAAAATTACTCGCCCCAGATCTGGTCGTTGCCTTCTAACCAACGTTTTACCTGATCGGTGGTAACCGATTTGGGTCTTTCAATGGGGAATCCAAGAGCACGATCCCAACATAGACTAGCCAGTACGCCCAGCGCGCGGCTAACAGCAAAAAGCACGGTATAAAACTCGTACTCGACCATGCCGTAATGCACCAGCAGGGCTCCGCTATGCGCATCCACATTGGGCCAGGGGTTTTTGATCTTACCCATACTTCCCAAGATGGGGGGCACTACTTCATAGATATTCCAAACCGTGTTGACAAGTTTATCATCGGCCATGTGCTTCTTTCCAAACTCCATCTGAGCCGTAAAACGAGGATCGGTCTTGCGCAGTACGGCATGTCCGTATCCGGGCACCACCTTACCGCTGCTGAGCGTCTTACGAACATACTCCGCGATCTGATCTTTCGAAGGAGCATCGGTTCCCAGTTCAGCCTGCATTTCATAGATCCACTTGATCACTTCTTGATTGGCCAATCCGTGCAATGGACCGGCGAGTCCATTCATGCCGGCCGCATATGCCAAATAAGGATCGCTTAGGGCAGAGCCTACGAGATGCGTAGTATGCGCAGAAACATTCCCTCCTTCGTGATCGGCATGAATGGTCATATACAAACGCATCAACTCTTGAAAGCTCTCATCGGGATAGCCCAGCATGTGGGCAAAGTTGCCGGCCCAATCGAGTAAACCGTTGGGTTGAATATGATCGTTGTCCTTATACTTGCGTCGATAGATATAGGCAGCGATGCGAGGCAATCTCGACAGCAGTACTATACTGTCATCAAAGGTGGGCAACCAGTACTCTTTTTTGTTGATGCCCTCCGCGTATCGCTTCTGAAAATAACTCTCGGTCTGTAAGGCCATTACTCCCACTACGAACATGGTCATAGGGTGCGTATGCAGTGGCAACGCGTCGATAGCCTCAAAAACGTGCGAAGGCACGTGGCTGCGTCGTTGCAATATATTGGTCACATGATTGGCCTCTTCCTCGGAGGGCAACTCCCCGATCAGCATCAGGTAGAATAATCCTTCGGGCAAGGGCTCTTGCCCACCGGGGGCCTTGGGTAATTTCTGTTGCAACTCGGGAATAGAGTATCCTCTGAATCGAATACCTTCTTGGGCATCTAGTAAAGAGGTTTCGGTGACCAGCCCCGTGATACCTCGCATGCCCTGATAAACTTGCGACAGTTGCACCTCGCCAATCACTTTATTTCCGTGCTCTTTTAACAGATCTTTGATCTCAATGCTTAATGCGTCGGCTTTAGCCTTGAACCGGTCTTTGATGATTCCCATATGACAATTTTTTGAAAAGGCGTCCTAAAAGGTGGTGCAAAATTAGGCGAAGCCCACTCCTGTAACAAAAATCAAGCAAAGAAGTTTTTACTTGGGCGTATTTCGGTACATGCGAAAGGCGATAGCCGAAAAAACCAGGTTGGGAAGCCACGCCGCCAATAGCGGGGGCAGATCGCCCTTGGTGGCAAATACGGTCGAAAAACGGTCCGAGATAATAAAGACGGATGCAATGATGATCCCCAAGGCCAAGTGCATGCCACTGCCACCACGGGTCTTGCGGGTGGCGATGATGACTCCGATCAGCGTCAGTAACAAAACGCTGAACGCACCAGAGGTGCGCCGGTACCGTTCGACCCGCATGGCATTGAGCCCTTCGGTGCCCCGCAACTCCTCGCGACGTATGAAACGGCTGAGTTCGGGCGTGGTCAACTTATCCTTCAAATAATCATCGCGACGCAGTTCCTCGGGCAGCACATTCAACGCTAGCAATAAGGTGTCATAAGGGGTCATGCGCTCTCCCATGCTGTCGAGGCGGCGTTCGGTAACACGGTAGAGCTTCCACTTTTTGGAGAGCGTATCCCATACGATACTCTCTGCCCTAAGATTGTACACCAGCCGATCGCCGCTGATCCGCTCCAAAAAAAGCCCGCGCGCCGATTTAGAAATAGTATCGTAATCGCGAATACCCACGAAGGTGTTGCTATCGGTGCGTAGGTAATAACAAGCCGCACAGTTACCGTAATAAATATTCTTGGAAGGGTCGTTTCGATCGAGATAATTGGCCTGAAAGGCGCTACGCACCATGTTGGCCTTGGGAATCCAGTATCTATTGCCCACCCACCAAAGGGTGGCCAGCAAAAAACCGCCGACCCAGTAAGGTCGTAGCAACCGAAAATAAGGGGTGCCGCTGCTCAATATGGCGATGATCTCTGACTGCGTGGCCATTTTTGAGGTAAAAAAAATGACCGCGATAAATACGAATAACGGAAAAAGAAGACTCCAGATATGAGGGATAAATCCGATGTAATACTGATCGAACAATTGACGCGAGGAGAGACCGGACTTTACAAAATCGTCTGTCTTCTCACTAATATCCACCGCAACGGCTACGACGGTAAACAGCAGCATGCAGAAAAGAAAAGTGACCAGGAACTTCTTGAGTATGTACCAGTCCAATTTCTGCATGCGCCAAAAATAGTTTAAAAAAAATGGAGCCCTTGTTAAAAAGGTGGCTTAACACCGCTGCTGCAGCCTGGCGACCATGGATGTCTTCCATGCAGTGAAATCACCTTGCAAAATGTGAGATCGGGCCTCACGCATCAACCACTGATAAAAACAAAGATTATGAATGCTGGCCAGGGTATACCCCAGTATCTCTTTAGACTTGATCAGATGCCGCAAATAAGCCCGCGAGTAGGTCTGGCTGACCACAGCTCCAATGGCGCTGTCCAGTGGCGAAAAATCATGCTCCCATTTCTTATTGTCGATGTTAACGACCCCCTCGCTGGTAAATAACATGGCATTACGTCCATTGCGGGTAGGCATTACACAATCGAACATGTCCACACCGAGCGATATGCACTCCAGTAAATTCCAGGGTGTACCCACCCCCATGAGGTAACGGGGCCGGTCCTGGGGCAGGTGCTCGCAAGACCATCCGCAGATATCATAAAGTTGTGCCTCGGGCTCTCCTACGCTCAATCCCCCAATAGCATAACCGGCCGTATCCTTGGTGCGAACATACTCGCAAGAAAGTTTACGCAAGTCGCGGTATACGCCTCCCTGCACAATAGGAAAGAGATGCTGGGTATGCCCGTATCGATCGGGCGTCTCCTTAAAGCGGGCTACGCAACGATCGAGCCAGCGATGCGTTAGCTCCATCGATTTTCGGGCATAAAGGTGATCGCTGTCGGCGGGTGGACATTCGTCAAAGGCCATTATAATGTCGGCGCCAATGATCCGCTGTATGTCCATGACCGACTCGGGGGTAAACAAATGAGTGCTGCCATCTATATGAGAACGAAACGTGACACCCTGTTCGGAGATCTTACGAGTGCCGGAAAGCGAAAAGACCTGGTAGCCCCCACTATCGGTAAGCAGGCTTCGGTTCCACCCCATAAAACGGTGGAGCCCTCCGGCAGCTTCCATTACTTCGAGACCGGGCCGTAGATACAAATGATAGGTATTGCCCAAAATGATGGGCGCATTGACATCTTGCTCGAGTTGTTGCTGGGTTAGGGCTTTGACCGTTCCAGCCGTACCCACCGGCATAAAAACAGGAGTTTGAATCTGACCATGGTCGGTGGTGAGCACACCGGCGCGGGCGGTAACCGACGGATCTGTTTTCTCTACTTGAAATCGCAAGGTGGCCATACGAATGCAAGATACAAGTATCTTATTATCTTCGCCCCCATGTTGATGGCCAACTGGAGCAGTATTCTCCTTATTGTTTTTGGGTGTGTAGCGTGTATCCAACTATTTTATTACGGATGGTTCTTTAGCCGCGTAGCTTTTTACCGTCCGTCACCCCGTACCCGACATTTTCAGCATCCCGTGTCAGTTATCATTTGCGCCCGCGACGAGGACGAGAATCTGGCGCGCAACTTGCCGGGTGTGCTGGTACAACACTACCCAAGCACCAAAGAGGTGATCGTTGTAAATGATAATTCGACCGACGATTCAAAATATATCTTACAAGAGCTCAAAAAAACCTTCAAGCACTTACAGGTTGTAGAATTACAGCAAGAGGCCAAACTCATCAGCGGAAAAAAGTACCCGCTTTCCATTGGTATTCGCGAGGCCAAACACGAGATCTTATTACTTACCGACTCTGATTGTGTGCCTGCCAGCGAGCATTGGATGCAAAAAATGCAGGATGCTTACGCAGAAGGCACCGAGATCGTGTTGGGCTACGGAGCCTATCACAAAACAAAGGGATTGCTCAACAAGCTCATTCGATTCGAAACCTTCCATACGGCCTTGCAATATCTCTCGTATGCGCTGGCGGGTATCCCCTACATGGGCGTGGGACGCAACCTCTCGTACAGAAAAGATCTCTTTTTGCGCAACAAGGGTTTCTCGTCCATCAACCATATTCCCAGCGGAGACGACGACCTCTTTATCAACCGCGTGGCCACCCGATACAACACGGCCGTGATGATCGATGCCGAAGCCATAACCCGATCGATCCCCAAGACCACCTGGACCGGTTGGCTCAAACAAAAATCCAGACACTATACCACGGCCAAGTACTACAAACCTTTGCATACGTTCTTGCTCGGTCTCTATTTTATTTCGCAATTCGCTTTTTACCCGTTGCTGGTAGCTGCGCTTCTGTTATGCCCCTGGCCCTACGTAGTCGCCATAGCCGGCGTAAAGCTTCTTTGGCAGGCCATAGTTCTCTATAAAGCCATGAGCAAGCTCGACGAAAAAGATCTATGGCCCTGGTTCATCGTGTTAGATATGTGGATGTTCTTCTATTATCTGCTCTTTTTTCCGGCCCTGTGGAGAAGGCCCGCTAAAAGCTGGAACTAACCCATGAACTCGCTGCCAACCAATGGACCTGCAGGCGTAACGCTCATCGAAAAATACTTCGATGAATTTACCCAACTGCAACGCGAACAATACGAGCAACTCGGGCCGCTATACAGTGAGTGGAACGAAAAGATCAACGTGATCTCCCGAAAAGACATAGATGCCCTTTACGAAAAACATGTCTTGCATTCGCTGAGCATAGCTGCGAATTTTTCGTTTGCCAAGGGGACTTCCATTCTCGATCTGGGCACCGGAGGCGGATTTCCGGGATTACCGCTAGCGATCTACTTTCCGGAGGTTCAGTTTCATCTCGTCGATAGTATTGCCAAGAAATTAAAAGTAGTACAAGCCATTGCAGACGCGTTGGGTCTGCAAAACCTGACCGTTCAACATACCCGCGCAGAAGAAATAAAACAACGGCAATTTGATTATGTGGTGTCTCGTGCCGTGGCACCCTTGGGCGATCTGTGGCGCTGGAGCAAAC
>Ga0068876_10002152_pt1 | contig 14840 bp, 13 predicted proteins | sample NOAtaG_6_FD_66442 | JGI IMG/M metagenome (GOLD analysis project Ga0068876, IMG submission 66442) | Freshwater lake microbial communities from Lake Erie, under a cyanobacterial bloom - NOAA_Erie_Diel5S_2200h metaG | ecosystem: Environmental > Aquatic > Freshwater > Lake | place: USA: Ohio, Lake... | reverse complement strand
CGAATAAAATCGCGCCAGATCATATTTTTTACTAAATTCTGATTATTAAAACGCGAATATAATTTTACTATTGCATCATATGCTGTAGATGATGTTGCACCTACTGAAATTTTACTTAATTCGCTAAGATATTGATCTATAGATGCGGTGATTTGTTTTTGTCCGGATTCAAGATGTTTTTTAAATGCTGCGATACAACTATCTTTAGATGTACAGCATGATTCGAGTTTATGTGTTTCTGACCATTTAACCACTGCTTTTTCTAAATCGGTATCTGCAGATGCGAAGAATATAATATAAAAGCTAATCATTGTGCTAGGAGACATTAGACGATGAGCTTTATCACTCAGTTCTTTGTTATCTGATATACTTTCGAGAAATGATGTGACGAATTGGCAATAAGCAGATGGAGTTTTAGTATCTGATTTTTTCATATCATAAATAAGACTCGTGCGTGCAAGACTTTCAATCTTATAACGAGAATCATCGTGCCATAAATCTTCAGAATATTCAGGATCATTTTCCCAATTTTGTAATTTATCCATTTCCATTGCTCCTTCAATATATGTTTTTTTACCAGTTGGAATGGGACCTTCAAAAGTATATGCCACTTGATTTTTATCTCCATATTCCCAGTTTGTGATAATCTTGACGATTTGTCCGCCTTTTAATTTAATAGATTTAGAATCTATAATAGATCCTAATTCAATTAAAATATGTGCATCCGTGGTAGTGCGAGATTCTCCGGCCTTTGCATAATTTTCCCAACACCTCCAATTAGAACCGGGCTTAGTTGTGTAATACATATGGCGAGTCATAACAAGATTGTCTACAAGACTAGGATCTTTTATTATCTTTGCTCGTTCGGCTTTATCAGATGGATATAAGAAAGTTATATGCTTACCAAAATGTAGACTTCCACTACGATTAGCATCTTTAATACTGTCCCATAACTTTTCGCCATTTTCTTCATCCATGGCTTGGATAAATGTACTAATTTTGCGGTATGATGCAGGCATTTTTTAGATAAATATTTCTGCTCAGGTTCTACTAAGTCAACGTATAAATAAAATATACAATATTTCAAATAAAAATATTGTATTTCAAATAAAAATACAATATTTTTATTCGGAATAAAATAAAACTAATCTTCACAATTTGCTATTAGTTAGTAATATATAATAAATTTGAATAATGACTAATAATATATATATCCATATATATATCTATATATATATAGATATATAGATATATGGCCGATCAGTCCGCAATAATAACTCACTCTTATATTGCAATACCTGTAGATCTAGTAAATAGGTATGCCGGCAATATTGAAAAATTTGTCATACCGGAAATAGAAACATATAATGGAAAATATCACACGAAAGCTATACCACTTTATAAACGAGTAGTCATGGATATTTATAAAAACGGAAATAAACAAGTATATGTATTATTTCCGAGACATTGTGGTAGAGATTTACTAGATGCAAATTTTTTGATAACTCCGAAATTTTCTGTTAGACCATATCCGGATTTAGATGATAATTTAATATTTCCTGAACCAAATCCAGAATTTTCATTGTTACCACTACAAAAAAGTATGGTAGACGTAACAATGAATCAGTATTTAAACGAACACAATCGTAATTATGGTAAAGCTAGTTGTTTAATTCAAGCAGAAACTGGTTCTGGTAAAACATTTTTAGCATTAGGAGTCCTTACTGAATTAGTAAAACGTCATAAAAAAATGCGGGCAATATGGATTGTATTAAATAGTATGTTACAAGATCAAGCAATACGTGACATTAACAAAGTATATTCATCTGTGCGCATATGTACAAATATACATAATATGATAGAATTCGAAAATGCACATATATGTGTTATAATTATTAACTCCGCTATAAAATTGCAAAACTCGTCATTTAAAAATTTTGGATTAGTAATTTACGACGAGATCCCAAATTTTGTTAGTGAATCTCGACGAGGAATATTTTGGAATGCCAAAGCTTCATATACAATTGGTTTAACGGCAGATATTGCAGCTAGACCAGATAAATTAGATGATATTTATATAGCACATTTAGGTCCAATAATATATGAAGATTCTATATGTGATGCTCTCGTAGAAGCTGGAGAAATAGAAATGTCGACAGTTAAATTTAATGTGAATTATAAGTTTGAAAAATATTTTACACCATCTGATCATCGTGAATTAGTATGGAATAAAGACCATGATTCGAGACAATTTTTACCATCTATAAAAAAATGTTTAGTTGATGATATGCAACGAAATAGTAGACTTATTAATGGAGTACTCAAGCTTGTCTTATATGGTCACGAAGGAGTAATTCTTATGGTTCATCATCGCGAGCATGTAATACTTTTAACAGAGCTTATGATTCGAGAAATGAAAACTCATGAAAATATAAAAATTAGACAATTATTAACGCATCGTATGATATCTGGAGATAAAGGTGGAAAAGATATAATGGTTGATTCTGCAGGTGTAGCTAATGATAAACGATCTAAAGAAAATACAGATTGTGTCGAATTTAGAAATACAAAACATAAAGAACCTAGTATTGTTATTGCCACATATGCTTATGCATCTGTAGGGTTATCACTTATACATTTAACTGCGTTAGTATTAGGTGTACCACCACATGGTGTAAAAAAACGTCAAGTTGTTGGAAGAATTTTACGTATAAATAAAGAGCACCCGGAAAAAAATAATATTCCTAGAATGATTTGGATGCTTCGAGACACATTACAATATATGGACCAACATTGGATAAATACTGGTAGATATTTCATATCTCGCGAATTTAATGCATTATAAACTATCATCAAACTATCATTAAACTATTATTTTAATGATAGTTTAATGATAGTTTGATGATAGTTTGATAGTTTAATAATTCATCTTCCAGGAGTCCTAGATTTTCATGGCGCAGCATACTTGCGATGAATTTATATTTTCTACTAGTCTCATATGAGATTTGCGCAGCTATAGTAAAAAAATTAAGTTTGATTCTTTTTCTGTCATACTACTTGCTCTACATAAGACATCGTCGAATTTTTAAACATTCTTCGGCACAGCTTCTTCGTTACACCTCTACAAACTTTGCAATCATTTTGATGAGATAATCTAGTTTGGCGTAAATTTTGATTTTAGATATAAAAAAAAGATCACCTATAGTGGAGGTATAGGCAATTTTTTAAATTTTTTTATTATTTTAAAAACTTAGACCAGTATGAACCACAACTTATAGTAGCTCAGTTTACCGTAGCAATCACGATAGGGCTTCAATATTTCTGCGTTCGCAATGCTTGGGTACAGCAGAGCATGCACAACTGCTTTCACATATTCTTCATCTGTTTCATCAGTAATTTCTTCTTGAAAGAAGGGCCCACTTGTGTCACCATCTATTACAAGAGTCGCAACGAATTTCCAAAACTTTTCGGCGATTTCCAGGTTGTATTCTGCTTTCGCGGCTTTCGCGGCTTCTGCGGCTTTCGCGGCTTCTTCGACTAGCTCTGTTTTTGCGACATCTGCGGCCTTTACAGCTTCTTCATGTTTTTTGCGCTCATTTACAAGCATATATCGTGTCATATCAGCAACAGCAACAGCGAATGCGGCGCACATAGCGATTGAAAGCCGATAGTATTATCTCAAAAAAAAAATCAATTTTTACTTCCCAGATACAAAAAAAAGATTACATATACGTAATTTTTAAAATTTTAGATGTTAAATCATCTAGGTGTTTCATATTTCGTCTAATAGATGTAACATCTTTTCGATAGAGAGTTTTCCCGTAAAGTCCCGGTACGTAGATAACCGCGCCGACGTGTTGCGGCGGATCATCATGTCGTGAATGATATTGCAAAAGTTTTTGTTTTGTTGACACCGCTTCATTATTTCCACTCCCAGGTTTCGGGTCTCTATATGCGGAAGGTCATACAAAGTATGGTTTATCCCCACTATGTATTTTATGAAGTCTTTTTGTAGCTTTATTTTGCTGTTTGAATTTGCCGCTTCGGTAAATACCGTCTCGGTGGTTTCCGACATTGCAGTCCAGGATAGTATCATCTCAAAAAAAAATTCAATTTTTACATATATCAATACAGCATCTGTCACATGAAATGTACGGCGAATTGTATTTTACGATGAGAAAGTTTAATTTCTGATTTCTAGATACAAAAAAAGATCACGTATACTGGCTGTATACGCAATTTTTAAATTTTTTTAGAGGTTAAATCCTCTATTCAAGGTCCTTCTTGCCGAACAAGTCGAAATGAATCTTAAGGTTTACCAGTTGCAAGTTGCCATCTGAGTTACGGAATTTATCCAACATTTTTGATGTTTTGTTGTGCATCAACGCAGCCACAACGGTCTTGAATTCTTCGTCGTTACTCATCTGCAGCAACTTATAGCCCGTAATCTCTTCTTGTATCGGACGTGAACCATACGTGCCTGACGGGGTAGCTAGGCATTCGCAGAATTCATAGAACAAGTTTGCCAAAGCCAGTTTGGCAGCCGCTTCTGCGTTTGCAGCTTCTTCTCGGAGCTTTTTCTGATTCAGGTGTTCCGTTAGGAGAACATGGGTAGCAGCGCCTGCTGCGGCAGCAACAGTAGCAAGAATAAGACCGTTCAAGCTAGACGAGGACATCTTTTTCGCATTGTATTATCTCAAAAAAAAATTTAATTTTTATATAGATCGTCCTCCCTAATAATTATCTGGCGTATAAACTACATACATCTTCTTACGCTCGAATATATATATATTCAACACCTGCAGCTATGCCCGTACGACTAGACAACTCATTTAACAGACTACATAGTATATTTTATTTAGATTAGTTAGTGATATTAAACTTAATACAGATTAATAGAGCTGATATATCTCCATTAACCTTATACCTATCCAATGGATCTGCATTAGGGGCATCTCTTATCAGTATTAATATCCTAATAAGCTCAATATCTATGCATGATTCATGTATAGTACGCATAATTCTATCGCGTTCCGAAGTAATGTCAAAATCTGGTAATGGATTCATTCTAACTATATTATTTAACTTCACATATCTATCTATTAAGGAAAACATATCAACTGTATCGAATGTTTTTTTGACATAGTTGATATCGCATCGATATGATACGAATGCATTTTTTAAAAAATACGCTACTGTAGCAACCGATCCTACTACAGCAACGGATCCTACTACAGCAACTAATAACCCACGAGCGTCACTCATATTATTCAATTTATATGGATCACAGTTCGTTGGTTATTAGTTGATAAGTGTAATTTCAGAAAAAAAGAAAATTGGTAGTCTAAAAATAGACTATCCGAGGAGAAGGAATTTAATTAAAGTACTCCATCATGAGTAATCGAAAGATCGTATTACTTATGACAGTAGTTGTACTATCTAAATAATAAATTCAATTTTTACATTATAATGCCAGCTTACAATTAGAGTCCTTAATCCTGAAGATACGACTGCGTACAAATATATACTCCATATCAACAGATTCTACCAAGCCATTTTCTCCTTCTATGAGAGCAATGGGAACATTTTTTAATTGTAATCGTTCTTTTTTACTCATGGAAGAAGTATCAATTTTACTCGCAACTTCTAATGAATTGCGATCTGGCGAATACGTTTTGTCATCCAACATACGAAACGGATCTCTGGAAAACTGATGAAGAGTTGGCTGTTCAGAAAACTTCCACATATATGTTTTAAGAGTATCAGAAGATAAGCTCGGAACTTCTGCCACATGTATCCACGCAGGAGAGGTATCGCCAAGAAAACGAAAATACTTTATGGGTTTATCGGTACGAATAATTACTGCTTTTACTACTTCTGGGTATTCATCAGGAATACCAATAGAAGTGTAATGGTCTGTAATCATATAATCTATACCTTCTCCATGTAAACCAGGTTGCTTCCACTTATTAAACTCTTCGGAACTTTTAGTAAATGCAGCTGCGAATTGTGATCTAGCATGCATTTGATGAAACCATTGTTTAATGACCGAACACTCATATACGGTATTAGACTTAAGACTAGGAGTAAGTACTGTGATAGTAATATTACAAATATTAGTAATCATATGAAGATTTTTTAATCCTATGCCAATCAAAGCTAGCCCACCGCTAGATTCTTTGTTTTTATGAGTGCGAGATACCGGAATAGCTCGAAGTGTGCTAACTTTCACATCATTAATATGATACTGTACTCTAACTTCTTCACCACTATATTCTGGTAAATCAAGATAAATATCGTCGAGCCAATAAATAGAATTGTCTGGATTACTAAAATCTCTAGAATCACTAATTTCGATAATTAAAATTCCATTAGATTTACAAGTATTTTTAAGCATACTATATGTCTGAGGCATAGCCATAAGTGGAACGCTTTGAGTAACATTCATAGTTGCTTCATAGATAGATGAATTATTTTGTCCGCGAATATCTGCTTTTGTGAGTGAAAACATTTTTTCATTCATCATTCCTAACAATGCAGCAGAGCCCTTATATGTTCTATCTAATTCTCTACTAAGGCCGTCCATAGTGGGAAATCCTTTTTGATTAGTTTTTACGCCTTCCATTTTAATGTGTTATTTTATATGCCAGATACAATAATACTTTGTTAGTAAGACTTGAATATAAAAATAAGAAACTGAATATTTTTTTTATAATTGTACATCGGAGTCATACTTTCGGTTTCATACTGATGACCACTCACGAGCTAAAATTATTGAAGAAGTATTTTGATGGCGTTGTGTATGGTACAAAGTCGGTGGAATGTAGATGCTACGATGAAAAGCGAGAAAAAATGAAAGAGAAAGATTTCATTCTCTTTGTCAGTGAAGGTGACTCGAAGCTGACCAAAATTGTTAAAGTGGTGGTTGCTGATTCTTTTCGCGACCTACTAACCGAAGTCGGCGTGGAACGCTGCTTACCGGGTGTAGGGACTGTAAATGACGGCGTTGAAATTTATAACGCAATTGGTTCTTATCGTGAGTGGAAGGGTCAAGTTGTGGCGTTCGAAATTGCTCTCATCTAATTGTGTTTTTTTGTAAGGATGTAAAAAAACGGTGATCGTTATAAAATTATGAAAGAAATCCAGAATCTTTGTATTTAGAAGCGCGTTCGTCTGTTTCTAATTTTGACATAAATCTTTTTAAATATGGATTTTGTTGTTCTTTTTCTAGTGCAGATTTTTCTATACGCTCGGCTAATTCCCAGTATTTTGTAGAACCATATTTTATCGTAGGCACTCGTTTACTTATAACGTATGCTAATACATTACCTAACATACGAAATAATATCAACATGCGATATACTTTTTGTGTAGTAGACCTATCAAAGAAATTAGAATCTGTAGATAAAAGTTTTTGAACTGGAACAGTTATTGATTTAGGTAAATTCCTAGAACTCTGAAATGACGTAGATGTAGTACTAGGATCAGTATATACGCTAATATGTGCATTATCTCGTAATTGTTTGTTCATCGCTGTATCAGATTGTGATGTAATAAATGTAGTTAAATTTTGATTACGCCCCTGGAAATAAATTTCGATCAAGATTTTCAAATCTTTTTTTGTAGCCCCGCCAATTAATGCCGCAACATCATCAAGAATAATAGCAGTATGTGGATTTAAATCTATATATTTCAAAGCAATTGATTGCGCTTTGTTTAATTTTTGTTTTTTATAGAATCCTAAATTTGATTTGATATATTTTTTAAGAATCACTTTTATAACTTCATCAGATTTTTCATTTAATTCTTCTTCTATACTTTTTAATTCGCCGCTATCTTTAACTGTTGCAGATTTAGAGGCTAAATGTGATCTCTTTTTTGAATCTAAATCTTGAAATAATTTATCTACACTTCTATCTGGACGCAATTCATATAAACCCATTAAAATATCTAATTTATTGGTTTCATTATATAGAGTAGTCTGAGCGACATTGCGATCATATATTTCTCTAAGTTTTACAACATCAAATGTAGAATGGGTAAATACGCTCGGAATCTGACCAGCGAAATTTTTAGGAGTCGTAGTAAAAACATGATAAATAGGAATTAGTTGATCATCTTGCAATAATGACATCATGAATTTAAGAAATTCCGTTTTACCAGACATAGATCCTCCATATATGAGCATATTACGATTTAATAACAGATATCCATTTAGTTCTACTTCTTCTAAAGATTGCGTGCCGAAAGCAGTTGTCGAAACAACTTTTGGTTTAAACATGATTCAATATATTTATAATACAATATCATTAATGATTTAATTTAAATCGCCAATGATTTAAATCATTGGCGATATTATATTTATAAAAAATAAAAGGTCTGAATCGAAATAGTATAAAATTGAATAAAAAATATTAGGATTTACAGAAACACTTTTCGACACTTAACCCAGCACTTAACGCAGCACTTAACGTGCAGTAGTAAAATGACAAGCATAGAAAAACTTATTGCATACACTATGAAAACTGGTGAGCAGATTGTAGTTATTCCATCCATTGGTACTCGTACCGAAACTAATAAACGATATGTGGTGTTCGTAGTTGATTCATCTGGATCTATGAAGACTATTTGGCCATTTATAGTCAAAAATATTAATCAGTTGGCTAAACAAATGTCTGATTATGTTATCATTACTTTTAGCGACAATGCCAAACGATGCGAATCATTGGATTCAGATATACGCAAACACGAAGGTGGTGGAACAAATATTACTAAAGGTATTACTTTAATGGTCGATACTATTAATAGCATTTATAAAGAAGAACTGTCTCAAGGATATGAAGTGTCTTTTACCGTGCTATTTATTAGCGATGGCGAAGGAGCCTATAACTATAATACGAATATGAAAATAATAGCGCAAAATACTGAATTTTTAGTGCTGGGTATTGGATCGAAATTCCCAACTCGACTATCGATGGATCTTAGGACTACATTTGGTGATAAAAATAAGTCGCCAAATGTATTCCTTGTACTAGAATATAATAACGAAGAAGTACAAAAAGTAATAGAAATGGCTAAAGAATTTTTCGATGAAAAAAAGCAATATAATATTTCGCCAGATGTATCTTTATTACCTGGAGCACCAGAAGTTACACGCGTATATGAGGGAGACATACATTTATTACCACCAGAAATTAAATATATGGAGTTGAATAGCTATAAATTAAATTTTACTAACGTACCCATAACATATGAGATATTGAAAAACTTATTTGAATCTTGGGTGCAAGAATTAGACGCGATGGTACTTGCAAAAAAACCAGTTGCCGATATCCAAAAATGCGTTGACGAGACATTGAAAAAAATGAAGTCTCTGAAAGATAGTTTTTTAGAGGATGAATTAGTAGAATATAAGCCAACTGCTCTATCGCGCGTGAAAAAATTAATGCGCAAAGATGGATTAGAACTTGCCGCTTTGATAAAGCTCGTAAAAGATCTTATCGAGAATAGATGTTCACTATCGCATTTAAGTGATGAACAACTTGCTGCCAGATTAGCAATCAAAACCTTTGATGGAAAGTATATAGAAAAAGCAATATTATTACATGGGATACCTACTGAGTATTTTGATGAAGCCAAAGCTAATTTTATTGAAAATCTTCCTAGAATGATAGAAGCTGCAAATAATACAAGTGGTCAACAATGTGCATTTTCATTACAAACTAATGCGGAAATTCTATTAGAAAAATTTATATCTGAAGCTATAAATTCTTGCGGAAGTCCTCATATTTTGGTGCAATCATTAGCAATAGTGGGTTACTCATTATTTATTATTCGCTGCGATGGGACACAGATGAACCCATGGTTAGTCTATCTCAAGAACGGATTTTACGGAGTGATTTCTGAGATTAGTAGTCTTTCCTTATTAGATGAACGTTGTAAGGAAGATGCAAACTGTGTTTTACCATTGATACCTTCCTCTGAAGGACTAAATCCTTATTACAAGACTGCAATATTTAATATCCTTATCACTTATAACGTGACAGGAAATGCCGATACTATCTTTAAAGATGCATACCTAGCACTTATGGCTGCTGCATATGTATTTTTAATACCTAATAAAGATACTCGAGCTATGACCATTAAAAAGTCAATATTACATACTACAAAATTAGTTTATTCTGATACAAAATCTTTTAAAGACTACATTGAAGTGTTAACAGACAAGCCTCAAATGGCGATGATAGCTGATCACCCAAGTATCGAAACAACTTGTCCATCTTTGAATAAGCCAATCATATCTCTGGCATATCTTATGAATGGCTCCGAGATGCCAAAATTTAAAGATGCTGTCAAATATATGGCTTTGGAGCAATTAGGCAGAACATTTAATGGTATGAAAATAGAAGAATTTTTCGAAGCAGAACATCTCGGTGATAAAATTTCATTGGATGAGCTTGGAGTCGATCCGACAAAATACTATACGATTCATGAAATGAAGAAAAATATTTGGAATAAAGTATGTACCCATAGAGTAGAAAAATCTAAATTTGGAGAAATATCTTTTAAATCAAAGCTTATAGGCGACACGTTGGATCTTATTTTGAAGTTTTATGAAAGCGTGACCGGTGAACAATTATGCATTAATATGGAAGAATTGTTGTACCATGTGTGTAAGAAATCAAAAAAGAATTATGAAACTGATGGAAATTCTAAGACCGCAAAAACTAGTTACGAACGAATGTGCTGTCCGATAGTGCCTTGGGATACTGTAAAAGACAATATTTTTAAACAGATTTATTCGAACGCTATTATGAAATATAAACAAGAACAAGTAGAATGTCTGACAAAATTAGCTATTACCATATATATGGATAATTATAAAAGAAAACATACTAGGAAGATTCCTATGAGTGAAAAAGATATCCTAGATCGTTTGGGCGACGAAAAATTCCAGAAAATTAAATATAATACTAATAATGGACTTTGTAATAATGCATGCATGAGTCTGGAATGTGAGTATTTTTTACAACCTAACGATCATTTTAATACTCATAGTTCTACTTGGAACTTATGTGGGGTATACCCAGTGATTCCGGCATTTCACAGAACGGTCAAGACATGTTGTCATAAATCTGCAGACGAAATATATAAAGATATTAAAAGCGGAAAATATGCAAAAACATCTTTGGAAGTATCAACAATTAGTTCCTTAGAGTTACACAAAAATGAAATATTGAAAGATATTGAAGAAGTACGATTAGCGTATCTAAAGATACGCTAATCTAAAGATACGCTAATCTAAAGATACGCTAATCTAAAGATACGCTAATCTAAAGATACGCCAATCCAATCTAGCCGTAATATTCTATGTTACGGCTCTATCAGACTGATGTCATATCTAGAACATACTCTCATGCATATGCTACATGTAAAATGTATATCATCAGATTTATCTTTATTTATTAAATCAGTTATACATTCATGGCAATATAAATGTGCGCATCCGGTAACTATCATATATGGTTTATCTTCATCTGTACAAATTGGACATTCCCATTTTGTCGATGATAAAATATTCATGAATAATGATGTATTCATATTTTTTCTAAGTTCCGCACTATTGCATTTTATTTTGCAATAGATATCATGTTCATTACGACGATGTTTATCTATAATACTCGGTTCGAATAACGATTTTAAGATAAACTCATCATGTAATTTATCCGATTTGATATCGGCATGTTTTTTCATCAAAATATTTGATAATCCGATATTTTTGTTTCTGGGCGGTGTTAATTCTCCATTAAGAATATCTTTGGATGATCCAGCGCTACAAACTTCTTTTATCGATACTAATAAGTCATTGGAATCTACAGGCAATATTGATTTTTCTATTTCCTTTTGTGTAGGTCTACTTTGTTTTAAACCCATTTTTTCATCTTCATATATATCTGAATTATTTATTCCTCGATTTAATTTATATTTTTCATTGATTTGAAAACGACGCAATGTATTTACTATGCGTCTAGTATTAAAATCAATTCCTCTATGTATAAGTTCTTCTTCGAGTATTTTATCGAATTCATTTACTCCGGATTCTTCGACATTTAGATTATCTGGATATATAATAAAATTCATAATTATTTTATTTGAGTATACTTGAAATAAAAAGTAAATAAAAATACAAAATGCCTATGACTATATTAGATATTGCACGAATTGAAAAAGTAATTAATTATTGTGAACCACCATCTAAAAATATTAAAGATGATATTCGCAATCATATGAATTTACCACTGATTTATAAAAATAATATTTTAGGATTTAATGAACCCAAAATCAAAAAAAATAATATGTCAAAGTCAATATTTTTCGAATTTGATATAGAATAAATCATAATTATATTTAAATATAATAAACTTACTTATACACATATAATTATAATTAACATGCTAGATACTATCCAAATAGGTATATTGATCACAATTGTCGTCATAATTATCATTGTTGCATGTAATATAATATATAGTAATTATTACACTATTTCTCCAGAGGTAAATTGGAATGCCGAAGAAATACTGGATAAAGATGGAAATAGTTTATATTTACCTAAAGATGCATTGTTATATGAATTTAGATATAGAGGTTTGCCGACAAAATTAGATAGATCATATGGAGGTAGTGCAATATGGAATGAACAAGAATTACGTAAAAAAGAATATCCATATTCTAAAATTTGTATTTATGACAAGCTACACCCCGTAGATAGTCCATATGAACATATACCATTTTTAGAATATTATTTGACAATACCAATAGTATCATACAATATTTTAAAATTATTATCTTTCTCAAAATTATTCGCATTTTCAGAACCGACTAATGAGTTAATTGTCCGTAGTGATTCATCTGTACTTAATCAACATATGTTAGCTATAGCCGTTAAGTATATAAAAAATCAAATATCGATAGACGATGTAAAAATAGAAATAGAAAAAATAGAAAATACAGTAAATAATATTAAAATTAATACTTCACGCGGATTTTCTAAGGAAAGAGAATTATATTTCTGATTTATAATTCCATATTTATTATACATATGGAATTATAAATTCATATTTATTATAAATATGGAATTATTAGTAAGAACTAACAATGGTATAGTTCCATTTCATTTTGATTTACTTGGACTTAGTGAAACAGTTAAAGAAATAAATAATGATTTAATACAATTAAATCATGCAGTTGGTACTTATCAGCGTAATGTATCTGAAATTAATGATAAGTATACCGAATCTATTATAATGATATATGAGCAAAATAGAGAAAGTAATGAAGAAAATGTTAGAATAAATAATAATATAGATACATTAACTAGACGCATGGCTTCTATGCAAAATGATATGGAAATATTAAAACAAGATGTCGCCTCTAATAATATAGGTATTATGGATAAATTTGAACAACAAGTTTTAGAGATGTCTGATTTAGTAGCATTATTCGAATCTGTACGTGACGACCATTCTATATTAGCAAAAAGAATATATACGCAGTTAAATGCTTTAACTAACAAAATAAATAAAGTTAAATTTAGTTATCAGGATGAAAATCATATAGAAACTTCTACTGAAGAACATACTGGTATATTGCGTGCATTATGTACAAAAGAACATATGTCTATAGATGATGGTATGTCAGATTTACTAAGTAGTCAATTACATATATTAAGTTCTAGTGCCAAAATGAGTAATATTGTAAATGATTTACGATCCGAACTATCCAGAATATCAGTAAATTTAGAGCGTCAAATAATAAATACTAATAAAGTTGTAGCTGCGCAAGACTCATACTATGATACTTTGTCTAAATTAGGAGCAGTAGATACTGACAATACAAAACTAGATATATTAGATAATAATTATAGAAAATTGGCATCCGAAGTTGACATACTCAAACTTGAATTATCGACGCTCAAAGCTTCTTCATCTCCAAAGCCAACTTCTCGTATTTCTATTCGGAGACCTCGCGAAGTTAATTTTAGTACATCTATAGATGTACCTATAGATGTGCAAAAAAAATTACCAACTATAGGTACATCTATAGATGTGCTAAAATGATTAAACATTTTATTCGACTATATTTTTTATTTAGTGTGAAGACAATTAGTTATAAAAAAAAGAACAAGAATAAGAATTTAAAACATTTTTTTGCGGCACATCGGGCATTTAACGTTGTTCATCGACAACAGCTTTCGTATACAATCGTTGCAAAACCAATGGGCGTTTGAGCAAAACGTAACATTCGAGTGGCAAAGCTTGCTTAAACATACCGCGCAAGATGTTTCAGCATCTTTCTCAGTTTGTGCTCGAAATCGGAATCGGCAAGTAGAAGTATCCACAAATATTCCTTCTTCTATGCCTTCCAACACGTTAATAGCCCAGTACTCCTCTTTTATATCGAGTTCTTTCTCATCAGCAAGCTGTTGAGAAATACTCTTTTTCTCATCTTCAAATTGTCTTAATAGCCGCGAAGTCATAGCGGCGGGAGTTAGAGCTAGAGCTAGTATTACTCAAAAAAATATTCAATTTTATATATTACATCGCATTAATAATAAATAAAAAAAATAAACGATGTAGTGCCAATTATGGTGACGATTGCAACAGCTCGAGTCGCGTAGTGCGGTACTCCATTCTGCGCATCAATTTGAGTTTACGCGACAATAAGTCTTCCAGGTATGTTTCTGGCTTTCCAGCCAATCTGTAAATAAGTCCTGTAGGTATGTTTCTGGCTTTCCAGCCAATCTGTATTTTTCACTGTCAATCACCTCGACCTTTGTA